>Ga0126343_10000029_pt1 | contig 38988 bp, 34 predicted proteins | sample Cyp2metagenome_FD_92531 | JGI IMG/M metagenome (GOLD analysis project Ga0126343, IMG submission 92531) | Coral microbial communities from Lord Howe Island, Old Settlement Bay, Australia - Cyphastrea 2 metagenome | ecosystem: Host-associated > Invertebrates > Cnidaria > Coral ...
TGCCATCATCATTTGAACAGTAGCCACCCCCACCTCCTCCGAATCCATTCCCTCCGTCCCCCCCTTTGCCCCCAGCGTTTACTGCATTTCCCGCTGAACCTCCCCCTCCCCCTCCGAGAATGGGTTTTTGTTCGGCATCTTTTCCACTGCCTCCCTCCGATCCTGGATTCTCCGAACCGGCATTTCCCGCATTCCCTGCGACAGCCCCGCCCCCTCCGCTTCCCTGTTGCTGTCCTCCAGCTCCTCCTAATCCCCCTTCGCTTCCCTCTCCTCCTTTTCCTCCTGTGCCACCATTTTCTGATGTGGTATTCCCTCCTCTGCCCTTACTTTCCCCTTGTTCCTGTTCTCGACTATCTCCGCTGCCTCCTCCTCCGGCATACCTGCTAGTCTGGTCTCCTCCGGCGTCTACCGATGATCCACCTGGATTACCTCCTCCCCCTCCTCCCCCTCCTCCGAAATGGCCTACTCCCCCTTTCCCCTTGAATCCGCTGCCCCCACAGCCACCCGATTGAATGCCGTCTGCACCATCGGTGTCAAATCCTCCCCCGGAACCGCCGGCCATTTTAGGTGCATCCACAGCGGCATTTCCCCCTTTGCTTTTTCGAAAGCCGCCACCGCCGCCACCGCCGCCGCCATTACCTGCTGAAGCGGCGCTTTTGTACCCCGCTCCTCCCACTGCTTTGCATGCAGTGAAAGCCGTATTTTCTAAAATCACTCTAGAGTTGCTCGCTAAGAAGAGGCCTCCGCCCGCTCCGAGCCCTCCCCCTCCATGCCCTCCTTTCGTCGTTGCTTCAGCTTTCCCTCCATCTCCTCCCTTTGCAGTTGCTTTTTCAATCGTTAGGTTTTTGATCGTAATACTATGACCTTCAGGGGCTTGGCTGGTGTAGCCTCTCACAAAAAATCCTGGATAATCAGCGCCGTCTGCCATCTTCAACGTGTGGCCATCTCCGTCAATTGTAAACGCTTGATCAGTGGGTCTGAAAACAGTGTCTGCATTAAGTGGGCTAAACAAGCTGTTATATTCAATGTCGTTTCCGAATTTAATATTTGTTCCACTGGTGTTGGCCTTTAGAATTTCCCTTTCCAAATCAGCGGCAGTGTTCACGACCACAGGGTCTCCCACCAAGTTGAAATGGGTGAAACAGCTCACACAAACAGTGAGTACAAAGATGAAAGAGAAATAAGACATAGATGACCTCTTGGTTGTTCATCAAGAGAGAGCAAAATCTCCGAATGTGACACCAGATCTCCACTGTGCTTTCTGCGTTGTGAAGACATGGGTGCCGATTGCACTTAAACAATTGCGAGGACCATCACAAGGACATTCTTTAGAGAAATGCTCAAACTCCAGTATAAATTTTGAAAGTATCAAATGTTTTTTATTATGTATAGATGTTTGTTGACCTTCAAAAGGGGCAGCGCGCAAAAAGGAGTCAAGCCCTGAGCCAGGAGCCGTGGTCTCGAAGATAGAAGTAAGCCTTATGCGACATGCGCAAAGGATTTATTTAATCAATGGATAACCAAAGTGATATGTATTAGTTGGTGACAAGAAGCAGGAGGTGAGAGGTGGAGGAGGAAGGATGATCGTGATTAGACGGGAATGAGCGTTTCTTTGGTTTTGATCGAAGGGATGCGCTGGATATTGGCTTTGAGTTCTTGCAGTTTTTTTTCGAGATTTTCGTAGCCTCTATCTAGATACTGCAATCCGGTTAAGCGGCTCGTTTCTTTGACGATCAAAGCGGCCATCAGATAGGCAAATCCCGCACGTAAGTCGGGGACTGTGATCTGCTTGCCCACAAAAGAGGTAGGGCCCTTGACAACGAGACTGTGTTGATAATTTTGCGTTCCAAAACGGCAGGGGCGGTCCCCTAGGCATTGGGTAAAAAGTTCGACATCTGCACCCATTTCTCTCAAGGTTTTAATGTAGCCAAAACGGTTTTCATACACCGTTTCATGCACGACCGAACTTCCGGAGGCTTGTGTGAGGAGTACGACGAAGGGCTGTTGCCAGTCGGTTAAAAACCCGGGGTGCACATCTGTTTCCAGATGAAGACCTCCTTTGAGAGGACCTTGATAGAAAAACTCAATGCCCCCTTTTTTCACTGCAAACCCTCCGTTGATTGCGCGCAGTTTGTTGAGAAAGGTGATCATATCAGCTTGGTTGGCTCCTTTGACAAAGATCCGTCCTTTGGTGCCAATCGCTGCCATACCAAAACAGGCGGCTTCAATCCGATCGGTCATCACGGTGTGTTCGACGGCGTAAAATGTCTTGGTTTCTTCGATATAGATGGTGCGATTCACATCCACGTGAATGATCACACCGAGTTTTTGTAAAAACAAAATGAGATCGGTTACTTCTGGTTCGATAGCTGCATTTTCGATGATCGTTTTACCTCGTGCACAGCAGGCGGCTAAAATGGTATTTTCTGTAGCCATCACCGAAGGATAGGGGAGGCGAATGCGCGCTCCTTTGAGCCCGTGGGGCGCGGAGACAAAGTAGGTGCGATTCTTTTTAATCAGACGCTCTTCAATAGTGGCACCGAGCGTTTCGAGCGCGGCGATATGAAAATCAACGGGACGTTTCCCGATGTTGCACCCCCCCACTGTGGGGACGATGATGTGCTCTCGGGTTCGGTTGAGCAAAGCGCCCATCGTGAGAATGGGAATCCGGTTGGATCCAGAAAAGTGAAGCGGAATGTAGGAGGTCTTGATCTGTTTCGTGATCACCTCCATCGAGCCGCTCTCCCGATCCCAGGTGATGTCCATTCCAATTTCTCGACACAGCTCGGCAGTCATCTCGACTTCAGAAATGTTGGGCACGTTGGAGAAAATGCACTGTTTATTGGAGAGAAGGGAAGCGACGAGCATTTTCGTGATGGCATTTTTAGCCCCTGCTGCCCGCACTTCCCCTGTGAGGGGGACCCCACCTACAATTTTGAATGCATCCATATGCGGGGACTATAACAGGTTTTCCCAGTTTTAGGAAGGGAGATTTTTGCCTTAAAAGTGGGGAGCGTGATGTCTCCATTGATCGAACATGTATTGCTTTTTTTTATCGATTTCTTCAGTATGTGACCTCATGACGTTTCGCGTAGGAATGGGTCAAGACAGTCACCCTTTTTCAACAAGAGGTGGTACTTGTATCGTTGCCGGTTTGTCGTTTGAAGACGCGCCTTGTATGGAGGCAGATTCGGACGGAGATGTAGTGTTTCATGCTCTTTGTAATGCGGTCTCTTCTCTCGCTCATGTGCCCATTTTGGGCGATCTGGCTCCTCGCCTTTGCCATGCAGAGGGTATTCAGGATAGTCGGATCTATTTGAGCAAAGCTCTCGAGACGCTCGGTGCACAAGAGATCGTGCACATTGCATTGACAATTGAGGGCAAAAGACCGAGGTTTCAAACGAGGAGCCGTGAGATGCGCCAGAGCGTAGCAGACGTAGCTGGGTTGGCTCTCGATCAAGTGGGAATCACGTTCACTTCGGGAGATGGGCTCACTGCCTATGGAAGAGGGGAGGGGTTGATGTGTCTCGCGCTCATCACGACGCGTCAGTAGACATCGAGCAAAAGCCGGTTTCCCTTGCGCATTTCCCGCATGAATGTGGCCGTTTTCTCTTTTGACATGCGTCCCTCTTGTTTCACAATCTGTTCCAATATGTCTGTCACTGCCCGCGCCATGTAGCGGGCATCTCCACAGATGTAGATGACCGCTTCCTTGTTGATCCATTCCCAGATCTCTGCTCTGTTTTTCCACATGAGGTGTTGTACATACACTTTCTCTTTTTGATCACGGGAAAAGGCGCAATCCAGACGGAGTACACCTTTGTCGACGAGGTCTCGAAAAAATGGCTCATAGTAAAAGTCACGTTCGCGGTGTCTCTCTCCGAAAAATAGCCAATGTTTGCCGGATGCCTTCTGCAATACACGCTCTTTGAGGAAAGAGCGGTAAGGGGCCACTCCCGTCCCCGGTCCAATCATGAGCAAGGGGAGGTGAGAGCGCTCAGGAATTTTGAAGCGGGGATTGGGGTGGTGGTAGAGAGGAATCGAGGTGGTGCCCACCTCTGCTGTTTTGCAGATAAAGTCGCTGCTCAGCCCTCCGCGCACTTTGCCCCCTTGCTCGGACTGAAATGTGACCACGAGTAAATCGACGGAGGAAGGGGTCTCCCTTTGAGAAGAAGTGATCGAATAGAAGCGGGGAAGTATCGGGGCTAACGTGGGGATTAGGGAGTTTAAAGCGGTGTTTGGAGCGCCATATTTTTCGAAAAGGGCGGGAATATCGTGCGTGTCTATGAAGTGTTTCCGTTCGTTTTTCCTTTCTTGTGCATTTAGATGGGCGAGCTCTGGAAAGAGTGTCAGCGTCTTTGACGTAATCCGAATCAGGTTGGAGTGGTGGGCAAGAAACTCTTTGAGAGGAAGAGTGGTTTGTGTCGTTGGATGAAGGACTGTTTCTATGCCTGTTTTGTTCATCGAATCCAAAACGTGTTCGACCATTGAGGGAGGATTGGAGGGCATGATGGCGATTGCATCGCCTGGCTTGTATGTAATTCCAGAATGGGTCAAATCCAACTTGAGGTGGTACGTCCACTTTGAAGAGGTGGGGTGGTTGAGACGCTCTCTCTCTAGGATGTGGGAAGAAAACAGGGAGCGATGTTTCATATAATTGTGCACAATTTAAGAATCATGCCTTGTGTGTGCGCTGGGTAGCTTGGCCCTCGTGCATGTTTAAAGAGCGAGCTGAGCTGTTTGAGACAGATAAAGTATGTGATTGAGCAGGGGGCCTTCATTTCGAGTCGCTCTCTTACGTCTTTTGGACCCAGAGTTGGCAGTTCTTATCCTGCCAATCTTGGGCCAGCTGTTCCATTTTTTTACCCGAAATACCGCCGAGAAAGGCGATGCCACTCAGCAGGCGGGCTCTGGTTTTGTCCCTTCCCAACAGGGGAATCGAATCAAAGAGGGGAGGACCTTGATGACGTCCTGTGATCACGGCAAACAGCAGGCGCATCACGCACTTTTTGTGATGAACACCAAACCTTTCTGCGACCTTACGTGATGCGGCTTCGAACCCTGCCCGCCCCCAATTTTCACCGCTGTCCATGCTCCAGATCATGCACTGAAGCATCATGGCTGCCGCAGTGGGGGGGATGTTTTGTGGGCAGAGCAGTGCTTGACTTAGGTGAATATGATTGATAAATAAGAAGTCACATAGCTCAATGAATTCCCCAAACGTCTTGATGCGGGTATGCACGAGGGGCATGAGCTTTGCCATTTTCTCTTTGGGAAACCCCCACTCGGAGATTTTGTTCCAGAGCTGATGTTCTGGAATCGAATGGATGAGGTAGTGTTGATTGATCCAATCCAATTTTTTCACATCGAAAAACGCTCCCGAAACGCCGATGCGCTCGACCGCAAAATCTTTGATGATGGCATCAAGTGTATAGATTTCTTGGTCTTGGGGCATGCTGTAGCCCATCAAAGTCAAAAAGTTGACGAACGCTTCTGGCAAATACCCACTTTCCCGATAGTAGAAGACAGAGGTGGGATTTTTCCGTTTTGAGAGTTTTTTCCCATCCGCTCCCATCAAAAGGGGCATGTGCATGAACGTGGGCTTTGGCCAATGAAACATGTCGTAGAGAAGAACATGTTTGGGGGTGGAACTCATCCACTCTTCTCCTCGAATCACATGTGTGATCCCCATCAAATGATCATCCACCACATTTGCCAAGTGATAGGTCGGAAACCCATCCGATTTCAAGAGGATCTGGTCATCGATATCGGCCCAAGGGCAGGTAATGCGTCCTTTGATTTGATCTCGATATTCACATGTGCCGGTGAGTGGGACTTTGAGTCGAATGGTATAGGGCAGGCCTTGCCTTGTTCGGTTTTCAATCTCTTCTGAGCTCAAGTTGCGATGGCGACGGTCGTATCCCGCGCGCTTTCCAGTTTTAGAGGCGACCTCTCGCATCTCCTTGAGCTCCTTTGGGGTAGCAAAGCACTTGTAGGCTTTGTTGGCGTCAACGAGCTCCTGTGCATACCTCTGGTAGAGAGGCGTCCTCTCAGATTGACGATAGGGGGCGCTCGGCCCACCCACGTCGGGTCCCTCATCCCACTGAATGCCTAGCCAGCGGAGTGCATCAATCACACTTTTTTCATATTCAACTTTGCTACGGCTTTTGTCAGTATCTTCGATGCGCAAGATCAACTTGCCCCCTGAGTGTTTGGCAAAAATCAGATTGAAAAGAGCCATGTAGGGAGTGCCGACGTGCGGTTCTCCAGTTGGGGAGGGTGCAATGCGGGTGCGAACCTGTTTCATGTTTCTCCTCGAAGCCGCCCTTTAAACCAAGGGGGCATTGTTTATGTTATGCACTTAAAGATGTCAAGCTCTCTTTGCCGTTGTAAAAATAGTACGCAGCTTAGCTCTTCCATTCCCCTCCACATGCGAGCTGGCGCACTCTTTCTAAAAGGGGGGCAAGGCCTCTATTTTTGAGAGCAGAGATGGGGAACACAGTTGAGGGAGGCAGAAGATGGCGCTCTTTAAAGGCGTTCAAGTGAGTTCTCCCCCCTGCGCAATCGATTTTATTTAGGGCAACTAAAAAGGGTTTTTTCAAAAGACGTGGGCAGTGGTATGCGATTTCTGTTTGCAGGGTCGAGAAATCTGCGCTGGGATCCCTTCCATCCACACCTGCTATATCGATGACAAAGAGGAGCGCGTGGCATCGATCGACATGCCGTAAGAAGGACAGACCCAAGCCCCGATTTTTGTGTGCACCAGAGATCATTCCCGGAATGTCGGCGATATAAATGCGGGAAAAGTCACTATGTGGGATGTAGCTGATCTTGGGGGTGAGAGTTGTAAAAGGGTAAGGTGCCGTTTTCACTTGGATCGGAGCAATTTGATTCAAAAGGGTGGATTTACCTGCATTTGGACATCCGATGAGCCCCACGTCTGCGATCAACTTGAGCTCTAGCTCCACTTCGCGTACCTCCCCTTCTATGCCTGGGCTGCACTTGGAAGGAGCTTGAAGCGTGGCCGTTTTAAAAAATGCGTTTCCCTTCCCCCCTTTGCCCCCCGAGCATAATCGGACTGTCTGACCGGGTTTTGTGAGATCGTGGATGAGGGTTTTTGTCTGTGTATCCAAGAGTAGCGTGCCACAGGGAACTTTTAAAATCAGATCTTTGCCACTCTTGCCTTGACGAAGACCCGCTTCACCTGGACGGCCTTTGGGGGCGTAAATTTGAGATCGGTTGCGGAAGGCGTCAAGCGAATGCACCGCGCTGTCGGCGGTGATGACAATCGAGCCTCCACGTCCCCCATTTCCTCCAAAAGGGCCTCCTTTGGGAAGATATCTCTCACGACGCCAGGCGACGATGCCATTTCCCCCTTTGCCTCCGATCAATTTGAGTTTGACATGATCTGTAAACATGGACTTTTAGGGGGTGCTCTTACGGGGTTTTTTCGAGGTAAATCTGCCCTTTTCTCACGTCGACTTGATCGGGAAGACCGACACGCGGGTGCATTTAGTCTTTGTGTAACGCACTACGCCTTGAATGAGGGCAAAAAGGGTGTCATCTCTTCCTCTTTTGACTCCCAAAGAGGGATGATACTTCGTTCCACGCTGTCGCACTAGAATGGTCCCTGCAGACACAAGAGCCCCGTCAGTTGCCTTGATGCCGAGGCGCTTGGAACGGGAATCACGCCCGTTACGACTTGAACCTTGTCCTTTTTTATGTGCCATGCTCTTCCTTACCCAAGGGGGTCGAGATCTCTGTAATCTTGACTTTTGTATACCTCTGTCTGTGTCCCACCTTCCTGTGGTATCCTTTGCGCCGTTTATATTTGAAGGCAACCACCTTGGGTCCTTTCACCTCGCCGAGCACTTCTCCTTTTACGAGACACCGTGTGAGGTAGGGAGTGCCGATTTCTTTAACTTGAGCATGGCTCAGAAAGAGCACCTGTTTGAACGTGACGACATTACCCCCCTCTTGGCCGAGGAGTTCAACTTGGATGACGTCCCCTTGAGCAACCCGATACTGTTTTCCACCTGTTTGAATAATGGCGTACATCTATCTGTTATCTTTTCTAATAGTTAAAGGTTTGAAAATAGCCTAATTCTATACCTAACCTACTCCAAAAGTCAATTTGAAAAAACAAATTTTCCTCTCAATTTGAAAATATTTAGTTTCCCATAACTTGAGCAGAGTAGCTCTTGCGGTGAGGGTGGGCTGGATAAATATTGTCTTTTTCGTATACTCTTCCTGAAGAAGATAAGAGATTTTTTAGTTTACAACTCGAGAAAAGCTCAAGGAAGTTGGACGTGCGTGAGTCGATAAGAAGGTGTGTTAAACAGGCGATCGAAGCCATTGAGACGCTGGCCTCAGATCAGTGTCTTGATTTTTTGGAAAGGCTGATTCAGATGATTCTCACGACCTATCGGAGAAAAGGTAAGCTACTGATTGCTGGAAATGGGGGTAGCCTTTGTGATGCCATGCATTTTGCCGAGGAGATGACTGGTTTTTTTCGCTCCCGTAGGCCGGCTCTCCCAGCACTTGCTCTTGCCGATCCCGGTCATATGAGTTGTGTGGCGAACGACCTTTCCTATGACGCCGTGTTTGCAAGAGGGGTGGAAGCTCATGGGCAGCCGGGAGACCTCTTCATCGCCCTTACAACGAGTGGAAATTCCAATAATTTGATAAGCGCCGTCTTGACGGCTCGAGATCGGGGAGTTAAAACTGTTGCTTTTCTCGGAAGGACGGGTGGAAGGCTCAAAGGGATGTGTGATCTAGAGTGGGTGGTCCCCATTGCCGAGTACGCGGATCGCATTCAAGAGGTGCATATGACAGCGCTTCATATCATCGTTGAAAGAGTGGAAAAGGTGCTACTAGCAAGTGCAACGCCTCAGCTGGTGGATGCGTGAGCCGATGGCATGATCCTTGCACTCGAAGCTTATATCTCAGATTACATTGAAGGGCGTCGTACATCCCCCTTTGTGCGCGGGATACTGTATTTGATCAGCAAGGGGTTTGCGTGTGGTGTGCACATGCGCAATTGGATGTTTGATCATGGGTGTATCAAGCAGATAAAAGCTCCGCTTCCGGTTGTCAGTGTGGGAAATATCATTGCCGGTGGGACAGGTAAGACTGCGCTGGTTCAAAAGATGGGGAGGGATCTCGGACATCGAAAAAAGGTGTGCGTTTTGCTCCGCGGATATCGCTCCGCAATGGAAAAAGAGGGGGGCGGACTGCTCTCACCTGACTCATCTAGCATCGCCGTATCTATGTGTGGAGATGAAGCCCGCTTTCTGCGCGAGCAACTTCCCGAGCTGATTCTCTTTGTGGGGAAGAACCGATGTCTCCATGCGCAGAGAGCAGCTGAATATGCGGCTGACCTGATTGTGCTCGATGATGGGATGCAATACAGGCGGTTGTATCGGGATTTCGAACTTGTCATGCTCCATGCGGAGGACCTGTATGGAAAGGGACATTTTTTGCCACGCGGCACTTTGCGTGATGCCCCCAAGAGGTTGGCTCGCGCTGACTATATCTTTATCAATCATGTCAAAGATCATGCCCATTTTGATTGGTTGCGGAAAAAAGTGAAGCAGCAGATCCAAGCCCCGCTCATCGGTGTACGCATGGTCCCAAAGGGGATTCGAGATCGAGAAGGGAACATCTGGGATCCCTCTTTGGGTGTACAAGCCGGTGTGTTTTGTGGTCTTGGCAAACCCCAATCTTTTTTTAAAACAGTGCAAGAAGCTGGGATTGAAGTGATCGAGCAGCTCGCTTTGCCTGATCACACGACGTTGGGCGAATCGCAGCTGATGAGGTGGGCATGTGCAGCTCGAGACAAGGGGTGTCAATTACTCGTCTGCTCTGAAAAAGACTGGGTGAAATTGCCCCTTCTTGACTCCCTGCCCCTTCCCATTGCGCGCTTGCAAGCCATGATGGAAGTTGTGTGCAATGGTGTCGCTTATCAAGAACTGCTGTCCAAAGTTTTGCATTTGACAAACGGGTGTGATGCATGAAGCCTGCGATCAAAGTGCCAGTCGGTTTCCTCCGCGAAGTCGCCGTGAGGCTTACTTTTGGTATCGGAAATGTAATGTTCTAATGAGGATGGGGGTAGGCCAGCTATTGACTGTTTGAGAATGCTCATGAGGTTGATCATCTTCTCTTCTCTCATCATGAGGGTGCGCTACATAATCAGCGACGGTAAAAATGCGCATTAATCGCCGTGCCCTTAATGGCGAGTAGCCATTCAAAGATCCTTCCCATTTCCTCGGGCTCTGTTTGCCATCCCCTAAGTGTGCATCTCGACATTTCGGTCTTATCTCGGACGAGCGGGAACCCCCACCCGTTTAGGGTGGGATGGAAGCTCGTCTTGACTTTGAGGTTTTGTCTTGTAAAATACTCCTCAGATAACCCTCGGGCTAGATGGTTTGGGTGTCAATCCCTAAAAGCCTTTGCCTTTAGGCAAGGGAGTAGTCACGTTCCCGTTTGAATGCGCCATCAACATGAACGGGGCCGTCATTGGGCAGGTTGTGGCGGCGATTTTGATCTTCGTCTCGGCATTTGGAGCAGCGAAAAGTTACAGCATGGGAATCTTCACGCGCTCGATTGTGCTCAAAGTGTCGCGGAAGCGGATCAACTGCGGTAGGGGGTCCCATCAGTGATTAATATTTTGGGAACGGTGTGGTCTCAGTGTTTGGGGCCAAAAAAGAAAAATAGTGCCACGCGATGACGTGGTCAAAATAGATGAGCTCGAGTAGATGGAAGAAGAAGATATTGAAATCAAATTGCCTAAACTAGGTGAAAGCATTGTGAGCGCCACCATTGTGACGTGGCTTAAAAAAGAAGGGGATTTCGTCAATTTGGACGAACCCCTGCTTGAAGTATCCACTGATAAAGTGAATAGCGAGATTCCTTCCCCCGTTGCGGGAATACTCAAGAGCATTCATGTAGAAATTGATCGAGAAATCGATGTAGGCACTTTGATTGCCATCATCACCACCTCGGCTCCACGAACAGGCAGTGTGCCACCTCCAACTGGAGGTCAAGAGAAAGAGGTAACATTGAAAAGCGATTCAACAATGAAGGGATTTTTTACCCCCAGTGTGCTTAGATTTGCCAGAGAAAAGGGGATTGACCTAAATGAACTAGAAACCATTTCTGCCAGTGGAGCAGGAGGTCGATTGTCCAAAAAAGACTTAGAAGATTACCTGGAAAGTAGAGAAGCATCCGCTCCCATCGAAAAGGAGGCCTTGCGCATTCCCTTGACGAGCGTTCGCAAGAGCACTGCAAAAAATATGGCATGTTCTGCTCGGGAAATCCCCCACGCTACTTTGATTATTGAAGTTGATGTCAATCAGGTAATGCAACGCCTTGCAGAGGCAAAGAAATCCTTTTTAGAGAAACATGGGTGTAAACTTTCGATCACAAGCGTGATCGCAAGAGCTCTTTCAAGAGCAGTTAAAACATACCCTCTCGTCAATGCTTCTTTTGAAGAGGATGCGATCTTGCTCAAGCAGCGTGTCAACCTTGGGATTGCCGTGAGCGTCGGCCAAGGTGTTGTTGTCCCCGTGATTCGGGACTGTCAGGACAAAGGAATTGTGCCCATTGCCAAAGAGATAGCTTATCTTGCCGAAAGAGCGCGCGCATCCCGGCTCACTCTTCAAGATATTCAGGGTGGCACCATTACTTTGACGAACTTTGGCATGTCCAATGTCTTGATCGGTCTTCCGATCATTCGCTTGCCCGAGGTGGCCATTATAGGTGTGGGCGCCATCCAAAAAAAAGTAGTGGTATTGGAAGAGGAGCAAATGGCGGTTCGCTCGATGATGATGGTTTCGCTGACATTTGATCACCGAGTGATCGACGGGATGTATGGCTGCGATTTTCTCGGTGCCATCAAGCGAGACTTGGAACAGGGGATAGATTATCCTCTGGAAGAGGAATAGCCTGGAGTTTGATCGAACTCGTAGAGATTTTCCGTTTTGATGATGTCCCATTTAGCGTCGATTAAATGACTCAACAGGTGGAGGATCTGTTTTTGAGAGCAGCCATTCCGATGAAAAAATCGTAGGCGCCACTGATCAGTGCAACTAGTTTCGGGAATCCCATTTGGATAAATCTGCGCTCCTCGATTGCTAATCATCTCCAATTCAAAAGGGGCATACAGTGTTTGTGTGATGCTGCTTTGAATGTGCTCGGACGAGAGGTTTGCATATAAATAGACATCCACTCCAACTAATATGCGCTTGCTCTTTTTCCCTGTGCTTGTATGCGAGAACATGTGTCTGGGCCCTGCAGCATGGCTATAGGAAACCGGTTTGAGTTGTTTTGGGCGTTCACCTAGATGTTGGGCAACGGCAAGCGCGAACTCTGCGGTGCCGACCTGTTTCTTGCTAAGCCCGTCTTTAAAGATATCATAAGTATGAATGCCCTCCTCTATTGTCCTTAGCCAAGCATTGTGAATTGCCTCCGCCGCCTCGGTTTGCTCGACGTGGGCGAGCAATAGCACTGAGGCGAGGATTAATGCAGAGGGATTGGCCTTGTTTTGTCCGGCGCGGCGGGGCGCAGAACCGTGGATGGCCTCAAACATGGCACCGTGATCACCAATGTTAGCCGATCCCACGAGCCCCACAGAGCCCGCAATTTGCGCCCCGACATCGGAGAGGATGTCTCCATAGAGGTTGGGCATGACGATCACATCGAATATTTCGGGCGTATCTGCGAGTTTGGCGGCGCCAATGTCCACGATCCAATGATCATTTTCGATATGTGGATAGCTTTGAGCTACTCTGTCAAATGCCTCGTGAAACATGCCATCTGAGAGTTTCATGATGTTGTCTTTGACAAAACAGGTGACTTTCTTGCGATGATGATGCGTGGCGTACTCAAACGCATAGCGCACAATTTTTTCCGCTCCCGCTCTAGAAATGAGCTTGATGGATGTGCAGACTTGAGGGGACTGCTGGTACTCGATGCCGCAATAGAGGTCTTCTTCATTTTCTCTAATGATCACGACATTCATGTCGGGGTGTTTGGTGGCAACAAATGGATGATAAGAGATGCAAGGACGCACATTGGCGTACAGACCGAGCATCGTGCGTATGGTGACATTTAGGCTCTTAAACCCTCCTCCCTGAGGAGTCGTAATGGGAGCCTTTAACAACACCTTTGTCTTGCGAATGGTGTCCCAAGTAGAGTCTTTAATGCCCGTTTGATGTCCACTCAAGTAGACCTGTTCACCGATTTCAACCTCGTGATAATTGAGCTTGGCACCAGATGCTCTCAACACATGCAAGGTCGCCTCCATGATCTCAGGCCCAATCCCATCCCCACGTGCAATCGTAATAGAGGTCTCCTGCGCCATTGCCCCTTTCCCTCAACATGCATGCCAGCCATTATATGATTTCGATGCGAGAGATCAAGAAAAAATCATGGAGTCGAACCCATTTTCAAGTGATGCGGAGCCTGCTAGCTCCTTAGCACCATAAGTTAATGAGTATGCGAGCGAGTTGGGTTAAATGCCCCGCGCGAGGTGATCAGTGCTTTGCCCATCAACACCTCATGTGGTCTCATCGTGTAAGCTAAAAGTAGCTAGTACGTGTCCATCACAGTGCTCATCGTTGGGAGCGTCCTAATCTTCTAATATACGAAGGAGAGTTTTTGTCAAACGGTGGCGGGACAGTTGATCAGGAGATGCGACCATTTTGGGTTGAGGCAAAATGACCTCAAATGCCCGTTGACACACATAATAGCTGTGAAGCAAAGGATCCGAACTTAAAATCAGAGTGTGCCCTACCTCTTTTTCACTGAACTGCTCGAAGTCAATAGTTCTCGTTTTTGAGTGTATTAGCTCGCCACACCGTTTACCGGGCATGACTTCGTAGAGATGTGTTTTGAGCCGTTGTGGATGAACATCCCGATCAGAGGGATGGATCTTATGATAGGAAAATCCTCGAAAATCGGCATGCAAAAAATCAATCAAGAATAGGGCAACTGAGAAGGTTGCTTCATAACAGCGGGGCTGTGACCAAGGGAGATTGTGAATGACCGTCACACCAAATGGGTGGGCAATTTTAACAGATTGCCAATTAACGTAGAGGACAAGACCTTGTGGAGGTTGGATCTGAGCTAGAAAGAAAGAATGGGGAGTATCGCAAGATTGGACGCAGAGCGTCATCGCTTCTAATTGGAAAAATCTCTCTACCTTGAGACACAATTCAAAGATACGGGGGTGGAGTTGCTGAGTGATTGCATATGTTTTATCTAGTCCATATTCGTAAATATAATGGCGAAGAAAAAGAAGTGCTCCCTTGGTCTTTAGATCGAGGGCACACTCTTCTGTGTTTTTTGCATATTTTTTCGCGCATGTCTCAAGGAAGCGGCGTGTGACATAAAGATCGTTGAACACGAGATGCATTTTTTTGCTGACGCAGACAAGATTTTGCATGCTTTGCAAGGCGCTTAGGGAAGCTCCCGAGCCGTGTGTCGGAAGGCGCTCTGCGATATGTATGAGAATTTCACATGGCAACTCATTTAAACAAAGCGGACGGAGGGATCGGTTGGCATGACTTCCTCTTTGACTAAGATAAGAGATAGGCAGTGCGCTCCCCCTTCACTTCGAAACCACCTCGGTGAGAGCGTTTCTATCGATCGACACTTTAGGTCCTCCCATTTTCCTATCGCGCTTGAACATCCAGACAAGAACCTGTATCAATCTTCGGCGGGCGGGGGTAATCGGGGACAATGAAGCGTCGGATTGAGACAATACTGTTTCAAATGCTCGTCGACATAAATAACAGCTATAATGCCGTCCGCTTGCGTTTAGAACCAAGTCTTGACCCACTGCTTTCTCATTGAACTGCTCGGAGTTGATATTTTCTCTTTTTGTGCGCTTCACTTTGCCTAAGGTTTCGATGGGCACAGCTCGGAAGAGAGTTTCCCGACGCCAATCTAGATTTCTATCAAAAATGAGGTGGTGTGCCACACTGGAAACAAATCCTTGAAAATGGGCTTCCAAAAGGTCGATCAAGAAGATGGCAACCGGTAAGATCAAATCGCTACATTGAGACCTTTGCCACCAATTGTTATAAATCAAAATGACACCAAATGGATGAGCTACTTTGACAAACTGGCAACTGATATAGAGAACAAAGCTCGTCATTGTTTGGACGTTACCCGTAATAAAATAGCGGGAACCATCGCACATATCTACGGAAAGCACCCCTTTTTTAATTAGGAACAGTTGCTCTGCTTGGCAACAAACCCGGGCAATTAGAGAGTGAAGCTTTCGGGTTATTGCATATGTTTTATCCAGATGATGTGCACAAATATAGCGATGAAGAAAGAGGTATGCTCCCATAGTTTTTAGCTCGATCGCCACCTCTTCCACTTCTTTCCCATACTTGTCTCCGTATGCCTCAAGGAAGCGATATGTGACGTGAAGGTCGTTAAAAACGAGGTGCATTTTCTTGCTAACGCAAACGAGGTTTTCCATGCTCTGCAGAGCGAGTGCAGGTCCTTTTTCTATTCTAGATGTCGGAAGAAGCGCTGCAACATGTGCCAAAATTTCGTTTGGCATCTGCTCTATCGAAGGTGCACGGGGGATGCTTTTTAAGCAATCGGCATGTGCAGTGCTTTCCTCTCTTTCGGCATGGGAGATGGGGCGTATGCTCATGTACCTTTCCTAAGATAATGATAGCGATGCCTATCCAAATAAAGGCGGGGTGGCAAGTACCATGGCCTCTCGCTTTCCATCAATTGGGCCGGATATTTCCTGATCCAATTTGAGATAATAACCATCCTCTTGTCAGATTAAAGGGGGCCATTATATCATCCTTTTGTTTGAGATCAATAAGATTAGGCACATGTTAGAGGCACTTTTTGGGCAATACCGGAGTCACTTGGACCATTTTTTCCGCTATCTCGATTTCGAAAGAACGCGGGATATCTTTCATCTTTTTCTAACCTGTCGAGGGAAAATCATCTTCACCGGTCTCGGGAAAAGTGGCATCGTAGCAAAAAAACTGGCAAGTACGATGATTTCAACGGGAATATCTTCTACTTACCTTTCTCCTGCGAACGGTCTGCACGGAGATATCGGAGTGGTCACCTCAGATGATCTGACTGTGTGTTTGAGTAAAAGTGGAGAGAGTCAAGAACTGTTAGATCTAGTCACTTGCGTGAAAAAAAGGGGGAGCCAAGTGGTCGCTTGGGTTTCCAATCCCTCTTGTCGCTTGATGCGTGTGAGCGATGCTGGCATCTATTTGCCCGTGATCAAAGAGCTATGCCCTTTTAATTTGGCTCCAACTACTTCGGCCGTCGTTCAACTCATCTTTGGAGATGTTGTGACGGTGGCGCTTATGAAGGCCAAAAAGTTTAGCCTATCCGACTATGCTCTTAACCACCCAGCCGGAAGCATTGGGAAAAAAACAGCGATTTATGTGCGCGATCTCATGCTCGTCGATCAGCGCTTGCCCTTATGTCATCTTGACCAGTTGCTAAGTGACGCGATTGTAGAATTTACGAGAAAAAGATGTGGTTGCTTATTGATCACAGACGGGGAAGGCCATCTCAAAGGGATTTTCACAGATGGGGATTTGCGGCGTGCAATTGCGAGGGATGGGACAGAGGTATTCAACAGGCCAATGTGTGATTTGATGACTTCTCCCTTTTTGGCGATTAATAAAAATTTATTAGCTTGGCAGGCCCTGGCTGTGATGCAGAAAAATCCAGATAAGCGGGTCATGATGCTACCCGTTCTAGAAGGGAAGCAGCTCGTGGGGCTCATCCATATGCATGACATTGTCCAACTCGGCATTTCCTGAAACCTCTTGTGCCCCTAGAAGAGGGCTTGATGTCTCGTTAGAAAATGGATGTTTGGGCGCTGCTTTTTTTGCGCTGTTTTAGCTCTTCTCACAGAGAATGAGACTATTTCGATCTAAGAAGCATGGATGTGATTGAGTGTTGCTTTTAAAATGAGCCTCGAGCGAGTAGCCTAGATGCTCTATACAAGAATACTCTGGCCTAAAGCTATGGGGAGGTTCCACTGGCATTCGCTCTAGCCGAGAGAGTGTAAGGTGCATTTTTAAGCGAGCGGCTTGAGCATTGCTTTTGTTGCTTTTAGTAAAAGCTGTAAGCTCGCCTTGACTTTGAGTTTTTTACCTGTACAATCTTTTGCAAATAACCATTCGGCTAGATGGTTTGGGTATTATTTCTTAGAAGCCTGCGCTTTTAAGCAGGGAAGTAATCACGAGATCGATTTGTTTTTTGCAAGCATTGATCCAGGTTTAGTTTTGTCTTTTTCTACATGAGTCGTAAGTGGAAGTGCTCTCCTTTTCACAGCCCCTCTTAATTGCCATCTTTTGTCTTGGTTACTTGGCAATCATTTTCGAATTCGTCGTTCGGGTGAATAAAACGGCGGTTTCCCTCCTTTTGGCTGTCTTGTGTTGGCTAGTGTATTTTTTTGGAGATGTGAGGCCGCCGTTAGAGAGCGAAAATACATTGATCGATCATCTTGGGAGAGTGTCGGAGATCCTGTTTTTTCTTCTCGGGGCCATGACTTTAGTCGAGCTGATCGACTCACACAAGGGGTTTCACACCTTTATCCACTTTTTGCATACCCGCTCCAAAAGAAAAATGCTGTGGGTGATCGCATTGATTTCTTTTTTCTTATCGGCTGTCCTCGACAACTTGACCACAACTATTTTAATGGTCTCCATTCTGCGCAAACTGATTCCTCATCGCAATGAACGTTTTTTGTATTCCTGTCTCGTCGTCGTTGCGGCGAATGCTGGGGGCGCGTGGACTCCCATCGGAGATGTCACGACGACCATGCTTTGGATTGGGGGACAGATTACGACCGTCAAGGTGATGAAATCTGTTTTTCTCCCAAGCTTGATCTCTGCGTTGTTTCCCGTCTTCATTTATTCTTTCTGTGTCAAGGGGAAGTTTCCCAAATCAGAGATCGATTTCCGTGATGAACCCTTGGAGCCGGGAGCTCACCTCGTCTTCTGTTTGGGAATCGCACTTTTTTTGTTTGTTCCCTTTTTTAAGTGGCTGACGGGTATGCCTGCCTTCATGGGGATGTTGATTTCTCTTTCTATCATGTGGCTGATCACAGATATCATGCATCAAAGGGACGAACAGAGGCAACATCTACAGGTTCCCCACATCCTGACCAAAATTGACGTGTCGAGTATTCTCTTTTTCCTAGGAATTATTCTGAGCGTGAACGCTCTCGGTTCGATGGGATTACTCAAATCGGCGGCCGCAGCCTTAAATCAATACTTGCAAAGTGACATTCTCATGTCCACCACCATTGGGTTGATCTCTGCGATCATCGACAACGTTCCCCTCGTAGTGGCTACAAAGGGGATGTATAGTCTTCAAGCCGTACCCGTCGATTCACCCTTTTGGCTGATGATTGCCTATGCGGCCGGAACGGGTGGTAGCATTCTCGTGATGGGGTCTTCTGCGGGAGTGGCTCTCATGGGGCTTGAAAAAGTAGACTTTCTATCTTATCTCAGAAAAGTGACCGTTCCCGTCTTTCTGGGGTACCTCATCGGCATCTCGTGTCTCGCGGTATTTTTTTAACTTAGGCGAGCGGGACATCCCACCCGCTTTAGGGCAAGATGAACACGTGCCTTGACTTTGATGGTGTTTCTTTTAAATTATTTTTTTAACATCTCTTGGGCTGGATAGTTTAGGCAGCAATCCCTAGAAGCCTTCGCCTTGAGGTTGAGGGAGTCGTTGCTTGAGCGAAAGACGACCGCACATCACCTTCCGTAAATAAAGGGATGGGTATCTCTTTGAAGAGGATCACCAAACACGTAACCAAGTCGTTTGTAGGCGTGGGTATTCGCATGATCTTCAGAGTAACGGTAGAGAGCTGTTTCTCGTGCATAGGCAATTAAAATTTGGAACAAACTGACCGATGGTGATGCGAGGTAGGTGAGTGATAGGGGGGCATCGTGCAAAAAAAAGATTCCGTTTCCAGCCTTTTGAGGAAGAGGGATCACACTGTGTGCTTCATTTCGTGTCAAAGACGTATTGGCTAGATGTTGAAAAGTGATCCCATCTACGTGCAGCATCAGGCCGCATGCGATCCCTTGCACACAGGCAAGAGCAGCAAGGGAGCGGTTTTTCATGAAACAGGGAGGCTCTTTTTCAGCGCAGCGCATCTTGTAAAACGCGTGGTCGAACCCTATGCGTAACTTTTTGCTCTTTACAAGGGCGGCAGCTATCTCACCCAAATGGGGGCGTAAGAGAATTTTTTTGATCTTTTCCGATCCGCGCCAGCTATCAAAACCGCTTGTGTAGACAAGGTGAGGGGGCTGAGCGTTTAACCGGTGTTCTTCAATACCTAGACGCAGGGCGAGCAGTTTAGGAACTTCTTCCTTGAGGATAGTGATATCTCTTTGGGAGATAAGGGATTCAAACTCAATATAGTTATTTTTATAGAAAAAAGAAAGATGCTCTTTCGCAATGCTAAACTTCATGTTTTCCCTTGATCTAATTCACAAACATTGTATCCTAGCCGCAGGGAGTTATCTAGAAGATTCTGATGCGCACTTTCGAGGAACTAAGGAAAGTCCTTTCACAGATTGAAAATAAAATTTGTTATCGTTTTAAAGAAAAGCAGCTTTTGATCTCTGCTTTTGTCCACCGTTCATTTAATAATGAGAATCAAGAGTGTGCGGTAGATAATGAGCGGCTTGAATTTTTAGGTGACGCCGTTTTAAATCTCCTCGTTACTCTTTTTTTATACGAGGAATTACCTAAAAAGTCAGAGGGAACGCTGTCTTATTTACGTTCACTCCTCGTGGACACAGCGGCATGTGCTCGCTACGTAGATATGCTTGGAATAGGCAACTTCATGTTAATGGGTAGGGGTGAGTCGATGCATACACATCGGGGGCGAGTCACAATTTTAGCGGATCTCTTTGAAGCCGTCATGGGCGCGATCTATCTCGACGGAGAGATCCAAGCTGCGCACCGGTTCTTTTTTACCCATTTTAAACACACTATTTCTGAGATGGTCCAAAATCCGATGCGCAATTGGAAGGACGAGCTCCAAGATTACTGTCAAAAACGCTACCAAAAGCCTCCCACGTATGAGGTTGTCAACGAGCAGGGAGCTGATCATAGCAAAACTTTTCACATGGTGGTTAAGCTTGATGAGCATATCTTGGGCGAGGGAAGGGGCACATCAAAAAAAGAAGCCGGACAGATGAGTGCGCGGCAAGCGATCCAGATTTTAGAGCGCACATGAGCAAGATCAAAACGGTGTGGATTTGTCGAGAGTGTGGCAACACACAGAAGAAATGGATGGGTAACTGTGGAGTATGCAGTGGATGGAATACCTTTCAGGAAGAGACCAGAATTGAGGAAGAGAAAAAGCGATTTACAGCGCAAAATGTGCGCTGCGCTAAACCGGTCCTCATTCGGGATGTCGATGCCCAAAACCTCAAGAGACATAAAGCCCAATGTGCAGAGCTAGACAGATTGATGGGAGGAGGGGTAGTCCAAGGGTCTCTCAACTTGATTGGTGGGGAGCCTGGAATCGGCAAATCAACCCTTCTCTTGCAAATGGCGAACAGCTTTGCCTTGCAAGGACTGTTAGTGCTCTATGTCTGTGGGGAGGAATCAAGTGAGCAAACCTCTCTGCGCGCCAAGCGACTTGGCATTCAAAGTGACACGCTTTACCTATTGTGTGAAACGAATTTTTCCGCCATTTGTGGACATATCAAAACGGTGCACCCAGACGTTTTAATTATTGATTCGATTCAGATTGTTTATAAAGAAGAATTGCCCAGCGCGCCCGGATCGGTAACACAGGTTCACGGCGTTGCCATGGAGTGCATGCATCTTGCCAAGGGGTTGGGCATTACCACATTTCTCGTTGGACATGTTACCAAGAGTGGTGAATTAGCGGGCCCACGTGTTTTGGAGCACATTGTTGACACAGTTTTTGAATTTGAAGGGGATCGACAATACGGTTATCGACTGCTGCGGGGCATCAAGAACCGTTTTGGTCCCACTGATGACGTTGCACTGTTTCAAATGGGTGAAGAGGGATTGCGAGAGGTGTCGAATCCCTCACTGACTTTGATGCAAGAGCGAGTGCAAGACGCACCGGGATCAATTGTTACTCCAGCACTTGAGGGAACACGGGCCTTGCTCGTCGAAGTGCAGGCCCTCGTTGCCCCTTCCTCTTTTGCATCCCCTTCTAGAAGATCGACGGGACTCGATGCCAAGCGGCTTTCTCTGCTACTCGCCGTTTTAGAAAAACGGATGGCCTACAGGCTGCACATGAGTGATGTTTTTGTCTCTGTTGTAGGGGGTCTTCATATTGTTGAACCAGCTGTCGATTTAGGAGTAGTGCTCGCCATTGCCTCTTCTTATTGCAACCGCGTCATCCCATCTGATACGGTTGCGATCGGCGAGGTGGGGCTAGCGGGGGAAATTCGCTCAGTGCCGCGTATTGAAACGCGGGTAAAAGAGTCATTGCACATGGGGTTCACCCGGTGTTTTCTCTCGCGTGGAAATTTAAAAGGGATGCGTCAACAAATGAAAAAGAGTATGCAATTATGTGGCGTTTCTCGATTGGAAGAGGTAATTGAGCAACTCATTAAAGATGAGGGTCAATCCCGACCGGTTTGAAAAGACTCATTGGACAAGAGGGGCAAAAAACCAAAGCCTCGAAACAAGAAAAACAAAATATTTCAGCGCTCTATTCAATTGCTAACATCGGTTTTGGAATGAATCGCGGGTGAGTGGCCGAGTCACTCACTCTGGGATCCTCTGGCCTTAGTCATGGGAAATTCAATTTTAACCTGGACGAGCGGGAAATCCCACCTGTTTAGGGGTGGGATGAAAGCTCGCCTTGACCTTGAGGTTTTTTCTTGTAAAATGATTTTTCAAATCACCCTCGAGCTAGATGGTCCGGGTATCAATCCCTATGAAGTCTTTGCCTTTAGGCAAAGGATTAGTCAATTGTACTAGTTGGGCTTGTCTTCTTTTTACCCCTTTGATAAGCTCCGTTGTTTCTAAGATTAAGTGGGGCTTAACTCGGACCGTCTTATGGCGGCAAGGTAGCAAGATGAAGTTTTTGGGCCTCTTCAAAAGGCACAAACCCAAAATTAAAATTGGTTCCGCTAAAAAAAGTGGGTTTAGCGGGTGGGTCAAGTGTACCAAGTGTGAGGATATGATCCACGCGAGTGAACTGAGGGATCATTATAACTGCTGTCCTAAATGTGATCACCACTATCGCATCTCAGCTGTGGAGCGGATTGAGCTTCTCTCCGATTCTCATTCATTTAAAGAGCTCTTTTCTGATGTCAAGCCCACCAATCCCCTCAATTTTTTTGATTCGGAAAATTACGGGGATCGGTTGAAAAAAGCTCAAAAAAAGACGGGTCAGAGTGAAGCTGTCCTCGTCGGTACTTGCACAATCGGGAAGATTCGCGTTGCTCTCGGGGTTTTGGATTTTGGATTTATGGGCGGATCAATGGGATCGGTTGTAGGTGAGCGGATCACCTCACTTGTTGAGCACGCGATGGGGCACCGTTTCCCAGTGGTTTTGGTCTCCTCCTCCGGAGGGGCTCGGATGCAAGAATCTATTTTTTCTCTGATGCAGATGGCGAAGACCTCTGCAGCACTTGCCAAGCTCAGCGAGCGGCGTCTTCCCTATATCTCCGTGCTCGCTCATCCGACAACGGGGGGGGTCACCGCTTCTTTTGCCTCCCTTGGCGATCTCATAATTGCAGAACCCGAAGCATTGATTGGATTTGCAGGGCCTCGCGTGGTGGCACAAACAATTGGGCAAAAGCTGCCCGATTCCGCACAAAAATCGGAATTCCTTCTCGAAAAGGGGATGATTGATCTAATTGTGAGAAGAGAGGAGCTCAGAGAAAAACTTAGATTTTTTCTGAGTTTTTTGTTGGATAACCGAGGTCTCCCCACAGACAATGCACCCACCTCTCCTAGAAAAGACGGGGCAAATCATCCGATCAAAATGGCTTCTTCTGAGTGAGTAAAACATGGATATGCGTGAAATCCCCATTGTGATTGAAGAGCAACAGTGTCTGCCCGTCTACGCCTCTGAAGAAGCTGCTGGGGCAGACGTACGCGCCTATATCAAAGAACCCTTGACTGTATATCCCAAGCAGCGCAAGCTCATCAGAACGGGAGTGCGTTTCGCTGTTCCCAAGGGGCTTGAAATTCAAGTTAGACCTCGCAGTGGCCTGGCGTTAATTCATGGAATCACCGTTCTCAACGCACCCGGGACCGTCGACTCCGACTACCGTGGCGAGTTAAAAGTGATTCTCTTGCATTGTGGAGACAAACCTTTCATCATTATCCCCCAAATGAGGATTGCGCAGATCGTGCTCGCGCCCGTGTGTCGAGCTGTTTTTGTGCTTAGAGAAGAACTCGTGGCAACAGAGAGAGGAACAAGCGGTTTTGGCGATACTGGAACGCATTAATCACTTTTTCAAGAGAGGAGAACATGTGAAACTCTCTGAACTACTAGAAGATGGGGTCATTTGTTTTTTACAGACAAGTCGTCGGGATGAGGTGCTCAAATCACTGGTTGAGGCCCTTGCCGTCTCGGGTAAAATTCCAGATGAAGAAGCATTTTTCGATGCTGTATTAAAGAGAGAAAAGATTGTTTCAACCGGTATTGGAATGGGTGTAGCCATCCCTCACGCGCGACTTGAAGGTTTAGATCGCTTTTTTATAGCTGTGGGGGTTCAAAGATCTAAAGGGGGGATCGACTGGAATGCAATTGATGGATTTTTTGTTAGGCTTATATTCATGATTGGTGGTCCTGCAGACCAACAGACGGAGTACCTTCACATTCTCTCTCAACTCACCGCGGCAATTAAAGATGAAAAGAGACGCCGCGGTCTGTTGATGGCAGAAAGTGCCGAAGATATTTGCAATCTCTTTGTTGGTTATTGATGAGCCACCTACTGTTTCAATTGACTTTGATGGGGTGGTATTTCGAGTCTCGGTCTCTTTTGTCCAAAGAACAAAAGATACCGTATCGCCCTCCAAGATCATGGCTCTCCCTGACCTCCAAGCGTTTGTCAAGTGCCCCGGGGATTGGTCCCCGATGCGCACAAAATGCAAAAAGCGCATTGATTTTGAGGCTCTGTTTTGTAAAATAAAATTCTACCTCGCAACTGGATGTGTGTATGAAGCACAAAATTTTTCTCTTTTTCCTCTTCCTCACCCTAACCTCATCAATCTTCGCGAACTACAAGGAAGCCCTCCTTGAGAGGATCACCCCAGAAGTCATCGCCTCAATCAAAGAACAAAAGTCACTCCTGAAAACTCTTCCGCTTCCCCCAGAAGAAATGACATCTCTGGAAGGGCTAGCAAAAGCATATTATAGCTCAAGTGAACCGCGGGTTGGTTCTGTTCCCTACAAGTTTGCCGACCTGGCGTTTTCTTTGCTCAAACACACTACAGAATTGCCGCACGCACAGCGATTCCTTGTCGAGTGTTTTGTTGGTGAGGATTGGGACAACACCTACGCGAGCAGATGGAGCGTAGTTTTCGAGGATGAAGAGGAGGAGCGCAAAAAGGAAGAGCACGAACGTGCGATGGCAGAACACGCAGCAAGGGAACGGGAACGCGAGAGAGAACAGGAACGTGCGATGCGATAGCAGAAGCAAGGGGCGACTAAGGCCAGCATGTCAAGCTATCAAAAGTGGGAAAGATGCGCGTCAGTTTGCTTAGGCCTATATCGGGGAAAATAAAAACGTGCTCAAGTCAAGCATGTGCCATCAGATGAATGGCAAATTTCGTTTTCCTGCGAAGTCGAAACCAAGCCGCTTCCTACAGCGGAAGTCCCATGAGTGGGAATCGATCTGGGAATAGAGAATTTTTCCTTTCTCTCAGACGGAAACAAGATAGACAATCCCCGCTTTTTTCGCTCTTCCGAGAAAAAATTATCCAAAGCACAGCGCGCTTTTAGCAAAGAGAAGAAAGAGAACGTTCTAGGCGTGGCAAGATATGCGCCAAGATACACAGAAAGATGGCGAATCAGAGAAAAAACTTTTGCCACAAAAAATCTAGAGAGATAGTCGAGAAATATCAAACCATCTGCATAGAAGGTCTCGAAATCAAAAACAAGGATCTTACTATGCAAAAAGCAAAAGCGGACGCTAGTTGGAGTCAGTTTCGACAATACCTAAAATGCAAAGCGGAGGATCCTTACTAGGAGGATGGAATTTGTTACACAACCCAAAAATGCAACAATTGCGGCGAGATAGAGAAAAAACCAATATCGCAAAGACAGCACTGTTGCAAGCATTGCGGGTACACGACCCACAGAGATCACAATGCGTCTCTAAAGTATTTTGGCCCTCGGACTAGATGGCCTGGGTAGAGAAGCCTTCGCCTTTAGGCAAGGGAGTAGTCACATTTTCTTTTTTAGTTTATGAGGTTTTGAAATGTCTAACCAAAAAAAGCAACAATCTGGTGTTACCGAGAAGCCCTAACGCAAGCAAGTGTTATCGATACTCTTTTTGAGCGTGTTAATGCACACCTGAAAAAAATGGTTATTTGACTAGGTGGTCAGATGGTAGATTCTGGAATCGTCCAAGCTCCGCGTCAGCGAATGAGATCGAGCGAAAAAGATGTAGTTAAGGATGGGGGTATTCCCGACTTCATGGAAACAAAATCCTTGAAAAGAAGCACTTGGATTTTTCCGGGACGCTTACTTTGCGACATTTAACTCCAAAATCCAGTCCCCTTCAATCTAGTTCCACCTGAACGGATACAAAATTGGTGGTAGATCGAGGTTCTCAGCTTTAAAAATAAAATTTTTTAAAATTCATAGGTAAGTTACACATTTTTAGTACATTATTAATAGTAAAGTTATATTTTAAATTGTTAAAATATAATTAATGAGTTAATATATTGAATATTAAATTGATGTAATACAAGGAGTATTTGCATGCACATTGCTTCTCCCGTCAGTAGTCGTCGACCAAGTGAGGCCTTTGATTCAGTTGATCTAGAGGTGGAGTTAAACCCTAAAGAGGGGGGCACTATGCAGATTGACATGCTTGAAAAGGAAGTAGAGGGGGCGTCTCATGTTCGAGGTGATGATACGAGTAGCACATCGGTTGATCTAGAGGTGGAGTTAAACCCTAAAGAGGGGGGCGCTATGCAGATCGACATGCTCGAAAGGGAAGTAGACACTGTTTCTAACTCCAATGTTCAAGGTTTTGTCCGAATTCAGCTTGGATTGGGACACAGTACGCCGTCCCGCACGTTAAATATTCAGAAAAAAGAAGAGCAAGAAACTTTGAATCGGGCCTTGCAACAGCTTCTCGACATCATCCAAACAAAAGATTTCATTGATGTATGGGTGGGACACAATGGAGACGGTTGCCCCTGTTTGCATACTCTGACGGTATATCGGAAAGTGGGGGATGAAATCGAACCTGAGCATTACAATCTGATTGTGCCCAATGAGTGGACTCGGTTATTGACTGAAAACATGGCAATGCGTGGTGAAGAGTGTTCGAGAGAAATGGCAGAGCAACATCTCGCGGGTCACAGACAGAGCTTGAAAGAAATCGCTAAAGATCTGAGCTGCACAATCCAACAGGTTGGATCTCATATCGTAGAGTCGATGTATTCGAATGACTCCATCTGTCCAATCAACGGAGAAGATCCCTTTGCAGGCATGAGCTTACGGATCAGCAAGATGTTACAAGACCCCAATTTTATGAAACGAAGTGTGCCAAGCATGCTCTCAAATCCCAATTACAAAATGGTTGACCCAAGTGGTCAACTCAACGCTAGGGGAAGTAGGGCGCTCAAAGAGGCCTTAGCTGTTCATTACCTCATAGAATATGAGAAAGAGTATGTGAGTAATCGTCTTTCTTTTTTACGATCACATAGCTGCAGTGATTTAATTGAGCGCAGAGAGAGGACGAGGATCTTAAGAGAAATAAACATGCTAGCGAGGCGTGCTCGGGAAATTGAGCAATACTCAAAGGCAGCTTGTATGATTGGCATGATCCAAATCCATAGAGAAGTGTCTCTCATTACAAGGCAAGCCGCGGCGGGCGATGCAAGTTGTGCGCAAGAAGTGCAGCCGATCAGTTTGAGAGATGCATTAATTAAAGCGGACCAAGGAGAGGGACGAGCATCCCTTGATAGTGGCGTTCAAATTGAGGGCATCTATCGCTTGAATAAGCGCAATATCGATGCCTATAAGAGAAGAAACACAGCAGAAGATGGGACTGTGAAGCTTGTGAAGGGGAATGGCTCTGAACAGATAGTCTCTCGGGCGGATTTTTTAGATATTGTAGCAGACCAACACAAGGCCTCCAGCTACCGCTTGTTTTCTGTTGTTGAACGTGATCTGCTCGATCCAGTAGCGATGCGGAAAAGGCTTAGCTTGAAAGTGGCGCAAGAGTTTCAGGACCTCGTTGTTGAGCAAAATAGGCGTTGGTATCAAACTGAACCTGATTCTAAGAGTTGGTTTAATTTTCGAAATGTTCAGCCGATTTCAACTGAAGAAGAACATGTAGGATTTGAATTGGGGAACATCCTTTTTTACAAAGGAATCACTGAAGCAGATGCACTCAACCCCTCTTTTCGCATCATCAACCAACTGCGTCACCAAGATAGGGAGATCCCTTTAAGCCGAGAAATTGGAGGAATTAACGCTGTGATACCGGCAGCATCACAGCTCGTACAATGCATAGATGAAACTAGCATGTCGGAATCAGAAAATACTGGATTAGGTCACTTTGCGAAACCAGTCGTTGCCAAAGCTCTGAAAAGTTTGCGCCAATTAGGGGAATTTGAAGGTCAATTGCCACATCAGGCCATTCAATCGGTTTTTAATGGTAAGTAGGGAAGCGAGTGCTCGGCTTGAGCGTCTGCAGCACAGGAGTTCCCCTGGAGGGGGGGAGGTTAAGGATCTGTTTTTTACTCCAAATCGAGGCTAGTCAGAGAAGATGAGGGGAGAACTATAAGAGCTGCCCTCCATATGCCGATGAAAAATCAGGAACCGTCAAGTCGGTTGCGATTGCAGGGCATGTTCTAGCGCTCTGGGCTCTTTGATTTGTGTGAGAGCGAGCAAAGCGAATACAAATCCAACCGGGAAAAGAGTAAAAGCGATCATGAAGGCCTCAGATGTGTAGATTGGAACATGATTTTGTATTGTCCCATCCCAGTTCAAATCGAGAATCTTACCTGAAATTGGTTGAATGACGGCAGCCATCCCCATAATGATCAACGCCGCGGTTCCCATCGATGTTCCAACGAGTTCTTTCGGATTACTCTCGGTAATCGTCGGGTAGCTAATGACTTGGCTGCTCGTAAACAATCCCAGTAAGAAAAACAGGGCTATCAACACCGTTTCACTGGGATGTGGCATCAATATAATCCCAGACATGACGGCAAGAGAGATAATTGCTCCCACACACATGGGCAAACGGCGCCGTTTCATTTTGTCAGATATCCACCCATAGAGGGGAGAACCGACAATGGTGCCTGCACAAATCATGCTCACGATAAACGATGCACGGACCGTGGGAATATGGTGTACTTGTATGAGAAATAATGTTCCCCAAACGGCACCGATGACCATCAAAGGCATGTTCATCAAAGCGGTATAGAGCCCACAGCATATATTTTGTCGATGAAAGAAACACCGTTTTACTCCCTTCCAAAAGGGAAGGGAGTGTGGTTTGGCTTGCGTGTGGATTTCATCATTTGGAGCATCCTTGACAACACTGAAGATCAGGACAAAGAGGGCTATCCCGATCATGCCATCGATAAAAAGCGCCCAGCGCCAGTGAAGAGCTTCCGCCAAAAGAGAGAAGGGAAGCTGAGCTAAAATCCCTCCGAGCATCCCCACTGTGACTGTAAGACCGACGACAAAAGCTTGCCGTTCTTTGGGAAACCAGCGAGACACTAAAATCATGCAGCTCAGAAAGCAAAAACTGTTTCCAACACCCGCGCTAAAATGACACAGGCACGCCGCTCCAAATGTCTGTGCTCGGCAAAACCCCAGTGTTCCAAAAACGCAGAGAGCAAGTGCCATCAATATCACTTTCCGCACGGAAAAGCGGTCGAGAATAATCCCTGCTGGTAAGAGAAAAATCACGTCAGCAAAGAGGTAAGTCGCGCTTAAGTATCCAAACTCAGTGGCATTAAGTCTCAAATCCCGCATGAGCATGGGAGATAAAGCATTCATCACGTGCATTTGAAACAGTTCATAGGCGAAAAAAAAGGAGGCAGAGAGGCAAATGACCCAAGGCAAGAATAGTTTTCTTCCAATCCTCTTTATATCTACAGATGTGCTCACGTTTCAGCTCCTGAGAGGATCTTTTTTGCACTGTTTTCAATGTTTTTAATCGCTTCGACAAAATGCTTCATACAGACAGAGAGGTAACTTTCATTGCCACCGATTTGGATCTGAGCCCCCGATTCAATCGGTCTTTTATCCTTATCGATCCTCATATTCATCGTCGCTTTACTTCCACAATGGCAAATGGTTTTGATCTCAACGAGTTCATCGGCCCAAGCGAGAAGGTATTGGCTTCCTGAAAACGGTTCACCCAGAAAGTCAGAACGCAAACCATAGCATAACGTGGGGATCGTCAACCTTTTTGTGATCATGATTAGCTGAGCTACTTGCATTTTGGTCAAAAAGTGCCCCTCATCAATGAGTATGCAATGCACTGCTTCACGAGTTTTAATGTGTTGTTTGAGGTGGAAATAGAAATCAAAGTCCTGTTCAAAGAGGTGTGCCGATTGCTTAAGTCCAATGCGAGAATGGATTCCGGGGCTGCCAAAACGGGTGTCGCACTTGGGAGCAAAGAGGAGCGTTTGCAGGCCCCTTTCTCGATAGTTGTAGCTCGACTGCAAGAGCACCGTACTCTTGCCCGCATTCATTGCTGAATAATAAAAATAGAGTTTTGACATAATTTGAAGATCCTCTCTTTACAAGCATGACGCACCGCATCACATTCACTTAGATTAACAGAGGGTGCACTTTCGATCATGGAAAGGAGTATGGAAAGTGTCATTAAAAAAACCTCTCGAGGAGCCGTGCTAGGTCTTGATAAGTTAGGTAAATGAACGCAAAAATAAGCAAGATAACAAAGGGGATTGTCAGCCAGTTGATCACTTTCCTCTCAAGTGGTTTTTTGCGGATCTTTTCGATCAACGATAGGCAGATATGCCCTCCATCCAAAACGGGGATGGGAAGAAGGTTAAGTACACCGAGGTTAAGGCTGATTGCTCCAATCCAAAACAGTGCTTCTTTGATCCCAATACCCCAACTCTCTTTCATGACTTGAACCATAAAGAGAGGTCCACCTAAATATTTCGGACTAAAATAACCCGAGATTAGAGCAGTTAAATTCCGGGTGATTTCTCGGAACACATCCCCATAGAGGACAAATGGGTTAGGGTTGTAGATCACGGGTCGATCTTGAAATTCGGCGCCTAGCATCAGTTGATTGCGATATCTCTTGATCTCTTCTATCTGAGCTTCACGCACACTGATATTGGCAATTTTGTTGACTCTAGCCATTTCTTTTTTGACGCGCCCTTCCATTTCATCTTTCATGTCCTGAGGAAAGGGAAAATCTTTTAAACGCGTGGGAATGACTGGGTTTAACAGGTAAAAATCTCCATTTTGACGTAAGGGATTTGATAGGCCAATTGAGGCGGTCAGTGGAAGAAGATCTGCCCAGTTTGTCTCATTTTCAAAGGCTATGTCTTCTTGTTCCCAAAGGATCGGATTGATTTTACCCTGCCGTTTGACAATCATTTGGGTTTGTTTTGTTTGCAGAGCTTTGAGAAAGTCTCGCGCTGAAGATACGGGCAAGCCTTCGACGGCGATGATGCGGTCCCCAGTTTGCAGAGGGATATCGAGTTGTGAAGTCGGGGGAATGCTTGCAACATGAGTCATTCTTGCATCTTTGTCCACGAAAAAGACGCCTTTTTCAACGATTAGATTTGTGCTGATCATGTAGGGAATAAAGTCAATTTCCGTTTTCTTTGTTTGCAATCCCACTTCATATTGCCAGTCTCCGATTTCTGTGGATTCCTCTTCGGTAAGTTGCAAGTCATCGATTGGTAAACGGGGTACCTTGGCCAAAAACGTTTTTTTATCCCTCTGGATGGTAAGAAGAGCTTTACCGCTATTTAGGATCTGAGTAAGTTGTTCAACCGAAAACACCAATTCTCCGTCCATCCATATCAGACGATCGCCCGGCTCGATTCCGCTCGAAGAGATGGGAGAATGGCGGAAGATTGAACCCTTTTGATTTCCCGATTGCTTACCGTAGATGAGGTAAGAAGCTGGGGTGAGGATCCCGATCGTCTTGAGTCCCTGTTTAATGAGGGGACTATCATAGGGAGTGAGGAGATAGTCATAGGGGACTTTGGTCTCTTTGAAATAGTTAATCTTATTTCCTTCAATATTCGTCGGGCGGCCGTTGATGATTGCCGCATAGACGAGGTCTTTGTATCCTTCAAACCTCTCTTTGTTGTAACTGGTGATCTCATCCCCTGGACGCACGCCGTTGACATAAAGTTCTGATTGGGGATCCATTGCACCAATCAGACGAGTGAAATGACTAAACGGCTTTTCACGTCCTCCGAGCAACCAAATGGTGGTAAAAGCGATGAGAGCGAAGAACAGATTGACCATAGGGCCAGCTAGGGCAACTTGAATGCGTGCCCAAGGTGTTTTTGAGTAAAAACCTTGGGGGATGTCTTGGGGCTTTGTATCTCCTTCCCTTTCCATACCGGCAATTTTCACGTAGCCACCGACCAAAAAGAAACAGATCTGCCATTTTACTTCACCCCACTTCCAAGAAACGATCGGTTTCCCAAAACCGATACTAAACGTCTCCACTTTCATTTTGCAGCGCCTTGCGACTACGTAATGGCCAAGCTCATGAATGAAGACGAGAAAAGTAAGTCCGAAAAGGGCTAATATCACATACAATGCGCTATGCACGGGACCTCTAAATAATCAATGCCTGTTCGCGCGCCTGCTCGTCTACAGCAAGCACGGTTTCCACATTGCCAACTGGAAGAACGCGGTGACGTTCCATGAGGACTTCGAGCTTTTTCCCAATATCTGACCAAGGCATACCTCTGTTTAAAAAGCGATCGACCAAAACCTCGTTAGCGGCATTCATAAAGCAAGGCATCGATCCTCCAACCTTTGCCGCTTCATAGGCCAAACCTAAGCAGGGGAACCGATTGTGGTTTGGAAGGCAAAATTCCATTTTAGAATACTTGCGAAAATCGAAACAAGCAACAATTCCTTTTTTTCTGCTTGGATAAGTCAAAGCATATTGGATGGGAATGGCCATGTCGTGTTCTCCCATTTGTGAAAGAAGCGCACCGTCGACAAACTCTACAAAGCTATGGATGAGACTTTGGGGGTGAATCACCACATCAATTTCGCCAAGTCCTATCCCAAATAAATGATGAGCTTCAATTACCTCTAAACCCTTGTTCATGAGCGTGGATGCATCAACTGTCACCTTTTCCCCCATGCTCCAATTTGGATGTTTGAGAGCATCGCGTGGGGTGATTGTTTTCAACCTTTCTTCGGGAACCTGATGAAAAGGGCCGCCTGAAGCTGTTAAAATGATTCGTCTCACTTCATGTTTCTCAGTGCCATTGAGGCACTGAAAGATGGCGCTATGTTCACTGTCAATGGGGATTAAAGCGGTCTTTTTTTCTCTCGCCCGCGCCATGATCAAATCCCCTGCCGCCACAAGTGCCTCTTTATTGGCAAGGGCAATTGACTTGCCCGCTTCAATGGCCCTAAGTGCTGGTTGAATCCCCTTGGCACCGACGAGAGCTGAAACGAGAAGATCCACATCGGGCTTAGTAGCCACTGCTTCGAGTCCCTCCATCCCCGATAGAATGGTCAGAGAGGGAAAACGGCGACGTAATTGGCTCGCTTTGCCCTCTTTGTATACGCAGACGAGTTGGGGGTGGAATGCGCGAATTTGTCTTTCCAGCACTTCAATATTCGAATGAGAGGCGATGGCGATCACTTGAACATGCTCTTTGAGATGCGTCGCTACTCTCAGTGTGCACTGTCCAATGGATCCGGTACTGCCTAGAACGGCAATCTTTTTTTTTTCGAGCATTTGAGAATCTCTTTCTAGCAACCCTAAGCCTTAGAAAAATCAAAAATTGATTTCCTGCTTTTTTGCCATACCAAAGGCGAGAGTCGAGGATCTCACTTTTCAACGCGCCCTTTACAACTCTTGCTCTTTCTTTGAAAGGACAGAGCGGTAGCGGACACGGAGTGAGAGATGCCGCCTCTTGAAAAGGACTGTAAGCACGCAGAGCAAGCGGGATTTTAGCACATATCGATAAAGGATACCAATGAAAAAAAATAGGGCCAGGGTGAGAGTTGTGAGACCGGATGTTGAAAAAGGGGTATGATACACAGAGAGAGTATGACGGGAGAGAGCCACGGCTAAAATGGAGGATGCGGCTCCGATCAGATATGACACGAAGATGAGAGACTTGAGCCGATAGGTGAAAAAGCGGGCAGTCAGGGGGGGCAAGACGAGAAAGGCGAGAAAGAGAAACGCGCCGAGTGCTCGGAAAGCACCGATGGCGGTTGCCGCTGTTTGAATCATCAATAGGTGATTTAACCAAAGTGTGGGCATGCCAAAGTTTCTCCCAAGCGTGAGATCAAAGGTCATCAAGGCGTAGCGCTGATAAAAGACAAGCGTAATGCATGCATTGAAGAGAAAGAGGTAGAACGTGAGTAAGAGGTCTTTTAAGTGCAGGGCATCCACATTACCCATAATGGTTTCGATTCCCAAGTGGGCATTGCGCAAAAACAAGGTGACACCAATGATTCCCAGGGCAAACAATGTTGTAAACACCAAACCAACGCTCGCGTCTTCTTGCAGACGTAAACTTCTCTGCAACCAGGTGGTAGCAAAGGCAGTCAACAAGCTGGTGATCAGTGATGCTAAAATAAGCAACTTGAGATCGGGTGCTCCTTGTGTTTGTCCCACTAAGAGAAACGTGATGACGATGCCGAGCAAAACGGTATGGGACAGAGAATTTGCGAGCATGGTCATCTTGCGCAGTACGAGAAAGACTCCCACGAGCACTGAAGAAGCGGCAATCAAGAGCAAAACGAGTATTTGAATTTCATCTGTTGCCAAATCTTCCCAAGTGAGCTGTCCGTGTAATCCTTGCCAAATGCGACTGATTAGAATCGCAAAAAAACCGAAGAAGTGATGTCCCCAATAAGGATTCATTGCCTAAGTATCCCCCTTTCTCGGAATGGGCTGGTGATGAGGATCTCTCGTGGGGTTGTTGAGCAGTTGGGTCAATCTCTCTTCAATCTCAGGGGTTAAGATATGTTCCATCTCTTCTGCACTCCTGTGAACACGCCTTTCTTCTAGCTCGAGTTGTGAGGTGAGATAAAGCTCCCATAGGCGATGTAAACGCACGATATAAGCTCCTTTGCATCTGCCGTGCGTTGTCAGCGTCACTGCTTCCCCCGTCCGAATCCACCCCTTTTTTTTCGCGAACAGCAACAAGAAATATAGAGATAGACGAGAAAGTCCCAATTCAGATCGAAGATAGCTTGCTTGCGCAGTGTCTCTTTTCCAAAGCACTTTTAATAAGTGATCCATCTGTTGTTTCAAGCGCGCAGCCCGGATGCGGAGCATCCGGGCTAACCACCCTCTCTTGGGAGCAAAAAGCAAAGATAAAAATGTCAGCAAAACGGCTACTAATATAATCATGGGCCCCGTGGGCAGGTGCAGGGGGCGTTTGCATAGAAAGAGGGGGATACACACGGAGAGATGAACACCAAAAAATCCGCTCAATATTCCCACAGTTGCCGAAATGATGAACATGCTTCCCAGCCGGTCGGTGAATTGGCGTGCACAAGCGGCTGGAGCAATGAGCATACCCGACATGAGTACAATTCCTACACTACGCATTCCAATGACTAGGGCGAGAATGAGCAAAAAATGATTGAAAAAATGGCACAAACTAGTTGATAGGCCTAAACTCTGCGTGAATCCCAAGTCAAAATAGATCAGCTCAATTTGTCTAAAACGGCAGACAATCAGGCTCACAATCGCCAGGGATAAGGTGGCATACAATCCAATGTGCACATCTCCCATTGTGGCCGCTTGACCGAACAAAAAAGCCTGCCCTTGCTGATACCAAAACGGATGGATGGCCTGTATGCGGCTTGCCAAGGTCACTCCGAGCCCTAGAAAGAGGGAGAGAATGAGGCACAAAGATGCGTCTGGGTTTAGGTGAAGCCGTCTTTCACACATTTCAATGGCGATCAATCCGAGCCAAGAAAAGAGAAAAGCACCGATTAGAATGGGGAAGCAGGGGAGTGATAGTTTTGGGTCACACCAAAGTGCACTAATCAGTATGCCCGAAATCACTCCGGGATAGGTTGCGTGGGATAGGGCTTCTCCGATTAAAGAGCGCCGTTGAACAAAAGTGATTACCCCGATGAGCGAGGAGGCGAGACACATGAACATCGATCCAACGGCAGGAGCGCGTAAAATAGGGTCGGTGAAAAATTGAATCAAGGTAGGAAACTTCATCGCAACCCTGAAAATCGACTCAAAGAAAGACGGATTGCTTCATCAAATATCACCCCTTTTGCTCCGTAAGCGCGATTCAAGTGTTTTAAATGAAAAACAGCCTCCGTCTTCCCGCAGGCGATCAAACTGGTTTTGAGAATGATAAGAGCGTCAAAATAGGCTTCAACCGTATTGAGGTCATGATGCACGATCAAAATTGTTTTTCCCTGTGCTTTCAGCTCTGTCAATACCTGCATAATGAGCGTTTCGGTTGTTTTATCTACGCCTGCAAAAGGTTCATCGAGCAGGAGGAGGTCTGCGTCTTGCATCAAAGCGCGGGCAATGAACAGGCGTTGCTGTTGGCCCACCGAGAGTGCGCTGATTTGCCTTTTATGCAAGTGCTTCATCTGCATGAGCGTGAGCAACTGAAGCGCTCGATCTCGATCCGATCTTCTGTACCACTTGAGACCTTTCAAACGGCCGTAACATCCCATGAGCACCACATCAAACACGGTAATGGGAAACTGCCAGTCAATCCCTTTCTTTTGAGGAACGTAAGCCACCCGTTTGCGATTTTTTTTTAAATCCATTCCGCAAAACTCTGCCCCACCCGAGATGGGCTTAATCAATCCAATCAAAGCTTTGATCAGGGTACTCTTTCCCGCACCATTCGGACCGATGATTCCGACGATCTGACCACAACTGATTTCAAAATTGATGTCCCAAAGAGCAGAAAAATGATCGTAGCTGACCGTGAGATTTTTCACGACTAGTCCGTTTTTCACGTAGACCTCGACATGTAAGTGAGTAGTGTTTCCACGTTATGTTCCATCATATTGACGTAGCTCTTAGCGCCGGCCATGCTATCTCCGTACAAGGGTATGGTCGCCATGTGTACGTCGAGCCCTTTTTTACGGCAAACGGAGATGATTTTGCGCAGCGGCACTCGGTCCATGTTAGTTTCTGGAAAGATGACACCTATCTTGTTTTCACAGACAAAATCGGTGACTTTCTGGATGTCGATGATGCTCATCTGTCCGTCTGGAGCAAGACCTTCTGGTGCTTGGACGCGCCTTTTCCAATGGTCCGGATCTTCTAAAGCTAAATACCTTTTGGTAAAGTAACTAAAGGCATCATGGCTCGTCACTAAAAACCGTTTTTCACTGGGAATTTTTTTCATGATCTCACGTAATTTAGCATCTTTTTGCTTTAGTCCCTCTTTGACCTGTGTGCCTCGCATTGCGTATTCAGCAGCGTGCTGGGGGTCTTTCGCGCTAAGCGCTTCAACTATGGGATCGATCACTTCGGCAAAGAGGGATATATCCATCCAGATATGGGGATCAATTTGACCATCGACTGTCAAAAAACGCTCGGGAAACTTTTCAAACACTTTATCACCCAGAGCAATGGCATGTGCGCTATTTCCCAAATGGCAGAGAACGCTTGCACCATGTTCTAACCCCACTCCGTTGTAAAAAATAAGGTGAGCGTTTGCAAACTTTTCATCATCCCCCTTGACGAGCTCATAGCTGTGCGGATCAAGCTCACCTATAATCAAGCAAATAGAAGAGATTGATGCGCCACCCACTTGCTCAACGAGATCTGCAATCATCGCCGTTGTGGACATCACCTTCAATGTTCCGTCTGGACGCATCCAGCTCAGGAGATCTTGCGTCGGCGTTTTTGAGCAAGCTGTAAGCAGGAAGAGGCAAAAGAGGGTGAGATGTCTTCTCATAGCGCGATGCTCCTAAGTAACCCAAACGGATAAATCCCTTGGGAGCATCCCTGTGTGAACTGTATTTTGAGAGCGTAGTTACCCACCTGTTTAAAAGAAATGATCATGACTTGAGGGTGGACTTGCGCCTGTTTTGCATGCAAGCAGCGCGCACAAGGACATTGTTTTTGAACATCTGAAGAGCGGAGCGTCTGCTTGAGATCATCTGACCACACAATTTCAAAATGGGTGGGAGTTTTCTGCTTGAGCGTGCGGAGCTGAATGGCTTTGTCATATCCATTCTTGTGGCTTTGATCAGCGGCAATCACGTCGAGGCGGGAGCGCAGGCGTGCGGCGATTTCTTCAAAGCTCGAGCGACTGGGGGCATCAGTGTCGAATAGGCAAGCACCCTCATCCCCCGTTTCTCCAAGCTGAGGATCAAGTGGAATCTGTCCAAGTAAAGGGACTTGGCATTCATCTGCCAATCGCTTTCCTCCCCCTTCTCCAAAAATAGCCTCTCTTCTACCATTGCAAAGAAGGTAACTCATATTTTCCACAATGCCCAAAAGAGCAACCCCCATGTGATTGCACATCTGCACAGATTTTCTCACGTCGAGAAGTGCCACTTCTTGTGGCGTTGTTACAACGACCACACCGGTGAGTTGCGCTTTTTGCACCAAAGTCATGGGAATATCGCCAGTTCCCGGTGGAAAATCAATCAGTAAATCGTCGAGATGGCCCCAATCGACCGCTCCTAAAAACTGATCAATCATTCGGTTGGCAATCGGAGCTCTTACAGCCGACGCTGAATCCCACTCTTGAAAAAGAGAAGTAGAGACAAGGGAAATGCCTCTAGCCCGTGCGGGAAGAACTCGACCCTGTTTTAGCTTGGGAGGTTCGACTTCCCCGATGAGATGGACTACGGACGGGCCATAGACATCTGCGTCCAAAATAGCCACCCGTCTATGTGCACGGCGCAGAGCTAAAGCGACGTTGACTGTTACGGTCGATTTCCCAACTCCCCCCTTTCCCCCGAGAATCCCGATAATGTTGCAGATGTTCTCCAGATTGGTTTGGCCTGCACTTTGACCATACATTTTAAGCGCCATCTCTTATTTCCTTCAAGTTTTGTCTTCTAGCTTTGCCTCGACACCAATTTCGAAAGTGGGGTCACCATTCGTTTTGAATGGCAATACTTTATCTCTTATTGAGCTCAGGTTAGGCCTCAATATGTGTGCATGTTGTTCCATGAGGGGTTAAAGGCAACTTGCAAGAGATGAAGTATGGTCCCACACTGCGTCAAAACAGTTCATGTTTCACTGTAGATCGGCTGTGTTGAAAAAATTGACCAAAAAAGCTTCTAAAAACTTCTTATACAGGGAAAGCTTCTCTCCACGCGCAAAAAGAGCATCTCATGTGAAAACGCACTTGGAAAGAGTATAACAAAAATCGAGTTATAAGAGCCGCGGCATCACTTTTTTCAATTAGATGAAGAGGTGCTCAGCCACAAAGAACATCCCACTCCCTTAATACCCCTGAACTGAAACCATCAGTAAATATTTTGTTGATCATCATGAGCTTTGATGCTAAGCTCGCGGTCCAAATCACCCATTTCAAGAGCCATGATGAAAACGCTCAGAGCTCTCACTCACTATACCATTCTAGCAACCA
>Ga0126343_10000030_pt1 | contig 38306 bp, 33 predicted proteins | sample Cyp2metagenome_FD_92531 | JGI IMG/M metagenome (GOLD analysis project Ga0126343, IMG submission 92531) | Coral microbial communities from Lord Howe Island, Old Settlement Bay, Australia - Cyphastrea 2 metagenome | ecosystem: Host-associated > Invertebrates > Cnidaria > Coral ...
GTTAAAGGCTACATCCCGGCCGTAATGACATCTTGTGAGCGCCAGGGCTGATTCACCAGTCCCCTTGCCAGCTTGCCTGCCCTGATCGTCAGCAACTGCAACAGATCGTACGCCAGCAGCCTTTCGAGCTTGACTCACTCTAAACTCCAGACGTCAACAGAACCTAAGGATTTGCCTTATCCGGTGGATAACAATGGCAGACAAGTCGACAATCATGGAGTGACATTTTGGATAAATTACCACCTCGCCCAAGCCACCCCGTGCAGGGCGGGACGGCCCATGAACCCCCGGCAAAAACCACGGTCGGTTCTGACGGGCGACGCAGTGTGCGTCGCCAGGGGGGGGAAACCAATCTTCACAAACAGCCGTTGTCCGGTGGTGTGGTTAACACTGCCCTCAAGGATCGTCTGGTCGGCAAAGCACCTGAAGTTCACGGGAAGAAAGCCGGTGTAGCGATCAAGAACCTGGAAAACAAAATGGTCACGCTGCAACAGGCCATCGAGTTAGGTGCCGAGCCTGGTTACCGGGCTTCAAAAAGTCAGGCGCTGGTGAAGTCGATCAGAACCCTGAGAGGCATCAGCGGGCAACTCGGTAATACGGGGAGCGATGTGCAACTGAAAAAGGAGTTGAATGACCTTCTGGGTACCCGGATTTCCGGTGGGCGGGAGGGGATGACTTTGTCCGATTTTGGTAGCACCCACAAATTGGCCAAATTTACTGCAGATGCACCAACCAGAACCCAGGTGGAGAAAAAAACGGTTGAGCTGTTAGCTCGTGCCCACTCTCTTCTGAATGGCTCAGCCTACAATTATTCACCAAGGGAGTATACGGCGCCGTTTATCTTGGAAAATGCCGAGCAAGGAGCTTTTATTGGCGACAATGGACGCTTTGCCGACGACACCGACGTATCGACCATCAAGGGCTGGAATAGCGATTACAAGCGCACAAGTCATGCTGGCCCGATTGTTTTTGGCCGTGATGGCCGTCCCCTTAACCCAATGGGGGTAACAGGCGTCACAGGTCGTGGTGCGCTCGGGTTGTGGGGACCTAATCATGCGGCAGATACCATTGTTACCCGTCCCGGCGATAACGGTACAACCGAAGTGTTGTTGATACAGAGAAAAGATACCGGGCAGTGGGCCCTGCCCGGCGGTATGGTGGAAAATAAGACAAGTGTCCTCAACGCTGCCCTGAAGGAGCTGGCTGAAGAAGCGCTGGTCATCGGTGACTGTTCTGACGGTAAAAATCTGAACCATGAAGCTATTGATAACAAAGTGCAGGAGCTGAAGCAGTACCAATGCTTTCAGCGCGCCGAAAACACTTACAAAGGTGTTGTTGATGATCCAAGAAATACCGATAACGCCTGGATGGAGACGGAGGCGTGGAGTGTGGACCTCGGGCCTGAAGAAGCGGCTGCGCTGCACCTGCAGGCCGGTGACGACGCCAAGGCGGCCCGTTGGGTACCGGTGACCCCAGAAAATATCAGTGACCTGTATGCCAGTCACTCTCAGATTATTCTCACCTCACCGTCGATTCAGAAAGCACTGGACAATGCACAATCTGGCTCGGTCGCAGATCCTACTGTTGCCGATGGCGTTGTGCCGGCGCTGGACTTGGTAGATGACTCCGACGTGGTACCCAGTGATGCTCGTGCGAACGCCATACCGACACCTCCACCCCCACCGCCTTTGCCTGGTGAGCAAGCAGCAGACTCTTCAACCGCCCGGCTTCCCCGAACCGATGTCAGCAAAGGCTATGACGCAGTGATTGAGGAGCTGAAACAGACATTGCTGGAAAGGCGCGGTCCCGTGGAGGCTGACGATCCCAGCGTTGTCGTTACGTCTGGGCAAAATCCAGTCAATAGGCCTGCTCCCGGAAAATTGTCCGACCTTGACAGGGCGCGCAAGGCTGAGGCCAGCAAGGGATATGACGCAGTGATTGCGGAGTTGAAACAGAAGTTGCTGGAAAAGGGTGGTCTTGCGGAGGTTAAGGACCCTAGCGTCGTCGTTACGCCCGGGAAAAATCCAGTCAGCAGGCCTGCTCCCGGAAAATTGCCTGACCTTGGCAGGGCGCACAAGGCTGAGGCCAGCAAGGGGTATGATGCGGTTATTGCCGAGTTGAAAGAAAAACTGCTGAAAAGAAGCGGGGTCGCGGAGTCAGAGTACTCCGAACCAGCTGAAACCAATGGTGTGTTGCCGCAAGATAATCCTCAGGCAGCAGTCACGAAAATGTCTGTCGCGCCGGACAACAATGTTGAGCAGAAGTCTGATGAGTCATCCGTGGCTGAGAGCAGTAAAGATGTCACCGAACAGCGCGTCTCGCAGCAAGAAACCAGAAAAAATAATTATGACGCTGTAATTGCGGAGTTAAAAAACCTGCAAAAGCAGCAAAAAAACAGTGGTGCGTATAACAGCGGAAAAGGTGACGACCGTCAGGAGTGAACGGGTTTCTGGCTTCTACTCTGACGGCGGTCAGCAGAAGGCGACACGGTTGGGTCATGGCTGAAGCAGTGTGCCCAGTCCTTCCATACGGGCTCCAGACCTTTGGCGCGAATGGCTGCGGCCACGGCTTCAGGGCGACGATTGTCGTCAGTGGCAAATTGCTCCAGGGCAACATCGCTGCCGATGTTGTCAGCGGCGTAACCGCCCGGGCGAGTGCTTGAGTAGGCGCTCATGGCGGTAATGCCCAGAGGCAGGACATTATCCCGGAAGATGGCCGACTCGCGGGTGGACAGGGTGAGTTCCACCTCCGGTTTAAACAAACGACAAGCACAGATCAGTTGTACCAGCTGCCGGTCGGAGATGACCGATGCTGGCTGCAATGCGCCTTCGCATGGGCGCAGGCGGGGGAAAGCGAGGGCGTAACGAGTGCGCCAGTACGTCTTTTCCAGATAGTCCAGGTGTGCTGCCACCATGGCAGCATCGGTGCGCCAGTGCGCCAGGCCGATCAGGGCACCGAGACCGATTTTGTCGATGCCCGCCAGGCCCAGCCGGTCGGCCGTTGTCAGACGGTAATCAAAATCCATTTTGCTGCCGCGCAGGTGATACTTTTTGTAAGCGGTCCGGTCATACGTTTCCTGATAAACCAGAACCCCGTCCAGCCCTGCGTCCATCAGCGTTCGATAGTCCGCTTGTTCCAGCGGCTGCACCTCAATGCTGATGTGCGAAAAATGTGGCCGCAGTCGTTCAATCACCGAGCCGATATAGCTTACGCCTACGGTTCCGGGCGCTTCACCGGTGACCAGCAATATGTGGTCAAACCCCATGCGTTTAATCTCTGCTACTTCTTGATCCAGCTCAGCCATCGACAGGGTTTTGCGGCGGATTGCATTGCCCAGGCTAAAGCCGCAGTAAGTGCAGATGTTGGTGCACTTGTTGGACAGATAAAGGGGGATAAACAGTTGCACGGTATTACCAAACCGCTGTCGGGTAAGCCGGCAGCTTTTTTGTGCCATTACCTCCAGATAAGGCTCACTGGCCGGTGAAATCAGTGCCAGAAACTGCTCGTAGCTGAGCCTGCGGCTGTGCAAGGCATGTTCAACGTCGGCAGCAGTTTTGCTGTGGATGGATAGCGTCAACTCATCCTGGTTTATTTGCTTAAAGCGTTGCAGAAACGACATGATCAACACCTAGCCATCGCCCAGAAAAGCCGTTAGCGGACTGCTGGCCGAGGCCAATAATGATCGCCCACCCAGCCCGGCCTTAAATGCGCGACGACCGGCAATTACTGCTTCTTTAAAGGCGATGGCCATCTGCACCGGGTCGTGGGCAACGGCGATGGCGGAGTTGACCAGCACGGCATCCACGCCCATTTCCATGGCCAGGGCGCTGTCCGAAGGGCTACCAATACCTGCATCAACCACCACCGGTACCGAACTTTGTTCAATAATGATCTGGATAAACTCCCGCGTTTTCAGGCCCAGATTGCTGCCAATGGGCGAACCCAGCGGCATGACGGCAGCCGCCCCCACCCCTTCGAGGCGCTTGCACAGTACAGGGTCGGCATGGACGTAAGGCAGCACAATAAACCCCATGGCACTCAGGGCTTCACTGGCTTTTAACGTCTCCACCGGGTCAGGCAGCAGGTACTTTGGGTCAGGGTGGATTTCGATTTTGATCAGATCTGTGGCCAGCGCTTCTCTGGCCAGTTGTGCGGCGTAAATGGCCTCTTCAGCGGTTCTGGCACCCGAGGTGTTGGGCAGCAGGTTTATGTTGTTTTGTTGTTGGGCGGCCAGTAGTGGCGCAAGGATGCTGTCCTGACGATCATTAAGGTCAATCCGCCTGAGCGCCACAGTGACCAGTTCGCTGCCGGAGGCGATGATGGCGTCTGTCATCACCTTGCTGTTACTGAACTTGCCGGTGCCGGTAAACAGCCGCGACGAAAACGTTTTATTCGCAATTTTCAGCATGGGCGTCCTGAGTCTGGGCTTGCCGCCAGAGAGCATAGCCCACTTACCCGCCTGCCGCCGCTTCGATCAGCATGACGCGATCTCCTTCTTGCAGCTGACAGGTCGCCCAGCCGGAACGGCTGATGATTTGATCATTCACGGCAAGGGCAATGCCTGACTGGTGCTGCCCTGTTAACTGCCCCAGCAACTCATCCAGATTGAGGGGGCTCCGGACGTTCATCGGCTGGCTGTTCACGGTAATCTGCATGGCAAAATCCCTCCAAAGCGGTTCAGCATAGAGTGCAGTGTCGTGGCTGACAAACACGCGGGAAAAAGCAAAACTCGCTCTGTGAGGGTTAATGAACGGTCTTGCTCTATCCAAGGCCCGATTCAGTGGTTAGAATCGACCGTTTATTTTCTGTCGCTCATCTGTTTTGGAAACCCCATGGAGAATCTCGATAACACGCTTGATACGCTGGTGGCCAATGCCCTCGGCGCCGTTGCAGCCGTGGCCGACGCCTCAGCCCTGGACGAGATTCGCGTCCGTTTCCTGGGTAAAAAAGGTGAGCTGACGGCCTTGCTCAAGTCGCTTGGCCAACTCTCTGGCGAAGAGCGCCCGAAAGCGGGCGAGCTGATCAACAGAGGCAAGCAGCAGGTTCAGGACGCCATTAACCAGAAAAAAGCGCTGCTCGACCAGCAGGCGCTGGATGCCCGGCTGGCCAGTGAATCCATTGATGTGACTTTGTCTGGCCGAGGCCAGGATTTGGGCACAGTGCATCCGATCACCCGCACCATGGAGCGCATCAGCGACTATTTTGGCCGTATTGGTTTTACCGTTGAGCAAGGGCCGGAAATCGAAGACGACTATCACAACTTCGAAGCGCTGAACATTCCCGGCCACCACCCGGCCCGAGCCATGCACGATACGTTCTATGTTGACCCGTCCACGGTGCTCAGAACCCACACTTCGCCGGTGCAGGTGCGCACCATGGAGCGCTTTGCGCGCAATAACGAAAACCCGCCCGTTGCCATCATCTGCCCAGGTAAGGTGTACCGTTGCGATTCGGATCAAACCCACAGCCCCATGTTCCACCAGGTGGAAGGTCTGTATGTGGCCGAGCAGGTGAGTTTTGCTGATTTGAAGAGCGTGCTGGTGGATTTTTTGCGGGTGTTTTTTGAGCGGGATGATCTGCAAGTGCGTTTTCGTCCCTCTTACTTTCCGTTCACTGAGCCGTCGGCAGAAGTGGATATTGAGTGGGGCCGCCACGACGACGGCTCCATCAAATGGTTGGAAGTGCTCGGCTGCGGCATGGTGCACCCTGAGGTGTTCCGCCACTGTGGTATTGATCCTGACAAGTACACCGGTTTTGCTTTTGGCATGGGTGTTGAGCGTTTTGCCATGCTGCGTTACGGCGTCAATGACCTGCGCCAGTTCTTTGAGAATGACCTGCGCTTCCTTGACCAGTTCCGTTGAGACTGGAACAGCCGCGGTTTAAGTGCCATTAAGAACAGCAGGATTGAGTAAAAGACATGAAATTCAGTGAAAAGTGGTTACGCCAGTGGGTCGATATTGATGCCAGTACCGAGCAGCTGGTGGATAAAATTACCATGGCCGGCCTGGAAGTGGATGGCGTGGAGCCCGTAGCCGGTGATTTTGCCGGCGTTGTTGTGGCCGAAATCGTTGCCTGCGAGCAGCATCCGGATGCCGACAAACTGCGGGTGACGCAGGTCAGTACCGGGCAGGAGACATTCCAGGTGGTGTGTGGTGCGCCCAATGCCCGGGTGGGCATCAAGGTGCCTTTTGCCACCGTGGGTGCGCTGTTGCCCGGCAACTTCAAAATCAAAAAAGCCAGGCTGCGCGGTGTGGAGTCGTTCGGTATGCTTTGTGCCGAGCAGGAGCTGGGTATTTCAGACGCCTCCGACGGTTTGATGGAGCTGCCGGGGGATGCGCCTGTGGGGCAGGATATCCGCGCTTACCTGCAGCTGGATGACAAAATTATTGATGTGGATCTGACGCCTAACCGGGGTGACTGTCTGAGTATGATTGGTCTTGCCCGTGAGGTCAGCGCCAACTTCCTGGCCGATATCAGCGAGCAGCCGGTGGCTGAGGTGGCGCCAGTCATTAACGACACATTTAAGGTATATATCGATGCCCCGGAGGGTTGCCCGCGCTACGTTGGCCGAGTGATTCGCAATGTAGACGTGAGCTGTCCGTCACCGCTGTGGCTGACTGAACGTTTGCGTCGCTCCGGTATCCGCTCCATTGATCCGGTGGTGGATGTAACCAACTATGTGATGCTGGAGCTCGGTCAGCCCATGCACGGCTTTGATCTGGATGCTCTGGCTGGTGCAATTCATGTGCGTATGGCCAGACCGGCGGAATCGTTGACGCTGCTCGATGGTCAACACATTACCCTGAACGACAATACTCTGGTCATTGCCGATGAGCACAAAGCGTTGGCCATTGCCGGCGTTATGGGGGGCGAAGGTTCTGGCGTCAGTGCCACAACCCGCAACATCTTCCTGGAAAGTGCTTTCTTTGATCCGATCACCATTGCTGGCAAGGCGCGCAGCTACGGTCTGCACACCGACTCTTCTCATCGTTTTGAGCGCGGTGTTGATTACCAGTTGCAGAAAAAAGCCATTGAGCGCGCGACGGCACTGATTGTGGATATCTGTGGTGGTAAGCCGGGTCCGGTGTCGGAAGTGATGAGCGAGACCCATCTGCCGGCTCTGCGTGAGGTGACACTACGCAGTGATAAAGTCACCGCGCTGCTCGGCATGACCATCGACAACCACCACATTGAAGCGCTGCTGACCCGACTGGGCCTGAAGCTCAGTGCGCAAGCTGACGGTCGCTGGCTGGTGAGCGTGCCAAGCTGGCGTTTTGATATAGCCATTGAAGAAGACCTGATAGAAGAACTTGGTCGTATTTATGGCTACGACAACCTGCCCCAGACCACACCGGCAGCACTGCTGAAAATGAAGCAGGTGGATGAAGCACAGGTATCTGAATCCAGCATTCGTCGTGTATTGACAAGTCGTGGTTATCAGGAGGCCGTTTGCTTCAGTTTCTACGCTCCTGAGCTGCACCGGCAGTTTGACCCGGAGCGTGAGCCTGTGGCGCTGGCGAATCCCATTGCCAGTGATCTGTCGGTTATGCGTACATCGCTGCTGCCGGGGTTGGTGAAAACCGCGCAGTACAATCTCAACCGTCAGCAGAGTCGGGTGCGTCTGTTTGAGACGGGGCTGACCTTTATCAAAGACGGCGATGAGCTGAAGCAGGAGCCCATGCTGGCGGCGCTGGTCACTGGCAGCCGTCAGCCTGAGAGTTGGCTGGGTAAACCCGAGCCGGTGGACTTCTTCGACCTGAAAGGGGACTTTGAAGCGGTATTTGCCCTGGGTCAGAGCACCGACGAGTTCGTCTTTGCCAAAGGTGAGCATCCGGCCATGCATCCGGGCCAATGCGCGCAGATTGTCCGTGGCGGTCAGGTGGTCGGGCATATGGGAGCGCTTCATCCTTCTCTGGCCAGAGCGATGGATGTGCCGGCGGCTCTTTATCTGGTGGAATTGCGTCTGAGTGCCGTGATCAATGGTCGGGTAACGGCTTTTGCGCCGCTGTCAAAGTATCCGGAAGTGCGTCGCGACCTGGCCCTGGTGGTGGCCGATTCGGTGGCCGCTGGTGAGGTGGAGCACGCTATTTCTCGCGTTGCTGGCGAACTGTTGCGCCGCGTCAATACTTTTGATGTTTATGCCGGTAAGGGAATTGCAGAAGGCTGCAAGAGTCTTGCTCTGAGCTTGACCTTACAGCATCCTTCCCGCACTCTAAAGGATGACGAAGTTAATGAGCTGGTTGATCGTGTGGTGGCTCGTTTGCAGCAGGATTTCAATGCCAGTTTGCGTCACTAGACGTCCGTTAATGGCCTTAGCGCAAATAAAAAAGAGTATGGTAATAGCCTGTAGTTGTTAACTACAGGTGTATCCAATTAATTTCGGCAGCATCCGAACCCGCTATTGCCATGGGAAAACAAGAAAGGGGAGTGCTTCATGGGAGCCCTGACGAAAGCCGACCTGGCTGAGCAGCTGAATGAGGAGCTGGGTCTTAACAAGCGCGAAGCCAAAGAGTTGGTGGAGCTGTTTTTCGAGGAGATTCGGCTGTCTCTCGAAAAAAATCAACCGGTGAAGTTATCAGGTTTTGGTAACTTTGATTTACGGGACAAGAGTCAGCGGCCCGGGCGCAACCCTAAAACCGGCGAGGAAATTCCGATAACCCCCCGTCGTGTAGTGACCTTCAAACCGGGACAGAAGCTCAAAACCAGGGTGGAATCCTATGCAGGACAAGGAACTCAGGACGAGTGATCTGCCAGTCATTCCCGGAAAACGCTACTTCACCATTGGTGAGGTGAGCGATCTGTGTATGGTCAAAACCCATGTGCTGCGCTACTGGGAGCAGGAATTTATCCAGCTCTCACCGGTGCGCCGGGGTAACCGGCGTTACTACCGCCACGAGGATGTGTGCCTGGTGAGGGAGATTCGCCATCTTTTGTACGAGCAGCGCTTTACCATTGATGGAGCTCGTGGCTGGCTCAGGCGTTCGGGTAAAAAAGTAAAGCCTTCCCAATCCTCCGGGCAAGAGTTGGGAGAGGTCATTGCGCAATTGCAGCAGGTGATCGAATTGCTTGGGGATGACGTCTGAAGTTGGCAGTTAAGCGTTGGGAAATAAACTGGCAAATGCGTCTTTTTTCGGGAGGGAGTGGCATTTTTGCAAAATTTCCCATTTTTCAGGTAAAAATGATTGTTTTGCCCATGCCACTTTTCTACTCTACAAACGCTGCTTAATCCAGCTCTTGAAGACCACCACCACTAATAGTCAGTATCTGGCCGCTTACCCAGCTTGCTGCCGGGGAGCACAAGTACAGTGCGCCGTAAGCAATGTCTTTCGTTTCTCCCAGGCGAGCCAGGGGGGTGTGTTTCAGCATCGTCTTTTCTATGTCGGGAGTTAATACGCTCATCAATGCGTCAGTCCTAATTGCACCGGGAGCAATAGCATTCACCCGAATACCCTGACCACCCAAGTCAAAGGCAATATTTCTGGTCAGGTGGCTGAGTGCCGCTTTTGAGGAGGCATAAGACGCCATATTGATATTTTTGTTTTCTGCAGACATTGATGAAATGTTTAAAATGGCCCCGGTGCCTGCTGTTTGCATATGGGGCGCGCACAACTGACAAAGACGGAACACAGAAAAAACATTCAACTGGTATGCCCGAACAAAGGTTTCCATGGGCATATCAAAAGGTTTTGGACCACCGCCGCCGGCATTGTTGACGAGGATGTTGATTTGGCCAAACTGATCCAAGGTGGATGCAACAAGGTGTTCCAGCGCTTTTTCATCGGTTACGTCGCATGCAATGGCTACTGCATTACCGCCTTTTGCTTTTATGTCTGTTGCCACTTGAGTGGCGGCATCAATACTGAGGTCGCTGACGGCAACGGATGCACCTGCCTGGGCAAATAGCTCGGCAATTGCCCGTCCAATACCAGCGCCTGCGCCTGTCACAATGGCAACCTGATGATCAAGTTTAAAATGATCAAGCATAAAACAACTCCAGATTGGTGTTTCGATGGGGGAATGTTCTTTAAATATTAAATAAAAGCTGCGCCCGACTGTACTGTTCAGGGTGCCTATAGTAAGTGATGTTTATCGGTATTTGATTGGGCGGTAACTAATTCACAAGAATAAGTGGGAAAAAGTTGAGGGAGAGGGGTAAGGCAACAATATTCCCTGAAAATCGCCAAATCTTCATAAATAACTGACGTTAATTCACCGGAAATAACTTGCAGGCACTGCTGTCAGAAGCTGTGTGCTGAGACATTAATACGACAATAATCGTCAAAATTAACGAAGGTAGCCAGGAGGTCAGAGATTTCCTGGCTACCAAAGATGCGTCGTGTATTACAGGTCCTTGGTGAAGGTACGGGTAATCACATCGCGCTGCTGTTCTGGTGTCAGGGAGTTAAAACGGACGGCGTAGCCAGAAACACGAATGGTCAGGGATGGGTATTTCTCTGGGTTGGCCGCGGCGTCTTCAAGCATTTCCCGGGAGAGAACGTTGACGTTCAGGTGTTGGCCACCTTCGCGGGCAGAAACTTCCTGAACTTCCAACTCCAGTTCACGGGATTCGAACTGACCCAGACGCTCCAGAGCAACCACTTCGTCTTGCTTGAATTCATCGGTTTTTGCGCAAACCAGGCGAGCTTCGCCGGCCGCCTCGTCAATCAGCCAGATGGAGTTGACCAGGGCGCTGTTGTCGCTGGAGGTAATCTGAATGCCTTTCATTGTATTGATTCCTTGATACTCAAGTTCAAACAAGTGTGCAGGACTCATTGGCATACAATAAGTCCTTCACTCTAGCACCATAACATTGCAGCTTTGATGGTTGCGCGATTGTACCGGTTAATACAGGAATAATATCTAGGTATTAGCCGAGATCAATGAAGTTGTATTTATGCCGCGTGAATGGCTGAATAAATTGATCTAAGGCAATGTTTGTCTTTGGTGCCCATGGTAACTGGCTTGTCCTCCGGCAAGGGAAAGCAGAGTGCAAGGCAATCGTCGTGAATGCGTGTCGGTGGCTTGGAAGAAGAGGGGGTAGCGAGGAGTAGAAGATGCCGGGAGTTGCCCGAACATCTTCTAAAAGATCGTGAGTGTCAGATGTATTCGAACACTTTAACGACTCTGGACACACCTTGGGTGTTAGCGGCAATAGTGGCGGCCTCCTCAGCCATTTCCGGTGTCACCAGTCCCATCAGGAATACTGCGCCTTGCTCGGTATTGATTTTGATTCTGTCGGCAGTGGTCGCATCGCTGGACATCATGGCGGTTTTTATCTTTCCGGTCAGCCAGCTGTCGTTGCTCTGTGTCAGGAGGTCGGCGTTGGGACCAATTTCCAGCTCATTGTAGACCTGGCGAACTTTGGCAACATTTTGCGCTACTTCGCTGGCCAATGCTTTTAGCTGCTGGTTGGGCACCTGACCGATCAGCAAAACAGTACCATTAAAACTGACTACTTTGACTCGCGCCGTTCTCAGTGCCGGATTAGCCTTGCTGATGTTTACGGTGGTGATGGTTTCGATGGTCTGGTCATCCAGCCATGATCCCCATGTACGTTGACTGTCGTCTATGGCCACCGGTCCTTGGTTGACTGAATCGACCAGTGCCGCACAACCGTTGAGTAATGTCAGCATCGCGACCAGCAGTCCAGTCATAAATGCGCTATTGATCGTCCGCATGGTTGTTCCTTCTCCCGGTGAGCATAGTTGTAACGGTTCTTGATTGTAGGGTGACCACTTTTTTTAGGTTTATCAAGTCCCGCAGAATGCCCGGCCCATGATCTGGTTGGAGCAGCGCCGCTTTTCAGGTTTGGGTGGGGGTGGATAAATGGTTGTGTGAAGAACTGAGGTAAAGCAAATGAGGTTTTTTATCGTCAGCTGATGTTTATCTGGCTCCCGAGGTCATGGTACGACAGGATGTTTGCACCAAAAATGACTGTGAAAAGAATGCCGGCAAGGGTTTTCCCGACAATTCGACAAAGGGTCATCCGTATTTGAAGGCAGTTGGTGTGGCTGACTGTATCGTTATTCTCAACCTTTAAGTTTAACGGTATGGTTGCTTGGTAGGAGGCTGCCAATCCCGGTCAGTGCGGACGCAAGGCCAATCCATGGAGATTGTAACGGGATCAGGCAGGAGGCGTTCAAATCTATAAGGAGGTAGACATGAACATCACTCAATTCTTGTTTTTGCCGAAGACGGATTACCCCCTTGCTGCGAAGGAGGGCAAGTATCCGGAAATCTCTAAATTTATAGGCAGGCATGTTGAGGCGGTCGATGCAGCCAAAATTAAAACGTCTGGCGAGCCGTCCGAAAATATCCAGTGTTTGAAGGTAATGACTTATCAGGCGCGGTGTACCCTTAGTAAACGGTTGCGGTGTGAGGAAGGCCTTATAAACCCGCGTTTGTCATTCAGATTCTTTCCTGACAGGCTTTACAAGTTTGATGATGCCCTTCAGACGGCGTTTGATGATAAAAAGGGGCGGAGCCGTCCGCAAGAAGATGAGTGTGCCTTATGCCGTAACGATCCCAGGCTACTGCATACCGGCTTTAAGAGTCTTACCATCATCTCTAATTTCAGGCCATACAGTCCCGAATGCTGGCTGATAAAACCGACAGCCCATATGGATCAGGGGAAAATATTTGAAAAAAGTTCAGATCTTTTTGCTTTGGCAGAAAATATGGGGCCGGCCTACACGTTTGCCCATAGTGGCTACAGAGGAAATTCACAGCAGCACCTTCATATCCACGCAATGAAAGAGAGTTTACCCCTTCGGAAAGCTCTGGATGACGGAAAACTGTCTTTGGATGCTGATCTGCCGGTAATACAGCATGGTAAAACCACGATTCGCTGGATGACAGGTGATCAGGCCAGTGGCACGGCACATTTTTCAGGAATGCATATCACAGGTGGGAGTCGTGCTGAATTTGAACAGACCTTTAACAAGACGCTGAAATACCTCAGTCGTAGCGATGTCTGCGGAGGCGGCGGCTACAACGTGGCCTATTGGGTAGACGACAATAACTCTCTGCACTCCTTTATTTTTCCCAGAAACCAGCATGCCAATGTGAATCCTCAATATGTGCCTGAAAAGCGGGGGTACGGCATTCTTGAAATGTGTGGACTGTTAATCATGGCTCCGGATAATGAGCAAAAAATTGGTGATCCGGCAGCAAAGGAACTTGCTTCAATGCGAGAGAGGCCCTACGAGGATTTTGTGGCCAGGGCTGGAAAAGAACTTACACGACTTACCCCGGCGCAATGGCAAGAATGGGGGCAAGAGTTGGCCGACCAAAAGTCGTAGCACAAAACAGGGGGTGGGCAGGTTTTTCATCGGGCAAGCATCTTTGTTACCGTGATTGCCTGCCGGTTATGTAGGTGCCAGCATGAAATGATCGGGAGTCACAACAGGGTGTTAATCCGTGGCAAACAGGAACTCATCAATCAGGTCGCACAGGCAGTGTATTAACAGCGTGTGTACTTCCTGAATGCGCTGGGGGCTTTGCTCGGGTACCCGAATCTCTATTTCCTCAGGGTGTAACAGTCGGGCCATATCGCCACCGTCTTTGCCGGTCAGGGCAATGACTTGAATGTTGCGGTCGTGAGCGGCCTGGATGGCCTGTACCATATTGGGGCAATTGCCGTGGGGGGAAATGGCCAGCAGGATATCGCTTTCCTGACCCAGTGCCCGAACCTGTCTGGAAAACACTTCGTTAAAGCTCGAATCGTTGGCGATGGAGCTTATGGTCAGGCTGTCAGCACACAGCGAGATTGCCGGCAGGGCAGGGCGTTCGCGATCGAAGCGGGTGAGCAGTTCGCAGACAAAATGCTGAGCATCTCCGGCTGATCCGCCATTGCCGCAGGCCATGATTTTTCCCTCATTGAGCAGGGAGTTAACCATGAGCTCGGCGGCATCAGCAATCAGTGGTGGCAGAACCTCGGCTGAGCGTATTTTGGCGTCGATGCTGTCGGAAAAGTGTTGCGTTATACGTTCATGCATGTCTGAAAACCTGAAATGAAAACCGTCAGGGGTTTTCGTTGTCTGCCTCCTGAATCGTTTTTCCAGAATGATGTTCTAGTCGCTGAATGGCCTGAGCATTAAAAAGCACTTTTTATCCATTCTAAGCTGTTTTGCCCGTTGGTGTCATAATTGTCAATGGATATTGCATCAAAACGGCAAATCCTGTGACTGTGCTCACGGTGGCTTTGTAAATAAAAGTCAGCTGTCTTTCGAATTTTCTGCCGTTTGGTGCGATCGATGGTGCTGGCGGCGTTGCCAAACCGTGAGGCACTGCGCGAGCGCACTTCAACAAAAACCAGTGTGGCCTGATCCAGCATGATCAGATCTATTTCGCCGGCTTTACAGGCAAAATTGGTATCCAGCAACCTCAGGCCCTGCTGTTTCAGAAACCGCAGGGCCTTTTTTTCTGCCCTGGCCCCTTTGAGATTACTGAGTTTTAGCTTCCAGGGCATGGGATGTTGGCTCCGGCAGTGGCGTCAACCGGCCGTTGCGAAATATCTGCCAGGACAGCTCCCGGTGCACCTTGCCATCGGGCGTGATGTTCAGTAATCCGGTCAGTCCGGGCAACTGGCTGCCCTGAAGGGTGATCAGCTGCTGAAGCCTTGGGTAGAGTTGGCAGGCATCCGCGCCCAGAGCGTAAAGAGTGCCCAGCTGGCCTTTGGATTGAGGCCACAGGGCTTCAATTTGCTGTTGCATTGGGCTTCCGGTGTCCGAGGCCAGCCACGGCATGACCGGAACGCGGATGTCGTTCAAATCCTGATCCAGCGCGGTGTCGGTGGTGCCGGAGAAGGTGCTTGACGTGGCGTATACCGGCAGGCTGCCAGCGTACTGATACGCCAGGGCGGGTTTGATCTGTCTGGCCTCTTGAGGGGTAGCGCCAATAAATACCATGTCAACGTCGTCACGGCGACGCGCCTGAAAGCCCAGATTGTCCTTCAGCAGTCGATTGAGTTGTCGCGCCCTTGTCTCACTCTGGTCGGTGTGCAGTAGCCAGCCGGTCATGGTGCTGAACTGGGTGCTGCCGGAAAATTCGCTGGAGCCGACGACTTCGCCACCCAGCTCCTCCCAGCGGGCTTTGAACGCGGCGTTGACTTTTTTGCCCCACTCGGTGTTAGGCGTGATGATGATGGCGGTCCTGTGGCCATCAAGCCACCCGCGCTCTGCAGCCATAGCCGCTTCATCTTCAGCAAACAGCCCGAACTGGTACAGGCCGGGGTTGTGGCCTGGCTGCTCTTCGCTGCTATCGTCAGATTCCGCTGTGTTCAGGGCCAGGACGGGGACGCGATGGGTTATGTCGCTGCTGAGTTCCCTGACCTGGTTTTTGTCCAGAGGACCGATAATCAGCTGCGCGCCATCATTAATCGCCGTTGATGCCAGTTCATTGATGTTGCTGCCTTCGGTATCGTAAAACTGCCACTCGGGCAGTGATGTGTTGTTGTTCATGCCCTCGTAATGGCAGGCCAGAATACCGTCGCGGGCGGCGCTGCCAGCCTGGGCAAGCCTGCCGGACAGGGGCAGCAGTACGGCAATTTTATCAGGTCGGGCCAGTGCGCTCTGCTTCAGGGTGCTGAAGTCGCTGGGCAGGTATTTGCGAGCAGGGTGGTGAGACCAGTTTTTTTGCCACTGCTCCAGGGCGGTTATTTTTTCATCCAGACTCAGGTTGCCACGATAAATCAGGGCCAGGGCCAGCCAGCCACGAAGATGTCGCGGGGTGCTCAGCTGGTAAAGTTGGTTCAGTCTTTGCTCCGGGTTGTTGATCAGTGTCTGCCAGAAGATATCATAATAAGGTTCGCGCTGGGCATCGGACAGGAAAGGGTCGGCCAGCAGCCACTCGTCCAGGGCTGCCTGGTATTCGGTCAGGCGGACGTAGGTCAGTGCCTTCAGGCTGTGAGCCTGAGCCTTGATGGCTTTGTCATTACTGACGACGACCGCCCTGCGGTCGAGCCACTCAAATACTTCTGCGTCGTTTTTGTTAATGAATGCAATGCGAGCCTGCTGGACTGCCAGCTCGGCCTGCACCCATAGGGGGAGCTTGTCATAGGGCATCTGGCCGAGAACCAGTTTGGCCCGGACGGGGTTGGCTTCCAGCAGTTCGCTGGTGATCTCCAGAGTCTCAACAGCGCGGTCAGGGTAGTCCAGTCTGGGCGCCTCGGCGAGGCGCTGATCAATGCTTTTTGTCCGGGTGGTGTTGGTCACAGCACTGGGGGCGGTCATTGGTACTGTGGAACAGGCTGTGAGGAAAACAGGAACTAATGCCGCCATGACGATGGCCGGCAACTTAACGGAGCGTTTGGTTCGTAGGGCGTTTATCGAGGTACTCATGTGCGGTCTTGGGCCAGCTCTTCCAGGGAGATCAATGGGTAATGCCCGGGTGCTTTGCCTGTAGGCACTTCTCATTGGCATTCTCGTCGATGTCGATGATATTGTTGCGCGGCATCGGCGTCTTGCCAGGGCGCGCGCTAATCATTTTGCGTTAACGGTTTCGATTGTACACAGGGCCGCAATCCGACACTATAGGTTATGGCGAATGTGTTTTCGAATGCAACGCCGATTTTGCTGTGATCGATTGATCCGCGCCGGAAAATTTGTACTGGTAGGTTATGTCAGACTCTCTTCTTTATGTAGTTTCCACTCCCATTGGTAACCTCGGTGATATGACCCCAAGAGCCGTGGAGGTGCTCCGCCGGGTTGATGTTATTGCTGCCGAGGACACCCGGCACAGTCGGCGGCTGATGAACCACTTCGGGATTGATACGCCACTGATTCCCTGTCACGACTTCAACGAGCGCCAGCAGGCGCAGAGTATTATTCAGCGTATGCGCCAGGGAGAGTCGGTGGCACTGATCAGTGATGCCGGTACCCCACTGATCTCAGACCCGGGTTTTTTCCTGGTGCGCTCGGTTCGTGAAGCGGGCTTTGCGGTGGTGCCGGTGCCCGGTTCCTGTGCGTTTGTTGCGGCGCTGTCGGTCAGTGGGTTGCCCACCGATCGATTCTTTTTTGAGGGTTTTTTGCCCGCCAAAGGCGCTGCCCGACGCAAACGGCTTGAGTCGCTGGCTACGTTTCCGGCCACTTGGGGCGTCTATGAGTCGCCCCATCGCATCATGGATTTAATGGCGGACCTGATCGCGGTGATTGGTCCGGAGCGTTATATCGCGGTGGCGCGGGAAATCACCAAAACGTTTGAGACGGTGCTGGTTGGCTCCGTTTCGGAGGTATTAGCCATGATGCAGGCGGACAGCAATCAGCAGCGTGGTGAGTTTGTCGTGCTGATTGAGGGATATAAAGAAGTGGCCACCGATGTTATCGAGCCGCAAGTCAGCAAGATGCTGGTTCGCTTGATGGCGGAGCTGCCCATTAAAAAGGCGGCAGCAGTGGTGGCCGACCTTACCGGTGTGCGCAAAAAAGAGCTGTATGAGCTGGGCATGAAAATCCGTTCTGGTCATTGAGCGTTATCTGTTGCGTGGTGGTTGATTAACGACGCCGGGGCAAGTAGAATCCGCGCCGCGAGCTGGCCGGGCAGTCGCTGTTTACCTGTGCTTGATATTTGTCAATGGCAGTGTAAATGGAGGAAAGTCCGGGCTCCGAAGGGTAGGGCGCCAGGTAACGCCTGGGGGGCGAAAGCCTACGGAAAGTGCAGCAGAGAGTAGACCGCCTAAGCGAGTGTGGCAACACACTGGCCGGTAAGGGTGAAAGGGTGCGGTAAGAGCGCACCGCATGACTGGTAACAGTTCATGGCACGGTAAACCCCGCCTGGAGCAAGACCAAATAGGAATCCTGTAGGTGTGACCCGCACTGGATTCGGGTAGGTTGCTTGAGGTGTCTGGTGACAGGCATCCCAGATGAATGACTGCCCAGGCCTGCTTTGGCAGGCTGGACAGAACCCGGCTTACAGGCCGGCTCGCAAATTTTTTTCCTCATTACTGTGGCTACGCAGTATCCATTCGCCTCCTTTCGTTTTATCTGGGTGTTTCAGCAGGATAAAACCGTCATTTTGCTTACTTCATAAACGACAAATTTAATATATTTTTGCCCGGCTCAGTCTTTTTTTCCTGTATTTTTCCTGAGGTGGTTCCTTGTAAGTCCTTGGAGGGCAATAGATTTCTCTTTTTTTGACTGGCCATGCAGAGCTTTTGTCGATGCCGACGAGAGTGGGCAAAAGCCTGCTTGACGCGGGATTTTCAGATTCCTATAGTGTGCCTAAGTGGTGTAAAGTGGGTAATTGTGGCGGACTTGTATCGAGCGCTTGTCCCGGAACCCCTTTCTGCAAATTCCGAATCTTAGCGCTCCTTGACAGAAAACCGACACGCTGCTCGCGTGCAGGCCGGATCACCAGAGGGTGGTTTCCGGTAGGTTGTGGATGAAAAATGGACTGAGTAGAGGGCGGGTGGATGTTGAGTAAGTCGTTCAGGGGTGTACAGCCCGGATGCGCATTATCTTTCATGCCGGGTGCGCTAATACTCTGCTCGCAACAGGTTTCAGGGAGTCGGTATGGCCTGCCTCTGCGGTGATTGATGTGGGGCAGGCTGGTTGCTGGTTGTTCTTCGCTTGCCAACAAGTGACCGACGGTTGCCGGTTTTAGCAGGGAGAAAGCGTCGTGTTTCGCGGTGTGAATGCCATCAATATGGATGTCAAGGGACGCCTGGCGATACCGGCCCGTTACCGGCAAGTATTGCGCGATCGCTGTGACGGCGCTCTGGTGGCAACCATTGACACCGATGAGCCTTGCCTGTTGATCTACCCGTTGGACGACTGGGAGTCGATTGAGCGGAAAATTGAAGCACTCCCCAGTCTCCACCCAGTCACCCGCCGAATTCAACGGCTCCTGATTGGCCATGCCACAGACGTTGAGCTGGATGGCAGTGGTCGCATTCTGATCCCTCCGTTGTTGCGTGACTACGCCGGTCTTGAGAAGCGCACCGTTTTGCTCGGCCAGGGCAAGAAATTTGAACTCTGGGCTGAAGATTGCTGGAACCAGCGCCGCGACCAGTACCTGAAAGAGGTCAGCGAAGCGACCGATATCCCGGTGGCGCTGCAGTCGCTCTCTTTGTAATGCATTGCGAGTCTGCCGGACAATCGTCGTACAGGCTCGGGATTTGCTCAGGCGGCATTTTACTGAAGCCTGTGACACATACTGTGAAAGGTTTATGGAATCGTTAGATCGTATTGATGATAGCAGCGCAGCAACACCACCGACGGTGGATCATGTGCATAAAACGGTCCTGCTGCAAGAGGCCGTTGATGCGTTACTAACTGATCTTTCTGGTACTTATGTCGATGGTACTTTTGGCCGGGGTGGCCATAGTCGTCTGATTTTAAGTGCATTAAACGACTCAGGTCGGTTGATCGGCATCGACAAGGACCCGGCGGCCATTGCTACCGGCGAGGCGCTAGCCTGCGAAGACGTCCGGTTTACCATCCATCATGGCTCGTTTACTGACCTCGATGCCCTGCATGGAGTTGAGCAGGTGGACGGTATTTTGCTTGACCTTGGCGTCTCCTCACCCCAGCTGGACGATCCAGAGCGGGGCTTCAGCTTTATGCACGACGGACCGTTGGACATGCGCATGAATCACCAACAGGGTGAAAGTGCCGCCCAATGGCTGGCCCGGGCCGCAGAGCAGGAGATCAGCCGGGTGATCTGGGAATACGGCGAGGACCGGTTCTCCCGGCGTATGGCCAGAGCGATAGTTCGGGAGCGGGAGATTGAGCCGATTCTGACCACAAAACGACTGGCCGGCATTATTGCTGCCGCCTGCCCAAGTCGGGAGAAAGGCAAGCATCCGGCTACCCGGGCGTTTCAGGCGATCAGGATACACGTCAATCGTGAGTTGGAGGACTTGGTGCTCTGCCTGGATCGGGCACTGGAGAAGCTCAAGCCTGGCGGGCGCCTGGTGGTCATCAGTTTTCACTCTCTGGAGGATCGCATTGTTAAGCGGTTTATTCGCAAACACCAAAAGGGTGATGAGCTACCAAGCTGGTTACCGGTTACGGAGGCACAACTGAATCGTCGCATGAAGAGCCTGGGTAAAGCGGTCAAGCCGTCAACACAGGAAGTGGCCGATAATCCCAGGGCGCGTAGCGCGGTGATGCGTGTGGCAGAAAAACTGACGTGATGATGGCATTGGCTCAGGCTTGTGACGTAACGGCAAAATTTATTCGTACCTTTTGGCCAACACTTTTGCTGTTGCTGCTGGCAGTATCGTCAGGGTTGTCGCTCGGTTATGTTTCTTATGAGAACCGCCGTTTAAATAACCTGATTCAGCAAGAACTGGAACTCAGAAACCGCGCCCAGGTGCAGTGGAGCAAATTGCTGCTTGAACACAGTACACTGACGTCACCGGGCCGGATAGAGCAAATTGCCAGAGAGGAGCTGGGCATGGACGTACCAACTAACAATCAAATAGAAATGGTGCTGCCATGAAACGTGGGCAGCAAACAGCACGCTCACAGGCTGCTGCCAGTTCTCCCGGTGGCAGTCTGTTCAAAAAGTGGCGCTTGTGCCTGATGCAGGTGGTGCTGATCTCTGTCGGTTTATACCTCGGCTACCGCATCGTTGATTTGCAGTTACTGAATCGGCACTTTTTACAGAATGAAGGGGATAAACGGGCGGTTCGTTACGAATCGGTAATGGCGCACCGGGGGGTTATTTTTGATCGCAATGGCGAGCCTCTGGCAGTCAGCGCCCCGGTGGTGAGCATCTGGGCCGACCCGGCAGAGCTGTACGAAGCCAGGGTGCAGTGGCCAGCGTTGGCTGAGGCGCTGGACGTCCCTCTGGCCTGGTTGTCGGAACGGGCGGAAGAGACCAAAAACCGTGATTTTATCTATCTCAAACGACAACTGACGCCTGAGCAGGGTGAGCAGGTGATGGCTCTGAATGTGCCGGGTGTGCACGCCATTGATGAACAGCGGCGCTACTATCCGGCGGCTGAGGTGACGGCTCACCTGGTCGGGTTTACCAATATCGACGAGTCCGGTCAGGAAGGGATGGAGCTGGCCTACAACAAATGGCTCTCCGGCGAGCCTGGCAAACGCCGGGTGCTGAAAGACCGCAAAGGTCAGCTGGCCCGGCAGGCTCAGCTGGTGACCAGTGCCCGCCCCGGTAAAGAGCTGATGCTCAGTATTGATCTGCGCTTGCAGTACATGGCCTATCGGGAGTTGAAAAAAGCGGTCGAGCTGCACCAGGCCAAGGCCGGTTCGCTGGTAATGCTTGATGTGAAAACCGGCGAAGTGTTGGCGATGGTGAATCAGCCGGCGTACAACCCCAATAACCGCGCCGATATGCAAGCCTACAAAATGCGCAACCGGGTGATGACTGACACCATGGAACCCGGCTCAACCCTGAAGCCCTTTGCCGTAGCTGCAGCGTTGGAGTCCGGTCAGTTTCAACGGGATTCGGTGATTAATACTTCTCCCGGTTATCTGACGCTGGGCCGCGACCAAGTGAAAGATAACCGTGATTACGGCGCCATTGATATCACCACAGTATTGAGAAAATCCAGCAACGTCGGCGTGTCCAAAATGGCTCTGGCCATCGGGCCTGACAAAGTCGTTGACCTGCTGCAACGGGTTGGCCTGGGCCAGAGCGTTGGCACCGGCTTTCCGGGCGAGAGCAGTGGCTATCTGCCGTTCAGGGATCGCTGGAGTGATATAGAAATTGCCACTTTGTCGTTTGGTTACGGTCTGACGGTGACGCCTTTGCAGCTGGCCCAGGCCTATATGGTTTTGGGGGCTGGTGGAATTATGCGTCCGGTGTCTTTAATCAAACGCGATGTGGTGCCTGAAGGCGTGCGGGTTATGGACCAGCAGGTGGCTGAGGATTTACGCGCCATGCTGCGTGAGGTCGTGCACGGCGGTACCGGTGGACGGGCGCAGGTGGATGCCTTTGAAGTGGGCGGCAAGACTGGCACAGCGCGCAAGGTGGGTGCGAATGGTTACATCAAAGACCGTTACACCAGTATGTTTGCTGGCCTGGTGCCCATTGATAATCCCCGTCTGGCCATGGTGGTGGTGATTGATGATCCGTCCGGTGAGGCTTACTACGGTGGTCTTACCGCAGCGCCGGTGTTTTCCGAGGTGGCGTCCGGTGCACTGCGCGTTTTAGGGGTTGAGCCGGTGACGGCTGACAGTAAGCGTGCAGACGCCCGAATGGCGTACGCTCCCCATGATGCCGGCGTTTCTGAACCGGTTGAAGAAGGCTAGAGAATGACAGACCAGATCACGCTCAATGACGTGCTCACCGAACTTGGGGTGCCCCCGGCAGAAAATGACCGGACACTGACCCATCTGACCCTCGACAGTCGCACGATTGTCGGGGGTGAGTTGTTTATTGCCATGCCCGGCGTTCAGTCCGACGGTCGTCAGTATATTACCAATGCCCTGGCCAATGGTGCCACGGCAGTGCTGGTGGATGACAGTGAAGGGTTTGATTTGGCCAGTGTCGTCCAGCTGGCTTCGGTATTTATTGTGCCGGGGCTAAAAAACAAAGTGGGATCTCTGGCTCACTGTTTTTACCACCGGCCTTCCGGGCGGCTGAAGGTGATGGGCGTTACCGGCACCAATGGCAAAACTTCCTGCTGCTGGTTTATGGCTCAGGTCTTACAGCGTCTCGGTGAGCCGTGCGCCCTCATGGGAACGGTCGGCCGGGGCCTGCCTGGCAAGCTGCAAGCGTCGCTCAATACCACAGGTGATGTGGTTTCCCTGCATCGCTACCTGGCGCAGCTGGTGGCTGAACAAGTACCGGTACTGGCCATGGAGGTGTCATCTCACGGGCTTGATCAGGGACGTGTCAACGGTGTCGTTTTTCAGGTGGCGCTGTTTACTCATATCAGTCGTGATCATCTGGACTACCATGGCACCTTGGCTGAGTATGCTGCGGCTAAGGCACGCCTGTTTTCTGCCTGCCAATATCGCCATGCCGTCATCGGCAAAGACGACGCTTATGCTGACTTGATGTTCTCCTCTTGTCCGCCGGGGACAGATATTACCGCCTGGTCTTTGGAAGATACGTCTGCGGATGTCTATCTCAGCAATATTACCGTCCTGCCTCAGGGGTTTCGGGCAACCATACACACCCCTTGGGGAGAGGGTGAGCTAAACACGGCCTTGCTTGGTCGGTTTAACCTGGAAAACCTGTTAGCGGTGATTGCTGCGCTGGGTGTGCAGGGATACCCATTGGCGCAGGTGCTGGCAACGATCCCCGAGATATCCCCGCCACCAGGTCGCATGCAGCAGTGTGGTGGCGATGGTCAGCCGCTGGTGCTGGTGGATTATGCCCACACGCCCGATGCCATCAGCAGTGTGCTCAGCGCCCTGCGTGAGCACTCCCAAGGGGATGGCCGGGTTGTTTGTGTCTACGGTTGTGGCGGGGATCGCGATCGGGGCAAGCGCCCGTTGATGACCGCCGCTGCTCTGGCCGGTGCCGACACGGTGGTACTGACCTGTGATAACCCGAGAACGGAAGACCCGGAACAGATTTTTGCCGATGCCCTGGCTGAAGTGAACGACGCTGATCGTCAGCGTATTCAGGTGATTGCCGATCGGTCTGCCGCTATTCGTGCCGCCATCAGTGAGGCGGGTACTGAGGATATGGTGGTGATTGCCGGCAAGGGGCATGAGAATTATCAGGAAATTAACGGTGTACGACACCACTTTGATGATGTTGAGCAGGTGCAGTCTGTGCTGCAACTGCTACAGACAAATGACGAGGATGGGAATGCAGTGGTTGTTACGCCGGTCAACGTTCAAGATGGGAGGCTGGCATGATGGAAGCAATGTCTCTGGCCAGGATTGCTGAGATTGTCGGCGGGCAGTTGTACGATGTGCCCGCAGATCAGCCCGTGGTAACCGGGGTCAGTATCGATACCCGAACTCTGAAAGAGGGGGATCTGTTCATTGCCATCAAAGGCCCACACTTTGACGGCCATGACTATCTGAAGGCAGCTCACGATGCCGGTGCGGTGGCCGCACTGACCGAACACTACGTGGCCGAAGCGCCGCTGGCACAGATTGTGGTGGCCAGCACTGAACAGGCTCTGGGGCAGCTTGGTGCCGCCAATCGTCAGCGCTTTACCGGTTGTCTGATGGGCATTACCGGTTCCTGCGGGAAAACCTCGGTCAAGGAGATGTTGTTGGCCATCTTCCGGGAGGCAGGGCCGACGCTGGCCACCGAAGGCAATCTTAATAACGCTCTGGGCGTGCCGCTGACGCTGCTGAACATTGATCAGTCACACCAGTTTGCGGTGGTGGAAATGGGCACCAGTTCTCCCGGTGAGATTGACTACATCGCCCGGTTGGGGCAGCCAAATATTGCCTTAATCACTAATGCCGCAGAAACCCACTTGGCCGACCTGAAAAGCGTGGCCGGTGTTGCCCGGGAAAAGGGGTTTATTCTCGACGCGCTGGCCGAACAAGGGGCGGCGGTGCTGAATTTTGATGATCCGTTTTATGATCAGTGGCGGGAGCGGGTTCCTGCCGGTCGCAGGGTTGTCAGCTTCAGTGCGCAAAACCAGCAAGCGGACTGCTATGCCAGTGACATTACGCCCAATGAGCAGGGCACGCACTTTACGCTGCACGTGGATGGTCAGCAGCGGTCGTTACAGCTGTCATTCTGGGGACGCTATCAGGTGGCCAATGCCTGTTGTGCGGCTGCGGTGGCATTGGCTCAGGGCTTATCGCTGGACATTATCGTGCGGGGGCTGGAAAATGCCCGCCCTTACCTGCGTCGGGGGCAGCGTTTTAAACACGCTTCCGGTGCTGTGGTTATTGACGAAACCTACAACGCTAACCCGAAAGCCACGCTGGCCGCCATTGACCAGCTGGCGGATTGCGGTGGTAAGACGTTTATGGTGTTTGGTGACATGCTGGAGCTGGGTGAGGTATCCGACGAGCGCCATCGTGATATCGGTCGCTACGCCAAAGCTCAGGGCATTAATCACTTTCTGAGCTTTGGTCCCGGCGCGCGCCTGGCCAGTGAAGCGTTTGGCCACGGGCAACATTTTGATGACAAGCGTGAACTGATTACAACGCTGGAGGCCCAGTTGCAAAGCGGCAGTGATAATGGCGGCATGGCCGTCATGGTAAAAGGATCCAAAGGGATGAAGATGTTGGACATTATCCAGGCCCTGGTGGGGTCTGATAACAATAATAAGGGAGATGGTCGATGCTAGTCTGGCTGGCTGATTATTTGTCCCAGTATTATCACGGATTCCTGGTTTTCAAATACCTGACTCTGCGTGGGATTTTCGGGGTGCTGACGGCGCTGGTCATGGCGTTATGGCTGGGCCCGCACTTTATTCGCAAACTGAGCTTTTACCAGATTGGTCAGTCGGTACGCGACGATGGCCCGCAAAGTCATCTGAGTAAGGCGGGCACGCCCACCATGGGCGGCGGGTTGATTCTGATCTGTATTGCCATCAGTACCTTACTGTGGAGCGATTTAAGCAACCGTTATATCTGGGTCACCATGGCGGTGACAGCAATTTGTGGCGCTGTTGGCTGGGTGGATGACTATCGCAAGGTGGTGGAAAAAAATTCCCGTGGCCTTTCTGCCCGGTGGAAGCTGATATGGCAGTCGGTGGCCGGTCTGGGGGCGGGGCTGTTCCTTTATTACACCGCAACTTCGCCCACTGAAACCACGCTGATTATTCCCTTTGTCAAAAGTGTTACGGTGCAGCTCGGGCCATTCTTTATCGTCCTGGCCTTCCTCACCATTGTCGGCTCCAGTAATGCCGTCAATCTGACCGATGGTCTCGACGGTCTGGCCATTTTGCCCACCGTTATGGTGGTGTCGGCGCTGGCGATTTTTGCCTATCTCAGCGGTCATGCGACGTTTGCCAACTATTTGCTGATTCCGGCGGTACCCGGTGCCGGTGAGTTGATTGTCTTCTGCGGAGCCATTGCCGGGGCCGGCCTGGGCTTTCTCTGGTTTAACACCTATCCGGCCCAGGTGTTTATGGGGGATGTTGGCGCTCTGGCACTGGGTGCAGCCCTCGGTGTGGTGGCGGTTATTGTCCGTCAGGAAATTGTGTTGATTATCATGGGCGGCGTTTTCGTTATGGAAACGGTGTCGGTCATTTTGCAGGTCGGCTCTTATAAACTGACCGGCCGACGTATATTTCGCATGGCACCGCTGCACCATCATTTTGAGTTAAAAGGTTGGCCGGAACCGAGAGTCATTGTTCGTTTCTGGATTATCACTATCGTGCTGGTGCTGATTGGCCTGGCCTCGTTGAAGATTCGCTAGGACGGTATGGGTAACGGGATTTTCACCACGGATACCAGGCAGTGGCCTGCAGGCTCGGACAAAAAAGAGCGGGTGATTGTTGGTCTTGGCAAGACCGGGTTGTCCTGCGCCCGTTACCTGCACCGGCGGGGCTTGCCCTTTAAAATTATCGATACCCGGGTTAACCCGCCGGGTGAAGCTGAGTGCCGGCAGCAGTTTGCCGATGTGCCGTTGCATACCGGCGGCTTTAACGAGTCGTGGCTGATGGCAGCAGACGAGTTGGTGGTCAGTCCGGGGATTGCCCTGGCGGAGCCGGCCATTGCCTCAGCCATTGCCAATGGTGCCAAAGCCATCGGCGATATTGAGCTGTTTTGTCGGGCACTGAACGAAAGTACTGCTGACAAGCCGCTGGTGGCCATCACCGGTTCCAACGGCAAGAGCACCGTGACCACGCTGGTGGGCGACATGGTGTGCGCTGCCGGTTTGAAGCCCGGTGTGGGTGGCAATATTGGTACACCGGCGCTTGATTTGCTCGATGATCCAGACATTGACGTTTACGTGCTGGAGCTGTCCAGCTTCCAGCTGGAAACCACGTTCTCACTGCGTGCCACAGCTGCCACGGTGTTGAATATCAGCCCGGATCACATGGATCGTTACACGACTTTAGATGACTATAAACAGGCCAAACAGCGCATTTATCATGGCTGTGAAACGGCGATTGTTAACCGTGACGATCCGATGACGCTGCCTGTGCAGGCTGAACGAGTAGTGTCGTTTGGCAGTGACCGATCAGGGCAAGATCAGTTTGGGCTGCTGGCAGACAGCGAGGGCGTCTGGCTGAGCAAAGGGCCAGACAAACTGCTTGATAGTGCCCGACTGAAGATTAAAGGGCGTCACAACCATCTGAACGCTTTGGCGGCCCTGGCGCTCGGTGAGGCCATCGGTCTTGATATGACGGCCATGCTGAGGGCACTGTGTGACTTCTCCGGCTTGCCCCACCGTTGCCAGTGGCTGGCTGAGTCAGCCGGTGTCAGCTGGTTTAACGATTCCAAAGCCACCAATGTCGGTGCCGCAATTGCTGCCATCGACGGTCTGGGGGCAGGGCTCACCGGCAAAGTTATTGTTATTGCCGGCGGTGATGGTAAGGGGGCTGATTTTTCCGACTTGCGACCGGCGGTTACCCGTTACGTCAGCCACCTGGTGCTGCTGGGGCGTGATGGCCCGGCCATGGCACAGGTATTGGCTGGCAGTGCGGTTATTCATGAGTGTGCCGGGCTTGAAGAGGCGGTGAGCCTGGCAGCCCGGCTGGCACAGCCGGGGGATGCGGTGCTGCTGGCACCGGCTTGCGCCAGCCTTGATATGTTCAACAGCTTTGAGCACCGGGGAGAGCGGTTTGCCGAGCTGGTCAATGGATTGATTGTATGCTGAAACGGGTTCATCGCCTGCGTGAACAACTGCCATCGTCATCCGGGGCACCGGCAGATATCGATATCGCGCTGCTTGGTGCGGTACTCGCCTTGCTGGCCATCGGTCTGGTCATGGTGGGTTCAGCGTCCATGGATGTTTCTGAAGATATCTTTGGTGATCCTTTGCGGATTGTAATCAAGCAGTCTGTGTTCATGGCCATCGGGCTGCTGGTTGCGGGTGGGGCAATGCTCTTTCCCATTGAGCGCATTCAGCGGTGGAGCGCAGTTGGGTTATTGGTGACGTTCATCCTGCTGGTGTTGGTGCTGATTGTCGGGCGAGAGATAAACGGCAGTACTCGTTGGATTCCCCTTGGCTTTTTCAATTTGCAAGCATCGGAAGTCGCCAAGCTGGGTACAGTAATTTACATGGCCGGTTACCTGGTCCGCCACCTTGATCAAGTTCGCTCGAAGTTGTTGGGCTTTATAAAACCAATGATTATCATGGGGCTGCTTGCAGGGTTGCTGTTAGCAGAACCAGACTTTGGCGCTCTGGTGGTGTTGGCTGTTGCCATGACAGGCATGATTTTCATGGCTGGAACGCCCATTAAATACATTGCGGCTATGATTGCCTTTTTCGGCGCGCTGGGGGTTGCGGTAGTCATTTTTGAGCCCTATCGAATGGCTAGGGTTATCTCCTACACCGATCCATGGGCTCATGCTTACGGCAGTGGTTATCAGTTGACCCAGGCGCTGATTGCCTTTGGGCGTGGTGCCTGGTTTGGTGAAGGTTTGGGTAATAGCATCCAGAAACTGTTTTATCTGCCAGAGGCTCATACCGACTTTATTTTTGCTGTGCTGGCTGAGGAGTTTGGCGTTGTCGGCTCGCTTGCAGTGCTGGCATTGTTTCTGTTTGTGACCTGGCGATCGTTGCAGTTGGGTGTGCGAGCTGAGGCGAAAGGGATGCTGTACCACGCCTATGTGGCTTATGGCATCACGTTGCTTTTTGCCAGCCAGGCGTTGATCAACCTTGGGGTGAATACCGGGGCTCTGCCCACCAAAGGGCTCGCCTTACCCATGATCAGTTATGGTGGCAGCAGTTTACTCGTCAACTGTCTGGCATTTGGTATTTTACTGCGCATTGATTTTGAGCGGCGCCGGGCAAGCCGGTCGCAGCCGGTGACCGGGAACAAAAAACACAAGGCAAGTGATTCTGCCGGAGGAAGTATTTATGGCTGAGCAGCTCACACCCAACGTTGCTCGCAGGACCGTGGTGATCATGGCCGGTGGCACCGGCGGTCATATTTTTCCGGGGCTGGCAACGGCTGAAGGGCTGATCGGACAAGGGTATCGTGTCCACTGGCTGGGTACTCCCGGCGGTATGGAGGCGCAGTTGGTGCCGGCCCGTGGGATTGATATCAGTTATATCCCGGTGACCGGGCTGCGGGGCAAGGGGATCGGTTTTCTGTTGCAGGCACCGTGGCGGCTGGCGGCGTCACTGGTTAAGGCAATGCAAGTGTTGCGGGCGCAAAAGCCGGTCTGTGTCGTTGGTATGGGCGGTTATGTTACCGGGCCTGGCGGTGTCGCTGCCAGGCTGTTGGGTATTCCGTTGGTGGTGCATGAGCAAAATGCCGTGGCCGGATTGACCAATAAGCTGCTGGCCAGGATCGCCACCCGTGTGCTTGAGGCGTTTCCCGGCACGTTTACCGAGGTTTCCGGCGTGGCCGCCGTGCTGACTGGTAACCCTGTGCGGGCCGATATTGCCGCCTTGGCATCACCCTGCCAACCCCGGACACCGCTGCGTTTGTTGGTACTTGGCGGCAGCCGTGGTGCCCTGGCCATTAACAACGTGATTCCGCAGTTGCTGCAACAGTGTGACGGGCGCATGGAGGTGTGGCATCAGACCGGTCAGGCTACCTATGAGCAGAGTCTGGCGGGCTATCAGCAGTGCCAGCCATTTCCTGCCTTGAACACGCTATGGAAAGCGGAGCCGTTTATTGATGATATGGCCCAGGCCTATGAGTGGGCTGACCTGGTGCTGTGCCGCTCGGGCGCCCTGACGGTGGCTGAACTGGCGGCAGCCGGCAAGCCAGCCATCCTGATTCCCTTTCCACAGGCGGTGGACGACCACCAGAGTGTTAACGGGCGTTACCTGGTGGACCAGGGTGCCGCCTTGATGATTCAGCAAAAAGATTTGGACGTGAGTAGTTTGACAGCAACGATTCTGGAATTGGCGGATAATCCCGCGCGCCTGATGGCCATGGCCCGGGCAGCAAAAACGGTGAGTCTGCCACAGGCGACGGATGACGTAGTTCGCCACTGCCTGGCAGCGGCAGGCAAGGAGGCTTCCTATGCCTAATGTGAAAAGTGGTATTCCCGTAGTGCCGGTGCCGGAGATGAGACGAATTCGCAAGATTCATTTTGTCGGCATCGGCGGTTCTGGCATGTGTGGCATTGCCGAGGTGCTGCTGAACCAGGGTTACAGTATTTCCGGTTCAGATATCCGTGCCTCAGCCGTGACCGAACGGCTGGAAAGCCTGGGTATTGAGATTTTTATTGGTCATTTGTCTGATAATGTCGCCAAAGCCGATGTGGTGGTGACATCGACAGCGGTAGCCAGCGATAACCCTGAGGTGATGGAGGCGCAACGCCGTCGTCTGCCAGTGGTGCCCCGTGCTCAGATGCTGGCTGAACTGATGCGCTACCGCCACGGTATCGCGGTGGCCGGTACCCACGGCAAGACCACCACCACCAGTTTGCTGGCTTCAGTGCTCGGGTTCAGTGGTATGGACCCGACCTTCGTCATCGGTGGCCGGCTCAATTCCGCCGGCACCAACGCCAAGCTTGGTGGCAGTCGTTACCTGGTGGCGGAGGCGGACGAGTCGGATGCCTCCTTCTTGCATCTGCAACCAATGGTCGCCATTGTCACCAACATCGACGCCGATCATATGTCTACTTACGACGGTGACTTTGGCAAGCTGAAACAGACGTTTATCGACTTTCTGCATAACTTGCCGTTTTACGGTCTGGCAGTGGTCTGTGTTGATTGCCCGGTGGTCAGGGAGTTACTGCCTGAGATTAAACGACAGGTCATTACTTATGGCTTTAGCGATGATGCCGACTATCGTGCCATCAACGTTCAGCAACAAGGCATGAAAACCACGTTTGAGGTGGTGCGTCGTGGTGATGATGAGGCGGTCCCGGTGGTGCTGAGTCTGCCCGGGCGGCACAATGTGCTCAATGCCCTGGCGACCTTTGCCACGGCAGCGGATGAAGGAGTGCCGGATTCGATCATTGCCGAAGGTCTGGGTCAGTTCGGTGGTGTGGGGCGGCGTTTTCAGGTGCTGGGTGAATTCACCTCTGAAGCCAGATCGGTCATGCTGGTGGATGACTACGGCCATCACCCTACCGAGGTGGATGCCACCATCAGGGCAGTGCGCGATGGCTGGGCCGATAAACGACTGGTGATGATTTTCCAGCCCCATCGTTTCTCGCGCACCAGAGACTTATATGAAGACTTTGTCGAAGTGCTGTCGAAGGTAGACGTGCTGATCATGATGGATGTCTATCCGGCCGGGGAGGAGCCTATCGCCGGGGCTGACAGCCGCGCATTGTGCCGCAGTATACGACAGCGTGGACAGGTTGAGCCAATTTTTGCCGCCCGTCCGGAAGATGTGGAGTCGGTGCTGGCCGATATGCTCCTCGACGGTGATTTATTGCTGGCCCAGGGGGCGGGTGATATTGGTGCTTTGGCCGTGCGGCTGGCGCAGCGTCAACTGGCTTTTGACGCCGATCAGTAAAAAAGGTACATCGATGGGAGCCGGCGCTATTATCGGTCTCAACCGGATTTGGCCGGGGCTGGCATCGGGCACGATTGGAACAGATAAGGAATGCAGTGCATGCAGTACAACCGGAGTTGTGATCACTTTGATCCAGAAGCTTTTGGCAGGGTAGCCGTACTTTATGGTGGCCACTCCGCAGAACGGGAAGTCAGCCTGACCAGTGGTGAGCGGGTGCATGCGGCGCTCACCCGGGTGGGGGTGCAATGCCGGTTGATTGATACTCGTGATGACGTGGTGGGCCAGCTTCAGGCTTACCGCCCTGATTGTGCTTTTACCGCTCTGCACGGTCGTGGCGGTGAGGATGGCACCATGCAGGGGTTGCTGGAAACCATGGGGATTCCCTACGTTGGCAGTGGTGTTATGGCGTCGGCGCTGGCCATGGACAAGTACCGCTGCAAGCTGCTGTGGCAGGCTATTGGTCTGCCAACACCGGAGTTTGTTCTGGTCACTGAGGGTGACAACCTGGAGCTGGCCGAGTCCATGGTGCCGGCTTTTGTCAAACCGGCTCTGGAAGGGTCCAGCGTGGGCGTCGCCCGGGTGGATCGTCGGGAGGACCTGGCGGCAGCCTGCGAGGCAGCTGGCAAATACAATGGGCCGGTGCTGGTGGAAACGTTTGTCGATGGTGCGGAGTTTACCGTGGGTATTCTCAAGGGGCAGGCGTTGCCGGTAATAAAAATAGAGGCTGATGGTGAGTTTTATGATTATCAGGCCAAGTATTTGTCTGATAATACCCGCTATTGCATTCCCTGCGGGCTCAGTGCAACACAAGAGCAAGAGTTGCAAGCTGTTGCCCTGACCGCCTTTGAAGCCCTTGGCTGCTCAGGATGGGGACGGGTTGATTTCATGCAGGATCGTCAGGGACGGTTCTGGCTGCTGGAAGTGAATACCATTCCGGGCATGACCGAACACAGTCTGGTGCCCATGGCGGCGGCGGATGCCGGGTTGTCGTTTGATGAGCTGGTGATCGAGATTTTGCACACAGCGGATGTCAGGTAGAACAGGATTTTCAGTTTTGGCGGGCCAGACACTGCGAGGCGCCTCGCGGGCGCAGGATGGTAACAAAGGTAAAAGACAGTTGCCTTGGGGTCGGGTGCTGTCGATACTGATTTTGGTGGCTTTGTTGGCAGGCCTTGTTGCGGTCACGCCCTGGTTGATGAGTTGGTTGAACCGACCGATAGCACGGGTTGAAGTGCACTCGAAGTTTGAGCATTTGTCCCAAGAAGAAGTTGAGGGTGTGTTGTATCCTTTCTTGCAGTCGCATTTTTTCAGTCTGCAACTGCCGGCGATGCAGCAGGCCCTTCTGGCGATGCCTTGGGTTAAAACGGCATCTGTCCGACGACATTGGCCTGATACCTTGCAGGTGAGTCTGCAAGAGAAGCAACCGATTGCCCGCTGGGGTAGCAGTCACTTGATCAGCGATGAGGGTAAAGTATTTTTGCCAGAGTCCATTGCTGGCTTTTCGGCCTTGCCGCTGTTGGTGGGGCCGGACGACTCTGCCGAGCAGGTCATGCAGCAGTACCTGTCGATCGGGCAGTTGCTCAGGCCGGTGGGCCTGCGACCGGAGTCGGTTATGCGCAGTGACAGTGGCTCGTGGCGTTTTACTGTTGGTCATGTCGAAGTCAATATGGGCCGTGACCGGTTGATGGAGCGACTGCAGCGCTTTGTGCGGTTGTACCACGCTGAGCTGGAGTCTCGCTGGCAACAGGTCAAGCGGGTGGATTTACGGTATTTGAATGGCGCTTCGGTTGCCTGGCGCACGACTCCTGTCGAACAGGAGACGGTTGAGCGTCCGGCAGGTTCAGGCCCATGATGGATAAAGACGTTTGGGAAGATTGATGCCATGACATCGGCAGACAATGGAAGAATGATCGTTGGGCTTGATATCGGCACCTCCAAAGTGGTGGCCATTGTCGGGGAGCTCAATGCTGAGGGTGATATCGAGGTTATTGGCATCGGCTCGCAGGTTTCCCGTGGGCTCAAACGCGGTGTTGTGGTTAATATTGACTCAACGGTGGTTGCTATTCGCCGGGCCATTGAAGAGGCTGAGTTGATGGCCGGCTGTAAAATCCACTCGGTTTATGCCGGGATTGCCGGCAGTCACATCAAGAGTTTGAACTCCCACGGCATCGTGGCGATACGTGAGCGTGAGGTCAACAGTGCGGATATTGACCGGGTGATCGATGCAGCGCAGGCTGTGGCGATTCCTGCAGATCAGCGTATTTTGCACATTTTGCCCCAGGAATACGCCATTGATAATCAGGAGGGGATCAAGGAGCCTTTTGGTATGTCAGGCGTCAGGCTGGAGGCAAAAGTCCACCTGGTCACTTGTGCAGTTAACGCCGCGCAGAATATTGAGAACTGCATTCGCCGTGTCGGTCTTGAAGTGGATGATATTATTCTTGAGCAACTGGCCTCAAGTTATTCAGTGCTGTCTGAAGATGAAAAAGAATTGGGTGTGTGCATGGTTGATATTGGTGGTGGTACCACCGATATTGCCATCTTTACCGATGGCGCTATACGGCACACGGCGGTTATTCCCATTGCCGGTGACCAGGTGACCAACGACATCGCCATGGCTTTGCGTACACCGACGCAAAATGCCGAGGATCTGAAGATCAAGTATGCTTGTGCCCTGGCGCAGCTGGCCGGGGCTGATGAAACCATCAAGGTGCCCAGCGTGGGTGACCGACCTGCCCGGGAGCTGTCCAGACAGGCACTGGCGGAGGTGGTTGAGCCTCGTTATGATGAATTATTTACATTGATTAATGCCGAAATCCGCCGCAGCGGTTTCGATGATCTGATACCGGCCGGTATCGTGTTAACCGGTGGTACGTCGAAGATTGAGGGTGCCATTGAGCTGGCAGAGGAGATTTTTCATATGCCGGTTCGCCTTGGGATGCCGCAAGCGGTAAAAGGGCTTAGTGATGTGGTCAGTAATCCGATCTACTCAACCGGGGTAGGGTTGCTCCATTATGGCCAGAAGATGCAGAAAGACGGGTTGAAAAAAGCGACTGTCAGCAAGACCCAGGAAACCGGGCTGTTTGAGAAAATGAAAAGCTGGTTTCAGAAATTTTAGGGTGTTACCTGCTAGTGCCTGGTGGAATACCGATGGTTGTTTGGTAACGGTAACGATCAGTATTTGTTAGATTGAGGGTAATAAAAAGGAGATGGCCATGTTTGAATTGGTAGACAACGTACCGCAGGAAGCGGTCATCAAAGTCATCGGTGTCGGTGGCGGCGGTGGTAATGCGGTTTGTCACATGTTGAAAAGTCAGCTCGAAGGCGTGGAGTTTGTCTGCGCCAATACGGATGCCCAGGCGCTGAAAAAACAGCATTTGCAGGCTCATACCCACTTGCAGCTGGGTGCATCGATTACCCGAGGGCTTGGGGCGGGAGCCAATCCAAATGTTGGCCGGGAAGCGGCCATGGAAGACCGTGAGCGCATTGCGGAGTTGCTCAAAGGTGCCGACATGGTCTTTATTGCCGCCGGTATGGGCGGTGGTACCGGTACTGGAGCCGCTCCGGTGGTTGCCCAGGTTGCCAAGGAACTCGGTGCGCTGACCGTTGCGGTGGTGACCAAACCGTTTGGTTTTGAAGGCAAACGTCGTATGTCCATTGCGGAAGAAGGCCTGACTGAGTTGCAGGAGCATGTGGACTCGCTGATCACCATTCCCAATGAGAAACTGCTGCCGGTGCTTGGCAGTGATGTCAGTCTGCTCAATGCTTTTGGTGCGGCTAACGATGTGTTGCTCGGTGCCGTTCAGGGTATTTCCGAACTGATTACCCGCGACGGCCTGGTCAATGTTGACTTTGCTGACGTGCGCACCGTGATGTCGGAAATGGGCATGGCGATGATGGGAACCGGTATTGCCACCGGCACTGGTCGTGCGGCGGAAGCGGCAGAAAAAGCCATTCGTAGCCCGCTGCTTGAAGATGTCGACCTGCAAGGCGCCAAAGGGGTGCTGGTTAATATTACCGCCGGTCTTGATTTTACCGTTGGTGAATACACTCAGGTTGGTGAGGTTATCCATCAGTTTGCTTCTAATGAAGCGACAGTGGTCATCGGTACGGTTATTGACCCTGAAGTGACTGACGAGCTGCGGGTTACCGTTGTGGCAACCGGTATTGGTGCTGCTGGTGGCAGGGAACACCTGAAGGTGGTGGAAAAATTACCACCGAAAAACAAGGATGGCTCGATTAACTACGAAGACTTGGATATTCCACCAAGTATGCGTGGTCGCAAGCGAGAGGAAGAGGACACGGGGCGACGTGCCGTCACGAAGGAGTCCCCAACCCCTGAATATCTCGATATTCCGGCATTTTTGCGTCGTCAGGCCGATTAGTGAGGCGTACAAATGCGAACTTGTCTCAGTTGTTACTTTTGTTACAATGTGTCGTTGCATCCAAGTAACAGGGACCATACCGGTCGCGGAACAGCGTTATTATGATCAGACAGCGTACACTGAAAAACATTATCCGTGCTATAGGTGTCGGCCTTCACTCCGGTGAAAAGGTTTACCTCACCCTCAAGCCTGCACCAGTAAACACCGGCATTATTTTCTGTCGAACAGATCTGGACCCTGTGGTGGAAATACCTGCCCATGGTCTTAATGTCGGACAGACGACGCTGTGCACGTCTTTGCACAAAGGCGACACGCGGGTGGATACCGTTGAGCACCTGATGTCGGCACTTGCCGGCCTTGGTATCGATAATGTTTACGTAGAAGTCAGCGCACACGAAGTGCCGATTATGGATGGCAGTGCTGGTCCTTTTGTGTTTTTGTTGCAGTCTGCCGGTATTCAGGAGCAAGATGCTCCGAAGAAGTTTATCCGGATCAAGAAAGAGGTTAGCATTACCGACGGTGATAAAACTGCTACATTTAAACCATACGACGGATTTAAGGTAAGCTTCACGATAGACTTTGACCACCCGGTATTCAAAAGTCGTTCGCAAAAGGCCTCGATTGATTTTTCCAGTACTTCGTTTGTTAAAGAGGTGAGTCGGGCCAGAACTTTTGGCTTTATGCGCGATGTGGAGTATCTTCGCTCCCAGAATCTGGCGCTTGGTGGCAGTGTGGATAACGCCGTCGTTGTGGATGACTTCCGGGTGCTTAACGAAGACGGTCTTCGTTATCACGATGAGTTCGTTAAGCACAAAATGCTTGATGCCATCGGTGATCTCTATTTGCTGGGACACAGTTTGATTGGTCAGTTTATCGGCCACAAGTCAGGGCACGAGTTGAACAACAAACTGGTCAGGACGTTACTGGCAAATCAGGACGTATGGGAAATCGTCACTTTTGAAAACGCTGAGGTTTCTCCGATTTCCTTCCAAAAACCCGTAGCGCTGGTGTCAGCTACCGCCTGATACGGTTTGTCTGGTGGCTGTGCTGCCAAGGCAGTTGTCTCAGGTCTGGTCTGTGATGAGCAGAGTGAAATCTGCTTTGGTTACCGGATGCAAGCGCTGACCAAGGTTACTGCAAGGTAAACAGCCTCGCACAAGACCGCGCGGATGTAGTATCTTTGCCGGTGCAGAGGTAAGTACGTTGTTTTTTGCTACATTCTGAGCACTTTTTGAATATGATTTGCTGATGAAAGTTATTGTCGTTAGAAAAGATCATTCCCTGACCCGGACCTATTCTGGCAACGGGGTGGATCTGTTAGCCATGCTGGGTGGGCTCTTGCTGCTGGCCATGTTGATTGGTGGTAGTTTCACTTACCTCTGGCTGTCGCTTACCGAGGAACAGGTGCTGACGCAGGAAGGGGTAAAAAACTGGCAGCAGGCGATTGATACCCAGCAACAGGACCTTGAACTTGTTCGTCAGGGTACCCAGTATCAGGTCGACGCCGTGATGCTCAGGCTGGCCGAGCTGCAAGGGCGCATGACCCGGCTCGACGCGCTGGGTGAGCGCCTGGTTACCAAGGCCAAACTCAATGATGGCGAGTTTGACTTCAGTGAGGAGCCGGCCTTGGGTGGGCCACAAGAGGCTGTCGATGCTGATCACAAGGTCACTTTGCTTGAGGCTATTGACCAGTTGGCCGATCAGATTGAGGACCGTGAGCAGCAGCTGGATATGCTGGATGCGCTTATTGCCAATCGTACCATTCATGATGACTCACTGGTGGCTGGTCTGCCGGTTAAAAAAGGCTGGCTATCTTCACGCTACGGGCGTCGTACAGACCCGTTCACCGGCAAGCCTTCCTGGCATAAAGGTGTCGATTTTGCCGGTAAGCGCGGTTCAGAGATTAATTCAGTCGCCGCCGGCGTAGTCGTTTTTTCCGGCTCCCGATACGGTTTTGGTATGCTGGTTGAGGTCAATCACGGCAACGGTTATTTGACCCGGTACGCCCATAATGAATCAAACCTGGTGAAAGTGGGTGACATCGTTTCGCGAGGACAGCCCGTCGCCACTATGGGCAGCTCCGGGCGATCAACCGGACCGCATGTTCATTTTGAAGTGTTGAAGGATGGTGAGCAGCAAGACCCTGCGCCGTATCTCAATCGGGATAAAAAATGAATCTGTGCCGGTTGTTTTTACCATAGCCAGTACTGACGAGGCGTATCGTACTGGTGTTTCCCTCCCCCCCCCCGGTGCCTTTTGGGCGTCGCTCGAAAGTTAAATGACGATTGCCGCTTTTTTGTTTGATGGATAGGCGGTGGGTGAACAAAAACAAAAAGTAAACGTTTTCAGATGACGCGAATAATTGCCATAAGGGTATTGCTTCGCTATTTGCTACCTGTCTTATTAATTACCGCAATGCTTCAATATTATACGACATAAGCAGTATTACTGTTGCTTTACGCAATCACTTCAAATTGTAA
>Ga0126343_10000031_pt1 | contig 36749 bp, 30 predicted proteins | sample Cyp2metagenome_FD_92531 | JGI IMG/M metagenome (GOLD analysis project Ga0126343, IMG submission 92531) | Coral microbial communities from Lord Howe Island, Old Settlement Bay, Australia - Cyphastrea 2 metagenome | ecosystem: Host-associated > Invertebrates > Cnidaria > Coral ...
CTTCGACGGGCTCAGGATGAACGTCCTTCGACGGGCTCAGGATGAACGTCCTTCGACGGGCTCAGGATGAACGTCCTTCGACGGGCTCAGGATGAACGTCCTTCGACGGGCTCAGGATGAACGGATAGTGGTGGTACTTTTGTATCCACCACTATCCTTAGTTGCCAGTCTGGCTGCTATGGATCTGTCCCGAAATAACTTCCCGGTTTCCGTTCACCCTGAGCAAAGTCGAAGGGTGCTGTCACCGGACTTCGACAGGCTCAGTCCGAACGGAGTTCAGATTCCACAAATGCGGAAGTTATTTCGGGAATACTCCTGTATCGGACAGATGAACGACAATGTTTGTATTATCACGGCAGCAAGTCATACCCGTCGGGTCATGGGCGTGGATGACGCTGACGGTTTGTGTCAGAGCTTACCCGTTACAGGGTGTTTAGCGGTTTGGGGCGGGATGCATCTCACTGTTTGTGAATGTTTTATTTAGATTGGGTCGATGGTATCAAGACTCTGCGCTGAGTCGATTTTCTGATCCCCAAGGTATTTTTTGATGATATGATCATTCTGTTTTCATGGCATAAATTTCGCAATGAGTCGTTGCGGAGCCATTTTTATCGTTTATGGTAAGCGGCATTGCCGCTTGCGGCTGTTGGCATTCAAAACTGATGGATAGAGAGGTTATCAGTGGCAGAAAGCATGTCTCTATGGGCACTGATTGGTAACTCCAGTTGGATCGCATTACTGGTTTTACTGTTACTGGTGGCGGCATCGTTAGTATCCTGGGTGATGATTATTCAGCGACATATTCTCCTGCGCAATGCGCGCAGGGCGATGGTCGCTTTTGAGGATCGGTTTTGGTCCGGGATGGATTTGATTGTCCTTTACCGGGAAGTGCAGAACGAAGAACGCCCCGATTCAGGCCTGGAGCAGATTTTCAAAGCGGGTTTCACCGAGTTTACTCGTCTGCGCAATCAAGGTACTGAAGACCCGGATGCGGTTATGGAGGGTGCCCAGCGCGCCATGCGGGTGGCCATATCCCGTGAGCAGGAGCGACTTGAGGCAAACCTGCCATTTCTGGCCAGTGTGGGCTCCACCTGCCCCTATCTGGGTCTGTTCGGTACGGTCGTTGGTATTATGAACTCCTTTCGCGGGCTGGCGGTGGTTCAGCAACCCACGCTGGCATCAGTGGCGCCGGGCATTGCCGAGGCATTGTTGACCACGGCCGTTGGCCTGGTTGCTGCGATTCCGGCCGTTGTCGCCTATAACCGTTACGCGTCGAGGGTGGAAGCACTGTTGTCCAATTACGAGACATTTGCCGATGAGTTCTCCAGCATCTTGCATCGCAAAGTGTACAGCCGCAAATAGAGGGATCTCACCGTTATGTCACCGATAAGAGCTGCGCGGGGCAGAGTACGGCGCCGGCCCATGGCTGAAATAAACATGGTGCCGTTTATAGACATCATGATGGTGCTGCTGGTGGCCTTTATGATCAGTACGCCCATGATGACCCAGGGGGTCAAGGTTGAATTGCCCAAGACCAGTAGTGAGCATATTGCCCCACCCGATGATGACGAAGTCCTGGTGGTATCGATCAAGGCCGACGGCAGTTACTACCTTGATCTTGGTGCCGACCATGACAAGGCCATTGGCTTGGCCTCGGTGCAGGAAAAAGTCAGCAAGCTGGTCAGCGTCAGGCCCAACATCCAAGTGTTGATTCAGGGAGACACCCATGTGGCCTACGGGGCGGTGGTGCAACTGATGGCTGGCTTGCAAAATGCGGGCATTGACCACGTCGGTCTGGTGACAGACCCGGTGGCGCTGGATGGGCAGTAGATGAAAAGATGGTTCAACACTCCCCGTCTACCCCTTCGCGTGACTGAGAGTTACAGCGTCGCTGTCGTTTTGTCTGTGCTTCTGCATCTGTTGATGTTGGCGGTGCTGGTGTTCAGTTGGAGTAGTAGTTCCACCATCAAGCGGCCACCGCCAGTACCCATCAGCGCCTCACTGATGGCCCTGCCTGACATGTCACCCTCATCGGCTGAAAGCCAGCGACTGGCTGAAGTGCAAAAGCAGGAGGAGGCAAACAGACAGGCCGAAGCCAGAAGACAGGCTGAGGCAAGACAGGCTGAGGCAAGAAGACAGGACGAAGCAAGAAGAGCCGCCGAGGCAAAAATGGCGGCTGAAGCCAAAAGACGAGCCGAGCAAGAGCGAGAGCGAGAACGTCAGAAGGTGTTGGCGCTCAAACAACAGGAGGAGAAAAAACAGCAGTTGCTGCGCGAGCAAGAAGCAACCCGGCGCCGGCAGCAGGAACGGCTGCAAAAAGAACAGCAGGAGCGAGCGCGGCAGGAGCGGGAGCAGCAGCAACGTCGGGAACAGGAAGCAATGGAGCAAGCGATGGCTCTGGAGCAACAGGCGCTTCAGGATGCACAACAACTTGCCAGTGACCAGTTGGAGCAGGCCAAGTATGCAGCCCTGATCAAAGACCTGACCTCTCAGTACTGGAACCGACCACCAAGTGCCCGAAATAACATGATGGCAGAGATTCGCATCAGTCTGTCTCCTGTGGGCGATGTGCTTGGTATTACCATGGTGAAGTCCAGCGGCAGTGATGAATTTGACCGTTCCGTCATTCAGGCGATCCGTCGGGCAGCACCGTTTTCCGAATTAAAACATCTTGAGCGACGGATATTTGATCAATACTTCCGCCGCATAACTTTCCGTTTTAGGCCCGAGGATCTGGTGAGATGAGGCTTATTTTCAAGACCCACCTGCTCAAAACGCATTTATCCGGGATTTTTCTGATATTGAGCTGCCTGCTGTGGGCAACCATGGTTCGGGCAGAACTCGTTATCGAGGTCACCCGAGGCAACGATCAACTGTTGTCGCTGGCAGTAGCGCCGTTTGCCTGGCAGGGTAGCCGTGTGTTGCCGGAAGACCCGGCAGCCATTGTTGATAATGACCTGAAATTAAGCGGTCTCTTCAAAGCGGTGCCCCGGGCCAGTATGCTCAGTTATCCAACCGGTGAGTCGGAGGTGTACTACCGCGACTGGAAAGCCCTTGGCGCGTCCTACCTGGTCACAGGTCAGGTGTCGTTCAATGACGATGCCTACACCATTAACTATCAGTTGTACGACATCATCAGGGGAACAAGGATTGCCAAGGGTGGCTTTACCGGCAAGCAGAATCAGCTGCGCGAGATCGCGCACCGCGTCAGTGATGCCGTGTATGAAAAGATTACCGGCTTGCCCGGAGACTTTTCTTCCCGGATTCTCTACGTCACTGCTCAGCGCTACGATGCTGACAGAACTGAGTATCAGCTGAATTATGCCGATGCCGACGGCAAGCGCAGCCGGACCATATTTACCTCCAGCGAGCCGATCATGTCGCCCAGCTGGTCGCCAGATGGTAGCCGGGTGACGTATGTCTCCTTTGAGCGCCAGCGCCCGGAAATTTACCTGCAAGAGCTATCCACCGGTACCCGCAGAAAGCTGACCGGTTTCAAAGGGCTGAACAGTTCACCGGTGTGGTCGCCAGATGGTAAGTCCATTGCCATGGTGCTGTCCAAAGATGGCAACCCTGACGTCTACATCCTTGACCTGGCAACCCGTAAAATCAGCAATGTGACCAATCACTATGCCATTGATACCGAGCCAGACTGGATGCCCGACGGCCGTAGTCTTATTTTTACCTCTAATCGTGGCGGTAGCCCGCAGATCTATCAGCAAGACGTCACGCGCAAAAGTGGTGGAGAATTTATTCCACAAGGCAATCCTCGTCGTCTAACCTTTGAAGGGCGGTTCAACGCCCGGGCGAAAGTTTTCCCAGATGGTAAATCTCTCGCGTTGGTTCATAAAGGGCGGGGATCTGCTGACTACAACATTGCCATTCTTGATCTGGATACTGACCGGCTGCGTCTGCTGAGTTCTTCCAAACTGGAAGATTCCCCGAGTGTTGCACCCGGTGGTCGCAGGTTGATCTATTCTTCTCAGGGTGGCAAGAACGGCGAACTGGGCATTGTTTCGGCAGATGGGCGGGTCAAACAGCGTTTACCCTCTGCTCAGGGCGATGTCAGAGAGCCGGCGTGGGGGCCGGGTGTCCGGCTGAAATAATCCACTGCGGGGGTGCTTGTGGGTAGGGTAGTGCAGGCAAGAGGACCAAAGTGCTTTTTGTCCTGCCGACTCGCCGGCTTGCTGCTATGCTCGTGCAACCAGATGTGCTTCTTTTTGGTAGCTCTTTCTATGAGGAAACCTTATTATCCTCGGGTGCTCGCGCCTGTGGGGTGACATCGGTTCTCATTGTGTACTGCACATACTTTTGAATTCCCCGGAGAATGATTGGAGTTGAAAATGCAAATCGGCAAAGTTGGCAATGTTGTTAAAGCAGCGTTTGTAGCCGCAGCTGCTATCTGGCTCGCAGGGTGTGCTTCCAAGAAAGAGTCGGCCGCTGTGCCTGCCCCTCAGGTGGCGGTGGTTGAGGAAGAAGTTCTGGTAGAAGTGCAACCTGTTCTGGACCCAGCGGTACAGGCGGTTATTGACACTGGCAAGATCAACGCATCACCCGAAGAGATTCAGGCGCTGCTGGATAAAAACACCTACTTCTTCCCCTTCGACAGTTCAAAACTGAGTAACGAGGCCTATAAGTCACTTGACGTCCATGCAGCTTATCTGACGTCTGATGCAGGTTACATGAAAAACATCGTCGTTCAGGGCCATACTGACGAGCGCGGTACCCGGACCTACAACCTGGCTCTGGGCGAGCGTCGCGGTAAAGCGGTTAAAGACTACCTGGTAGCGAAGGGTGTAGCCAGAGATCGCATCGAAGTTGTCAGCTTCGGTTTTGAAAAGCCACTGGACCCTGAGCACAACGAGACTGCCTGGGCACTGAATCGCCGTGCGGTTATTGTTGGTGAGTAATTGCTGATAACTGTCGTATTGTTCGGCTTCCTGCTGTGCGTCGTAAGTCTTGTCACAGCACGAAGTGTGTCGGAGTTGACTGCACCGCCCGGCAGCGGCTCCGATACCTGATTTTTTTGAGCTGCTTGCTCTTGCGATGACGGTAAATTAGGGTGAAAATCGGTCTTTGTCTGGAATCAAGAATTATAATTTGCTTCCAGAAAGACCGATTTTTTTTGTCTCCATTTTATCCGGTTGTACTTGGGTTCAGGCTTTTGGGAGCTTTCTGACGACAACAGACTGAGATGCAGTAGTTAACCTTTTTTTGGGCAGGGGGAGGGGGATGAGTACGGAGCAAATAAACCCGGGGCGGGGTGTTCGTTTGTTGCTGGTGCTGACTGGCGCTTTGAGCGGGATGGCTATGGCTGCTGCTCCGGTCGAGGAGTCGGTTCCTGTCGGTGGGCGCGGGGCTATGGTGAATACGGTGGTTATTGGTGGCCCTGTTACCGCACCCAGTCGCGCTGAGAACCCTGCCGCACACTTGCTCAACACCATCGAGCAATTGCGTCAGGAGGTTATGGAGATGCGGGGGCAGCTTGAGGAGTACTCCTTTCGTATTGACCAACTGCAACAGGACAGCCGTGATCGCTATCTTGATCTTGACGATCGTATCTCGCGCCTGAGTGGTCCGGATAAGCAGCCGGCTCCTCCGGCAGTGACACCCCAAAAGACGCGGCCGGAGCAATCAGCACAGCGGAGTGAAAAAGCGGCTTATGAAAATGCCTTTGCCTACGTTCGCGCCAAGCAGTTTGATAAAGCCAAAGACGCGTTGCAAAAGCAATTGCAAAGCTACCCGGAGGGCACCTATGCGGATAATGCCCACTACTGGCTGGGTGAGGTGCATATGGCTAAAGGTGACTACGACGACGCCAGAGCCTCCTTTGAAGTCGTGTTGAGTGATTTTCCCAAGAGTTCGAAAGTGCCGGATGCCAGCTACAAGTTGGGACGAATTTACGATTTGCTCGGTGATCCGAAAAAGTCCCGGGAGTTATTGCTGACGGTTATCCAGCAATACCCGCAAACGGCCGCTGCCAGATTATCCGAAACGTATTTGGGAACCATGGAATAGGCTCACCAATCAGATTTATTGGTAGCAGCCGGCGGTTCCATCGATGTGAGTGGCAGGGGACGGTGCAATCTGGCTCCCTGCCCAGTTCAGTGCCGATGCCCCGATTCCACATTCAATCACCAATCAGGCGTTGCTCAAATTCCTGGCAGAGGCCAAGGTCGGTCATGGCAAAGGTCACTGTCTGAAAAACCGTGCCAAACTTTTTCTCAGGCTGCAAAAACTGTGCGAAACAGTTGGCGACATCGGCCGGAGGATTTTTGAATACACCACAGCCCCAAGCGCCAAGAATCAGGTGTTGGTAACCATGGGCAGCCGCAATCGATAATATCTTCTCAACGCGGTTATTTCTTGCACGCTGGATTGTGTCGGCAGAAAATTTGCCTGTGTTGCTCATATTGATTGCCGGTGCAGAGACAAATGAAATAGGGTAGGGAGGGACAAGCTTGCCGGTGTCGTCTTTGAATACGGGTACCTGCGGTGAGTAAATCATGACGTCCGAGTAAAGGCCCAGGTTCTCTCGTTTGTTTTTTTCGTTTGCGTTGTGGATGTACATCGTCTGATCCGCAGATAACGAAGAATGCAACGCTGATGCCCTGGCGAGACTCTCTTCCTGGGCGTTTGCCCCATCCTGAAAACCGCCTCCGGGATTCCTGGCCGAAGCAAAATTCAGGCACAATACCGGCGCATCGCCAATCTGGGTTTTTATCCGCCGACAGGCTTGCAGCGTGGTTTCAAAAGTGACTTCAATTTTTGTATTTTGTTTGGAGGCTTCTTTGAGTGCCTGCTCCCGACGGTGGTAAAGTTCCTCGTTGTCGAGCGTGTAAGTTAGCGTTTCCCGGGTGCAGGCCCGGATCATTATTTTCAGGCTTTGGGGCGGGGCAAGCAAATCGTTCGGGAAGGTTTGTGGGGCTTGCAGCAGAGCCAGGGTGTTTTGGGCTATTGTGCGTCTGTCTCTCCTGTCTTGCAGTGACAGTAAGTCCATGGGGTTTTGTTGGCGCAGATATTTATTCAGCAGTTCAGTGCGTTCAGAGGCAACCTGACGTGGCTGGGCTACCGTTTGTTTTGCTGAGGCGTGCGGCGGGCCGGGATTTGCTGCGGCACGCTTTTTTTTCGCCCCTTTCTTACGGCTGCCTTTTGGCTGGCCACTAACTTGCCTTGCAGCCAGTGTTTTACTGTCTGTTTCCCGGGCGCAGGTCGCTGCGGAATCACTGCCTATTTGCCTGACTGGCGCCGGCTGAGTTGAGGTTTGGGGTTTATCTGGTTGGAATAAAACCGGTGTATCCAAGCTGTTATCAATCATGGCGCAGAGTCTGTTCCTGGGGTAAGCCTTGGTAAATGAGGGTGGGCAATTGCCCGGGGAGCATCTGCCTACTTTTTTTTGACTATCTTTTCAGGTAAAAGTTGCCGCCATTTGATGTTTGCAAGAGTTGGCTTTGATGCTCAGAGTTTCAGAAATATTTTATTCCCTTCAGGGCGAGACCCGAACAACTGGCTTGCCCACCGTGTTTGTCCGTCTGACCGGCTGCCCGCTGCGTTGTCGTTGGTGCGATACCGAACACGCTTTCAAAGGCGGTGAGTTATTGTCTGTGGAGACCATACTGGCACAAGTTGCTGATTACTCGCCCAGATATGTTACGGTCACGGGAGGGGAACCTCTGGCGCAGAAGGCGTGTCTGCAACTGCTGACTGCGCTGGCTGATCAAGGCTACGAAGTTTCTCTGGAAACCAGCGGTGCCCTAACCTTGGCTCAGGTAGACCCAAGGGTGGTGAAAGTGATGGATCTTAAGCCACCGGCTTCGGGCGAATCCCACCGAAACCGCTATGACAATATCCCGCTTCTGGATAAAAAAGATCAGCTGAAGTTTGTTATTGCGGATCGGGGGGATTACGAGTGGTCCGTGGCCAAACTTATTGAATATAACCTGTCGGAGCGGGTATCGGATGTATTGTTTTCACCCGTCAGCGAAGCCATGTCACCAGAAATGCTTGCTGGCTGGATTCTGGCAGACCGACTGCCGGTACGGTTTCAGTTGCAATTGCACCGTATGATCTGGGGTGATCGCATCGGCGTCTGATAGGTTCAGATCTGTTTTTTCGGTCAGCCTGGCAATAGAGTGGCGGAGGATCGAATGTGTTGCTTGATAGAAGGTGTTGTGGATGAATAAAGCGGTTGTCCTGCTGTCCGGCGGGCTGGACTCGGCGACGGTTCTGGCGATGGCCAGCGCCGAGGGCTATGAGTGCTATTCGGTCAGTTTTGATTATGGTCAGCGCCACCGGGCGGAGCTGCATGCCGCCAGACGGGTGGCTGAGGCTATGGGGGTTCGGGAACACAAGGTGTTAACGCTTGGGCTGACGGATATTGGCGGTTCGGCGCTGACCGATGACGATATTGATGTGCCTGACTTTTCTGATCCGCTCAAGGAGCAGGAAAGTGCCATCCCAATCACTTACGTGCCGGCCAGAAATACCGTCTTTCTCTCTCTGGCCCTGGGCTGGGCTGAGGTGCTTGGCGCACGGGATATTTTCATTGGCGCTAACGTGGTGGATTACTCCAATTACCCCGATTGCCGTCCAGAGTATCTCAAGGCGTTTGAAACCATGGCCAATCTTGCTACCCGGGCTGGGGTGGAAGGTGATCCGTTTCGTATTCATGCGCCACTGATGGACTTGACCAAGGCCGGTATTATTGCTGCCGGCGTTCGGCTTGGCGTTGATTACGGTATCACCGTCTCTTGCTACCAGGCCGATGCCAACGGTGCCGCCTGCGGTGTTTGTGACAGCTGTTGCTACCGGCGCAAGGGATTTGCGGATGCGGGCGTGGTTGACCCGACATTTTACCGTGACGCTGCTCAGGCCCTCAGGTCAAGATGCTTGTAAATTGAACTGTGCCGAGTATAATCTGCGGCATCGGGTCGTTAGCTCAGTTGGTAGAGCAGTTGGCTTTTAACCAATTGGTCGTAGGTTCGAATCCTACACGACCCACCACTTCTTTTTTGCAGCCCTCCCGTCGTGTAATCCTCCAGCGCATTAAAAGGCCAATGGTCATGTTAGACCGGCTCTCCTGTGTTAGACTTCCTGCCATATCCCCGCAGTGCTATACGTATGAATGCAGTGACAGACAGAACAATCGTTCAGGCTCATCTGCACAAGACTCAGCAGTCGTTGGACCCGGGCGCAGAAAAAGCTGCGAAAACCCGGGTCAAACAGTTGCTTGAGTCGCTGGATGCGGCTCTGGTGGCTCACTTCTACACGGACCCCATTATTCAGCAGCTGGCCGATGAGACCGGCGGTTGCGTTGCCGATTCTCTGGAGATGGCTCGTTTTGGTGCCCGCCACGCCGCGAAAACGCTGGTGGTGGCCGGCGTGCGCTTTATGGGGGAAACGGCAAAAATTCTCAGCCCGGAAAAACGGGTGCTGATGCCCTCTTTACAGGCGGAGTGTTCTCTCGATCTTGGCTGTCCGGCCAATGAATTTTCGGTGTTTTGTGATCAGTACCCTGAGCGGACCGTCGTCGTTTATGCCAACACCTCGGCAGCGGTAAAAGCCAGGGCCGACTGGGTGGTCACCTCAAGCTGTGCGCTGGAGATTATTGATGACCTTGATGCCCGGGGTGAATCGATCATCTGGGGGCCAGACAAATACCTTGGCGGCTACATTCGCAAGCAAACCGGGGCCGATATGCTGCTCTGGCAGGGTAGTTGTATTGTCCATGAAGAGTTCAAGGCCAGAGGTATAGAGGATCTCAAGAGCATTCACCCCGATGCTGCCGTGCTGGTGCACCCGGAATCACCAGAAGCGGTGGTGGCGCTGGCCGATGTGGTCGGCTCAACCAGCCGTTTGCTGCAGGCCACCCAGACGCTGGCAAACGACACGTTTATTGTTGCCACCGATCGCGGGATTTTCTACAAAATGCAACAGTTGTCGCCAGAAAAGCGGTTTATTGAAGCACCAACGGCCGGCCACGGTGCCACTTGCCGCAGTTGTGCCCACTGCCCGTGGATGGCGATGAATACCCTTGATGCGCTGATCGGTTGTCTGGAAAATCCGGGTGAACTGAATGTCATCGAGATCAGCAGTGCACTGCGTGACAGGGCGTTGGTGCCACTGCAGCGCATGCTTGATTTTACCGCGTGATCAGGTTTGGCTCTCCGCTTCGTACATAAGCGTCAGGAGTTGCGTATTTTCTGCCGGTAGTTATGGATATCGGTCAGCTTTTGCTGCAACTTGGCTTGCAGGGCAAAGTTGCCGTCGGCCATTTTGATCGCGTATTGCAAGTGCTTAATGGCGTCATCGGTATTGCCATTAAGGAAGTAGTATTCAGCTCTTGATTGGTGCAGACCAACAATATCGTCCGCCAGTCCTTGTACTTCTGCCAGTTCAAACCAGATATCCGGGTCTTCCGGGCGTAGCCGGCTGAGTCTTTGCAGTATGCGCCGGGCGTCGGCATAGTTTTGCTGCTTCAGTAAAATTTCCGCTTGTGCCGCCATCAGAGGGTAGTTGTTCGGGTGTGATTTCAGCGCTTTGTCAATCTGCGTCAGGCCATCCCTGGCCTTGCCCGTATCTGCCGCCAGCAGCGCCCGGGTGATGATCAGGTGCAGGTTGTCAGGGTAGCGTTGTTGCAGCCATTTCAGCTGTGTTTGTGCTTCGGGGTAGTTGCGGGCTCTCATGCTGGCCAGGGCCAGTCCATAGCGGGTGGTGGCGGAGGAAGGGGTTGTGGTCAGCTGTTTTTGCAGTTGTCTGGCCATCTCATTGGGATTGCTGCTGCTCAGGACGGCGGCACGCACTCTCATTAACTGGTAATCCAGTGAGCCCGTAGTGGTGGTCAGTTGCTGGACGGACATCTGGTCGGCCCGGGCCCGTGAGCTGGCGATACGGTTCTCTGTGACCGGGTGGGTGAGCAGGAACTCCGGTGGTCGGCTGCCGTAGAGGCTGGCCTTGTTCATTTCTTCAAAGATTTCCGGCATGGCCTGTGGATCAAAGCCGGCCCTGGCCAGGGTCGTTATGCCAAGATTATCCGCCTCCCGCTCAAACTGCCGGCTGAAACGCAGCCGGGCACTTTGCATGCCGGCCACGGCTGAGGTTAAGGCGGCGGTGCCGGCCTCGCCACCGGCGGTGGCCATGATCAGGATGGAGCCGAGAATGGCCGCTGCGTTGGGAATGGTGTTGTTGCGCGCCTCTTCAATGTTGCGGGCGTAGTGGCGCTGGCTCAGGTGCGCCAGTTCGTGGGCCAGTACGGCGGCAAACTGGGCTTCGGTTTTTGCGTGAATGAACAGGCCGGTATTCACCCCGATAATCCCGCCGGGAGCGGCAAAGGCGTTGAGGTTCGGGCTGTCGATGACTAACGGGATCAGCCGGTGGTCTTGCACATCACTGACAGTGGCCAGCCGGTAGACCAGGTTTTCGAGATACTCTTTCAGTTGCGGATCAGAAACCATGGGGGTCTGGTTGCGCAGCGCCTTGAGCCACATGCGCCCGAGCTCGTACTCTTGCTGCCTTGAGATAATGCCCGACGTGGTATCACCCAGACTTGGCAAGCTAAAGGTGCCGGGGAGTCTGGGAGAATTTACGGTGGGTGCCACGCTGCTGGTCGCTGAGCCTGCTGCGCTGATGTGGGTCGCCAGAGTGGCTGTCAAGATAAGCGCCGACAGGGTGCCCGCTGATTTCATAGAATATTCATACTCCTGATTTCTGCGGTACACTTTACCACGCTTTGTTGTGCCGCTGGGTGTTATTTGCCGCGACCGTCACAACAGGTTTTACGGAATGTTTTGCTTTGATGGGGGTCTTGACGATGGAACCGACAACCGTACACGTTGATCAGGAGCTGAACCTTAGGGGATTGTCCTGTCCGTTGCCGTTGCTCAGGGCCAAACAGGCGTTGAGTAAAATGCGTTCAGGGCAGGTGATCCGGGTATACGCCACTGACCCGGGTTCGGTGCGTGATTTTGCCAGTTTTGCCCGCGTCAGCGGCCATGTGTTGGTGGCCAGTGAAGAACATCAGGGTCTTTACATTCATACGTTGCAGCATAAATAAACCAAACCGGGTACGGAGTCTCACATGCTGAAGGTCATCAAGGGGTGGTTGCACAGTTATCTTTCTGATCAGGAAGCGATCGTACTGCTGTTCATTTTGCTGGCTGGCTTTGTGGTGATTCTGACCATGGGCGCCATGCTGGCACCGGCCTCGGCGGCCCTGGTGTTTGCGTTTTTGCTACAGGGCGTTGTGAGCTGGCTGGAGCGGGCGCGCGTACCGCACCTGCTGGCAGTCACCCTGGTGTTTACCGGCTTTCTGGCGCTGTTGCTGTTGGTTATTCTGGTGGTTATCCCGCTGGTCTGGGAGCAGGTGACTCATCTGTTGAATGCCGCGCCGGGCATGGTTCGCGAGGGGCAGGCATTGCTGGTTAGCTTGCCAGACCTGTACCCGGGCTTTGTCTCTGAGCAGCAAGTTATGTTACTGGTTGCCACCATCAATAAACACCTTGCTGACTTCGGCCAGTGGGCGTTCTCTTTTTCGCTGTCAAAAATTCCCGGCATTGTGGCCCTGCTGGTCTACCTCATTCTGGTGCCCATCCTGGTATTTTTCTTTTTGAAGGACAAAGACCTGCTGCTGCACTGGGTGGCCGGTATTTTACCGCGCCGGCGCCGGTTGATTGATCAGGTGGCCAATGAGATGAATGAGCAGATTGCCAACTACATTCGGGGCAAAGCCATTGAGATAGTCATTGTTGGCGGCGTCAGTTACGTGCTGTTTGCCATTATGGGGCTGAACTACTCGGCGTTGCTGGCGGTGATGGTGGGTTTTTCTGTGGTTGTTCCCTACATTGGCGCGACCGTTGTCACCATTCCGGTGGCTCTGATCGGCTTCTTTCAGTGGGGGCTGGATGATCAGCTTGGCATACTGCTGGTGGCCTACGGGATTATCCAGGCGCTGGACGGCAATGTCCTGGTACCTTTGCTGTTTTCTGAGGCGGTTAACCTCCATCCGGTGGCAATCATTCTGGCGGTGCTGGTCTTTGGTGGTCTGTGGGGATTTTGGGGTATCTTCTTTGCCATTCCTCTGGCGACGCTGTTCAAGGCGGTAATGAGTGCCTGGCCGGCCGTTGCTGAGACTGAGTCGGTCTGAGCCACCTGCTGTGGTGCCGTTATTGCAGGCGCAGCAAAAAAAATCATGGGCAAAGGTCTGAACAATATCCCGAAACCCGGCTCTCAGGTTGAGAGCCTTCTGCTCTGCAACCGACTTGATGGTATCCAGCAACGCATCAATCCTGAGTTTCTTGATCAGGCAGCCAACGGTAAGTGCCGGCGAAACGCCCTCAGAATGTAACTGCTCAAAAACCGTAGACAGAACCATGCTCTGGCCCGCTAATGAAAGTAACAGTGCATCTTTGCCGCTTGCTGATGGTGGGTAATATATTTTTCTTTTAACTCATTCTTCTTTTCAGAGTCGATATTCCCTTTCCCATCATTAAGTTGGTCAAATGCCTTACAGACCAAGTCATACCCTTTGGTGTGCAGGTATAGATTCTCCTCCCGGGTGCAAGGTTGTTTTACCATGCTCCAGTCAGGGTGAGAGCAATTGTTGCAATCATTGATGGCGTCATTATCCTCGACAAAAGCTTTAAATGTACGTTGATACTTATCAAGATGGGATTTCATGGTTGTCTGAGTTAATTCAGACTCGTCATCTGAACCTGTTGGTGTGATAAGAGCATCTGATAGTTTAAGTGCGTCAATCATAGATTGACTTTGGGTTGTTTTAGACAGGCACATCGGAAGACGGTCCAGACGATAAATTTTCATACAGCCATTACGAATATCAAAAGGTATTTTTGTTAATGTGTCAGATTTCATATGTGAGGTAAAGACAGGAGATCGAAGCGCATCTTTGAGTATCAGAACGGCATCACTTCGGCAGGAGTAGTTGTCCCTTTGTCGGGAATGCCCTTCATTAACAATCAGAAGTTTAATTAGGTTCTTGCCTGCATCCGTATTAATTTTTCTTATGCAGTCATTTAAAGTGTGTTTGGCTGTAGAGTCCAGCGTAATTATAGTGGTTTGCTCATTACTGTTCTGGATGATGATTGGCATAACATGTTGACTTGTCTTACCTATGCGGACAATCAGCCCAATTTTACTGTCTGGTTTGATAGTATTAGCCAGTTTCTCAACAAAGTCTTTCAAGCCATCGAAAGTTTCGGAAATAACAATATGAATTTTGATTCCATACTTTTTACCATAATAATGGGCAGCCCCAGCCATGGCTAAATCCGACAGTAGAGGGATTCTTAGCGAGTGTGCAAATGTTATTTTTTTATTTTTCGATCTTCTTTCGTCTCTCTCCAGGCTTCCCAAACAGGGATGCCTTTGGATAAGTTTAGTTCCTCTATTAACTTCCTGAATAAATGGCAAGCCACGGATGCCAAATGTTGCTAAGGTTTTACCTGCCGAAGATAGAGGATTCAAGATGCCCTGGTTTTTTACATCAGGTCGTATATATAAGCTGACAGAAGTATGGGCTTGAATATTGTGATCCGGTTTCTTTCTTGCCATATCTTGCTGCTGTTCACCACAGACAGTGGTAAATGCATTTTCCTCTAGAAAGCAAAATCCTGTTGCATTCATACACACTCCATTTTGTTATTCGCTTTTTTTTAGAGTGACATCATGCAAAAAAGTTCATTTAAAAAAACTGACCTGAAAGACTCAACCCATAAGTTCATGCCCATGCCGGGCGTACCAAGCGGCTTAGCCGGCCATAAGCATTTGTTACCTATACTGACATACTAGTCAGCACAGGCATGAGATTATTCGGCTAGCATTCGTGGGGTTTTGAGATATTTAAAGTGGTCATTTTCAAACTGAGACTGGGCAAAATTACAATTAATCCGACTCGTATATCTTTGTCACGATCAGCTATCAGAGTGGTATTATGAATATTTCAGGTACAAGCCAATCCAACCCGATTGAAATTCAATATATATCATCAAATGGAAGTCGGAAAACACTGGCATCCACTGACGATGGTTCAGTAAAAGCTGCTGCTGTAGAGGGCCTTGCTAAATTTGAATGTCCAATATGTTATGACGTGCATGAAAAACCTCTGCAAACTCGGTGCTGTCAATCAGTTATATGTGCATCTTGTTATTTATCTCTTCCTTCCCCGAAAAAATGCCCATCCGACAGAGCTGCCTTTACGGGCTCTGCCCAACATGACCTGCAAATTTCAGGGCGTTTAATCAATAATCAAATAGAAGAATTTGTGGCAAATTTTAATGACGTACAATCTACCGAAGTAGAAGTAGATGCAGAAAAAAGCCGAAAACAGAATGACATGATAAAACAGCTGACATCCAGAAACTCTCAAAGTACCAGTCAGCCTGCAAGACAAAACGTAGGAAACGTAAACATTGGAGGGGTCAGGCTTGGTGGCGGTGTAGTGATCAACCCACAAGGCTCAAGTTCTGATTACAGTCACACAAGCAACGTTTCTGTTGGTAATATGCATATAGGATTCGGCAGTAGTGCTGCCTCCACAGGAGGGGGTATTACTATCAACGAGCAGCATATACAAGGCAGAAACCTGATTATTAGCAATGGGCAAATTGTTTCTGGTCAAAATGTAACAATTACGAATGCAGGCCAAACCTCTCAAGGCAATCCTATCATCAGGACACATGATTTTAGATCAGATGATGTTCTTGTCATTTATGTGCATATCACGCGGGGAAATATCTCTATTGAAGGACAAAATTTTGAAAATCAAAATAAAGTGTCAATCACATCATCTGAACAACCAAGACTTAACGGCGGTGTGCTGTCTCTGAACGATGTTGAAAGCGTCAGCATAAAGGTTCCAGAATCATTTTGTGAAAAAATCGAACTACGCTCAAACATGGGGAGTATCACGACCCAGAATGGCTATAGCATTAAGTCTGGAGGGCGTGTTCGTACAAACATGGGGAACGTGGACGTTAAAGTTGACGGCAGGCGCGTTAAGGTAAAAGGCAGAGTCAATGTGGGCCGTCAACGTATACAAGTTAGAAATCACAGCACTAACTGGGAGCGACGAGAACTGCGTGCAGAATCCAATATGGGTAATGTGAATGTGTACGACTAATCAGTTATGGTTAGCCGCCTCAAGGAAAGCCGTTACCATTTCACTGATCGTAAGCGTCTAAACATGGGGGTAGACTCCCCCTATCTGTCGAGATCGGACTTCAGCGGATTGACCCCGAGTTTCTCTTTCCAAATTCGCGGTATCAGGTCCCGGACATCTCGGGCGGGGTGGAGAGAATAGGACACCCATAAATTTTCAACTGGAAAAAGTGGGTGTCCTTTTTTCTCTTTTTTCTTGCTTTCTCCTTTTTTCTTTTTTTTCGATGAGTGCCTGGCCGGCGGTTGCTGAGACTGAGTCAATCTGAGTCGCTTCAGGATTGCTTACAACCGGATCGTTTTCCCCTTTGCTCTTGGGGCGGCTCTTCCTGCTTCAGCCGATTGATCTGTCGTTCCAGAGCTTTGATTTGTGTACGCATATGATCCATATTACTGACGAGGATCTGGCACTCATTATCATAATCGGGTTTGCCTGCAAATTTTTCGAGCCTTAGTTTTCCTGCTGCTTCTAACGAGTTTTCGTAAAACTTTTTAAGATCCTCCAGTTTACCCACACGTTGTTCCCTGGGGTGATCTGATTCGGAACATTTCAGAACCTGTTCCTCCAGATCTTTAGACTTACGGCCATATTCTTTCCAATAATCATCAAACTCCTTTTTAAGAGGATCAGCCTGATCTTTAACCTCACTGCTTGCGGCAGCAGTTTGTTGACCATCACCGAGATCTTTCTTGTACGGTCGTAGTTTTTCCTTCAACTTATTGAATTGGGTAAGTAGGCCTGCTCGCATAATGTCATCATTATTGCCGCTCAATTCTCTTAGCTCCAATCTTGCTTGCTCAAACAGAGCATCCACTTCTTTTACCTCTTCCCGGCTTGGGTAATCAGGAAAAAAGTCCATAGCGATATGTGCTCTATTTAAGAGTTCTCTGACTTTTTTTTGGACAATTTCCCCTTTCTGGCATTCTATTTTCTGCAGTCTTGTGCCCAGACTTCGGTGTCTATCCAATAATTCACTTCTTTGAGCCTTGTTACGTAATGTCTTGCACTGAGCTATTGCCTCATCAAGATGCCTCTTTGCTTCCAATGCACGTTGCTCATCGAAGCCGTAGGGGTCACTTTCTGACGTGGCAATCAAATTTTCAGCGTTATCCAAGCTTTCGTTAGCCTCGCCTGCCGAGCCAGAGTTAGAAGATTTTGCTTGTGATACCCGTGCCTGGCCGTCTTCACCATGAAGGATCAGGTTTAACTTTGCCTGTCTGCCCTTCAGGTCTTCTAACATCCCACCCTCTTGCTCATCCATTGTCAGTCTGGTCATTAACACTTTGAGGTCATGTAATTGATCGTCAGTTTGCTCCAGCCTGTCTTTATTCAGAGTGGTGCCCCTCTCATTATTGTTTTCCTGAGTTTTTATTAACCGTTCTATGTGATCAAGCTGCTGATGCTTAATTGTTTTTTTGTTGGTGTTTAATAAATCCCTGAGCTGACTCTCTTTCTCCAACAATTCAGTCCGCTGTGATCCCGCGGGCTGGCTATCAATTGATACGCTTATTTCGTTTAACCCATCTTCTATATGGTTAAAAAATCCCACAATTTGGTTATGATCAGTTAGTTCTCTGTATTTGCAATCATGAAGATCGGTGGTTAGGGCTTGAATATTATTAAGAATCCCGAAAAACGTTTTTATTTCACCCAATTGGGAACTTAATGCTTCTTGGCGCTCCACCAGCCGTGAACACTCTTCATCCACAAGTGCCAACTCACCAAAACACTTGGATAATTGGGCAAGGTTCCGTTCCACCGATTGTATATCTCTGCTGCTCCCTATATTGGCCTCTTCCAGCTTATCCAAACGATGATGGAAATCCTCTACCTGAAGCTCCTCAAACTGCTTCCTGACCTCTGTGAATTTTCCAGAAAAATGTTTACACCCCAACGGCTCTAAATGAGCCAGTTCTGCCTTGATCCACTGCATCTGATGTCGATAGTCTGTGTGCTCATCCCCCCACCGATCCCCCATCAATCGTTCAATGTGAGCACTCAAATGCGCTAACTTTGTTTCGGTATCAGATGAATAGTCATCGTAAGAAGGTGGTGGCGCTAGCGGCGTTGCTGCTGGATCAGCCGCCGCAAAAGACGATGATGGCAATCTGGCCGATGGATAAATTGACTCGGATTGACCGGCAGTGAGTCCACTGAATCCTGGTGAGCCATTGTATTCTGTCACACTCGTGCCATCAGCTGCATGGGGTGTCTCTTTAGCCGTGGCCATCGGCTCTTCGGCAAAATGGCCATTGACTTCATCAAGCAACTGCTGCATCCCTTCAGCGATGGAACTTTCTGATTTTTTCATCAGAGCGCAAAAACTGTGCCCCAGAGGCCGATCCGCAATACCACTGTTTGCTTCAGTCTGGAGCCTGAGGATCAAGCCGGTAACAATCTTGACCTTTTGCTCTTTGCTGCGTCCCTGACTGCCATCCACCGGCAGCCCGCAGGCACCCAAATCTTGTTTCAGGTTGCTTAAATTGAAGGATTTCGTACCTTGTTGATGCTCTGCCCGTCGGCACATGCGTTCGGCGATATTCTCAGCCGCCTCACGCCCCTTACCCCGCAAGAAGCTGTCAATGGCACCTAAACTGATCGTCCAACGATCAAACTTTATCTGGGCTGCACTGGCACTCTCACCCTCAGGACCGCCATGAAACTGAGATTGAGACACAGTGGTGCTTTGGGCAGGAATGGATGGCATATTCATAGCGAACTCCCCCTCGACTCTACAGTTCGACATCAGGATTCAGAGTTTTGCCACAAGACAAAGTTCAAACATTTGATTAAACGATTTAATTATTTCCAGAGGATTTTGATCGCCACTTTTTAAACGACATTATGTAGTGCTGAACAGCTGCCGTGTCGCCTCCAGTAGCAGTGTCACAGCCTCGACATGCCGGTTCCTGGCAGCGATCCCGAGAGGAGATATCTCCATGATCCCATCCTCTTCTTCAAGCCGGCAGGTGCAGTAGAGCACTTCCCTGTACCTCGTCCAGTTTGAAGCCGTGGACTCTTCCGCGAATCCGCAATCATTGCAGTCTTGCAAGGCGGTAGATCCAGGGTTTCCATCTGGTTTTGGTTTGGCTTCTTTGTGCTTTTCATCACCCAGGAACATAGACACGGTACCCAACAACAGCTTTATTGTCTCAACACATCCCTGGCTGGCGGCAATATACAGCGGTGTTGCTCCGTCTGACCAGGTTTTCTCCAGTGTCGCCATGAGGGCAGAACACCTTGCTGCCCAGGGTAGCGCTTGCAACGCCTGGATAAACTGCTCAACGCTTTTTCTCTGCCCGTCCAGAACAGCATTCGTGAGTGGGAAGGCCTGAATCAGCTGATGCACGATTTTCTTGTGGTCGTTATCGATGGCAGCTGACAGTGGCGATATCTTGAGTGTGTCGAGCGTGTCTGCCATTGCTTCGAAAACAGCCATTCTTTCTGCTTCCGGAAAGTCATCCACCGTATTCAGGAATTGCTCCACGACTTTGTCGTGTCCTTCGAAAGCAGCCCAATAGAGGGCAGTGACTCCGTTTGGGTCGACGGCCTTCACCATTGCAGTGAAGATTTCCAGCCTTTCTGTTTCTGGCAGTCTGTCCACCGCATGCAGTAATTGCCTCACAACCTCATGGTGCCCTTTGTAAGCAGCCCAATGCAGCGGTGTTACTCCATGGGCGTTCACGGCGTGCATCACCGCCGGGATTGCATCAGTCCTTTGATATTCCGATATTCTGTCCGGGGTATTCAGCAAATGCGCCACAACCTCCCATTGATTTCTCTGGTTTGCCACGAGGAGTCCTGCCCCCCAGTCATTGTTGGAGACAGTCATTACTGTCCTGATGGCCTGACAACGTGCAGATTCAGGCCATGTCTCCAGGATTTTTAGTATCCGGGTCACGATGGCGGTTTGCCCGTTCCGGGCAGCACTCAAGATGGGGAAAGCCTGCATAAGTTTCGCTACCTGTTCTTGTCCTTCACTGGCCACACAGGTATGGGAAAACTCGATGTCACCATCCTCACAGAGGCAATCCATGACCTTGAGAATTGCATGATTCCTCGATACATCTTCGGGTGATTCTGGCAGCCTTTTCAGGCCTGCCAGTATCTCAGCTACCAGTGGATGGTAACTTTCCAGGGCAGTCACATTCAGCGCCAATAGCACGTCTTCTCTGGCATGATAAAGCACGGCCGTAACAACATTCAGTCTCACTGCTTTTGGCAATGTATCCAGGCGTAAAAGGGCCTTGTTGAAAGGTACGGCAGCAGAGTGTGCATCTCTTGTTGCTTCGGCTGTGTAGACATTACTCGGGAAGGCTCTGGTCAACAGGCTCTCGATCCGGAAATGCCCGAGAGAGCGAGCTTGCGAGACAGGTGTTTCCCCAAACAGATCGGCGGCGTTTACCAAGGCAGCGATTGCCCGTGGCTCTTCTGTCTTTGCCAGTCTATGCAAAGCAACCAGCAACTGGGTAATGATCTTATCGTGGCCATGAGCAGCAGCCATATAAAGGGGAGTTCTGCCCAATCTGTCTGTCGCACTCAGCACTGCCATGGTCGCTCCGGACTTATTCTCCTGCGGTAGACCTTTCAGGGCAGCCAGGAACAAGGCGACAATGTTTTGGTGTCCGAATTGTGCAGCCTGGCATAGCAGGGTTTTACCGTCTCGGTCGACCATATTCAGAACCCATATGATGACCTCGGTCTTTGCGGGTTCCTGCAGTGTATTCAGGGTGTTTAGTATCTCCGCCAGAACCTTGGCTTGCCCTTCCCGGGCGGCGTTCAGGAGCGTGATATTTACTTCCTTACTGGCAATCAACAGCTTCAGGCACTCCTTCTGGTTGTTTCTGGCGGCACAGTCCAGGGGCGTCCAGCTATTGTAATCCTTCTCATTGACCCGAATGCCAGGAGCGTTGAGTAACGCTTGGACGCACTCTATCTGCCCTTCTCTGGCAGCACAATGCAGAGGCGTCACGGGATCGTCATGCCTGTTGACTCGAATGCCGGGAGCGCTCAGTAGCGCCCTGGCGCACTGGGCGTGGCCGAAATGGGCAGCCAACATCAGGGCCCCATGACCCTTGTTGTTCTTCTCATTAACCAGAGTATCGGGAGCACTCAGCAACGCCTTCACGCACTCGGTGTGGCCGTAACGGGCAGCAGCGCACAGGGGCGTCCAGTCATCATTATTCTTTTCATTGACCAGAATGCCGGGAACGCTCAGTAACGCCTTGGCGCACTCGGCGTGGCCGTGACGGACAGCAAGGATCAAGGGAGTCCAGCCACTGTTATTTTTTTCATTGACCCGAATGTCGGGAGCACTCAGTAACGCCTTGATACACTCGGCGTGGCCGTAATGGGCTGCGAGGCACAGGGGTGTCCAGCCATCTTTTTTCTCATTGACCCGAATGCCGGGTATGCTCAGTAATGCTTTGATGCACTCAACGCGGCCATGATGGGCAGCGACACAGAGGGGGGATACCCAACGTTCGCCCGCCATACCCGATGGTGCCGCCCGGTAAGCCAACGTCGGGTCTGCTGCCAGTAACTTCCGTAACCAGGCAATCCGGTTGTGGCGGCAGGCGGCCAGTATCGGGGGTTCATTCAGAGGGTTCGACCGCCCTTCATGATGGCGGGTGTCAGAGGCAGGGGGCGCTGGCAATGTGCTTTCTGCTTTTTCCTGCTGGCGGGTGGAGGGCAGTCTGGTCTTGCTATCCGGGGGGGGAATAGCGTTTTCGGTGTGGCCATGTTGATGAGATAGTTCCCGGCTGCAAGTCTCTGCCTCCGTCACCCTTTGTACATTTCTTGTTAAGACTGATTGACCAGTACTCAAATCCGTCGGTTCAGCGGACCCGCTTATGACAGGGGTAGTTACCGGCCTTACGGGACTCGTTTGATCAGATAAAGCGGTATAGCTTGTACCGGAAAACCTGGCCCGATGGGCAGCGCAAGGTGGTGTGTTCATGGGTAGCAGGACAAGCCACAGAGAATTTAGTTCCGGCCATGCTGGCAGCGATCCAGAGAGGAGGAGTGTGTGGGTCCATCCTCTTCTTCAGTCTTGCAGGCAGAGTGCAGTGCTTTTCTGGCTTCTTTGCGCTTTGCATCAGTCAGGATTGCAGACACGACGACCAGTAAATATTCGATCTGAAAATAATCTGGAGGTTTTCCAAATTCATTTATACTGGTCGGCGTTGCGTTCTTGGAACGGTGGAGAGCTTTGGTAGTTAGCAGCCAACCCTTATGGAACCGGTAGTCAGTACGTTTGCTTCTGATGAGTCGATATACGATAACTGCCCTGTTGACGATGCGTTGAGTTTCGGCACCCGGCGGGTAGCGCCTGCTCCCCACCGTCAGCACTTATCCTTTGACGGTATTTACGAGTTGCCTGATCAGCAGCCGGTGTATGAACGCATGTGTCAACCTGTTCAACCGCTGGCTTTGCCGCTGTTGCCTCTGCCTGAAACAGCAAGCAGTGATAACCGTCGTTCTTGCCAAGTGTCAAACAGTAGCTGTCTTATTGACGATGTGTTCGGCTTCGGCAGCCAGGAAGTAGTGTTGGTTGCACACCGTCACCACTTATCTTCCGATGAGCTTTATCCGTTGCCGGATCAGCAGTCGGTGTATGAACCCGTGTATCAACCTGTTCAGCAACGGGCTTTCCCATTGTTGCCTGTGACCGAAACAGCATGCAGTGATGACGGTCATTCTTGCCAGCCTCACGGCGAAGCTGTGCCACTGCAGGTCTGTCGTTCCGGAAATCCAGAGGCGCTCCGACGATTATTGACAGCTGATCCGGGTATTGCCCGACAGTGGTTCCGTTCTCAGATGACCGGTTGCGATGTTACTTTGCTGCACATCGCTGCCGGAAATGGCCACAAACAGATCTTGCAGGCTCTGCTTGAGGCCGGGGCTGACTGCCATGCCACCTGCAAAGACATGACGGCTCTTTTTTTAGCTGTGAGCAAAGGGCACGAGGCGTGCTGGCAAGCTCTGCTCAGTGCCGGGGCGGACCCCAACACCCCTCGAAAGACTGGTGTCACTCCTCTTTTCTGTGCTGCCCTGCGAGGCGATCAGAAAGCTGTGGAGGCGCTCGTCAACGCCGGAGCAAATACGCATTTAACCTTTATGGGCGGTTTGACAGTCCTGCACATGGCCGTATTGCAAGATGATCAGGTGTCGGTGGCAAAAAAACTGCTCATGGCCGGGGCTGATTGCAATGCCATCGATGATATGGGTGAGACGCCGCTGCTCATTGCCATTCGCGAAGGCAGTGTGAGATGCGCTCAACTGTTAATCAATAATGGGGCGAGCCTGAATGTCGCCTGTAAGGATGGCACGACGCCTTTGTATCTCGCCGTTAAAAAAGACTGTGTGGAGATTGTGCAGGAATTGCTCAGGGCTGGGGCAGCAGCTGATCCGGTTCCCCTCTGGGACGGCACAATGCCTCTGCACATTGCGGTGCTCAATGGCAATAAGAGAATTACTCAAGCCCTGATCAACAGTGGAGCTGACCCTGATGTTGTTGATGCGGTTGGCATAACTCCCCTCTATATCGCTGCCCGGGAATGTCATTACCAGTGCCTCAAAGTCTTGCTCAGCGCTGGGGCAAATACTGAGATTGCCTGTTTTTTGGATGGTGCAACGCCTCTGTCTGTCGCTGCCCAAAATCGTGAATTGCGCAGCGTGCAGAAGTTGCTTAATGCCGGGGCGAAGAAAAAGTGTCCTGTTCAGTAAAAAACTGGAGCGCACAGTGAATCATACCATTGCTCAAACCGATGCCCCCCTTTCTGAGGTTGCGCAGGGGTCCTGCTCAATTTGTCAGAGAGGGTTGTTCAATAACCGGGAAGTGCTCATCACTAATTGTGGACACCGTTACCATGAGGACTGCATTAACTGGTGGCTGCAAGAGAAGGGCAGCAATGGACGAATCTGCCGGGTGTGTGATGCTGAAGTGCTTCCGCTGGTGCGTGAGGCTGGAGCTGCATTTAATGAGTCTTCGCCGTACTGTGAAGCGCAGCCGCTGCATGTGTGTCGTAGCGGAGATGCCGGGGCGTTGCGACACCTGCTGAATCTGCATCCAAAGATCGTCGGTGAGCATTTTCGTGCAGCGGCCACTGGCGAACGGGTCCGGCTGCTGCATGTTGCTGCCCGGGAAAATCACAGTGAGTGTATACAAGCCCTGGTTGAACACGGAGCGAGTCTGAATACCACCACGACAAACGGTGATAACGCGCTGCATATTGCCGCTGAAAGGGGGAGCGTCGAGTGCCTGGCAGCCCTGATCAACGGTAAAGTGAATATCAACGCCACCACAGCGCTGGGGGTTGCTGCGTTGCACCTGTGCGCCGCAAAGGGTTACCGTGATTGCCTTCGGCTTTTGGTCAAGGCGGGCGCGGATCTTGACGTCCGAACCAGTTTCAGCAAAAAAACGCCGTTGCACATCGCCGCTGAAGCAGGGCACCTTGAGTGCATGAAATTGCTGCTTATTGGTGGGGCAGATCTGACTTGCGTCACCGCTGAAGGCAAAACAACACTGCATATCGCCGCAGAAAGAGGCTTCAGTGACTGCCTGGAAATTATGGCTACCTGCGACGTGGATATTAATGCTGCCAATGCTAAAGGTAAAACCGCTCTGCATCTCGCTGCCAAACGAGGTCATTGCGAGTGTGTCAAAATCCTGATCAAGTGGGGGGCGGATCTCAATGCCACCACTATTGAAGGCAAGACGGCGCTGTATCTCGGTGTGGAAAAGGCACACAGTGATTGTGTGCAGTTGCTGGTGCAAGAGGGAGCGGATCTTGAGGCCTTCACCGTACTTGGCGAGTCAGCGCTGCATATTGCTGCCAGGGAGAGTCAGATTGAGTGCATGCAAGCCATGATCAAGGGTGGGGCTGAACTCAATGCCACTTCAATGCACGGCGATACCGCGCTGCACATTGCTGCTCAGGAAGGTTGTAGTGAGAGTGTGCAAACCCTGATCGACGCGGGAGCGGATCTCAATGCCACGACGGAAGGCTGGACGGCCTTGCACTTGGCGGCGGCCAATGGCCGCAGTGGGTGTGTGCAGGCACTGATCCGGGGAGGGGCGCAACACAATGCCACCGCTGAAGGTTGGACAGCGCTGCATTTCGCCGCGCAAAGAGGCCATGGTGAGTGTGTGCAAGAACTGATCAACGGCAAGGCCGACCTTAATACCACAATTAAGGGGCAGACAGCGCTGCACCTGGCTGCCAGTCATGGCCACGGTGAGTGTGTGCAAAACCTGATGGATGGCGCAGCGGATCTCAATGCCACCACACTGCACGGTAAGACAGCACTGCACCTGGCCGCCAGTCATGGCCATAGCGCGTGTATGCAAATTCTGATCCATGGTGCAGCGGATCTCAATGCCACCACACCGCAAGGTGAGACAGCACTGCATCTGGCTGCCAGTCATGGCCACAGTGGTTGTGTGCAAGCCCTGATCGAAGCTGGGCTGGAGCTCAGTGCCACCACTAAAGACTGGACGGAACTCCATTTCGCTGCCTATGGAGGCCACGGCAAATGTATGCAAGTGCTGATCGACAATGGTGCCGCACTGAATACGCCGAATGATTTTCGCAGGACCCCTCTGCACTTGGCTGCCCAGGCAGGCCACCGTGGGTGTATTCAGATTCTGGTCCGGGCCGGGGCAGATATCGGCGCCAAATCTTACTTTGGCAGGACCGCACTGCATCTTGCCGCCCGGGAAGGCCTCAGGGAGTGCGTGCAAGCTCTGATTGATGGGGATGCGGATGTGAATGCCATCAGGGCTGACCTTGGTAAAACTGCATTGCACTTTGCCGCTCAGGAAGGCCACTGGCACTGTGTGCAAGTGTTGATTGAAGGTGGTGCTGATGCCAATCTCGCCACCGAGGAAGGGGAGACAGCATTGCACATGGCTGCCTCAGAGGGCTTCAGTGAGTGTGTGGAAGTCTTGGCGGACACTAAAGCCGATGTTAACGCCAGAACTGTTTATGGCAAGACAGCGCTTCACTTGGCTGCCATCAGCGATCATGTGAAATGCGTGCGGGCCCTCATCAAAGGTGGGGCAGATATCGATGCCGCCATGTACAGGAGCGATCATCCGGAGGTAATGCTGCGCAACGACTACTCTTGGGAGCGTTTCCGAGACTCTCATTGCACAGCAGCACACTTGGCCGCCCAGAATGGTCACACTAAGTCACTCCGGGCTCTTATCCTGGGAGGGGCCGATCTCAATGCCGCCAGTACTGACGGTTGGACCGCGCTGCACCTGGCTACCCATAATAACCACAGGGAGTGTGTGCAAGCCCTGATTCAGGCCGAAGTGAATCTCAATATTGCTACAGCTCAGGGTAAAACAGCACTGCAACTGGCTGTTGAACAAGGTTGCGGTGATTGCCAAAAAATCCTCGTCGATGCTGGGGCGAGCAAAAATAAATGCCCTGTACAGTAACCGCTGCGAAGATAACAATGGCCCATGCCAATGCCACTACCGAAAACCTCAACAGGTTGACCCGGATGTATGAGTCACAGCAGAACACTTATGAGGAATCACGAAGTTCGCATCTCCCTGCTGGAGGACCGCACCAGCCCCCTGTGTCAGCATAGTTGTCGCCCCAAAGGGAGCGAGGTTGCGCCTCATCCTTAATGTTCTTCTTTGCTCAACCTCGAGCCAATCTCTGAGGCAGATGCCAGGGATGCAACTCCCGGGTCAAGGAACCTTTCACTGTTTTCAGCCTCCAAGAGAGAATCGTAACCGGGATTGGAGGCGCCATGAATGTTGGCAATTTAGCGACGGGTCTGGCGGGGTTAGGTTTGGTCGCTGCCATTAGTCTCAATTATGGCCAGGCTGACCCGTCACCCTTGGCCAACTGGCAAGGTCATCTTGTTGTGGGTCTTTCCGGTACCTTGGGAACCAGTTTAAGCCTGTTACGATGCATGCAGGAAGGCAGAAACCTATCCGTCAGAACAGTGGCCACACTGGTAATCAACACTTGCCTCTTTACTTACAGTTGCCTGCACTCCCTGACAGATCTCAAAAATCACTGTTTTGAGGATGTCTTGATTTCTGACGACCTGGCTTCCGTGAGTTTGGTATATCTTTAGGAGTAGTCACGAAATAACTTCCGCATTTATGGAATCTGAACTCCGTTCGGACTGAGCCCATCGAAGTCCGGTGACAGCACCCTTCGACTTTGCTCAGGGTGAACGGAAGCTGGGAAGTTATTTCGGGACAGATCCTTAGCGATAAACTGGGGGGAGATGGAAGAACATTAAAATCTTTTTCATTCCTTTTTTTGCCTACAGTTTTCGTGTGTCTTTGCAGCAATATTGGTTCCAATAGTCGTTCATCGGCGCGTCTTTACGGGGAAGTAATCATTGATGTTGACGGCATAAAGCACCTTGGATTGAACCTGATTGCCGATTGATGGTCAGAATTAGCAGATCGTTTCGAAAGGAATTTCAAAAATGCACGCTACCCTTGGATCATCATCCAGTTTGCCCTTTGCGCAAAACGCTGCCATTAAGATGGATGTGGCCTCCCAAACCGAATGTCATCACCAAGTGGCAATGACCACCGGTAGGGCTATCAACTGCACAACACTCCCCAGCCAATCAGTCTGCCCGGATGTTCGCACGGAAAATGCTGTTACTTCGACAGACAAATCCCTGTCTGACTACGCAGTAGGTTTTGTCAAAGGGTCCATACAGGCAGGTTTGCAGGGCAGCAATAAGCTGATTCGCTGTGTTGCCGGTTTGGCCTCTCAGCATATTCCTGACATAAAACAGGGACTGATGTTCTTGGCGACAATGCCTGCTTTTGTGGGTTCATACCCAGTGAGTACCAATCCGGCATACGGTTATGGGTCAAATGAGACAGGCACACCGTTCACTTCATCCTCAGCCTATCCATCGACAAATCTGACCGGGACCCCTGATCCTGACTCTAATCCTGATGGCGACAGTATACTCTTGGGTGTTATGTTTGGTTCATTTGCTGTTTCTATTGTTGTGATATGTGCTTATACATACTGCAGCGAGGTCTATAGCAGCTGTAGGCAACTCAAGCGTGACAACCCCAGGGCATTAAATCGCCATGCCCTTCAGGCAGCACTCAAAAACCCGTTGTACGGCGAAGGAGCTCAGTATCGCCAACCGCGTGATAGACTTCGACTGCCTGTCCCGCCCCAAAGGCCCGTTGCGCCGACCACGCGTGAGATAGCAACACAAACAATCTGTGAGCGAGGAACACAGACGGAACCTCCGATTGATGCATCGGCGCCGCAAGAGCAAGAACCACCAACTTATGCAGAGGCAACAGCTTTTTTGGTATAGGATGGGCAGCTCACCAGATAGTCGTGATCGGCCCCATTGCCTGCACATATGCACAGGGAGAATGGGACACCCATAAATTTTCAACTGGAAAAAGTGGGTGTCCTTTTTTTCTTTCTCTACACCTCTTGTCATCCGGTAGCACTGCCGCTTCTACAATCCATGATTTGTTTTTGCACAGTATTCAGCTACTCTCAGGCAGCGCAGCCTTGGCAAGAGTGCATAAACACTCACTCCCCCGGTAGGACATTACTTTGGCGGTTACGCTGGGCTTAGGGTAGTAGTGGATACAGAAGTACCACCACACTCCGTTCATCCTGAGCCTGTCGAAGGGCGTTCATCCTGAGCCTGTCGAAGGATGCGAGCAGCACACTTCGACAGGCTCAGTGTGAACGGTGGTATGGATCTGACGGATCTGTTTACTCCCCCCCCTTAGCGTATGGCGACACTGAAATCTCTTACCCTGGAACGGGGTTGGTCATCAAAGACGGTGACCACGGGGCTGGTCGGGACAGTGCAAGCACTCCCCGTTGGTGGCTGCCAAAAAAGATAAGGAATGACAATCACTCCGGTGACTGCTTAGTACTGGAAGCTCATCCCCTTTAGGGGCGAGTAGTTCACTGCCAAGAGGTCGCTCAACTTAGGAGGTGAGGTGGTGTTTCCCTTGACTGATTCGCGCATGGGGGCAGTGGGTGGTGGCTGTGAGACTTTTGAACAGTTCCCGGGGCGGCGTTTTCCGGTTCTGAACGCTCCCGGAGCCAGCCATGGTATCGTGAAAAATTATCCTGACAGTCAGCCACTGTTGTTTGATGGTTGTAATCCGCGTGCCCAGTTCAAGGTGGTGAATCCTGATTGTTCCTTTTTTGTTTACGCCAATCAGGATCAGGTTAACATGGCTGACGTCTTGCCTCTGATTAACGTGTTACGCCAACGAAACATACTGGTTGTCCGTGAGACTGAGAGCAACAACGGTGCCTCTATTTTCAGGGAGATTCAAGATTCATATTTTCGTGATAACGGCTCATTGATTAATAAACATTTTGCTGATGACAGAGTATCCCCTGACAAGATGGCCACTGCCGGTTTTTTGTTTTGTGGTAATGCTCGCAGCGATGTTGTGCGTTGTTACTTTAATCGCTCGGTGGAGGTTAGCGATTGGGGATCTCCCCTCAGACGGGAAGTCAGCCCGATGGAAACGCACTGGCAGCATTGCCCCTGTCCGGGCTTCAGTCATCCGAGATTCACTCTTCCTTATGTGATTAGTCCGCTCGGTGACGACTTGACGGATAGGACGTACCGTGTGATCGGTAATGGGGATTGTCAACTCGACTGTCGTGAAATGCTGATTGTGTCGTATCTGGGCTGCCCTCTGCAACCGATGGAGGTGGGCGAGTTTATGGCAGAGATTGAGCAGATCAAGCTGCAGGAAATAAAACAACTCATCGACTATAAAAAAAATAGCCGCCTTAAGGACGAGGAGTATTTTGACCTGCTGCGGTTGTCTCTGCACATTACCCACTTCTCCGTCCCATTTCGGCAATTGGCAGAAGACAGCCAGGTGTTTGTTGGGTTGCTGGAGGACGGTAAAGCGGTTGTTCCCGAGGGTCGTTATTGCCAAATCAGGGAGATTGTCACCTCACTGTCCTCCTTGGCCAGAGACGAACAGGAAGCAGTGCTGGAAAAATTGGTGAATCTGGAAAAGTCCAGGCTGGATTCGCGAACGCTGGATTACTTGGGTGATAGCCTTTTAGTTGCCGGTCGGGAGGCGACGGTCAAGCGCGCAAAAGACGATCTTGATAAGTTGGCCAGATCCTACAGTAAGCGACATTTTTTGTCTGATGTCTTGAACGACTTGGTATCACCATCAGGCGATAAGTTAACTGAGCATTTTCCTAAGGATGGGGGCGGTACGAAAGAGCAAAAAAAGACTCTGGAGGCATTGGTGAAAAAAGGTGTCGACCTGGTTCGAGTGCTGAATGACATTTCCCAACAGATCAAAAAACTGCTCGACGAACCCCGTCTCGCTGTGCAAGAAGCCAGGGCTAGCCCTGGCTGCCCAGATTAAATTATATCAGGGAGCGTTACTCTTCTTCATCGCGCACAGCCTGCTGGGCCTGGGTATCGATCATCTGGGCCGCTTGCAAGACATCCCCAACATGCCCCTTAATGCGTACCTTGCGCCACTCGTGCTGGAGTACACCGTTGCTGTCAATTAAAAAAGTGCTGCGTTCAATCCCCATGTATTCCTTGCCGTACATTTGTTTGAGTTTGATCACATCAAACCGCCGGCACAGGGTTTCGTCCTGATCAGAGATCAACTCAAACGGGAACTCATGCTTGGCCCGAAAGTTATCGTGGGCTTTCATGCTGTCTTTGGATACGCCGAATACCAAGGTGTCAGACGCCTGGAATTGCGCGTAGAGATCTCTGAATGCCTGTCCTTCGCTGGTGCAGCCCGGGGTATTGTCTTTCGGGTAAAAAAACAGTACCACCTTGTGGCCTTTGAGTTCAGAGAGTTTTACGGTGGTGTTATTGGTTGCCTGGGCAGTGAAGTCAGGAACGGGTTGACCCAAGGTTACGCTCATGTTTTATCCTTAGTCGCTCTCGCTTAGTCGTTATTAAACCGAAGACAGTGTAAACCATCATGGAAAAAAAACAGGCTGCACAATGATGTGCACTTGTTGTTTGCCAGCACGAAAAATAACGCGATGTGCCAGCGTGGTAAAGATGGCAAGAAAATCTACTGTCTTGCCGCATAATCCATCAGATTAATTACATTGCCTTCGTCTTTTGGTTTTTTGCTGGCGGCACAATCAAGCAGCCTGAAGTCAATGTGGTGATTGAGTGTATTGGTGAAGTAAGACTGAAATTCGTGGAGAAAATCCTCTTTATTGCTTTTGAGCTGCTCTTGGCCCACGACCTTTTCCAGCATAAATACAATGTAGATTACAGTGGCATCGATCAGTGAGTAACTAATTAATGTGTCTTTGAGTTCCTCTTCGTTCAGAAAATCTTCCCTGGCTAGCTCCCTGGTGCGTTCGATGATGCTGTTGCGTATACGTTCGGCGATGGCCTCTATACTGTCCAAAAGTTCCATCCTCTTTATTATCATCAGAAAATCGTTTGTTACCTCTTCTGACTGGCAAACCAGTACAATAGTTCAACAGCCAATGTTGCCGGCGGTGATTCAATCCGGCCTTGTGCATACCATGGGGCATGAGTAACATTACGCAGGTTTTTGCCTGAGGAGTGAATCGATGATTACCGGGAGCCTGGTGGCGATAGTTACCCCCATGTTTGGTAATGGTGAGCCAGACTGGGAGGGTATGCATGCGTTGGTCGAGCACCACATTGACCAGGGAACCGATGGCGTTGTGGTGGTGGGCACGACGGGCGAGTCTGCGACGCTGACCGCCAAGGAGCGCAGCGAGGCCATCAAGCGTACGGTGGACCAGGTCCGTGGCCGCATTCCGGTGATTGCCGGGACTGGTTCCAACGCCACCGCCGACGCCGTCCACCTGACGGCCGAGGCTCGCACTCTGGGGGTGGATGCCTGCCTGCTGGTGACGCCTTACTACAACAGGCCGACTCAGGAAGGGCTGTATTTGCACTACAAGACAGTGGCTGAATCCGTGGCGATTCCCCAGATTCTTTATAACGTGCCCGGACGCACCGGGGTTGACCTGCTGCCGGAAACCGTCGGCCGCTTAAGCCAGCTGGACAACATTGTCGGCATCAAAGAAGCCACCGGCATGATCGAGCGCGGCCGTCAGATTCGGGCGCTGTGTGGTGATGATTTTGCTATCTACTCCGGCGATGACGCTACCGGCATGGAGTTGATGCTGCAAGGCGCCAACGGCGTTATTTCGGTAGTGAATAATGTGGCCCCGAAAATTATGCACGACCTGTGCGTAGCGGCCATGAACGGTGACCGACACCAGGCAGAAACGCTCAACGACCGTATTGCTGCATTGAGCAGTGCACTTTTCCTGGAAGCCAACCCGATTCCGGTAAAATGGGCGCTGCAGGAGATGGGGATGATTCAGGACGGTATCCGCCTGCCATTAACGCCCCTGTCCGAGTGTTATCATGACGACGTTAGAAATGCGCTTAAAGTGGCGGAGTTAATTTGATGGGCCAAGGAATACGTGATTTGAAAAGGCATACCCATTTACACCTGTCAGTAGTGATCAGTGCCCTGGTACTGGTTGGTTGTGCCAGTCCATTTGGCCAAAATGGTTATTTGCGTGACCGGGCCGGGGATTACACCCAGGAGCAGACCTTACCAGAACTCAGGCTGCCCCCGGGTACCAAAGCCCGCAACCTGGGCGATGTTCTGGCAATTCCCCCGGCAACCCGCCCCTGGCAGACGTTGTCCAGGGATTTTGAGGTACCCAAACCGGGGCGCCGCCTGACCGTGGGCGGCAATCAATACGTTATCGAGCGCAACGGCCAGCAGCAGTGGCTCTCTGCCACTCTGACGCCGGAGCAGGCATGGCCGGGCGTCGTGGGCTACGTAAATGAGCTGGGTATGGGAATTGCCAGCGGTGATCCCGGGGCTGGGATTTTAATCACTGATTGGTATGACTTCAGTGACAACGCTGACCGCAGCGTTTTGGCCGGTGCTCTGGCCAAGCTGATTGACGATGACTCGGTGGAAAATCGTTTCCGGTTTGAGCTGCGCAAGGGTGCGCTGCCGGGCATTACGAATATTTATGTAGTCCACCAGGATCGTCCCTCTGGCGAACAGCCAGCCCTTGATGGCTGGAACATTCTTTCTCCGCGCAATGAGCAGATCAACAACGGCATTCTGGGTGAGCTGCTGATTTTCCTGGCTCGCGCTGAAGCCAGTGTTGGAGCCAGTGCCCTAGCATCGGCTCAGGCAACCGCTCTGGTGGCTGAGTCCGGGCAGGATGGTAACGGTAACCCGGTGCTGACGCTGCGCGGCCAAAACTACGCCCAGGTGTGGGATGCAGTGACTGCTGTCTTAAGCAAAGCCGGATTCAATGTGGTTGATCGCGATCGTTCTACCGGACTGTTTTATCTTGAAGATGGCCCAGCCGAGCAGCAGCAGGAGGCAGAAAAATCCGGGGGATTCTGGTCTGGTGTGTTTGGCCGCAAAGAAAAAGCACCGGCGGATGATGGCCAGCGCAACACTCTGATAATCAGGGTAAGTAACTATCCCGAGCTGGTGCAGTTGTCGGTGGAACGGGATGCCAATACCTCGGCCCCGGTGGAAGTCAGCAACCAAGTGCTCGAAATCATTCAGGAAAATTTGCAATAGTCGGCGGTTAATGGCCCTGTTAATGGGGTAAAATGGCCTTTTGTGGCGTGTGGAGACTGAATGAGTTCATGGAATACTGATAGCTGGCGACGCAAGTCCTTGCTGCAACTGCCTCAGTACCCTGACCAGACCAAATTGCATCAGGTTGAGCAGGAGCTGGCGGGTATGCCGCCGTTGGTATTTGCCGGTGAGGTGAACGAGCTGAGAAGCCGCCTGGCAGACGCTACAGAAGGTCGGGCTTTCCTGTTGCAAGGCGGCGATTGTGCCGAGAGCTTTCGGGAATTTTCTGCCGACAACATCCGTGACACCTTCAAAGTCATGATGCAGATGGCTGTGGTACTCACCTTTGGTGCGGCTTGCCCGGTAATCAAAGTCGGGCGCCTGGCCGGGCAGTTTGCCAAGCCGAGAACCACCGGCACCGAAACCATTGACGGAGTCGAACTGCCTGTCTACCGGGGCGATATCATCAACGGTATTGAGTTTACGCCTGCCTCTCGGGTACCTGACCCCCAGCGCATGCTGCAGGCATACAACCAGGCTGCGGCAACCCTCAACTTGCTGCGCGCCTTTGCCCGGGGCGGGCTTGCCTCGCTGGAACATGTGTACGCCTGGAACCTGGATTTTATCTCCAGCACCTCCCGGTCAGACCTGTACCGCAATATGGCTGGTCGGATTGATGAAGCACTGCACTTTATTCAGGCTTGCGGCATCTTTGCCGAGCATTCTGCGACCATTCGCGAAACGGTCTTCTACACCTCTCATGAAGCGCTGTTGCTGCCCTATGAGCAGGCGTTGACCCGGCGCGACAGTCTTTCTGGCAACTGGTATGACTGTTCTGCCCATATGCTCTGGGTGGGGGACCGTACCCGACAACTCGACGGCGGCCATGTGGAGTTCGTGCGCGGCATAGAAAACCCCATTGGCCTCAAGGCTGGCCCAACTCTGGCGGCAGACGACTTGATTCGCCTGCTTGATCGCATCAACCCCCATAATGTGCCCGGTAAACTAAACGTCATTGTTCGTATGGGGGCCGACCGGGTAGAGCAGCATCTGCCGCCACTGTTACGGGCGGTTAAGCGGGAAGGGCGCCATGTATTGTGGAGCTGCGACCCCATGCACGGTAACACCTACAAAGCCAGCAACGGCTATAAAACCCGGGAAGTGACAAAAATCCTGCAAGAAGTGGAGCAGTTTTTTGCTGCCCACAACGCTGAGGGAACTTATGCCGGCGGGGTGCATTTTGAGATGACTGGTCAAAACGTTACCGAGTGCCTGGGCGGCACCAACGCCGTGACTGAAGACCATCTGGGTAATCGTTACCATACCCATTGCGACCCACGCCTGAATGCCGACCAGGCTCTTGAACTGGCGTTTTTGATTGCCGAAACGCTCAAAACGTGTCGTCAGTTGAGGAGCGCTTAGGGGGTAGTAAACAGATCTGTATCACCGTTCACACTGAGCCTGTCGAAGTGTGCTGCCCGCATCCTTCGACAGGCTCAGGATGAACGGGTAGTGGTGGTACTTTTGTATCCACCATTACCCTTAGGAGTAGTCCCGAAATAACTTCCGCATTTATGGAATCTGAACTCCGTTCGGACTGAGCCTGTCGAAGTCCGGTGACAGCACCCTTCGACTTTGCTCCCTTCGACCTTGCTCAGGATGAACGGAAACCGGGAAGTTATTTCGGGACAGATCCTTAGCTAACGAGGCTCGGTATGTGGTGGGGCTGTCGGTGAGGCAGCAACTGCTCGAGCAAAAAGCTGTCAGTCCTGCTTCGGACTGTTGACTTTTTAATCAAAAACAATATGATGTGCGTCGTTTAACGGGGTATAGCGCAGTCTGGTAGCGCGCCTGCTTTGGGAGCAGGATGTCGGGAGTTCGAATCTCTCTACCCCGACCACTTTTCTCTTCGTTTTTTCTGCCTGTTCTGGCAAAAGCCGCTTATTTTTCTGCGCCACTTTATGGTTGTTGACACTGTTGTCTGTGTGTCTAGAATAGCAATGGATTCGGCGTGTAGCGCAGCCTGGTAGCGCATTTCGTTCGGGACGAAAGGGTCGGAGGTTCGAATCCTCTCACGCCGACCAACGAATCGGTTGCGGATTACCCGGAACGCTGCTCTGTGAAAAGCGTATTGCCAACGCTGTTGAAGTGTTGATTGCTTTGTGCATTGGTGAGAGACTGCCTTAGCATCGCCTGTCGTGTCGTCTTGAGATTGCCAGGGTGTTATTGATGGACGTCATATTTTAATAAGGATCATAACAATGAAAAAAACAATCCTTGCCCTCGCTTTTGCGGTTGCGAGCCCATTCGCTTTTGCCAATGGTTACGTCGGTGGCGGTTATTCCTTTTTGGATTACGCAGCGGATGATTTGAGCTCAGATCTCTCTCTTGATGCGCTCAGCGTCAGAGGTGGTTATCAGTTTCATGAGTACCTGACTGTTGAGGGTCGGGTCGGCATTGGTATGGGGGACGATGCCCTCGGGGGCGCTAAGCTGGAAATGGATCATTATCTCGGCGCCTACGTCAAAGCGGGAATGCCGATTCATGGCTTTTATCCTTATATCTTGCTGGGTATGACCTATGCGAAGCTGACAATTTCCGCTGTAGATGGGTCTTTTTCAGACTCCGGGAGCGATCTCTCCTATGGTATCGGTCTGGATTACTACCTGAATGATCAGGTAAGCCTGAACGCAGAATATGCCAATATGTACGATAAAGGCGGCGTAAAAATCGATGGCTTCACCATTGGCGCCGCGTATCACTTTTAATCCTTCCGGGTAGAGGGCAGTGGCTTTCTACCCATTTTCTTCTTCTGTCCTCGCCAAAGCCCTGATAAACGAAAGCTCCTTGTCGTGCTGTGGTTTCTTTTCGCTCGTCCGTCGAATTAGAATATCTTTATTCTATAAACGCTGGATTATGAGACCAGCAGTCAGTCCGATGAAGAAGCTATTGTGAACAACGGTA
>Ga0126343_10000032_pt1 | contig 36087 bp, 29 predicted proteins | sample Cyp2metagenome_FD_92531 | JGI IMG/M metagenome (GOLD analysis project Ga0126343, IMG submission 92531) | Coral microbial communities from Lord Howe Island, Old Settlement Bay, Australia - Cyphastrea 2 metagenome | ecosystem: Host-associated > Invertebrates > Cnidaria > Coral ...
AAGCCAATAGGGCGGAAGCGGTCTCTAACCCTTGACCTAAGTGCGCCACCAAGTTTGCTGTTCGAGTCTAACCCAGAAACCAACTTTAAAAATCCGAAAATTTCATTGTGAAAGTCACTAAAAGATTTTGGATAGCATATTGGTGTCTATTTTCTTACGGGTTTGGCAGAACATGGAATGATCGGGCGTATTTTCTTGCAAGCTAAATACACAGAACCATCTGGCTGCATTATTTTCTTGGATCAATCTCTCTAGCTCTCGATCACTGAGGTTCTCCATGAACTGCAGCGTTAAACATTTAAACAGCTTAAGAAGTCCATGGCCTTTGTGAGGATTGTTCGTTTCTAGCTTTTTGAGCTTAGCTTTCACGGATTTGAATGACCAAATTTTGGCAAATTTACGATAGCTTTGGTTTGTGGGGATTCAATCTTTTAGACAAATCATTTCAAACTCGTGCATTGGACTCCCCTTGTTCAAGGAGTTATCTTAAGGGATATTTCAAAATGATGCCAGTTCACAATACTCCCAAGGGGAATTTTCCGGCTGTCTGAGGAAAAAAATCTTTTCAAAAAATCAAAAGCAAGCTAATTTCGTAATGAACATGAGACCAACTAAAATATCGGGAGGTGTCAATGTCTAGTTTGGTGTTTGCTGTAAGCTTTTTTCTGGGCTGTAGTTTTCTTGCTGTGAGCAGCGGCCAATCTCCTGAATTCAGGGTGAATTTTTCCAAGGGAGTAATGATTGACCTAATCCCTGATTCCGAGTACACAATCTTAAGCACACATTCAGAAATTTCTTGCCAGGACGCATCGAATTTGTGGGCCGGCTCTGAGCGTAGAGCTGATCTTGCTAAAGAAATATTCATGAGCTTGTTATCTGAAGCCAAACAGAGAATTCTGAGTGAATTTCCAAAAATCGACGGTGGTTCAAAGATCTCTTACGGGGATTTGAAAAACAAACTATCTGCTTCTGAACGCACACTCTTGCATGAGTGCGCAAACATCTACTGCTCGGAGAAATCTAAAGATAAACCCAGTTTTCTCTCTGAGTATGCACAGATGTGTGAAAAAAGCCAATTCTCTTCCGAACACCGATTACTTTTTGATGTCTTAGAAGAAGCGTTGAAAAGAAAAATTCTCGAGAATATTTCCCGCGATGTGCAATCATCGTCCGTGAATATGCTGGGTCTGTATGATAGTGTGGACGCTGGTGGCATCAAAATTCAGTATGAAAGTGACGAACAAGAGTTGAAAAGAATAGAACAGGAGTATCAGCAAGAACGGGAGCGAGAGAGAGAACGAGCAGAAAGAGAACAGGCAGAGAGAGAACGAGAGTACCAGAGAGAACGGGAACGAGAGAGAGAACGAGCAGAAAGAGAACGGGAGCGAGAGAGAGAAAGGGAACGAGAGAGAGAACACGAACGTGCGATGGCAGAAAGAGCAGAAAGAGAACGGGAGCGAGAGAGAGAACACGAACGTGCGATGCGATAGCAGAAGCAAGGGATAAGAAGGGGTACACAAGTGACTGCTGCCTCGCCTAAAGGCGGCAACTTTTCTTCCTGATTTTTGGTCACTTGCCAAATCTCCTGCCAGGCGTCTGCAAAACCTCATTTTTCAACGCAGCTCGTTACACAGAGTAAAGTGTCTGCCTTGACCAAAACCAATTTTTCAATTAGAATTCTCGTCTCACCGTACTAGAATCCTCTTGGATCGAGTTTAAGGTATGAAAACTGAGCTAAAGATTTACCTCGACAAAATGCAAAATGGGCAGACAGAGCGCATCGATGTTCTCTCTTCTCCTGCTTTTATAGGGATTGACGAGTGTCATCTAAAATTTGAATCCCCCGTCTCGATTAAGGGCAAGGCTTACTTGACGCAAGATCATCTTGTGATGCGCCTAGGTGCACACACGACATCTCGCATTCCTTGCTCTATTTGTAACAAAAACATCGATATTGAGGTGTGGGTACCAGAGTTTTGTCACACGGAAGGGCTGCAAGAGATAAAGTGTAAGGTTTACGACTATGCCAACCTCATTAGAGAGGCAATCTTGCTCGAGGTGCCTACTTACGTAGAGTGCTATAAAAAATGCTCCAAAAGAGCGGAGTTGAATCACTACACATGCTCGCGAAAAACCGGTGAGCAGGCCCAGTTTCCTTTTAGAGATCTCAAAGAAATGCACCGCGTATGTATGTGCTTATTTGGCATTGATTGTGTCACCGTTTGATGTCCTTGGGAAGCGATTAAAAGTGTTTTATTATGGCTTGCTTCCTTGAAGTTGGGTACTCGAGGTTTATTTTTGACACCATTCATTACATAAGGAGAACAGAAAAAATGGCAGTTCCGAGAAATCGCCACTCCAATGCCCGCAAAGGCTCTAGGCGATCTCACCATGCAAAGCAAGCAAAAAGTGTCTTGGAGTGTACAAACTGCGGAAAACCAAGAATTTCCCATAGGATGTGTTTGTTTTGCAGTCGCTATGACGATCGCGTGGTCATCGACCGAGAAAAAGAATAGGATGCCACTGATCGGGATCGATCTCTTAGGGGGCGAGCACCACTCCTTTGCTCACATTTTGAACTCTCTTTGCCTCATTTGTAAGAAAACAGCAAATCAGTTCCGCATTCTCGTTTTTGTCACCCCGGAGATCGGTTCAAAGCTCGAACGCTTCCAAAGCTTACATAAAGCTCTCCTGCCCAAAAAATTTTGCTCGACTCACGAGGTAAGGGAGGTCATCCATATGCAAGACCCCCCTCTCTTTGCCATCCGGAGGAAAAAAAACTCTTCTCTTAGCATTGCCATGCGCTTTTTAAAAGAAGGGAAAATTGATGCTCTTGTGTCCACGGGTAACACAGGCGCTCTGGTAACGGGAGCCCAGATTTATCTACCTCTTTTCAAAGGAATCAGGCGTAGCGCTCTCATGGCCGTGCTCCCCACAAAAAAATCTTTACTCGTCGTTCTCGATGTCGGTGCCAACATTACTTGCACGACGCAACGTGTGGTGCAAATAGCTCAAATGGGTCTTGCCTACCAAAAAAGCCGTGGAATGTCTCACCCACGCCTTGGTCTTCTTAATATTGGCACCGAAAAGACAAAGGGACACGAAGAAATACGTAAAACATATCAACGCCTTCATGCGCTCAGTCTTTCAGATAAGAATTTTATTTTTGTTGGTAATATCGAAGGAAAAGAAATTTTTTCGGGAAATATCGATGTGCTGGTAACAGACGGATTTACGGGAAATGTTTTTTTAAAAACAGCGGAAGGAATCTCTTCTTTTATCTTGGACATGCTACACGAGAATCGGGTCATCTTATCCCTATCGCAACCCCTTTTCGACCGCCTTGAAAGAGGGCTGCACTTGGCAAAATATCCCGGAGCCATTCTCTGCGGTGTAGAGGGTATCATTATGAAATGCCGCGGCGATGCCAATCCGGAAGCCATCACAAATGGGGTGCAAAACGCTTTTCACCTCATCGATGACCAATTTATCTCAAAGATGAAAGCGCAACTGGAGAGTCAAGCACTTGGTTTTTTCTAGAAAGACATATTATTTTAATGTAAAATGGCAGCTTGGACGCACGAGAAATTTGTGGTGGAACGATGAAAGAAATTTTGATTAACAATACTTCAAAAGAGAAGAGATGTGCAATTTTAAAATACGGGAAGCTTCAAGATTTGATTTTCGAGAGAAAGTCAAACCAACAACTCGTGGGAAATATTTACCGCGGACAAGTCATCAATATTCTTCACAACATCCAGTCCGCTTTCATTGACATCAATGAAGGGGAAAATGGATTTATCCATATCAGCGATATCGTAGAAAATACCCAGAAATTTCAAGAAATGTTTGATATGGAATTTGACTGGGAATGCGATATCAAAACAATTAAACCCCGAAAAGCAAAGGATGTGGATATTTCCAAATTTATGGAGATCGGCCATCCTGTCCTCGTTCAAGTGGTCAAAGAGCCCATCGGTTCAAAAGGGGCGCGTTTGACGTCTAACATCACTATTGCAGGCCGCTACCTCGTATTGCTGCCCAACACCCCCCACAGAGGGGTGTCGCGCAAAGTGTCCGATCGGATCGAAAAAGAACGTCTCATCAAGATTATTCGCGCTTTCGAAATGCCACAGCGCATGGGCCTCATCTGTCGCACGGCGAGCATCAATGTAAAAACGGAAGTCCTCATCCAAGAGGCAAATGAACTGCTCAAAACCTGGAGAGACATTCAAAAAGAGTTTCAAAGGCACTCAAAGCCCACGCGTCTCTACAAAGATTCAGACCTGATTAAAAAAGCTATTTTAAGAGCAGTCGATAAAAAGTTTAACCGGATTTTAATTGATGATTATAAAATATTTCAATACGCCCGCAAGATCTACGCTCGGTATAAAAGTGAACACACAATTAAAATGGAATACTATCGGGATAAAATTCCGATGTTTGACCGATTTATGGTAGAAAACGAAATTAATCGATGTCTCAAACGAAAAATTTGGCTCCAAAATGGAGGATACCTCTTTTTTGATAAGACAGAAGCCATGTACACCATTGATGTAAACTCAGGTCGCAGTACCTCGTCTAATGAAAATATTGATGTAGAAGAGACTCTAGTTCGAATCAACATGGAAGCAGCTGTGGAAATTGCACGCCAATTGCGGATTCGCAATGTCGGTGGTCTCGTTATCTGTGACTTTATCGACATGCGTGCGAAAAAAAACCAACGACGTGTTTTAGAAGTGCTCAAAGAAGCCATGGCGCAAGATTCTGCCAAATGCACTTTCCTCGGCATGAGCGACTTCGGACTTGTGGAAATGACCCGTCAGCGCACACGGGAATCATTGGTTCATACCCTTTTCACCCATTGCCCTTACTGCAACGGACAAGGGATGATCAAAAACTATGAAAGCGTCGCAATCGAAATTGAACGTGCTATTCGATGCTTGACCAAACAACATCGAGAACTGCAACTCAAGTTGATCACACACCCAGAAATAGATGAGTTTTTATCGAGTAATGACAAAAGATTTTTTGAATCTATTGCAAAAAAAGAAAGGGGTAAGATCAAGTTTGAAGTCAGTGATGAGCTTCATTTAAATAGTTTTGAATTTTACTCACTTGCCCATGGGAACAAACTCGAGCTCTGATCCACAACTTTTCAAAGAAAAAATTCGATGTTTAGTCTCTGATACAACACTTCCTTCAAAATACAAGACAATTGTAAGGGAGTTTTTAGAGAGCTATCAATCGGTGATTATTGCCCATGGTAGAGATGTCAACACCTGTTTGTCCCTGTTTGAGCTTTTTTTGACTCTCCTTGAAAAGCAACTGCGATCTCCTTACCAGTTTGAGCCCTATCATCGCGCCATTAGGAAACCAATCGATTATTATCAATTCGGGTGCGACTTTCTCAAGCCGCTCGTAGATCTCTCCCGTTCAACAACCACCGGTTTAGACCATCTTGAGAAGATCATCCATCAATTCAATAACCGGGAAAACGTCATCCTTTTTGCCAACCATCAAACTGAAGCGGATCCTCAAGCCATTAGTGTCCTTTTGGAACAGCATGCACCAGAGTTTGCCGAAAAACTGATCTTTGTAGCGGGAGAAAGAGTGACAACCGATCTATTGGCAATCCCGTTTAGCATGGGACGTCATCTCCTTTGCATCTACTCAAAAAAATACATTAACACTCCCCCTTCTCAGAAAAGGGAAAAACAGCTGCACAATAAACGGATCATGGCACTCATGTCGAACTTGCTCAGAGAAGGAGGTCACGCTATTTATGTCGCTCCGAGTGGAGGGAGGGATCGCACCGACGTCCAAGGAATTGTTCAACTAGCTCCTTTTGACCCACAGAGCATCGAAATGTTCTACTTGATGACCCAAAAAGCCAATACCCCCACCCATTTTTACACTTTAGCCTTATCCACGTACCGCCTGCTCCCCCCACCCGAAAATATTCAAACAGAAATTGGTGAAAAACGGGTCACACGTGGTGGCGCAATTCATTTGTCTTTTGGCCCAGAAGTGGATATGGAGGCAATCCCCACGTTCACACTGAATATGAGCAAGCATGAAAAAAGGCAAAGTCGCTCAGACTTTTTATGGCGGCAAATGCAAACAAATTACAATCAGTTTCCCGATTAATTTTTATCTTGGATGATTGGGAATTTCCACTCGTTCAGGAGCAAAATGAAAGCGCGCCTTGACTTTGAGTTTTTTTCTTGTAAGATATTTTTCAAATAACCTTCGGGCTGGATGATTTGGGTGGCAATCCCCGGAAGCCCTCGCTTTTAGGCGAGAGAGTAGTCGGATTGCTAGAGAAGATGTGATAATGGGCAAGGGTTGTACCATTGGCGCGTAGGAAGACGCTGCTTGACGTAGTAAATAAAAAATGCCATAGATGGGAGATCTCCAGCCATTTTTTACACCTTCATGGCCGAAGACCGTTCCTAAAACTTTAGACGTAGGCACCGATAAAAAGCAGCGCTACACCTTTCAAAGGGGCAATAGTGTCGAAAAAAGTCTTAGGCATTCCTAAGAGCAACTCATTGATCACGAGGTACATTGCGGAGAATACACAATGAAAATTCCCTCTTTTTTTCTTTTCTTATTGAGCTGGGCCTTTACTCTCATTGCCCATACGGGCTACGAAGACATTGCAGATAAAAATGCATTGCAGATCCAGACACCGAGCCTCTCTTCACAAAAGAGGAGCAAAATAAGACTCGACAATGGCATGGAGGTTTTGCTCATATCCGATCCTGAGGCTACTCAGTCAGCGGCCTCTCTTTGCGTAGAGGTAGGCTCTTGGTCTGACCCCACGGCCTACCCGGGCATGGCCCATTTTGTCGAACATCTGATTTTTCTGGGCAGCCGTACCTATCCAGACGAAGGAAGCTATTTCAAGCAGGTGACACAAGGGGGCGGTATGCTCAACGCCTTTACCACCTCTGACCGTACTGTCTATACATTCTCGGTCAATCACGACGCATTTTCAGTCATTTTGAATTATTTCTCCCACATGTTTATCGATCCCCTTTTTAGCCAATCGAGCATCAGGCGTGAACTGCATGCCATCGACCAAGAACACGATAAGAACGTTGAAAACGAATATATCCGTACACTCATGGTCATGCGAGCAACGGGGAATCCACATCACCCCAACGCTCGTTTTACAGCGGGCAACGCCTCAACTCTTGAAAACATTCCCAACACGGCCATCACCAAGTGGTACCAGGACCATTATAGCTCCGATAAGGCCCATTTAGTCCTCTATTCACCTGAGACACCCAATACGCTCAAGGAGCTCGCCGTTGCTCACTTTTCTCATTTTCCTCTCAAGCCGTCATCTAGGACAGTTTTCCCAAAACAGCTCACGAATCCCGAGCAAGAAGGGAAAATGACATACATCACACCGATCAGAGAAGTTAGAGAGTTAGGTATACACTGGGAACTTCCCTCGGCTTTTTTTACCAATAAAGAAGACAGTTCCAGCGCGTTGCTCTCTTACATCTTGTCGAGTCAGCACAGGGGTAGCCTATATCACCAATTAAAAGAAGAGCAACTCATTGAGACAGTCTCCGCAAGGCTCCAGCCCTTGTCTAAAGACAGCGGTTTTTATGCTATCAAATTTGTTTTGACCCCCCGGGGAGTGGGACAAAAGGACTACATCTGCATGCGTTTATTCGAATCTTTGAAGAGACTGAAAAATGACGGTATTCCCCACTACATCTTTGAAGAAGCCCACAAAATCGCAAAGCTCGATTATGAATATCAAGGACGCGCTGACCCCTTCAATTGGGTGAGTGAACTTGCTTATTACATGGCGGAAGAATCACTCGAGACTTTTCCACAAAAGTTAATGGTTCCGTCCACATACAGCGCTGAAAAAACTTTACATTTTTTGAAATACCTCGACCCTTACACAGCGCAGTATATTTTGAAAGCTCCCCATGTAGAATCGGGCGTGAGGAGTGATACAAAGGAAAAATGGTCAGGAGCAGAGTATGCAATTAGAAAAATCCACTCTTTGCAAATGGAGAAATGGAGCTCAGTACGCCCAAACTCATCAGCGATTTACCCCAAGCAAAATCCTTACATCCCTTCACATTTTGAGCTTGTGACAACCAAACGCACCATTGAGAAAACTCCTGTTCCACAGGTGCTCACAGAAGATGAATACGGAAAAGTGTACCATTGGGAAGATGAGAGATACCTCGTCCCTGAGATTTCTTGGATCATTAGCTTCAAATCACCACACATCCGAAGGGATGCACGCCAACTCGCGCTGTGCGATCTGTTTGAAAAATGCTTAGACGAGCATTTAGCTTCGACCACCTATTACGCCCGCGCTGCAGGTTTAGGTAGCGCCGTTAAGATCGATGATTGTACACTGACCCTCTCCATCAATGGCTTCCATCAACATGCCCTCTCCTTACTAGAAGTGATGCTCGAAGGATTAAAATCATGTGCCTGGACGAAACGGGAATTTGAACTGCATCGCCGCCTGTTAATGACCGATTATGACAACTTTAACAAGTCTCCTTCTCATCATCAAGGGTGGGTGTTGATGAAATGGGTGGTACTCAAAAATTATCCAAAACACGATGAACAGCTGTCAGCACTCGAAAAGATTACTTACGAAGATTTTCTCTGTTTTAAAACCGACCTGCTCAAACAACTGTATGGAGAAGCAATGCTAGCGGGAAATCTAACCAAAAAAGACGCTGAGCAAGTGTGGCATACAGTGCAGACCAAACTCCATTATGCCCCTTTTCCAAAAGAACAATCCATCCAATCTACCTACCTCTCGGTTCCTCAACATATAGGTCCTTGTAGGGTGCGCCAAAATATTAAGTCACTCGGTCACACCGCCATTTTAGTGCTCCAAAATGACACTTTTTCTCTTCAAAAAAGCGCATCTGCGGCCGTTCTAGAAAAAGGGATGGCTGAAGATTTCTTCGACACTTTGCGCACAAAACAGCAAACGGCTTATATTGCCAAATCCCATAAAATCGATGAAGACAAACGATTGTACCAAGTCTTTTTGGTCCAATCTAGTACCCATAAACCGGAAGAACTCATTGATAGATTTGAACTGTTTTTAGAAGGTTATGTCAAAGATTTCGAATCAAAAATCTCGAGAACTGATTTTGCGAATATCCGAGACAGCTTGGTAGCAAGGTATGAGAAACAACCTGAAAATCTACATGAAATGGCGCGATTTCTCTACACATTGGGTTTTAAATGTGATGCAAACTTTCGTTATATGGAAGAAAAAATCGACGCCATTGCCAATCTCGATTACGACACATTTAGGCAACATTCAATTCAGTGTCTTTCGCGGAAAAACCCAAGGCGCATCGCCCTCATGCTCGAGGGCTATTCACCTAAAGGAAAAGATTTCAGCTACAAACAGCTATCCATAGAAGAGCTAAAAAGCCAGAGCACCTATGTTCACTAGAAACGTTTTTTCGCTCATCACGTCCTTTGACGTCAGAAAAGTTAGCGTATCTATAATGTTCCCACAGATGGCTTTTACTGACTTAAAAATTCGCTATGTAGCATCAGTGCCCATCTAAATACTTTTGCACAAGCCACTCTTTGTAGGTCAAAGTCTGAAAACATGTGATTTTCTTTTGTTCATGAGAGCATACGGTCACTATGGCGAGCTTCCATCCCGTCCCTAAAAGGGTGAGTGTTCCCGCTCACCGAAGATAACACATGGCTTATTCACTCATATTGTGAAACACCGCGTCAATATCATCCAATGACTCCAAAAATTCAATTAACTCCAGGTTGGCCTCACGTTCTTGCTCAGAGCATTCAATCCACACTCTGGGCACCATCTCTAAACTCACTTCTCTACAAGCAATGCCCTGCACCTCAATGTGCTTTTTGACCGCGTCAAGCTCATCGGGTTTTGTAATGATGATGTAAGTATCATCTAAATCGGCAAAGTCTTCTGCCCCCACTTGTGTGGCTTGAGTAAAGAGAGTCTCTTCATCTGCTTGGTCTTTGCCAATTTGAATCACCCCTTTTTGTTCGAAGTTATAGGCAACAGATCCGGGAGACGCCACTGTTCCCCCTTTTTTGTTGGTTGCAATGCGCATATCAGAGACAGTGCGATTTTTATTATCGGTCATTGCATCTACAATGATGCCAACGCCCCCGTGACCGTACACTTCGTAAGTGATGGCACTAAAATCTTTTTGATCGTGATGCGAAGCCTTTTTGATATTGCGGGCAATCACTTCGGAAGATACATTGGCGTCGCGCGCTTTTTGCAATGCAAGCCGGAGTTTAGAGTTGGCTTTAGGATCTGATCCCCCCTGTTTTACAGCGCTGATAATCTCTTTGGCAATGCGAGAAAACAGCTTGGCTTTCTTAGCATCCGCTCTCCCTTTTTTGTGTTTGATGTTTGCCCATTTACTATGACCAGCCATGCGCGCTTCCCTTTATAGCGATTTTTGCATCAAGATTTTATCGTAGTAAGTCCCATCTGCTTCTTTCAAATATCTGGGATGAGAGCCATACCTTTTAAAACCAAGCCTCTCATAGAGACGTGTTGCCGGGTTATTTTCATACACTTCCAGATGAAGGAGCTCAATATGAAACTGTTTTTTTGCAAGCCTTTCCAAAGCCTTGATGAGCACCGTTCCAATACCCCGGCCTCGAAACGACTTGCCCACGATAACGACAAAAAGACTTTGGTGTTTCAACTTTTCAATCGATTGGATGTAGAGATTAGCACATCCAGCCAGTTTTTTTTTGTACATCGCCGTAAGAGACATCTTCTTCTCGACATACTGATGCCAGTAACGGATCGCATCTTCTACTTCCCGCTTGTCGATCATGGGAAACCCCTTGAGCACTTCTGGGTCAAACAGCCAATCCTGCACGTGGATGAGGTCCTCTATTTTTGTATCTCTAATTTGAACAGTCGGTTTTTTCACCACTTACTGATCTGCCTCTGCCTTCAGCTGTTTTTCAACGACGATACGATCCAAATAAACCGCTTCCTTTTCTTTGACAAAATTCTTTTGTCTAAACACTTCTCTATAACCCAATTTCTCGAGAATGGAAAGTCCTGGGCACCCTTCGTAGGTCTCAAGGTGGATCTTTTCAAAGCGAAAATAGATTTTTGCTAAGTGGGTTGCATTTCTAACAATCGAAGTCCCGATGCCTTTGCCCCGCATCTCGGGATCAATGACAAAATAGAGAAGGCAGTGATGGACGAGCTTTCGGTAAGGCATGAGAAAGAGCGTGGCAATCCCAACAGGTCGACCACAATAATCGGCAGTTAAACTGGCACCAAAACGGGCAAATCCGATCCAGTTTTTAGTCATATCATCAATATCTTGTCGACTCGATACAGGATACCATTTCATCACATCTTCATGGCATATCCATCTGACTAAATCGGGTAAATCTTCTTGCTTGGAATAGCGAACATCATAATCGCAGCTACTAGTAATTCTCATGATCCAAATTCCTTGAGATAGGCATTGACAAAATCATCGAGCCCTCCATCCATGACCTCCTGAATATTTCCCGTCTCATGTTTGGTACGCATATCTTTAACAAGAGTATAGGGCTGAAAAATGTAATTTCGGATCTGCGAACCCCAGGCAATTTCTTTTTTTTCTCCCCCCATGGCCTTCATTGAGGCTTCCCGTTCCAAAATTTTTCTCTCATAGATCTTCGATCGGAGCATTTTCAAGCAGGTTTCTTTATTTTGCAGTTGGCTCCGTTCACCCTGGCAGGTGACTACAATCCCCGTCTCCAGGTGTGTAATGCGCACAGCTGAATCGGTGGTATTCACATGCTGGCCACCTGCACCACTCGAACGAAACGTATCGATGCGTATCTCTTCTGTGCGAATCTCTACTTCGACATCATTTTCAATTTCTGGCACCACATCGACGGAAGCAAAACTGGTATGACGACGTGCATTGCTATCGAAAGGAGAAATGCGAACGAGGCGATGTACTCCTTTCTCTGCCTTACAATAACCGTAAGCAAACGGACCGGTCACGCGCAAAGTAACCTGTTTAACACCCGCAACCTCTCCATCCAGCTTATCGATAATCTCAATTTTCCACCCCTTTTTAGATATCCACCTCTGATACATGCGCAACAGCATCGATACCCAATCACAAGACTCTGTTCCCCCAGCCCCCGCATTAATCGTGAAAAAACAACCCTTATTGTCTAGTTGTCCAGACAACATTTTTTTGATTTCTAGATCTTCTAATTGAAGTTGGATGGCGTGAAGTTCATCAATGAGATCGTGGTAGAGATCTGCTTCTCTCTCCCGGTCTACTTCGAGGAGCAAACTCTGACAGTCTTCAAATCGACGCTTGATATCAGTGGCTGGAACTGTCCATGCTTTGAGACTATTTACACGAAGAACGATCGATTGCGCTTTTTCTATGTCCGACCAAAATGCCGCACCTTCCATTTTCTTTTCCAGCTCAGCAATTTGCATTTGTTTAGTCTCAACGTCAAAGAAACCTCCAAATTTGAAGGAGGCGATTTTGAATGCTTTTCATAGTGGCACAGACGTCTTCTTTCACTTTATTCTCACCTGATTTTCGCCCATTTTATGAAAGATTTTTGCAAAAATCAATCCATTTTAGTGTGCTATGTGGACATCGAAAAAAAGAGACGGCATCTCTCTTTCAAACTAAGAGGTTCTGTGCTTTAGAGGACAACTCCACTGCCTAGGTAAAGGCTTCTTCAGGATTGCCACCCAAACCATCTAGCCCAAGGATGATTTAAAAAATATTTTAAAAGCAAAAACGTCACACTAAAACGGATGGATCTCCTAGCTCGTCCAAGATACAAGGGCTCAAAACTTTGTGATTCACACACCTTTCGCCTAAAATCTCCGGGTGAAATAGCTTTTGGTGCCAGTTTTGATCCCTTTTCAAGGAGCAAGGGGTCTCTCCCATCCGTTTCAGTACTCTGAGTGTGAGTAGCAAAATTTCCACTCTAGCGAGTCAATCTAATTGAGCAATCGGGCGCTATGGTATAATTCCAAAAAGGCTTTGTTTCAAACAGCGCACGCTGTTTGAAACTGACCTTTCCTCCCTGTTCCAGGGCAATCATATGCACTCCGTTTCCTACTTCAATATCAAAATTTCCTTCAAATCTCACATTTTCAGCTTCAAAACGGCTATGCCCTTTGAGGCTTAATCGAAAACTTGCTTTCCTCTCGAATGGACGCTGCCAAACACAAGGTGCATGACCTTCCCAATCGACACCCTCATTCTCGACGCGAACATTCTTTAAAATGCACTGACCCGTCCGGTTTGAGTAGTGCAACACCCCTTGCTCATCGATATGCCCCATAACATGATCAGCTGTAATAATCAGGCTACCGTTTAACCACAAATTGTCTATTTCCACATCAGCGATTTCAAGTTGGAGCTCAGATCCTCTCAACAGCTCGTTTTTGCGAATTTTTTGACGGATAATAGAATAAAGAGGGCCAAGAGCCGGGTGATAATTCATCACAAAGGGGGGCTTTACTTCAGAACACTGTGATTGAGTCTCAAAAGTAGTGGGTGGCATGCTACGCTTTTGCCCGAGCATCTCTTGTGCATTTCTCATGAAATCGTAAAAACACCTTTCGGGAGTTTCAAATAACCGACCTTCAACCGCACTTAGCTGTTTGGTCGTCGAGATCGTCTTATGCCTATGGCCAAATGTCACGTAAGTGCATGGATTGTGTTCACACTTTGAAAAGACAAAGGCATCCGCAATATTTTGCATCGTTGTTTCTAAACGCGCTAACTTTTCCTTCTTCGGTCCTCCAGAAGTGTAATGAACTCCACTTCGAAAGTTGACGAGTGGACCTGGAAATGGTAAAGAGATTAATTTCTCTTGGACAGAGAAGAGATCGATAAACAAAATATTTGTGTTCGAAGGAAAAGGGGAAAAAGGATCACTTCTTTCCCGTGGTGTGTCTTCAATGCCATATTTCTCGAAGTCGCAGTATTCAACATTCGTGATCACAGTGGATGGCCCATTACCCGCATCCACTTCTTTCTGCACAATCACCCCTTCTTTTGCATGGACCAATCTTTCGCAAGAGGCAAAACCAAATGCCTTGTTTTGCTCATGTCCGACCCCCAAAAAAGCTAAGAGCCCATAGTCAATCGCAGCCATCGGATTATTCACCTGACGTACGAGAGCCTTGGTCTTGCTCAGAGAGGAAAGCCAATCAAAGATACCTTCATCTTGGCTCAATTTCCAAATGATCCCATGTCCTCCTGGTTTGAGCAGAAGTTGTAAAGGACGTTTCAAACACCACTGACCTTCCTGAGTAAAAACAGGAACAGATGGCTGAGTGACAAAACGGAAACTATGGGCCGGACGATTAAACCATCTATTTCTAATGCAGATCCCCCGAATGTAGTCGTGATTATCCTTAACCTTAGAAGTCATTAAAACAAGAGGCGTCAAGACCTGGTTATCAAAAAGTTTGTAGTGAAGATACTCCCTCGCTTGAAGGTCATGGACCATGCTCTCTAGAAGTAGCTTACCTTGAAAAATCAAGCAAGAAGCCGGCAGTTCTCTTCCGGTTTTTTCATCTTTGAGTTGAAGACGATCCGCTGTCCCGCCTAAGGGATAAAACTCGGCCATATTGCTCTGACCCCGAATGCCCGCCAAGATAGCACGACGCACATTGGGTGTTTTCTCGTCCTTCACATCGATCCCTTCGGGAGGCTTGAAACGCACATTGGGTATTTTTTTGTTTTGTTTTGCGAGTAGAGACACGACCAGATACTGATAACCCACAATTCCACCCACATCTCGGTAAAATCGATCAATCGCAAGTAGATTATCGATGAGGTGACGGTAATGCAAATCGGGATTTAAAATAGACGAAGAGGTGGCCAACACAAGAGAGCCTTGCCCAATCGCAAGCAGTGCTTTGACCACATATTCACACTCCTCAGAAACGCCTGCTAAAAATGTGTGTAAACTCTCAGGTAATGAAGCGAGAGCTGCTGCTCCAGATTCTTTGTTGAGCAATGTCAACTTTTCTTTCTGGCTGCTCGCTAATGCCAAACTCGCCAATAATTCTTTTAGGCGAATTCGCTCCATTTCAAAATCTAATTCAGCCGCTCTCTTCAAAGGGAAAAGCTCCATTTCTATGCCACATTCAGCTGTTTCCATAGAGGCAGTGACATTTTTCGAATGGAATAGTTTCTATTATGCTTTAGTATACCTAAACAAAAACACTAGCACACCATCCTTTAGTTGTCCAAAATCGACACTACCTCTTGAAGAAAAAGACTGCTCAGTTGCTTTTTATTTTGACTAATAATCCCAGTGAACGCTAAAAATGGGCGGAGAGGAAGCGGTTCACGATCATTCAACCTTTCCTTTAACGGCCCCCTTTTCAAGGAGAGACACATGCCAAAAAAGACATCATCTAAGTTTATGCAACCATTGAAGGTCAGTGTAGCACTGGCCGAGGTCATCGGCAGAGGACCCATGCCCAGAACCGAAGTCGCTAGAAAGCTATGGGCTTATATCAAAAAACACAAAAGACAGGCCACAGATGACAAGCGCAACATTGTACCTGATGCAAAGCTCGCCAAAGTATTTGGGACCAAGAAAGCGATCAACATGTTTGACATGACCAAGAGAGTGAATCAACATCTGTCTTGACGCCCCGCTTCTGGCCCCCTGCCGTGGTCCAAACTTAAGACAACTGCGCGCGCACCACATACCAGACCAAAAACAATCGTCTCACCAGGAGCTGAACCTCTTACTTCTCCTCGAAAGCACGCAAAAAGGATTGATCCGATGAAAGGAACGATGCAATATCTGTTATCAAAAGGTTGGGGGGGTATGCTCTAGTGAGATTTGGGCAAAGTTGAAGGGATATAGCAAGCGGGCCCCTCTCGATAAAGCTGCTTTTCTAGACTAAAAAGGCTGTTTAACGGAGGTCTTTTTTCTAGGAAAAAATCCACTCAGAGGGCATAAAGTGCATTTAAAAAAAGTGATGATGAATCGTATGAAACCTAAGAAAAAAGCAGCTTAAGAGAGAATTTTCAAGGTGGCCATTCTTTTAATTAATCCTATTTTTCAACGCAGCCGCTAGTATGCGATGATTTAACAAATAACATCGGTCCGCTGGGCCGGTTCATCCTCCCGAGACTTTGGAATGCATCACCATCTCTCCCATGTTTAGATATCGCCTCTCTTTGAGCTATGATGGATCCTCCTTTAAAGGATGGCAAATCCAGCCCAATGCCCCTTCTGTTCAAGATGTTCTACAAAAGACATTGCAAATAGTGATCGGAGAGAAAGTCTCCGTCGTGGGTGCAGGCCGCACTGATGCCGGTGTGCACGCTGCGTGTCAAATCGCTCATTTTGAAACAGTCTTCTCGCTGCCTTCGCGCTTTTTGGAAACAACAAATCAGCTACTCCCTCCTACCATCCGGATACTCTCCATCGAAAGGATCGGCGCTCATTTTCATGCTCGCTTCAGCGCCAGGGAAAAAACCTATCACTATCGGATGACAACCGCATCATCGCTTCACCCATTCCATGCTCGTTACTGCACTCTTCTCGCCGGAGGATTGGATCGAGAAAAAATTCAAAACGCGTTAAAATTTTTTGTCGGCACTCATGACTTCTCTTCTTTCACCAATGCGCTCAAACCCATTCGCTGTCCGATTAAAACAATCTACTCCATTACCTATATTCCAGAAAACAACCAATGTTTTTGCTTAGAATTTAAAGGAAACGGTTTTCTATATAAAATGGTGCGCAATATTGTAGGAACTCTCATTTACGTCGGTAAAAATAAGATTCCTTGGAATAGCATTCCTTCCCTTTTGCATGCTAAAGATAGACGCCATGTTCCCCCGCCCGCTCCAGCCCAAGGTCTTTTTTTGGTTTCGGTATCCTATTGAAGTGACTACTCCCATCCCTAAAAGCGAAGGCTTCTAGGGATGGACACCCAAACCATCTAGCCCGAGGGTGATTTGAAAATGATTGTACAAGAAAAAATCCCAAAATCAAGGCGAGCCTTCATCCCACTCCTAAACAGATGGGTTTTCTCGCTCGTCCAGGATAAAAATCACTAGCGCAATACCACGCGCAATCAGCCCCTGTCCTCACATTATTTATACACATCTCCAATGCCCCTGCAGGGGGCATGTCGTGTATTATCACACTCCACACTCTGCTCGATCCCGCCGTCACATCCATCGACCTTGTCGAAAGGAGGTTTTTGCATTAAAAAAAGCAAGTGAGTAAACTCCCCTTTGCAATGCGAAAATGCATAGCCGATGTGGTGGAATGGTAGACACGGTAGACTCAAAATCTACTCTTAGCGATAAGGTGCTGGTTCGAATCCAGTCATCGGCACTTGGTTTTAAGCAAAATTGAATGCTCTGCCCCCTTGCTGATCTCAAAGCTGTCTTCTTTGATTTTGACGGACTCATCGTCAATACGGAGCCCCTGCATTACCAAGCATACCGGCTTGCCATGCAACAAAATGATCTGCCATTTCTCTGGGATTTTTCCACCTTTACATCAATTGCTCACACGAGTTCAACCGGTCTAAGCCAGATGATGATTAGTGCATTTCCCCATTTTTTTAAAACCAAGAGCTGGAAGCAATTGTATGAAGAAAAAGGACATTGTTACAAAAAATTGCTCGAAGAACGTCGTCTCGAATGGATGCCGGGCGCTCTACCTGTTCTCAATTGCGTGAAACAATCAAATGTTTTCTATTGCGTTGTGACACATTCAACCCGTGAGCAAATCGAACTGTGTCAACATCATTTACCCCTACTCAAACAGATCCCTCTGTGGATCACAAGAGAAGATTATGCAAATCCCAAACCCGCTCCAGACGGTTACCTCAAAGCCGTCGAGCTCTCCAATCTTCAGGGGAAAATGGTCGGTTTTGAGGATGCGCTTCGGGGGATTGTTTCATTGCAAAACGCTCACATTGACCCCATCTTGATCTGTCCTCGAACACATCCCCAGATGGGCAAAAACTCAAAGGGAGACTATCTCCATTTTGAATCATTTGAACCCGTGCTAAAAAAATGGAAGCAGGGCATATGAATATTTATCTGAGGCCCTCCAACTGACGGCGCACGCCTTTGCCGAGACTCAAGTCTCTGTTTTTACGCTGCGTACATTTTGAGTTTACTTCTCAGCGTACGCGCGCTGATACCAAGTTTTTTGGCTGCCTGGGTCCGATTGCCCTGACATACTTTGAGTATAGAAAGGATGTGCAGTTTTTCTACCTCTTTTAAACAAAGTTCACTTGCACAAACATTTTTTTTATCTTCGTAAAGTTCTAATTCGTCAAAAAAGAGTTGCTCTTCTCCAATTTCATTCACGTCACTTGTAATAGCCGCATACTCGGTCACGTTACGTAGTTGACGAATGTTCCCAGGCCATGTGTACTTCAAAAGTTTCTTTTTCGCTTTTTCAGAAAACGTTTTTTGGACCAGCTGGTTTTTTTGGCATACCTCTTTTAAAAAATGATTGGCAAACGGAACAATATCTTCCGTGCGCTTTTCTAAGGGGGGCAAATAGATCGGAATCACATTCAAACGGTAATACAGATCTTCACGAAACTCTTTGTTTTGAATCGCCGATTTCATGTCCCGATTAGAAGTGGAAATGAGCCTGACATCGATCGGAATCGGAAACGCAGCTCCTACCCTTTCGAACTCCTGTTCTTGCACTACTCTAAGCAATTTTGCTTGAAGTGAAGCGGGAATTTCTGACACTTCATCTAACAAAAGTGTGCCTTTATCAGACAGCTCAAAACGGCCCACGCGCTTGGTATGTGCCCCCGTAAAGGCCCCTTTTTCGTGTCCAAAAAATTCAGATTCGATGAGCGTGTCAGAAAGGGCAGCGCAATTCACACGTATGAAGGGGAAAGAGGCCCTCTTTGAACCCGCATGAATCATGCTTGCAATGACCTCTTTTCCCGTACCTGATTGGCCACAGATAAAAATGTTAGAGTGACTACTCGCAATCTTTTCTACCCGTCTTAAAATACTTTGCATCAAAGGACTTTTGGTAATGACACCACATCTACTCTTTTTCATCCGAATTTCGGAGAAAGAGCTTTCCAAGCGATTCATTTCAAGCGGTTTTTCGAGTGTCATCTCTACATCTTTGCGTGCATGTTCGTTTTTCTTTTTTAAGAATACAAGAGGAGTATTAGAGGGACACGTCTTCGTCCTTTTCAGCATTTCAATTCCCTGGAGATCGCTGAAAATCACATCAAAAGAGCTAGTTTTGAGAAGCTCGAGAACGGTTGAACCTCCCTCAACCGAAACGATCTGAATCGATTTTTTGCTCAGCCATTCAGTTAAAAACTCCCGATCAGGTGCCTGCTTCTCAATGACGAGTATCTTTTTCATCTACAACAACGTCCATTAAACCATTCAAAGTATTTCGCTACATACCACCTGCACCATTCTTGTCTCGATTCATATCGTCCACACTAAGCAAGGCACTTGGCTTTCTTGTTCGCGTCTTCTCTAAGCAAATACACGCGCATCCCCCCTCATGTACCGCATAGCGCTCTCGAAATTTTTTTGCAACGTCCGCTATACTGAGAGAGTGCAGATTCTATTTTCAATACTCAAGGTAAAATGTTCATTTTTAAATGTACTATTATCAGCTTATCCCTCTCGTTTTTATGGGGTTGTTCTGGATTGCAACAATCAGAATTAAAGGAAAGAGGGCGCATGAATTTGGTCGTTGAACCCATCACACGGAGATCTTCCGACTCTTTTTTCGATCTAAAAGATCCGAAACCAGCGCAAAATGTTCCCTCTTATCCTTGGCGAAACAAATATATCAACGGTATTTTGCGGATCAATAAAGAGTTCTTCCGTTGCAAAGGGCACCCCTCAAATCCTCCCTTACGGCTGATTTCCTCAAACGGCAAAGCCACGTATCAAATCGATTGTGAGGGAAGCGAAATGCACAGCCTCCCCATTCGAGATGGAAAAGAATTTATTTATCCAATCCTGATCGATTTACTCAATTACATACAGGAAAAGATGGGGAAAAAAGTGATCATTACATCTGGTCATCGCTGTCCGAAGCACAATTTTTATGTCGATTCGGGAACAAGCAACCCCGTTTCCAAGCATTTGATGGGGGCAGAAGTCGATTTTTACGTCGAGGGAATAGAGGACTCCCCCCTACCAGTCATCCCAGTGCTACAAGATTTTTGCGCAAAAAACCCTTTGCTGAAAAAAGACAATCAATGGATCAATCAAGATTTCATCATCACATGCCACGAAAAAGGAGGCATGCGCAACGGAGACAACCAACACCCCTACCCTTACATCACCATTGAACTGCGGATTCCGTTCTCTCGTCACTTGGGCTACTCTAGCTTTCATCGCAGCAGATGACATCTAGTGCTAACTTCCTGTCTTGCCCACCTACTGCCAATGATCTCTGAGGCCACGAAGATGGGTAAAAACCTGATCGGGATCGGCATGGGGCATCGCAATCGCTTTTTTTAGCTCGATCGCATGGATGCGCAGAAAGGGGTTGGTCATTTTCTCAACTGCAAGCGTGGAAGGGGTGCTCGACTTACCTTCCGCTGTTAAATTGCGGACTTGTTCGAGCCGCTGTTGTACATCCAGATTATCAGGCTCGACAAAATGGGCAAATTCAAGATTTTTGAGTGTGTATTCATGACCAAAAAAGATTTGAGTAGTATCGGGCAGTTGCGCAACCTTTTCGAGAGAGGTCCTCATTTCTTGGGCAGTGCCCTCTAAAAGACGTCCACATCCCGCACCAAAGAGCAAATCCCCTCCAAACAAGAGGTGACGATCCCGAAAGAAATAGACCACATGGGGCTTAGCATGCCCAGGCGTGGCAATCACTTCAATCGTAAATGCACCAAAGAGCAGTTCTTCCCCATCGTCTACTGATTGCTCTAAGTGGGGAATTCGATGATCTTCTGGACCAATCACAAGACATCCAGTTTTTTTGACGAGAAATTCGTTACCACCTGTGTGATCAGCATGGTGATGCGTGATCAAAACTGTTTTGAGCATCAAATCATCTTTCTCTAGCACATTCAACACTTTTTTCCCGTCTCCTGGGTCCACTACGAGAACTTCATCTACGCAAGCCAAAAGATAGATATAATTGTCCTCTAGAGCCGGAATAACATAAAGAGATTGATCAGTTCCGATTTGTTTTTTTTCTATGCTATTCATGTAACACCCAACACGAGATTAAAAGTAAAAAAACAAAGTAAGTAACGTCTGAACCACCTCCACAGGCGATCCCATGATCGAGGACGGACCGAATTTCTGTCTGTCTCTCGTTCATACAAAAAATTCTCCTTATGCGTCGGATCTCTCGGCATTTCATCAAGCGATGTGAAATTAAAATGTTCTAGATCTGAAATTGAAACCCACCCCTCTAATGTTTCTGTCCATACCTTCGTGTTTGCAGTAATTTCGCCTCGATCGAGCAAGATTTGCAACGCTCGATGAGACTCAGGTCCCCTTTTCTGACCATCTTTTTGGTAATACCAAACTGCTGTTTCTTTCATAAAAACCTCTCTTACTCAAGAAATCGGATCCGATCTATAGTGTAAAATATCCAAATAATTTGTAATGAGCGTGTAAAAACCATTCCACTTGGCATAAAGCCAATCCCATTTGTCTCTAGGAGTCCAAACCGAAGAAGATAAACGATGGACACGCTCAAACGTCTTTCGAAAAGTGTGCGATGGCTTTTCTAGACAAAGTGAATACGCAAGCAGCGATTCGAGTTCCATTTGAAACAAAATCAAGCGCCCATTTTCCATCTCCTGGTCTCGGCCTTTGAGACGCGCTAACTCATCGAGGGCTCGGTGTGTTACCTTCAACCCTTCTCTTAAAGAGTTGACTATTTTTTTTAAAGGGTCTGTGACCTTGGGCGCAAAGCGATTCATTTCTATCAGTTGGTGGATCTTACCTCGCAAATCACCTGCTTTTCTAAATGTTATCCTAGAAAGCTTCTGATAGGGCATCCCGGGAATACCAATGCCCCCCGAAGTGCTGTTGATATAATGAGTTTTGGGATTGTTTTTGATAAACCGCCCAATGGTCTGTGATTCCATGATCCATTTCACAAGAGTGCGCACACATCTGCCGTGTCGGTCTTTCCTAAGCATAGGTCGCTCGGAAGCGCGCACCTTTTGATCAAGCCCTAACAAACACTTCGGATCACCTTCTATGACCCCTTCTGTATACCTCATATTATTGGTAAAGGCGAGGTCAACCCCTACCAAATAAATCGGATTACAGCCCATAGTCGTCGCCAGTTCTAAGCACACTGTCGTAACGGAGAGCGCTTCAATATCGAACCCTCCTTGCAGGGGAAGGGGCTCGATCCCCATTTCGTTTTCCCACCAAGCCTCCAAAGGACCACCCGTCCTTGCATGAATGTAACCATGTGGACCATTAAACGTATTAAAAACAGCTGGATGCAGCCGATTGGTATAGAGCAAGGGCACTTCAAAAGCACAGCTTTTTTTAAAACGGCTCACCTCTTCAAAATTAGGGTCAACTGCTACACAAAAATGAGGCAGCACGTGCATATAACCCAGCCCCGAAATCGCCGAACCCCCGGCAAATAGAAGCGCGCGATCTTCGAGATCACACAACACTTTCTTCTCATCCTGCAGAGAGGGTCCTGCTCCGCACACTACGGCTGGTACCCCTTGGAATTCGCAAGATAAACGGTTGGCATAAAATGCTGTTTGGATGCGGGGGAAATTAAGTAAAACATTTTTTGATAACACCGGATAATACAGATCATCTTTGTGCATGGCATCGTGAACCGTGACTCTTCGCAGCAGATAAAGACGCATGGCAAGCACACGACGCGGCCGTTTGCTCCGGTAATGCTCAAGAGCAATCAATTCAGATTTTTCATATGGAAATTCAAGGGCTCTTTCTTCTAGAAATTGTTTCCACCTTTTGGGATCAAGCATGAACCGAATGTGGATTTGGGGGTGTTCTATCAACTTATCGGCGCCCTCGGTGTTTAAAAAGAGGCGTAATACTTCAATATCATCTTCGATGACCACGAGATCCCGTTTTACATCTTTGGCAAGCCAAGGGACAAGAGCTCTTATATAATGTCCTAGCCCAATTCCATAGAGATAAATCACCTCTAAGTGATCTAGGTCAACAGACCCAAAAACTCGAGCAATCTCTTGCTCAATTTCTCCTTCTTGATGCAACATCTCATCTCTGCGCTTCCCGTTTTCACCATTTTGACAAAACACCCAGGGCTCTTTGTGTATCAAACGCAAGAAAAATGTAAGCTGGGGCAGCAGCTCCTCTACGCGTGTGGTGTTACACATGTTCTGCTCCTTCAAAAAAATGGTGCTCTCTTTTGATAGATCCATCTAACGCATAGAGCAATACCTTTCCGTGTAACACTCCCTCTTTATAAAAGAGCTTGCTTTTCAAAGCTCCATTGGGATAGTAATATAGTTGTTCACCGTGCAACTTTCCCTTTTTGTAACGCTCAATAGAAACGGGATTGTGCTTTGCATCCCATTTTCTGACAATGCCCTCTTTTTTTCCTCGCACGTAAGGCGTTCGGGACAAACAGTTGCCTTCGCAATCATAAAAAACAGAAATCCTTTCCAAAGGCTCACGTTGATAGAAAACGTCCATAATGCTCACAAATAGTCCTAAAAAAAATGAACCGTTGCACCCATTTTTCAAAAGAAGGGTCCGCCATTGCTTCCACCATATCCCGTCTTTGTAAAAAGCAGCGCCACACCTCCCAATTGGGCACCAAAACAAACTGATAAAATACCTCTTGGGAGAGATCTCGATTAAAAAAAAGGGACGGATCTTTACATATCTTTTGGCATTTGACAAAGCTATTTAATAGCGCTGTGCTCTTCAAAGATAACACCCTGGGCAATGCCCCTTTTAGTAAATGAGAAAGATCCAATGGCTCAAAGAGATATTGATCTTTGACTGAGCGCAGCGTCCGGTTTGCAATCCCTTTCATTGACAGACCTCCCTCGGTAGCATTGAGAAACACTGTTTGAGGATGTGTTTTTGCAAAGTGTTCGAGAAAGCGCCGTCCCAAAAGAAAATCAGGACAGGACAAAACTGTGTGCCCAAATCGATCTACAACGGTGAGACTTTCTCTTATTTGACAGTCTCGCCTTTGACCGAAGTAGATCTGACTTTTTGAGTAACACCCATCCATACCAACAAAAATGATGGGTGTGCAACCCAAAAACTGTGCCACATGGGTTAAAAACGCAGCGACATGGGTTCCTGCATCAAAAAGGGGCAAGTCTGGCGTTAACCAACGCTCCAAGCAAAGCCCTCCACTTGGTCCCATCCGGATCAAAGGTCCTTTTGCTCTGGACAAAAGCGACGGTGCTGTTTGATTTTGAAAAAAGAGTGGACAATGTAACAAAGGGAAGCTCTGTTCAGGGGGATGTGGGTCAATACTCCCTCCGAAATCAAGTGATACCCGCTCTTCGATCAACAGTTGTAAAGCAGATCCCCCGGCGAAAACAGCTGCTTTGTTACCAACTGTTTTGAGAACATCAATATTCTTGTCAAGAGAGGGTCCTGCCCCACAGATGATAGCGGGGACATTTTTTAGTTTGCCCTTGAGCGCATGGCCATCCAGGGCAGGAAGGGTGCCATTCTTCAAAATATTTTGCGCATGGGAAGCGCCATACTCCCGATAAAGGGATGCTTTGTGCTCTACATTCATTTTTAGATCGAGAAAATGGGATGCAAACAATCGATTTTTCCCAGGCATAGTCAGAAATTCAAAGGGGCGGTACAGCCCCTCCCCAATGGCTTCTTCCAAACTCTCTTTTTGCAAAAAGACCAGTTTAACCTGGGGGTCTTCGAGTAACCGGATGGCCTCAATTGTTTGAGAAAAACAATCCAGACGTTCCCTTTCATCTTCAATAAAAATCAACTGGTGGCACCGATCCCGGCGCAGCCACTTCGCGGTGCTTTGGATCGGGAGTCCAACCCCATATACGTAGAAGATTTCGGTTTCCCTTCTAGGTGCAAAAAAAAGTTTTTTATCATTTACACTGCCGGTCACAAGAGGATCTCTTACCAGGGGTGTGGCCCCAACACATTGGGTCATGATGTGCACCTTTTGATGAGCTCTCGATAAGAGGGAATAAAATCGCACCATTTGCTTTGTCCACCTTGTTTCCACTCCATCTTTAATTGTTCGCGGTTGACAAGTGCCACAAAAGGAGCTTTGATATAAGCATTGTAACCCCACAACTGAGGGAACATACTTTCTCTCAGAGGTGCTGTTTTACACTCTATCAAAAGCAACGGGAAAGCGAGTTTGGGTCCATAGCAGAGCAAGTCACACCGCCTCTTGTATTGTCTTGAAATCAAGCTTAAATGAGCAAGCGCTTTTTCCACAGTGATCACTTCTCGTGGAAACTCACAGTGATCGATGAGGTAAGACAAGCAACGCTGCCTGACTTTTTCTTCAGGAGAAGAAACGATCCATTTTTTGCGGACGGGATCAAAAAGCTCGAAGCGCTTACTCGGGCGAGATAACGGCATAGCTTCCATCACGGCGACGATAGATTACCTTGAGGGTCTGTTCTTCTTCCGAACGATAGACCATGAAATGGTCATTAGACAACTCCATCTTCATCACCGCTTCATCAAGCGTCAAACATTTGAGGGGACGTCTCTTTTTCTTGAGTACCTGGGGGAGGGTATATTCCTCATCACACTGCGCGTCATTCGCATCATCAATCTGTTGGTTGATCTCCTCGAGATCATTTTTCGAACGCTCGAGCACATCCACCTCCATCTCAGTCACAGCCATACCTTTGGCATAGTGATCTTGAATGCGACTCTTCCACTTGAGAAGCTTGCTATGCAGCCTCCCGAATGCTTTGTCAATTGCAGAATACATATTTTCAGTGATCGCCCCTACTTTCACTTTGAAGTGGGAAAACTTAAGAACAATGTCAACCGATTGATTGAGTTTTTGAACATCGAGCAAAATGTGCACTTCGATGAGGTGGGGAACTATTTTCTCAATCTTAGTGATCTTCTCTTCGATATAACCACGAATAGGCTTTGTGACCTCGACATGTTTTCCCACAAGAGAAAGGGTATAACCACCGTCTTTAAAATCGTTTGGAATGTGGGACATCCAAGCCTCCGCGCGCCTTGATTTACATTTCGATGATGCCCTCTTTTTCTCTTTTTAAGCAAGTGCTCGCACATTGGATTATGAGGATAATTATCTTAAGTTTAATTATGGGAGTGGTGTGAACTGGCATAGTAAGGAAAGTCCAATGTACGAGTTTGAAATGATTTGTCTAGAAGATTTAGTCCCCACAAATCGTAGCTATCGTAAATTTGCTAAAATTTGGTCATTCAAATCCGTGTGGAAGCTAAGCTCAAGAAGCTAGGTAAAGAACAATCCTCACAAAGGTCATGGACTCCTCAGGCTGTTTAAATATTTAACGCTGCGTTTCATGGAGAACCTCAGAGATCGAGAGCTAGAGAGATGCAGCCAAGATGGTTTTGTGAATTCAGCCTGAAAGAAAATACGCCCGACCATTCTATTTTCTGCCAAACCCGTAAGAAAATAGGAATCAATATGCTATCCAAAATCTTTGCTGATCTTAAGAGAAGAGCACGAGGCTTGATGAATGAAGTTTTCCACTTTGTAGACGCCACCCATTTAATAACCAAAGCCAATCTCTAGGAAGAAAGAGATGCAGGGCGCCAAAGAAAAATACGAAAAACTCAAAAGCGAAACTCTGGCCATGCTCTTGTCCCGATACCCTAAAGGGGACGGGAACGCCGCATGCTTTTCAAAGTGGAACAGAAGATTCGCTAAGCCTTCGTTGTATCCATGTTTCTGCTTTTCCCATACTCTTGGGCTTTACTATACAGATCACACGTCGTCGTAGTCGTACATGGTAAGGTATCGACATCAAAAATAGTCTTGCTGTTTCCGACCTTGGACATCTTCTCGGATCGTTTGGTTGTTCAGCGTGGTTTCCAATCCCTGCCCGATCCTTTGGAGCAGGGCGGCAAAAGCGGCTCTGGTGATGATCGATCCGAATCGATCGACCACAACTCCTCGGATCCCTCTCTCGTCCATCTTCTCTGGAGACGTATGCACTGACCTTTGTTTCGACAAAGTCTCCGTTGGGTTGCACCAGAGTCATGCGTTCGACTCGGACATAGAATCGCTCTTGGCTAAATCTCCGTTCGCACTAGCCAAGATGATGCTATATTTGAGAGCAACGCGAACTTTTCTGGGGAGCTTCCCGTTCCCCAAAGGTCGCTAAGCATCTTGGCTGGTCCTTTCGGCTGTTGCACTCCGAGGCTACAATCGGCAGCCGATACCAAGACGCAGCGGACGACAGTCCCAGCTGGGATTGAGGCAGTGTCGTGCGACTTTTCCTCTTCCTGAGAGGAGTTTAGGGAGACGATTTTGAGAGAGAGTGGAGATTGAACTTGGGGGGTGGGCTTTGTCTATAAAGCTTTCTGAACATTCTTCAGCTTGGGCTTGAAATAAGAGTCGAGGGAGTGGCTAAGCCACTAATCAGGAATTCTCTGGCTTTAGCCATGGGGAGGTTTAAGCCAAGCCTGCAATAGGTTGCACGGAGACTGCCATCTCACAAAACTCCGGGCTATCCAATGATATATTCAAACCATTGAGAGCGTGATCGAATACCGACTCACCCAATGCTTTGATTTTTGGTTTCGACTGTTTTGGCATCTTCCTAGATCATAAGAACAAGCTGAAAAGTCGACTACTTGGGCAATGGATAGCGTGTCGATTTCCAATCGCCGTTTTTTACTTTATGTTTCAAGTTGATCACTGCATTGGATGGCCATCCTGTATCAATCGATGGCTTGTTAGGGAGAGAAAAATGGAGATTCATCCTCTCGTCCTCTTCAGGGCTGATGTTGGGGACCGGGCACCGGTGGCTAGCCGATGGACGCGTTACATTCTTACCCCGTAAAGTGGATTCATGGTCAGCCATGAGTTTTTAGCTTCGAATCGTTTGCAAAAAAGCGTGGACAGATTGCATCGTTCCCAGATACCCCCTAGCTTGAATTTCTTTAAAGAGATCCCGCTTCTTTAAGACATGGGGCCGAGCCGCTTCTATTCTCTTGGCCAGGTACTCCTTATGAAAGGGTAAAAAAGCCTCTTGAGGGCGATGCTCTTTGCGGATCTTTGTTGCAAATCCTTGCATAGTTTTTATCGATCCCCGATACCCTTTAGCTCGAATCTCTTCAAAAAGCTGAGCTCCTGATATGGGAGGAGTGTGATGTTCCCGTATCCTTTTAGTCAAATAGTTCTTGTGAAAGTTTAAACCGAATTGTTCGGGCCTCTTACCTCTTCGAATGGGCGCAATGAAATCGCGCACAGTTGAGAGCGATCCTCGGTATCCCCTGGCTTGGATCTCTTTGAAGAGCGTAAGGACCGACACATCATACAGTTGACTCTCTTCTAATCTCTTGATCAGATAATCTTTGTGCTGTTGTAAAATTGAAGGGCGCTTAGGTCCACTGTTTTGTATGTTCTCCAAACATTCCCTCACATTCTTGAGTGCTCCCCGATATCCTTGTGCATCTATTTCTTCTAAGAGGAGACCTTTGCGCACCTCCGAGAGAAATCGTTGTAGATTGGGCAAGGATCCTTGGTACCCTTTGGCCTGAATTTCTCTGAGAAGCACAGATGATGATGCAAAACAGGGTCGAGTTTCTCGCATTCTTTCAATGAGATATCCTCTATGAAATTTCAAAAACGCTTCTGGATGAGCGGAGGCTCTGCGCATATCCTTACACAATCGATAGATGGGGTGCACCGTTCCCCGGTACCCTTTTGCTTGAATTTCTTTTAAAAGCTCGCCTACCACACGTTTTCCAGGTGGAGTTTTCCTTATTCTTTCGATCGCATACTGCTTGTGGAAAGAAAAACATGTTTTTGGATAAGGCTTGCCTTTTTGCATTTCTGATAAGAAGTAGTGCACAGTCCTAAGCGATCCCTGATACCCCATGTTTTGAATCTGTTTAAACAGCGAAACTGCTGATGGAAGGCGATAGCAGGTCTTCTCTATTTCTTTGAGCAAATAATTTCTATAAGGGTCTGTCAGTGCTCTTGATCTGGATGGTCTCGTATACATTGTTGCTAAGCACGGTTCCGTTTGACTGTGTGTTCCTTAACATTAAGTTGTTGTCACATTGACAACTTTTAGGGGCTTTATGAGGTTGGGCGCCCCTCACTCCGTTTTCATTATTTTTAGTGCCATTGGTGGGGAAGAGTGCGTGACAAAGAGCCCTCAATTTTGCACCGATTGCCCGACTAAAAGAAAGAGTTTACAAAAAAGACCCAGATGATGTCAATGATACAGAAAGGCGCTGAGACGTGGGGTGGGTCGCTTATTTAAGAAGAGCGCGGTAAAAGGGTGATTTTGAAACGCAGAGGCGAGTGATTTGAAAAAAATCATGCAAGAGTGTTGATTCTCCCACCAGCTTGGAAATGCCCCTTTGAAGCGCACGTGTTTGCTCTTGGCAGACTCATTTCTAAGTGCACGTTGTGCGGGGAAGACTTAAAATCCATAAAAAAGGGTCGCTCGGTTATTGCGTGCTTTCGGGTTTTCTCCGATCCAAGTGTATGCCGATTGTAGACATATCTCCATGCATTCCAAAGCTTTTTAAGACATCTTCCCCAACCTCCTTGCCAGGATACCGCGTATTTTGATAGGATGATCTTTTTTCTTTTTCTCGCGGAAGTGGTGGAATTGGCAGACACGCTACTTTGAGGGGGTAGTGCGAGTAACATCGCTTGGGGGTTCAAGTCCCCCCTTTCGCATTCTCAATCGATTGAGTGATGAGTTTCGTTTAGACGCACACCCAACCAGAGGTGAATATGTCCATAATTCCCATTACCAATCAACATCAAAGCGCAGACCCCCATCTTCCTCATCTCCCGTGTGACGGGCAGGTTGGTTGCCCTGTTTCTGCTAGCAAGTGGGGCGACGAGCGAGAGATGCGCCTTGCAAAGAAACGTCTCCATTTTCACAAGCCTTATCTGATTGGGAGGCTAGAAAAAGCGCGACCTCATCTTCCGCCTTCAGACTTACTTTTTCGGGAAATTCAAGACAGGGGATACCGAGGAACAACAAGTGAGATGGAAACGTTTTTAGCGACCACGTATAAGGGTAGAAGCACCCCGAAGGTGCTTACATATCTTCATAGAAATTACTTGGTCAAAAAGGTAACACAGGCCCGTCAGCATGCCCCATCAGCAGTCGAGCTCTGCAAACAGATTCAAAACAGGGGGTATCGAGGATCGCTTAGGACTGTGCAAAAATTTGTGTCACAAATACAAAAAAGCAACCCCTGCCCAAAAACACATTTTGCTTTTCACAAGCAGTATTTGATCGAAAAAATAAAGAAAAGTCAACCGAGAAAGGGATTGGCAAAGGAGCTATTGCAAAAAATTCAGAAAAGAGGATACGAAGGGAAGGCGCAACCCATCTATCGATTATTGGTGAATATGGACATGATGTCCACGTACTCCAAAGCGTTGTTACATTTTCATCGGGGATACCTAATCGAAAGAATGCGAGAGACTCGACCCCATTTTGTATCACCATCTGTGCTTTTCACAGAAATTCAAGCCCGGGGATATAGAGGATCCCTGTCCAATCTATACAAATTTCTTGCATTGGTACGCAGAGGTCTTGTCTTTGAAGAGATAAATACAGGAGGATATGGAGGAGCACTGCACAATGTAAAAGAGGTTTTGACAGGGATGGGCAGCGATGGATCTAAGTCTCCTCGAATTCCGCAGCAGCACAAAGATTATCTGATCAAAAGGTTAGAAGAAAATCAATTTTATGGTTTATCGACCCCTACACTCTTCAAAGAGATTCAAGCCAGGGGATACCGAGGGTCGCTCTCAACTGTGCGCAATTTCGTTGCACCCATCCGAAAAGAGAAGTGTCCCAAACACTTCGGTTTAGACTTTCACAAGCACTACCTCACCGGGAGAATAAAGAAACAGCAAGCCTCTCCCATATCGGGAACCCAGCTCTTTAGAGAGATTCGAGCCAAAGGGTATCGAGGATCGTTAAAAACCGTGCAAGGATTTGCAACAAAGATACGCAAAAAGCATGCCTCCCAAACGGCCTCTCTATCCTTCCATAAGGAGTATCTGGCCAAGAGAGTAGAAGAGACCTGGCCGTATGTGTTAACGGGACGGGAGCTTTATAGAGAAATTCAAGCTAAAGGGTATCGGGGATCATTAAAACCCGTGCAAACTTTTTTGCACATGATCCGAAGCTAAAGAGCCTGAATGAACTTAGATGGACCCACCTGGCGTCTGAGGAATGCGACCCTTCATCCGGCTAATTACTGAGGTTTTTTCCTCAACATCCGCCCTGAAACGCCTCCTCTCCGACCAGTGAGAGCAGCTCTCCTTTCACATACGACTAAGACGCAAGATGGGCACAATCTGACATTCACGGGAAGATATGAAAAGAGCACGGCGTTCCCTGACATGCGTTTTGAAATTTGAAGGGAAACATTAAAATTTTTTCTCAGGGTATTTAATGCGTAGATGGCGAGCAACTACAAGAGTTTTGATCATAGTTTGTTTAATGATCTCAAGCTCTTTGAAATTAAGCTCGCAATTTTTGAATTGGCCATCTCTTAGCTTTTCCCCAATAAGACGTTCAACAAGTTCGATAATCGACTCTTCACTGACTGTTTCAAGAGAACGGGACGCAGCTTCGAGAGTGTCGGCAATCATGATGATCGCTGACTCTTTGCTAGATGGATTAGGACCTAAATAGCGAAATTGATTTTCGTCTACAGCGGTCTTATCTCCGCCCATCTGCTCAACTTGTTTGCAATAAAAGTAGTAGACAAGAGTCCGTCCGTGATGCTCTTTGATGACATCAATAAAACTTTGAGGTAATCCGTGCTTGCGTGCTAAAGCCTCACCCTGCTTGACGTGATCAATGATCACTTGGGTCGACTCAAGAGGGGTCAGGAGTTGATGAATATCAAGCTCTCCCATCTGATTTTCAGTAAAATAATGAGGGTTAAAGAGTTTGCCCACATCATGGTAAAGAGTGGAAACGCGGCAAAAGAGACCATTTGCACCAATTGCCTGCGCGGCAGCTTCCGCGATACTGCCCACTACGAGACAATGTTGGTAAGTCCCGGGTGCCTCTATGCTCAACCGTCTCAAAAGCTCATTATTTGGATTCATGTACTCCATAAGAGTGACATCGGTCATGATAGCAAAGATCGACTCAAAAATGGGTAAGAAACTGATGATGAAAATCGATGTCAAAAAGAGGTAAGCAAGCGCCACTAACGAATCGATAAAAGTATTAAAACCCCAAAACCGATCCAAAGAAATGTTACACGCAAAAAAAACCAAGACGCAAACCATCCAAATCTTGGCGCAAATCGCAAAAACCTCCTTTCTCCTTCGCAGTCCCCTACAGTTTAAAATAGCAACAATCCCCGCAGTGAAATTTGAAACTAAAAAATGGTTTGGATCTGCAACTAGAAAAAGACCAAAAACGATTGTGAGAACAAAAACAGAAAACAGAGCCAGTTCGGCATTAAGCAAAATTGCGATCAAAATGGCTGCAAAAGGGACGTAAAGTGGATAACGAATCATGAAAAAAAAATCTGTGTGACGCGGAAGAAAGAAATCTGCCATTTTTGACAGAAACAAGGTGAGAACGATGATTGTCACATACAAACAGAGCTTTTGCACCGATTGCAAGATTTTTTTGTGACTCGTTCTCAGGTAAAGCCAACCTAAAAAAAGGATGAGCGCCGCAAGGATAAAACTACTCGATAAAAAAAGTGGCCTGTTGAGATTTCTTTGTTTCGAGTTAGTTTCTTTTAGAGATCGATGGATGGTAATACGCGGTACTTCTCTACTTTCTTTTTCATCGAGAGAAAAATCGCCGTCTTGAATCGCTTGATTCTTCAAACTGACTGTTCTTCCCACAATTTCTCTGAAATGACCTTGAATGGAAGTATCTTCTTCAAGAAAATAGACTCCCTTCCAGAAATAATCTACCGCATAAATTACAAGCAGGGGATAAAAATTCCCTTTATCCAACACCTGATTTTGAATTTTTCCCCAGAAATTTTTTGAGAAAATGGTCAAACCTTCGTGAGATGAGCTCGGAAGACAGTGATAAGCCCCTTTTAAAGGTCGTAGCAATTTGAGCAAATGCAATGTACGCTGATCAGAAAATCGAACGTCAAGCAGGACGGTGAAGATTTCATCTTGCAATTGATTCATTTCTTCGAAAGAATGATAAGGGCACAGAATCTGCCATCCTCGGTCTTCAACGAGAGAGGCCTTGATCTCGAGTCGTTTTGTCTCAAGTGCGTGCGACTTCAGCTTGTAGACCGGGCCCATGTCTTCGGGTAAATGCACACGGGCGATGGCAACTTCCTCTTCGTCTTCAAAATCATCAGAATCGGATCGACCAAGCGCCTCTTCATCTGATGCTCGATCAAGCGGAGAAAAACTCAGCCACCATCCATGAGAGTAGATAAAAAATGTCAGAGAAAGGAAGAGAATAAGGGCAACTAAAAGTCTTACACCCAAGTGACTATCCCTGAAGTAACGGCTCCACTTGGATTTTTCCCTGGGTTTTTCGGTCATTAAAGACAACGCCTTGCAAAAAGTACCCTTTAGCCCGCCCTTGTACACATTTTCTCATTCTCGCTTATTTTTGGGTAGATTTTTACACAAACAAAATCGCAGTCTGGACATGTTTGCACCTCTTCGTGGCTAAAGCCAGAGGATTTCGGACGGATAACCAAGCCAATCGCATGAATCTTACTTTAAATTCATGGTAGAACGGGAACCTCAAAAAATAGCCATCAGTGTGATGCCTCTGGCACCTATCTGGCTTTTGCGACAAAGAACTTCGGGCGACATGTTGCCTGTCTCCTGGATATGGCCTTCTTTAATCTTTATCTTGTCATACCCCTGAAAGGATTGATCCCAAGAAGAAAAGCATCTTGTCCTTGCTCGCCTGTATCTACAAGGAAGACTTTTTTCCGAAACAACGCGAATCCGTGTGCAACAGAAACGGCTGTAGAACTTGTATCAACTCCTCCTTTCGAAGGGGCCACACATATGTTTCTCATGTGAAGAACATATGCTGTTTTATCTTGGACAAGCTTTTATCCCGACCCTAAACAGGTAGGGTTTCCCACTCGTCCCGGGTAAAAAACTTGATCGAATGATCTTACTATGCAAAAAATATAGCAGACACTAGTTGCAATCAGGTCTGTGGAACACTTGTTGAGATTTTGCGGCCGGCCTGCTGGCAGCCGCTTTAGTAAATTGCCACAAATCAGTTGGAAAAGCCTTTGCCTTTAGGCAAGGGAGTATTCACCGCATCGCGCGTTCGTGTTCTCTCTCGCGTTCTCACTCCCGTTCTCGTTCTCGTTCGTGTTGATAATCCTGTTTTCTATCTTTTCAACTCTTGTTCGTCACTTTCGAAATGAACGTTAAACCTACCAGGTTTTACACTATCATAAAGACTCAGAGTACTCGATGATTGCCCATCACGAGAAATATTCTCAAGAATCTTCCTTTTCACCGCTTCTTCTAACACCTTAAAAAGTAATCAGTGGTCGAGCGAGCATCGGCTCCCTTTACACATTTTTACACACTCAACGAGAAAACCGGATTTCTCTTCGAGTCTCTCCGCGCAGTAGATGTTTGCGCACTCATGCAAAAGTAAGCGTTCAGGTCCGGATAGCTTGTTTTTCACATCCGCCTAAGAGATGTTTAAACCACCGTCGATTTCTGGAAATTCACCCAGGATTCTTTGTTTCACTTCAGATAACAAGCCCACGAATATCTCTTTGGCAAAATCGGGTCTATGCTCAGAGCCGGCCAATAAATTCGATGCGTCCTGGCAAGAAACTTCTGAATGTGTGCTCAAGATTGTGTGCTCAGAATCAGGGATTAGATCAGTGACTATTCCTTGAGAAAAATTCACTCTGAATTCAGGAGGTGCGGCACTGCTCACAGAAAAAAAACTACAGATCAAAAAGCAGCCTACAGCACAAGCAAAATGAGACATTGACATCTCTGATATTTAGTTGTTCTCATTTTTATTCTGGGATTCGCTTACTTTTGATGTTTTCAAAAGATTTTTTACTCTGAAGAATGGGAAATTTCCCCCGTTCAGGGTTGGACTTTCCCTTATCGTCCCAGTTATATCGGCCCTCGGAACTAGATGGCCTGGGTAAAAAAGTCTAATCCTTTAAGGCGAGAGAGTAGTCATAAAAACACGCAAAGCCGCCCCGCAAGGGAAAAAATCTCTCTATTCGCTTCAAAAAACCTCTGTTTGAGTGCTCGACAAAAACTAAAAATTTTTTTATAAACTCCCTATCTCTGTTTTTGGATCAAAAGTCAAAACAGGGGTCTAAAACATTAGGTAATGGAAAGCAAATGAGCACTTTTTAACGTGTGTTTTTTTCTAAAGGAATAGGTAAGTTTATGAATCAGATTACCAACGCTCATCATGGACGCGGCCATTTTTGTTTTCATTCCTTCATCGCACAAACACCTTCCCAAAACAGCTCGTCTAGCAGGCCTGTGTACAGACGGGATCAAAGAGGAAACGCACAAATACCAAAAGAGATACGAAATGCCTGTGAAACAATGCGAGATCATGACGCTCAAGCCATAAATACAACGATCTCCAATAAAGCAAGACAACAGCCCAGTTTAGCAAAAGGAACAAGCCATGCAACCAGTGTTGTATTACAATCTAATAGAGATCAATCCCATCCAAAAACCTGTTTGGCTTCGTATCACAAATATCTAGTTCAGGGAATGCAAAATCCTCAAGACATGTCGCGATTGATATCGCGCAATTTGCGTACCACGCTCCCAGATATCAAGGACCCCCCGCAGACAAAGTTATTCTTCCACAGAAACTACCTCATCAATAGAATGCGAGACACACAGTAT
>Ga0126343_10000033_pt1 | contig 35854 bp, 41 predicted proteins | sample Cyp2metagenome_FD_92531 | JGI IMG/M metagenome (GOLD analysis project Ga0126343, IMG submission 92531) | Coral microbial communities from Lord Howe Island, Old Settlement Bay, Australia - Cyphastrea 2 metagenome | ecosystem: Host-associated > Invertebrates > Cnidaria > Coral ...
TCTGTCTTTTTTGCATAGCTACACTAACGCGCAAAACGCCCTATTTCTTTTGCATGTGCGCCCCTATTTGAATTTCCAAGCTGTTCCTCCTTATTTTCGGAAGGAACATTGGCACATCACTTTTCGGATATCAAGCAATCGTTGTCTGGTTTTAAGCAATGTCTATAAGCATGTGGGCTAATTGCCATCTTTGTGCTCTCTCTCGCTTTTTTCAGCACTAAAAAGTGAGAAATTATGACGGTGATACCACGGCCCATCTTGCCCGTGTCTTAAGACATCATTATTCTCCGAGAGATGCTCCTTTTGATGTGCGAGAAAAGATCGGGGTTTACCCCTTCGCTTTACCAAACAAGGCCATTGCAATGACACGCCTTGTTCTCTAAAATAGAGACATGAGACTTGCTCGTTTTTACTTTATTTCCTTCGACAAAAATGAGTAAGTATTGTTAGAATAAGGGAAAAGAGCGTTGATGAAATTTTCTTCATGAGCCTTCCCTCTGTCAACCCCAGATACAAAAGACTTGTGTATACCGCGGGAGTCGCAACGGCTCTCTCAGGTATTGGTGTACTTGCGCCGTGGGAATCAACAAAAATCATCGGAAGCACCACTCTCATAGGAATTGCTTATGCAACAATTAATGATCTGTTTGCGTGCCGCCAATGCATTGAATATTTCACCGTTGGTCACATCTATGATGGAAGAAGACTTGATCATCGCCCGATTATGACCTTGAATCCCAATTGGAACGCGTTAGCTTGGGGGATGATCTCTAGCTGGCATCTCAGCGCACTTGCGGGGGTCTTGCTCGCCACCCTGGCCCGTGCCCCTATGACAGCTTCGACGCCAAAGCTTTCGGCAAGACAGATCATCCCAGGCCTGGCACTGGGATCTGCTCTACTGCTTGCTAGCATCACCACCATGGCTTGGTTACTAGAACGTCCTCTAGAAAAGGCATTAAAAGAGCAAAGGCATAAGATGGATCTCTGGCCCAATGCACCTAGAGACATGCGGAGAAAATTCACACTTGTCGATTGTCGTAACTCTTTGGGTTATCTGTGTATGACTCTTCTCGTTTCCATCTGCGCCGCTTCCGTGATTGGATTCCGTGTGAGACAAAGTGCGTCTTCAGCAGCCCAATAATGCACCTTTTAATCGAGCTGTTGGATTCGACCGTTGGATTCTCCTACGAGCACGCTCACGGGGAGATCAAAAAAAAGACCTGTTTCCAAAACGCCAGGTATGCAGATGAGCCGCTCGTGGTCCCCTTTGGGATCTTCCCTGAGATTCTGAAAGGAGATATCATAGATGTAGTTTCCGTTGTCCGTTTGATAAGGTTGCCCATCTTCTAAAGTGCGTATCTTACCTCGATAACCTCGTAGTTGAATTTCATGCACTGTTGCGAGGTAGCCGAAGGGAAGAATCTCTACGGGAAGTGGTTGTTTACCCAATTTTTTTACGAGCTTCGAGTCATCAACGATGACGAGCATGCGCTGACTGATGGCAGCCAAGATTTTTTCTCTGAGCAGCGCACCCCCCCTCCCCTTGATCATCCGTTTCTGACCATCAATTTCGTCCGCACCATCAACTGTCACATCAATGTGGGTGATTTCGTCCATATTGGCTAACGGAATGCCCCCTTTTTTTGCTTGTTCAAAAGAGCGATTAGAACTCGAGACGATCTTAATGGAAAGCCCCCGTTGACACCGATACGTCAACTCTTCGATAAAGTAAAATACAGTTGATCCCGTCCCCAGTCCCACGAGCATTCCATTTTCAATCCACCCAGCCGCTCTCTCACCAATCTTTTTTTTTAATTGCTCAACATCCATTCATATTCCTCTATAAGAAGCAATGCGTCTACTAACACATCTCATTTTCCCTTGCTTAACATACGCAAAGATTGCTACTTGTCAAACGTAGGGGGAGCAATGGTTGATTATAAACGATTAGTTTCGATGAGCATTTTCTTCTTTTTCCCCAACCCTATAAGCATGTATCGACCTCCGATGAGGTGATCAGAAGAGATAGTCAGAGCCAAGCTCTTCACGGTTTCATTGTTGAGATAAGCTCCACCACTTTTAATCAATCTGTGTACTTCCCCTTTACTCGATACAAAACCAGCTTTTAGCAAGACATCTGTGTATTTTTGATATAATACCTCCTCCGGGGAAAGACGGGCACAGGGCACATCACGGGCAATTTCTTTTAAGATGTCCGGATCGAGGGGGGCTTTTGATCCTGGCATTAATCCCCCAGTGATACGCAGAGCCAACGCCAGCCCTTGCTCCCCATGCACAAACCGCGTAACCTCTCTTGCTAACCTTTTCTGAGCGTCAAAAGGGGGAAACCGCCCCGAACGAATCGCATTTTCATAACCCATGATTTCCGTCATATTCATAAATGTCAATACCCGCATCAGCTTGGTGACATCATCGTCGGAAGTGCGGATGAGATACTGATAAAACTGGTAAGGAGATGTTTTTTGGGGGTCTAGCCAAATCGCTTCACCCTCACTTTTCCCAAATTTTTTCCCATCACTGCGAGTCAACAGAGGATAAGTCATGCCGAAAACCGCATCTCCGCACAGTTTGCGCGTCAAATCAATCCCCGCAGTTATGTTACCCCATTGATCACTACCCCCTATCTGAAGGCACACCCCTTTTTCCCGATATAAATGGTAAAAATCGAAACTTTGCAATACTTGGTACGAAAATTCGGTAAAGCTGATCCCCTCTTCTGAATTTAGCCTAGAACGGACGCTATCTTTCCCGAGCATCGGTCCCAAACGAAAATGTTTTCCAACATCGCGCAGAAAGTCAATCACCGAATAGGAAGACAACCAATCATCATTATCAACCATCTGGCACGGGGCAACGGGATGGGCAAAATCTAAGAACTTTTCAAGCTGCTCGCGTATCTTTTGAGCATTTTTTCTGAGTAACTTTCCGTGGATAAGAGGACGTTCCACACTTTTCCCAGAAGGATCGCCAATTTTCCCCGTACCGCTGCCCAACAAAGCAATGGGACGATGTCCATACTTTTGAAACCAAGCCAGGGCAACTATCCCAACGAGATTACCCAAATGCAAACTATCAGCTGTTGGGTCAAAACCGATGTATAAACTGAGAGGGTGTTCTACCCTTTTGAGCAGTTCATCACTGGAGATTACATCGATAAAACCGCGCTTTTCCAAAACATCTATCACAGTTTCCATAAACTCTACTTTAACATTTCTTTCAACCCTCTCAAGAGAATGAACAATGTGTCTCGGATTGTGAGGTTGTTCTCCGGACATAAGATCCCTTGAGGTGTAGGGCAAGTTGAGCAACCTTTTGGCTGAGTTTGGCAGCGTTCCGATTTTCATCAAAAAGTGACATGGCTTTAGACTTGAGAATCACACGGTGGGAAGCATGAAGGCAGATCCAACGATGGATTTCGCGGGATTTTCTTTCCAAAGCTTGAGGCGTAATACTTTGATCCATCTCTCGAAGGCGTCTTTGGAGTTTTTCACGAATTTTCTTGGTCTTTAATTCTTCTTCTGCAGGAAGTCTGCACTGCTTGTCACTAGGCATAAACCCTCTACGATCAAATTGTTCAATTGATAAGCCAACACCATTACACATTATCTTTCAAAAATAAAGAAAAAACCTGCAACCAAAGAAGAACGAACGGCCTGAATCCACCATCTAGGTAATATCAGTAAAAAGAAGGGCAGCGTACCCGTGAAGAATCAAAACAAGAGCGTGTGCGCACACTCTGAATATGGGACTATTTCGATCTAAGAAGCATGGATATGATTGAGTATTGCTTTTGAAATTGCGCTCCAAAAAATAAAAATCTATCTAAAAAATCATCTGATTAGACCCATTTGACACCTTTTTTTGTGCCGTTTGATTATTTTGATCCGCGGGGTTTCTCCCTTAAGACACACCGATCCCTTAGCTCAGTTGGAGATTTAGAGAAGCTATTTTAAGGGATATTCCAAAATGACGCCAGTTCACAAAACTCCGAATATAGATATGGATGGGATTGAAGAGCAATGTGTACCTCGTTTTCTTAGGCGCAGCTCAAGGACCTCATTGCCGATTCAAAGTCCCCGAGGAGGGAACTAAACTGTGTGAGAAGCGCTTCAATCGGTTTTTGACTTCGCATATTCACACCTGCTTTGCTTAATAGCTCAATGGGAGGTTGACTTGATCCAGACGAGAGAATGCGCATATAAGCGTCCTTGCCCATTTTCCCCCCTCCCAATACTTGATCAACCAAGAAGGCAGCAGCGCTTGCCCCCGTGGCGTATTGGTAGACATAGAAGTTGTAGTAAAAATGGGGGATACGTAAAAACTCACCGTTGATTTCAGGATCGGGGTAAATGTGTGGGCCATAGTAATCGGCACTGAGTTTTCGATATATTTGTTTCAATATGGTTGAATTTAAGGGAACATTTTCCTCAGCTAAATTATAAATCTCAAGTTCAAACTTAGCAAATTGTGTTTGTCGAAACAGTGTCGAACAAATGTCGTTGATTTTCTGACTTAAGAGATAACATTTCTCTCGCGAAGATTTGGCTTGATCAAGCAAGTGGAAAAACAATAAATCTTCATGAAAAATCGAAGCAATTTCAGCTAAAAAGATCGGGTAGTTGGAATATTGGTATGGTTGATACTTGTGACTAAAATAGGAGTGCATGCTGTGTCCTGCTTCGTGAGAAAGAGTCATGAGATCCCTAAGAGTACCGCAAAAATTCATCAAAATATAAGGAGGGGTGCCATAACAATGACTTGAATAAGCACCAGAGCGCTTGTATCTATTTTCCCATACATCCACCCAACGCCACTCACCTAGTCCTTGTTCTAAAATTTTCTGGTAATCAGAGCCCATCACCCCAACCGATTCTACAACTACTGCTTTGGCTTCCTCATAAAGATATTTTTTTTCCCAGTCAGGGACAAGCGATACATGTAAATCGTAATAATGCAATTGGTCAAAGCCTAAAAACTTTTTACGTAGGTCGATGTATCGGTGTAAAAGACCAATATTTTCCCATATTGTGTCAATCAAAGTGTGGTAAACATCTACATCAATTTGATGGGGAAACAAGGCCGCGTGCATTGTAGAAGGATAATGCCTCGCTTTTGCTTTAAAAACATGAGCTTGAACATGGCCATTAATTAATTCGCAGATTGTATTTTCAAACTGTTCGTATTGCTTATGGAAGGCGACAAAAGCATTTTTTCTCAAAATGCGATCCTTCGATTGCATATAAAGTGAGTAAGAACTACAAGAAAGGGATTTTTTCTCTCCCGTACCCGTTTGGATATCCGGAAATTTAAGATCAGCATCATTGAGCAGATGAAAGGCCTTCTGCGCAGCTTCAAAAGGCTTTTCTGCTGCAGATAAAAGAGATTCTTTATCTATGGAAAGGGTATGTGGTTTGAGAGCATAGACCTTTTTCAAGTACACCACGTACTCTTCAAGTACTGGGGCCTTCAAATAATTTTGAAAGCTCTGGGCATCTAATTGCAAGATCTCCGGTCGGATCCAAGAGGTTTTGTTTTTGTAATCGTGATACAGTGCGCTGACGCGATCATAGGCATCCTTATGCTGTGGATGCAGCACATCTTCATCGTGACGTAGCCGAGCGTAGGTATAGAGCTTCATCAATCGATTCTCGAGACTAAAAACACGCGTGAGAAGTTTGGCTAGCTGCTCCGGTCGATCGAGTAAGGTTCCTCGATACTTTTGAAGTTCAGAAGAGCACCTCAGGGAGCCTCGTCCATCTGCTAGACATTCATATTCATTGTTCCACGCATCTAAGCTGGGATAAACAGATGCTAAGTTCCATTTGTACTGTTCGGGAATGTCTCCCCTTTCTCTTACCATTTACTTGTCTCCTAAAGGATCATTGCGAATTAGAAAAGGGCCTCAATCTATAACAACTCTCAATTCTTCATCAATGAAAACAACTGCTAAATATGCATCGTTGATCAAATCGGACCACGGGCACCGCACAGGGAAAGGACACAAAAAAATACCGAATGACCTCCTCATTTTAACTGCATCTAGATGGGTAAGACAACTCATGCTCTTCTCCGAGATGGTCCAAGAAATGAAAAATACCTTTGAGAACATCAATTGGGGCTTCGATGATTGTCTCTAAAGCCTTCTGCACAAGCAAAGATCGGATCATCTTTTTAACAATGATTTCTACAATCTCTTGGATGGGAATCCCTTTGTCAGTGGTGACATGTTTAAACTCAATTTTTTTGATTAGAGGTAAACGATGTCGATCACCGCCGGGCAAGACCACATCAACTGTGATATCACTAAAAAGCAGTTTTTTGATCACAGTTTCTCTTTTAAATGTGAAGGAACTGGTATTGTCTAGATGCACATGCTTAATGATGCTCTGCCAATTACCCGTCGCACGCTGTTTGTCATAGATCTCAATGTCGACGTACATCCGTTTTAAATGAATCTCATCAATCGTAATGGGATTTTTCATGTAGTGGACATAAGGGGCAATGACATGAATCTCTTCCACTTTGAGCGCAGCTGGTAAAAGCGCTTGTGAAGGATTTGCCATGCGCAACTTATTAATGATAAATCGATTTTTAGAAAAAGCGAGTGACTCAATGGAGACGGAAACGCCCATTTTGTTTGCAATCATTCTAGCCAAGAGATGGGCTGATTCAAAGTAAGCGAAAGTGCCCACAACAGCAAAGAAAAAGATGACGGAAAAGAGGATACCCCTTAATTTGCGCATAACCTATGTCCATAGACAATCCAGGCACTTCAAGTCAAGTAACTCATCCCTTGTCTCAAGGGAAAGGCTTCTTGAGGATTGATACTCAATCCACCTAGCCCGAGGGTTATTTGAACATGATTTTACAAGAAAAAACTTCAAAGTGCAAGGAGCACTTCTATCCCACCCGTAAACGGATGGGTTCTCCCGCTCGTTCGGTATAAAAAATACACCCGAATGAGAGTATCACGCATCGAGATTGAAGTGTGCAAGTATGCCCTTTTAATCTAAAGAACAATAGATTTTGTCACACATTGAGACGGCCCTTTGCATGTGCGCTTAGATTGAACCCACCGTTCGAAGAAACCTTTCGGAAATAAGTCTCAATCAGGTAAAAGTGCAAGCCACCTACGAAGGTGATACACATCACTACAAAACCTCTTTAGGAGACCGAGACTTTTAAGGATCTCATATTTTTTTAATTTAAACTGGTAGTTTTCTAGTTTATGCCTCTTTTGAGACATGTGAGGAGTCCCGAGATCTCTAACACATGCGCGCAATGTGGCTTTCTTTATTCCAAAACCCGCAGATATTTGATCGAGCACCGTCTCTCGCGATCTACTTCGATTCACGATCTGTTCATCGAGACTATCGAGCAACGCGGATGTCAACGTAGGAGAGCCCGCCCTTACACCCGAGTTGTCTCCAATGACGATTTTCAAGAGATTTTGACCTATTTCAAAAAGCGTGACTTTAGGTTTAGCAACCACATTTTGAAAAATTTTTATTTTATTATCTCCCGCCTTAATATCGTCGCTCACTTGTGCCCATGCTCGCTTCTCTGCGGATCTTTCATCCGCTTTAAAGGTCAACTATTTTTGCCTCTGCAGCATAGTGATATAATCCACCTCAAGACAGACCAACTTTTCCTCTTCTTGAGCACAAGCTTTGAAGTCAAAGAGAAGGTCATTCATAAAATCTCTTACCCTTTTCTTCTTGGGCAAAGAAACAGAGAGTAGCCGCATCTTCATAAAAAATTTCAATCGCTCTAAGAAGCATCATTTCACTGTGAACACCGCTAGATAAAATAGATAATTGATTGCATAAATGAGCTAAATAGGGGCGCATTTTTAGCCTTCTGAAAGTGCGGATCCGATTGATACGGAAGACGGAAGCGGCGATTTTACAATCCACCCTATCGGCTACCACACATACATAAGTAGTAATAATCTTTTGAAAACAACCTTCAACATCCTTTTCTTGAAACAGATCTTTTTGAGCACGTAGATCTCGAGCCAAAAAATCAGTCTGCCGTTTAACCTCAGATTCACATTTTATAAGATTTTGCTTAGCCAGAAAAAGAAGATGTGCGCACTGCCCACAAGTGGCTTTATCATTGTAATTGACCGTGCCCACTTGAGCAGCAATTTTTTGCCCAATGATTTCAGCGCGAACATTAAGCCAAAATAACATTGATTCAATCATTCTAGTGCGCATGGCATTTCTTCTTGATTTAATCACATGGCCGCGAAGAGGGCTGAAGAAAATTTTTACAGCAATTAATACTATTTTCCAAGTCACCCCCAAACATGGTCGTGGCTTGCCCTCAGGAGATTTTCTATGCCAAGTAAAAAAGATATCACTTTTAACTGCCTCTAACCAATTAAGAGTAGGACACATATTTTTTTGGAGAGTTTCTAGTCGACCATTTGCAAAGCCCAACGTATCACAGCATATACGATCATCGCTTAGTTGCAAGTTGCAGCTGGGGTGGCTGATAGACGAACATGTATATGTATTTATCTGTGCAACTGTCATACCTCAGTTCCAATTACACCGCTCTAACCGATCACATGAACGAGTAGGAGACTTGAACCTCCCCATAGCTAAAGCCAGTGGATTCGTGAAGAGTGGCTAAGCCACTCGCTCAAGGCTTATTTCAAGCCCAAGCTTAAGAATGTTGATCGCGCTATTTGTGTCGCGATCATGCAGGATACCACACCCTATGCATTCCCAAGCTCTTACCGACAAGCCTGCTTTCTCTGTGGGGCCATTTCTAGCACCGCAAGTAGAGCGGGGTCATGGTGGTATATTTTGAATCGACTTCTATGTATTGCCTACCGCTTGTAGTGCACTTGTAGGCGAGCATTTGTCTTCACTGATAATGATTAGCTTCCTGAACCGATTTGCCGAATCGAATGGAGCGCTTGAACGTTCCGTTTTTCTTTTTCTCGGGTTTTGGTTTTTTTGCACTCTTTTGGAGCGAATCTTTCGAAATAGCAATGAGCTCACATTCTTCGACTAGCTTTTTGGATATTTTGTGGTTGTCGTCTTTTCTTCTGTTTTTAAGCCTTTCCATCAACCTAGAGACGAATTTTTTGTCTCTTCCTCTCTGGGCTTACGCAAGGTCGCAGCTCTATCTCTTTGCCTCTTTTTTTGTGGGTCTTTTTGAAATGCTCGTTTAGATCATCGTCGGTTGTCATCAGGTGAGTTTTGCAGCCAGGGTCAATTCCTATTTTCTTCGATGCAGCCTTCTTAATGGCTTTGGGGTGAGCATCTATGAAAAGACAGAGATACCATATCAGATGCTCGTTTAATCATGCGGCCGCACTTGATTTTCCCTTCTGGGATGTCCTGTTTGTGGAACTTGAGAGATCCAATCCATGGAGCTCTCTTTATCGAGCTGAATTTTTCGAATGCCCAAGTTCCAAATTGGGTACAGATGAAAGAGCCATCTCTCTAATTTCATTTCCTTTTTTTGTTTAATTTCAGCTTGAGTTGGCGTTGGATCATATCACTTTTTGATTTTCTAAGTGTTCCTTAGGCAACAGCAAGGGGAGCGCCTCCCACTGTGGACACAAAATAGGAGTGCATCCACAAAGAGGGAAGATGTGTCCTTATATGCTTGTATTTTTCTCTTAAGATATAGGAGCTTCTGCCTTTGATTTGTTTGACAAGTTTGTGAATGCCGTATTGAGGATCAACTTCGAATAGCAGGTGAACGTGATCTAACATCATTTCTTCTGCAAGGATTTCGCACGACTTTTCTGAGCACACATCATCAATCGTTGCAGCAAGGTCTTTTTGAATTGCTTGTGTTAGAGCTTTTCTCCTATATTTAGAGCACCAGACGACATGGTACTTACAAGAATAAACGACATTTCTATTAGATTTGTACTTGGAAGTTGTCATATTAAAATCGTAATTTACTTGTGCATATTAATCAAGCGCTCCTAAACTCCATGGCTTTGGGCCAGGAGACTTGCGTCGCGTCATCGTTCAAGGCTAAAGCAGACAACTCTAGATCAAGGGAGGAGGGAACACAACGGAAGCCCATTAAAAAGAAGAGAAGGCACTGAGGAGTGCCTTCTCAAAATTAAACGATAAGACCTGGATGGTTTAGTAATCCATGCCTCCTCCCATAGCGGGAGCAGCAGGAGCGGGCGCTTTTTTATCGTCTGGTTCCTCTGTAATAATCGCTTCTGTTGTGAGAAGCAATGAAGCAATAGAGGCGGCGAGTTCGATAGTCAAGCGCACAACCTTCATGGGATCAATCACACCCATGTCAATCATGTCACCGTAAGTATCAGTCAGTGCGTTCCATCCTTCATTCTTCTCTTTGCACTGCATCACTTTCTGCACAACAATGGAGCCTTCCAGGCCGGCATTTTCCGCAATTTGGCGCAGAGGATAGGTGATGGCTTTGATCACAATCTCTATGCCCACCTTTTCGCATCCGATCATAGACTGGGCCATTTTTTTCAAAATGGGAATGCAATGAATAAACGCTGTTCCACCACCGGGAAGAATGCCCTCTTCCACAGCGGCCTTCGTTGCTTGAAGAGCATCGTCAACGCGATCTTTCTTCTCCTTCATTTCAACTTCTGTGGCAGCCCCAACTCGAACAATACCCACTCCACCAGAGAGCTTAGCCAATCTCTCCTCTAATTTTTCTCTATCATAATCAGAGGTGCTCTCATCAATTTGTTTTTTAATCAAGGAAATGCGTTTCTGAATTTCTTCTTTCTTTCCCTTGCCTTCTACAAGAGTCGTTTCCTCTTTTTTGACAACGGCCTTCTTGACACTACCGAGCATATCAAGGGTAACAGTTTCAAGTTTGATGCCGAGCTCTTCGCTAATAAACTGACCACCTGTTAGAATGGCGATATCTTCGAGAATGGCCTTTCTTCGATCACCAAATCCAGGTGCTTTCACAGCGCACACTTTGAGACCGGCGCGGAGACGGTTCACAACGAGTGTTGCAAGGGCCTCTCCTTCCACATCTTCTGCTATAATCAGAAGAGGGCGACCACTTTCTGCTGCTGCTTGCAAAACGGGAAGAAAGTCTTTCATCGTTGAGATCTTCTTCTCATAGACCAAAACAAAGGGATCTTCCAAGATAGCTTCTTGACTTTCTGGGTCTGTCACGAAATAAGAAGAGAGGTATCCGCGGTCGAAATTCATCCCTTCGACGACATCGAGAGTGGTCTCAAACCCTTTACCCTCTTCAACGGTCATGGTGCCGTCCTTACCAACGCGCTCCATTCCCTTTGCAATAATCGAACCAATCTCCTCGTCATTGTTGGCTGAAATTGTTCCAACTTGAGCAATTTCTTGAGTATTTTGGATCGATTTACTCATCTTCTTGAGCTCATCAGTCAGGGTTTTAACCGCTCTTTCGATCCCGCGCTTGACTTCCATGGGATTGGCGCCGGCTGTGATGTTGCGCAGACCCTCTTTGTAAATGGCCTCCGCTAGCACTGTCGCAGTTGTGGTACCATCACCAGCTTTATCAGCCGTCTTGCTAGCAACCTCAATCACCATCTGAGCACCCATATTCTCGTGCTTATCCTCTAGTTCAATTTCTTTGGCGACAGTCACCCCATCTTTAGTAATGTGAGGGGCTCCGTAAGACTTGTCGATGGCGACATTGCGACCCTTTGGTCCCAGTGTCACTTTGACCGCTGATGCTAAAGCCTCAACTCCCTTGAGAATTTTTTGGCGTGCATCTTCTCTATATTTAATATCTTTTGCTGCCATAATCGTGTACTTAATACTCCTTCTTAACCTTCAATGATTGCAATAATGTCATCAAATCGTAGAACGATATACTCTTCGTCATCTACGGTCACCTCTTGACCTCCATATTTATCCATGAGGATCACATTCCCGATTTCTACGGGAGCAGGAGCGGGTGTTTTGTTATCACCGGTCGTTTTCCCCTTACCAACGGCAACGACGCGAGCAGATTCTTGTTTTTTCTTCGCCGAATCGGGAAGAATGATGCCTCCCTTGAGATTTTCTTCCTGCTCCAATCTTTGCACCAGGACGCGGTCCCCAAGAGGCCTGAGTTTTAATTTTTTTTTCGTTTCCATAAAGTTTAAAAACTCCTCTAAACATTCCGGATTTCGTTATACGAGGCCCATCATAATTGGGGAAGGAAATTATTGCAACACTAATTGGCACTCTCTGAAAAAGAGCGCCAGCCTGAATTCGACCTAACTTATTGATTTTTTGCATATAAAGATAGCATGCTACCCATATACGCCTTCTCTATGTGGATTGAAAAATTGCTTGAAAATAGCCCCGCTGAAAACCTCAATCTACCACCACATGCTGCGCGATGAGAAAATTTTCGCATTGATTTTCGTTTTCGATATGGTCTGAGGGGTAAATAGTTGGTGATTTTAGAGGAACAAGCCCTTTAATGGGGGTGTTGTGAACTAGGATAATTTTGAAACACCCCTTAAAATAACTCCTTGAATAAGGAGAATACAATGCACCAGTTAGAAATGATGTGTCTAGAAAATTTAGTCCCCACAAACCACAACTAAGGAGCAAAATCGAAATATGGGGCCAGTGAGAGATGCCGTTGGCAAGCGGTGGGAAGAGAATGCAAAAAGTATTAGAAGCCTCAAAAAAAACATTGCTGATCACAAAGATTACATGGCAAACCCAAAAAACACTGCTCCAATTGGAATAATCTTGACCAAGGCGAGCGCAATGGCCTAATGAAGCACTGGGCAACGGAGATAAAAAGATGGGAAGAGCAGATAGAGTTGCTAGAAGCAGTCATCGAGGAAAGGCTGAATTATGAAGAATAGCAAACTTGGGCAGTATATTGTTACCATGATCGCGCTATTCAAAAAACAGGCCTTCGAGGCGAAGGCAAAAGCAGATCGTTATCCACTATCGGTCAACAATAAAGGTATCCGTTCAGGGGGGTATTAGATTGAAGGAGCGTGATTTCTGGGATTAAATGTTGCGCAAGTAGGCTTTCTGGAAAAAGCAAAAAGCTTCCTTCCCTTGTTTCTTCAAGGTCATCCAGATTGACACTGCTCTTTCCATAAAAAGACTACCTTCTTTGCTCTTACGTCCCATGGGAAGTGTTCTTCCATAGCACGATGTGTCTAAGCGATCTCTTAAGCAGCATTGTTGGTTGGCTCTAATCCTGGATATCGGGTAAAAAGGAACAATTTGTGATAGTGCGTGAGAAGTCTGCCTGCAAATCTCGACATTTTATCTAATCCATTTGCGAGCGCGTCATCGAGAACATGTTCGAGCTTTTTCTTCCGATAACTTACCTTTGCTTGCATGGTTTTCCTACATGGATCACGTGTTGCCCCAAATATCTCATCCATTTCAAAGAGGGCTCTAAGGCTAAATTCTCTATCAGGACCATCTCTTTGTGCACACTTCCTAAAGTCTCGGTAGAGATGAGCTAGGCAGTATTGTTGTCTTTTATAATCATAAACCTGGTATCGGTCGGTGACAGTAATCCCTTAGCCGGATGTAACTGAGGCTTTGCAAGCCTCTTGCCTTTAAAATGCGGAGAAGCGTGTCTTGATCTGTTGTCGCTGCCTAAACGTAGCGGGTTTGGGCCTCTTTTCTAAAGCTCGTTTCATCGACATAGGCAACTTTCTACTCTTTTTTGGAGGGCTTTGAAGCTTGGATCTAAAGCTCTGGAGATTTTTTCTCCATGGCGGGAATGCTCTTAAGAGAAATATCCACGTCAAGGAGGCTCTTTAATAGCCCTTGTGTCGTCCGCTTGCTCATTCGATACGCAGAACTACACAGGCTGATAAAGCTAATCAACTTTGGGCCAAAACTTGTTTTGTCCCAGCCCTCTGGGAAAGGTGCTACTTGCTTTCTTCCACAGCCTTTGCATTGATACTTACAGCATTCAATCCGAGTAACAAAAGGCTTAATTTCTGGGATATCAACTTGGTCTAAGAGTCGAGAAGACCTCTGCTTAAGGTCTTTGCTGCCACACTATTGACACTGACTGATCCTAGAGGTAACACGCTGATCCACACGATCAGAAAGTGTGCGAAAATGTCCTTGATGCCCTTTGAGAGCACCGCCTTTCGGTCTTTGTTTATTTTTTCTCTGGTCTGTACTTGGGGGCTTGGAGCTATTGGTGGAATTGAGTCCAAGGCGTTCCTTGAGCCTTGTGTTTTCTTCCTGTAGTTGAACAATTGCTTTTTCAAGACCCGCAATCCGTTCCTGTAAGCGCGCTACGGCCCGCGAGTAAATCATCATAAGAAGGCTTCATGGGGGACTATGCGAGCGCTTTAATCTTTATTTTGTCACCCCCCCCCACTGAACGGATACCAAATAAAGAGCAAGAATAAACATCACCTTTTGACAGAGCAGATATGTTTGGAGCTTTCTTTACCTAGCGCTACTGGTTTAACCAGTTCATTTATTTAGCGCTGTTTTCCTTGGCATTCAGTAATGTAACGGAAAACGGTTGCGGAAAAGACCTTGCCCACACTCCCCACATAATAAGCGGGAGTCCAAAGCTGGTCTTTTCCGCACTTGCCCTTAAGGAAGGGGAAACGAAGACGCAACATTCTCGAGGTTTCTCCTTTTAACAGATTGGCGATGTTTGCAGGGAAATATCTGGGGGACGCTGAGATGAACACGTGAATGTGATCAATGTCTGTTTCAAGTGCGATGACGCGAAGCCCATGTTTTTTAGAGCACTCATAAATGAGCCTTTTGCATTCTCTTTCAACTGCTCCCGTCAAGACCTTTCTTCTATATTTTGGAATCCAAACGAGGTGATATCCCAGCTGGTAGTGCGTCCATCCCGTCTTGCTGCGCTGCAAATATTTTTGTTTTATACTCCCCCCATCCACACTTGATTATAAAAAATGATGAACACAATGCAAAATCAAAACGCCATAACTTTGGACTTCTATTGGCGATTTAAATCGTCCGAGCTTGATCTCTCGCTCAGCTTCACGTGCCCAGTCCTCTGCTTCCTTTTTACGATCAAAATGATTGCAGACGGTGGGATACCCTTTGATACGAACAACTGCCCGCCATCCTTTGCTGTTTTTGCGTTTATAAATAGATGTCATCTCAAAACCTTTGATTATTGCTTATGGTAATGAGTAACTAGACTTTATGGTAAGATGTTTTTTCGTTCCACCGCTATTGCACCATAGAGTAAAAACAAAGCGATATTCTTGAGCTTTTAACCCTGGCTTTATGTTTCTATCTATAGTGAAATGAAGGACTTAGAAAAGCAAAAAACTCTCCGGATGCTGGATTCGAACCAACGACCAACGGATTAACAGTCCGCTGCTCTACCGCTGAGCTAATCCGGAACGAGCTTCGCATCATAGAGCAGGCATACATTATTTATCAATGTGCATATTGGCATCGGGTGGAATCAAAAGTGTTGAGGCTATCTTAGGCGACCTTCTGCTCTTTCTAATGGCCCTCCTCCCAGTATCCATTTGATCTCGCTACCCTCAGCTGTAGCATGGCATTTGCATTCTCGATTTTCCACCATGCCCCAGATATTTTTAATCTTTTATATATGACATGTCGGTGGCTACTTTCAATTTCTCTAGACCCTATGGCCAGTCCCTTGTCTTTATAATCCATATATTTTATTCGTTTTTCCATGTATCTCACACACTTCTCTATCCCCCTTGCATCCGGAACTGTATCGAGCTCATTCATCCTCATCTTTAGCTCCCTTAGGATGTTTTCACAGCCTCCCTCTTTCAGCATTTTCTTCTTCTCTTCCATCCACTTTTATGGATCGTGCGCACTAAAGGAGATTTGGGCTAATGCGTCCTCGCTTGGAAAGTGACAACGTGGTAATCTCCGCTTCATGGATCAACTCAGCGGTTATATTGAACGGATTACCTTTTGCAACCAAGAAAGTGGTTTTACTGTCGCTCGTCTAAAGCAACCCAAGCAAAGAGATCTCATCACAATTGTGGGATCTATGCCAAGCATCAATCCAGGAGAAACAGTCCACTGCTGCGGGTGTTGGAAAAATCATCCAAAACACGGAAGGCAGTTTGAAGTGACCAAGTTCAAGTTAACAGCACCTGTGGATCTCTTGGGCATCCGCAAATACCTTGAATCGGGCATGGTGAAGGGAATCGGTTCTATCTACGCCAGCCACATTGTCGAGCATTTTGGCGTTGCAACACTCAAAGTGATCGATCAAACCCCTGACCGCCTTTTGGAAATCCCCGGCATCGGTGAAAAACGGATGCAGAAAATCAAGGCTTCTTGGGATGAACAAAAGGAAATTAGACGGGTGATGATTTTTCTCCAATCTCACAACGTGAGCCCAGCTTTTGCTCACAAAATCTTCAAAGCTTACGGTGAAGAGAGCATAGAAAAAGTGACGAAAAATCCCTACACAATGGCCAAAGATATTTTTGGGATTGGTTTTAAGACAGCCGATCAAATGGCCCACAATCTGGGTATTTGCAAAGATGCACCCACTCGTGTGCAAATGGGAATCGAATATGTTCTTTGGGAACTGAGTCAAGAAGGTCATGTGTGCTATCCAACCGAGCGACTCGTCACAGAGACAGAAAAAGTGTTAGAAGTCAGGCCAGATACCATTCTCTCGGGAATCGGGACGCTTAAGCAAAACGGGGGAATCGTTGAACACATGGTAGAAGAAACGCCTACAATCTGGGTACGCCCCCTTTTTATCTCAGAAATAGGCATTGCAAAAGAGCTCGAACGGATTCGAGAAGGCACCTGTGCTATCCGTTCTGTACTTTTGGATAAAGCGGTTACCTGGGCAGAAGCAAAAATGCAGATGCGCTTTGCAAGGGAACAAAAACAGGCAATCACAAAAAGTCAGTCAGAAAAGTTACATGTGATCACGGGCGGACCCGGAACGGGAAAGAGTACGATCACACGTGCCATTTTATTGATCACTTCCCATCTCACCAGCAACATCACTTTAGCAGCACCCACGGGTCGAGCAGCGAAACGACTCAGCGAAATCACCCATCAAAAAGCACTGACCATTCACAGTTTGCTCGAATTTAACTTTCAAAAGGGTGGCTTCAAAAGAGATAGAAATCACCCTCTTAAATCTGACCTTTTGATCATTGACGAAGCTAGTATGATCGACACGCAGCTCATGTACCACCTCCTCAAAGCAATACCCACAACGGCACGTGTCATTTTTATTGGAGATATCGATCAACTACCCAGCGTGGGACCCGGAACTGTGTTGAAAGATTTAATCGATTCTCATTGCGTTTTCGTCACACGACTCAAACAGATCTTTCGGCAAGGCCGAGGGTCTCGCATCGTACAGAGCGCCCATCGAATTAATGCCGGTTACTTCCCCGATTTAACACCCGATCCAAACAGTGATTTTAATTTTCTAGAAATCGAAGCTCCCGAAGCCATTTTGACAAAAACACTTGACCTAATTAAGCGAGAAATCCCCGAAAAATTTGGGTTTCATCCCATTGATGACATTCAAGTGCTCTCACCGATGAAAAAAGGTCTTACCGGAGTGGATCATTTCAATTGTATCTTGCAAAAAGAACTCAATCCACAAAGGCTTCAGCTGATACACATGGGAAGAATATTTCAGTTAGGTGATAAGGTCATGCAGATCCGCAATAATTACGACAAGAAAATCTATAATGGAGATGTTGGACGTATCCGAGAAATTGACCAAGAGCAACAAGGACTTGAGGTAGACTTTGATGCATCCGAGGTGCATTACGATGTTTCTGATCTCGAAGAACTCGTGCTTGCTTATGCAGTCTCTGTACATAAGTATCAAGGTAGTGAGTGCCCTTGCATCCTCATGCCCATAGACATGAGCCACTTTAGGCTCCTTTTTCGCAACCTTCTCTATACTGGAATCACACGGGGGAAAAAGCTCGTTTTTCTCTTGGGAACAAAAAGGGCCTTGGCAATTGCCATCAAAACAAAAAGCGCACAGTCCCGTTTCACCGGATTAAAATATCTCTTATCTCGCACACATGCACCATCATCCCTCATTTTGTCTAAAAGATCACCATCCAAGGCTGATTTCTAAGAAATGGGATCTCCAGGTAAAGCATCAACGAGCTCGAGCAGCTCTTCAGATGGCGTACTTCCGCCCATGAGCAGCATCCCCTGACTTTCGATTCCCATCAATTTTACGGGTTCTAGATTGACGACAAACACAGCTTTCTTACCGATTAGGGTGGTGGGATTGGGGAATCGTTTGGCGATTCCCGACACAATCGTTCTTTTCTCCAATCCAAAGTCAACTTCTAGCTTGAGAAGCTTATGACTCTTTAATACCGAATCTGCGCTCAAGATTTGCCCGACACGCAGATCGAGATTTGTAAAACTGTCAAAACTCAATCTCTTTTTAAAAGGAGGAATACTTCTGGAGGCAAGGCGCTCAGATCCTCTTTTCTTCTTCTCGAGGGCTTCAATTTCTTCTTTAATCATCGCATCCTCCACTTTTTGAAACAAAATTTTGGGTTTATTAAGCCGATTAGTATGGGGTAAACCTCTCTCGAGTAGATCATCCCAAAGGTGACTGTCGAGAGGTTGTGCATAGCCGAGCATCTTCCAAAGATGTCGGGCAGTTTCGGGAATGACTGGGAAAGAGATGAGTGCCAAAACATTTAAAGCTTGCAAACAACAAGCCAAAGTGGTCTGCATTTCACCTCTTAGTGCAGGGTCCCGAGCGTATTTCCAAGGCCTTTTTGCATCAAAATAACTATTGCCAAGAGTAGCAAGTCCCATGATGAGCTGCGTGACTTTTCGAATGTGAAAACGAGCATAGGCACAATAAACTTCCTTTGCTTTGGCCTGAATGTCTTCTAAAAATTTTCGATCTTCATAAAGCAGTTCGCCAAAGGGGGGGATCTTTCCTCCTAAATGGGTGTGCACAAAGACGAAAATTCGATTGACCAGGTTCCCGTATTTCCCAAGCAGCTCCGAGTTGCAACGCATTTGAAAATCTTTCCAAGAAAACTCGCTGTCTTGATTCTCAGGGGCATTGGATGCAATGGTGTAACGGATTTGATCTGAGGTGAATGTTTTAAAGAAGCGGTTTAGATCAATACACCATTGATTAGATTTGCTAAATTGCCTCCCTTCGAGGTGGTAAAATTCATTTGCAACAAGCTCATCCACCAGCTTGTAAGGGGTGTTTTGCCCCATCTCCATTGCGGGGAAGAAAATGGCGTGGAAGGGAATATTATCTTTGCCAATAAACTGAACGTAATGAGTACTGGGATCGAGCCAATACTTCTTCCAAGCATCTGGGTCTTTACCCACAGTGTCGGCCCATTCCATACTAGCGGAAATGTAGCCAATCGGGGCATCAAACCACACGTAAAATACTTTTCCTGCTGCTTCATCCAAAGGCACCGGGATCCCCCAGTCTAAATCACGCGTGATCGCTCTCGGATGCAGATCATTTATGTAGTTTTGCACAAAAGAAGTAACATTCCCCTTCCAGTGTTTTGTTTTGATCCACTGTGACAGTCTGTCTTTAAACAAGTCAAATCTCAAAAACCAGTGTCTCGTCGATTGCAAAACGAGTTTGGCCCCTGTTAATTTTGAACGAGGGCCTTTGAGGTCTGTGGCCTCATAGCTATTCCCACAGCTCACACATTCATCCCCTCGCGCATCTTCAAAGCCACACGTGGGACACGTGCCTATCACATAGCGATCCGCCAAAAATCGTCGATCATCTAGAGAATAGAGCTGATCAATAATTTTTGACTCAATATAGCCATTTTCTAACAGTTCCTTAAAAAATTGTTGGGTCACGCCGCGGTGTCCTTTCCAAGTCGTACGAGAGTAGTGATCAAAAGAGATGTGCATTTGCTGGAAAAAACCTAAGTTGATCTGATGGTAGCGATCGACATGCTCTTGGGGCGTACGATTGGCCATTTCAGCACTTAAAGTGATGGGAACACCATGCTCATCTGAACCACAGATGTAGAGGACGTCATGCCCCAAGAGGCGCTGAAAACGAGCATAGCAGTCCGCGGGCAGATAAGCACCTGCAATATGGCCAAAGTGAAGTGGACCATTTGCATAAGGGAGTGCAGCTGTCACCAAGATCTTTTTACTCACTCGTGATGGCTCCCTCATCTACCTTTGCTTGATCTGGTGGTGTCCTTTTAATCTCTTCGAGTAACTTTCCAATGCTCAGCTCATCATTCCCCGCATGAATTTGCTGACGAGCCACTTGAATAGCGTAGTTCGTCATACTAAAACTATCTTCAAAAATGTCTTTAAATTTTTCTTTTGTCAGTTCGTCATTTGCCATATCATCTCCTTAATTGACGTGCCGAACGCGGTGCTCTTCGGCGATAATAATGCTCTTCAATACATGGTACGCAATCTTTAGTTCATCATTCACAATCCGGTAATCGTAATGAATGGCTTGATCTATTTCATAGCGAGCCCATTCGAGGCGCTTGTCGATGAGTGCTTTCGACTCAGTTCTTCTGCTCGTCAGGCGGTGCGCAAGTACTTCCATCGAAGGGGGCTCTATAAATACAAATAGGGCTTCTAGCTTTTCCTTCAAGGCTAAAGCTCCTTGAGTATCAATTACCAATATCACGTGCTTTCCCCGCAGACATTGGCGCTCAACTGCTTTTTTCAAAGTGCCATAGCGGTAACCAAAAACCTGGGCATGTTCTAAAAAATCCCCTTGATCTATCTTTTGTTGAAAGGCGGTCTCACTTAAAAATATATAGTGTTTTCCCTCAACTTCTCCCAATCGAGGAGGACGGGTTGTACAAGAAACACTCTGAGTAAGAGCGGAAGGAAATTCATCCAAAAGCATTTTAACTAAAGTCGTCTTTCCCGTGCCAGCTGGAGCGCTAATAATCACTGCAAGTCCCCGTCCAGTGCTTCCCATTAAAGACAATTTAATCACTCAATATTTTGAATTTGTTCTCGTATTTTTTCTTGATCAGTTTTGATTTCCAATGTCGCCCTCGTAATCTCCAGATCCTGGGATTTGGCAGCTACCGTGTTCACTTCCCGGTTCATTTCTTGAATTAAAAAGTTGAGTTCTCTTCCAGAACGTCGCTGTCTTGATCTAAGTAGCTTCCGAAAATGCTGAATATGAAAACGCAAACGAACCATTTCCTCCGTAGCGTCCGCTTTCTCGGCAAAAATGACGAGTTCTCTTGCCACCCGTTCGGCATTTTCGTTTTCTCTTGTGCGAAACTCTTTCAAACGGTTTTCTAATTTTTCTCGAAACCTTTGCGGAGCCAACTGCACTTTTTCACCAATCAAGTCGAGCTGTTTCTCAACATTGCTGAGCCGAAAGTCAATATCTCTCAAGAGGGCTTCACCCTCTTTTTCACGCACGGCAACACATTTCGAAAGCGCTTTTTTAAATCCTTCCATCATTTGGTCTTGTAGCTTTTCATCCACTACAAGAATGGTGTGACTACAGCTCATGATTCCATACTTTAAAAGTAGATGAAAAGGTAAGGCCTCCTGAAGGTTATATCCCAATGCCTGTGCTCTTTGATGGCAAGAGCGTTGAAAAGAGCGTAAACTTTCAACATCTGGCAGCACCATTTCGCCGTTTTTGGAATGATCTTCTTTCGTCACTCGAATGGTGATACATCCTCGTTTGATCTCTTTTGATAGCTCTTTCCTCAGCTTCATATCAAAACTGAGAAGCTCCTTTGGCAGATTGACCGTGACATCCAAGCTCTTTCGATTCACAGAATGAATCTCGATCAAAAAACTCCCCGCCTCTGTAGTCACATGGGTCTTGCCATAAGCTGTCATGCTGCGAAACATGCTTATCCCAACAATCTTTTCAGAAAATTTATAATCAAAAAAACACCTAAAGTCAAGTCAAGCTTTTTAGATAAAGTTCAAACTATTAAGACAAATAAAAGGGGACCAAATTAGACGGTCAAGCCTTTTACACCATTTTTAAGGTCGATTAATTCTCAAGATCTTCCCCAAGGATCAATTTTTGATTATGAACTTGACCGGTTTAAAAGATCGTCTGTGAATCGGACAGATACCATGGATCCGGATGGCTTGCACATGTTCGGGAGTTGGATATCCCTTGTGCCTATTAAATCCATACTGAGGCCATTTTAAGTGATATGTAATCATGATCTGATCACGCACATGCTTGGCAATCACAGATGCCGCTGCAATGCTCTGCGACAGAGTATCCCCCTTGACCACCGTTTGAGAGGCTATTTTCGTCACTAGGCTTTGGTTGCCATCAATGAGGAGAAAGTCCGGGAGAACGGTGAGATTTTCAATAGCCGCTAACATAGCTTCTAAAGAGGCGCGCAAAATATTGATACAGTCAATTCTACGATGTCCCACCACTCCCACACCACATGTGATTTCGGGGTGGGAGGAAAGGAAATGGTAAAATTCTTCCCTTTTTTTAATAGTGAGTTTTTTACTATCCCTAATCCCCTTAAGAAGGAAGCCAGGGGGTAAAACGCAAGCAGAGGCAACAACTGGTCCAGCGAGCGGTCCTCGCCCCGCTTCGTCCACACCTGCAACACGCCGATACCCCCGCCCAAATGCCCTTTCTTCTAATTTAGTTAGCTCTTCGATCCCTCATAACCATCTCACAAGCTCAAGAGCAAATAGGACAAGCAGTAATGCTCGGCTCAGAGCGTGAGCTCTTACTCTTTGAACTTCTCAACAGAATGGTCCTCTTTACTTTGATCAACATGGGATGTCGAGCCCTCCCCAGCAGCACCTCCTTTTTTTCCGCGAAGAACCTGACTATCGGTAATTATTTTTTTCTTTGTTCCCATTTTCTCTTTGATTTTCGCTTTTTTACCGGACATACCGCGCAAGTAGTAGAGTTTGGCTCGACGCACCTTACCGCGACGTGTAATCTCAATTCTCGCAATGCGCGGGCTGTGTAACATAAAAACCCGCTCCATACTGGAACCGTAGGCAACGCGATAAACAGAAAAAGTTTCTGAAAGTCCCGAACCCCTGCGCGCGATGACTGTACCGGTAAATACCTGGATACGTTCTTTTTCTCCTTCAGTAATCCGAATGTGTACTTTTATAGTATCACCAATACAAAAACTGGGAACATCTGTTTTCAACTGACCACTTTCGATTGCTGTGATGAGAGCACATTGGTTCATGGTTGATTCTCCTTTCCATTTAACTTTTCTATCAAATCAGGGCGTACTCGCTGAGTTTTTTCTAGAGCAAGCGAGCGCCTCCACCTTGCAATTTTTGCGTGATCACCTCGCAGTAAAACGGGAGGCACCTCCATCCCCTCAAATACAGGAGGCCTAGTATAGACAGGTGAGTCAAATATCCCATTCTCAAAAGAATCCTGCTCGGTTGCCAGAGCATTGCCAATGACGTTGGGAATAAAACGGGAAACGGCATCAATTAGAACAACGGCAGCGGGGGCACCGCTCGTCATCACAAAGTCTCCAATACTCATTTCCTCATCCACTTCGAGATCAATCGCCCTTTGATCGATTCCTTCGTAATGACCACAGAGCAAGATAAGATGCTTTTCTTTTGCAAGACGCTCACATGTTCTCGCATTGAGAGGGGTTCCCTGAGGAGAAAGATAGATCACTCGAGACTCTTTTGTCTTTACGCTGCGTATAGACTTTTTGACTGGCTCTGCCATCAATACCATACCTGGACCTCCGCCATAAGGCCTGTCATCCACTCTTTTAGCTTTTCCCTCAGCAAAATTCCGTATGTCGACGAGATGAATCTCAAGTAGACCATTTTGCCTCGCCTTTTTAATGATACTTACTCCAAAAGGACCCTCGAAATAGGCGGGGAATAGGGACAAAATATCAAAGCGCATGCAACACGTGACTAATTTCTGCTCTCTTTTTTAGATCGCATCAATTTTTTCTTCTCAAGCTTTTCTTCTTTCACAGCTGCGAGTAGTCCCGGCGCCGCATGTGTCACAAGGTGTTTTGCTTTCTCTGTAAACTTGGCCCCTCGATCGAGCCAGTATCGAATGCGATCTTCCACTACACGGATATGATCGGGGCTTTCTCGATGAGGATTATAATGACCTACCATTTCCAAATACTTTCCATCGCGAGGGGAACGGTGATTAGCAACGACCAAGCGGTACATCAACCGGTTAGACCGCCCCATCTGTCGCAAACGAATTTTTAACAAGGTTTACCTCTCATAAATAAACAATCACTCAATCCTGCGTTCTTCTACCCAAGAGAGAAGAGTTTTGACTTTTCAAGTCAGCTGTCACGACAGCCGCCACACATTGCATTTAGCAGCCTTTTTGCGTAAAAGCTGAAATTTAGATGAGTTGCATTCACCTGGGAAATTGATCGACGCAGACACTCAATCAAGGATTTAATTTTCTTCAAAAATATTTTGTCTTTACTGTGACTACTCCCTCAACCAAAGGTGAAGGTCTCTAGGGACTGTTACCCAAACCATCTAGCCCGAAGGTTATTTGACGAGCATTTTACACGAAAAAACCTCAAAGTCAATGAGAGCTTTCATCCCGTCCCTCAAAGAGTGGGCGATTCCCGCTCGTCTAAGCTAAAGCTTTTTTTGAAAGAGAAAAAATCACTCCCCGCAGATTATACCACACTTAGGAGAAGTGACTACTCCCTCGCCTAAAGGGGAAGACTTCTAGGGATTACTACCCAAACCATCTAGCCCGAGGGTTAATTGAAGCACATGCAACAGGAAAAACCCTTAAATCAGTTTTTTTGTATTCTTTTCTCCCAAAAAAGAAATTTCTAATTATTTAAATCAAACGGGTAAAGTTTCCCGCTCGCTCGAGATGAGAAACAGCAAAATAGCTCATCAGGATTTAAAAAAGCCTTGCTTCACCGACTTAAAATCAGCTAGCTGCTGTTGTAAATCGGTCTCTTTTCCCACCATTTTTTTGAGTCCAGGCATATTTTTCATCATCTGCTTGATTCGTTTGAACCCTTTAATCATCCGATTCACTTGATCAATAGAGGTTCCGCTTCCCCCGGCAATGCGAAACCGGCGTGGATGAATGAGCTCTTCCAATCCGAGGCGTTCCTCAACCGTCATGGAAAGGATCATTGCCTCAATTTTGTCCATGTCTTCATCCGACATTTGCAAATTAGCCACGTTAGAAAAACCGGGAATCATTTGAGATAGATGTCTGAATGAGCCCATCTTTTTGATCAAACGCATCTGCTTTAAGAAATCATTGTAGCTAAAAGTTGCTTTCCTGAACTTTTTTTCTAGTCTCTTCGATTCTTTTGCCTCAAAATGTCTCTCGGCCTTTTTGACGAGATTGATGACATCACCCATGCCTAAAATGCGATCTGCCATTGAATGAGGATTAAATGGTTGAAAGTCGGTCATTTTTTCACCAACACCTTCAAACAAAAGGGGTTTACCCGTGACCTCTCTAATGGAGATGGCCGCACCAGCACGAGCAGTACCTTCGAGCATTGTGAGAATAGTGCCAGTAATGGAAATCTGCTGATCAAACTGCTGGGCCACATTCACGGCGTCTTGTCCAGTTGCAGCATTAGCGACAAACAGGGTTTCATGAGGATTGATGGCATTTTTGAGCTCTTTTAGTTCTCGCATGAGATTTTCGTCTAGATGAATTCTCCCCGCCGTGTCGAAGATAACGACGCCAAGCGCCTGCTTCTCAGCGTATTCGAGAGCAGATCGCGCCACCTTGATCGGACTCTTTTGGCTGCGATCAACGTAAACCGGGACGTCAATTTGCGTTCCCAATGCTTCTATCTGATCTATGGCGGCAGGCCGCTGGAGATCGCAACCGACGAGAAGCGGTTTTCTGTTTTGCCCTTTGAGCATTAAGGCTAGTTTGGCCGATTGAGTTGTTTTACCCCCTCCCTGGAGACCGCAGAGCATGAAAATTCCCATCTGGCCCCGGATGACGAGCGGAGTCTCCTTCCCGCCCATTAGTGCACATAATTCATTGTGAATCAGTTTAATGAATTGATCTTTTGGAGAGATCGATTTTAAAACATCCTGTCCAAGAGCTTTTTCTTTCACCCGTTCGATAAACCGTTTGACTACACCATAGTTAACGTCGGCATCGAGAAGCGCAAGGCGTACGGTCTGGATAGCATTGGAAAGGTTTTTCTCTGTTAACTTCTTATTTGAAGTGAGACTAGAAAAAACAGACTGAAACTTTTTACTCAGCTGGGCAAACATGTTCCCATTCTAGATGCAGTTCAGGAGAAACTCAAGAAAAAAAATCGATCTTTTCCAGCCCAATCCTTTACGCATCTTTTTTGCTTCCAATGATTTTGATCAAAAATCTGTCTTATTGCTTTTGCTTGGCCTTGGCCAATCTCGAGAAAAACTCTCCCTCCCTCCATTAGAACTGAGGGTAAATCGAGCGCGAGCCGGTGATAGAACTCTAATCCATTCTCTTTTGCAACAAGAGCCTCTTTTGGTTCAAAATATATTTCCTCTTCTAGGTAGGAGTACTCTTTTTCAGAAACATAGGGTGGGTTACAGAAGATAAAGTCAGCCTTTTCCCCTTGAAAATGAGAGAGCAGATCGCTTTGCACACACATCACATCGAGACCGTTTTTTTCAGCATTAGCCTCAGCACAGGCAAGCGCGTGTCTCGAAACATCGGATAGAACGGCTTGAATCTGCGGACGATGTTTCTTCACGGCAATTCCCAGACATCCACTGCCTGTGCAAAGATCCCACAGAGTCTTTGGTTGATTGGGAATTTCGGGCAAAGCCAAACTCGCAAGAATCTCTGTTTCGTAGCGAGGAATGAATACCCGGGGACTCAATAAAAGGGGACAGGTTAAAAATTCTGTCCTTTTGAGGAGATACCCAAGTGGTTCTCTGCGTCCTCTCCTCTGGATCAATTGAAGATACAGATCCAATGCTGTCCCCTCCAAAGGAGTGTCCCATTTAAGTAAAAGATCCAGCCTCCTTTGTTGCAAGACATGAGCAAGCATCTCTTCTGCACAAAACCGAGGGAAAGGGACCTCCTGTTTTTCGAGAAATGCCGTTGACCAGTTAAGGAGCTCCCACACGTTACGCATGGGTGAGTTTTTCTCGGTAATAATGACTCACCAGAGCTTGGCTTATCTCTTCCAAATTCCCCTCCATAATCTGGTCGAGCTTGTAAAGAGTCAGTCCAATGCGATGGTCCGTTAAGCGATTCTGAGAAAAATTGTAGGTACGTATCCGTTCTGAACGGTCTCCCGAACCCACCTGCGAAGAGCGTAAGGAGGCCCGATCCCGTTTTTGTTTGCGCATTTTTTCTTCCGCTAAGCGAGCTATTAGAACACGCATGGCCTTTGATTTATTCTTATGTTGAGAACGCTCCTCCTGGCAATAGACCACAATCCCGCTTGGCACGTGTGTGATGCGAACAGCGGAGTCAGTCGTATTGACATGTTGGCCTCCAGCACCAGAAGAGCGGTAAGTATCGATTTTGAGGTCGCTTTCATCAACGACGACCTGCTCTCCTTCATCTGGTTCGATTAAAACGGCGACTGTGATTGCAGAGGTATGAACTCGCCCCTGAGTTTCAGTCACTGGGACGCGCTGTACCCGATGAGTACCCGCTTCATACTGCAGAAAACGGTGCACATTTTTCCCTGAAAAACACAGGATGTACTCCTTGAAGCCACCTGCCTCTGACTTGGCACAAGAAAGAGATTCCCACCCCCATCCCATCGCATCTGCATAAAGACAGTACATGCGCAAGCAATCACCCACAAAAAGGGCCGCTTCATCCCCACCGGTTCCAGCACGCAACTCCATGATCACATTCAAGTGATCACGAGGGTCTGGGGGTACGATCAGGGACTCAAGGGATCTGCGAGATCGCTCGACCTGCTTTTCAAGCTTGGCAATATCTTCTTGAACGACTTGGGCAAACTCGGGGTCAATCTCCCCTTGCAGCAACTCCTGGTTTTCTCTGAGATTCTTCGACTGTCTTTCAAAATCAGCCCAAGCCCGAGCGAGGACGACTAAATAAGAGTGTTCTTTTGAGAGTGCACGAAATTTTTTTTGATCTCGAGCAGTTTCAGGATCATTGAGCTCTCGCTCAAGAGCAGGGAGGCGTTTGATGAGCTCTTGCACCTTATCTTCCATGAGATAAAGTCTATTTCTCGGATGCGTTTTTCTTCATTTTACTTTGTTTATGCACTGCCTTTTTTGAAGCACCGGCCCTCCCTTTCTTCATCATTGCCTTCTCTGTGGTGGGCTGCTCTTCTGCCAACTGTTCTTGTAATTTTATCTCTTTCCGCGCATAGCGCTTACGGAATTTATCGACGCGCCCCTCCGAATCCACGAACTGCTGACTTCCAGTAAAAAAGGGGTGAGAAGCAGAAGAAATGGGCACGCGATAGACGGGGTATTCCCTTCCCTCAAATTTTTCCGTTTCTTTAGGATCCAAGGTAGTGCCACAAACAAATTTAGTTCCAGTTGCTGTATCGACAAACAAAACATCTCTATAGGGGGGGTGTCCCTCTTTTTTCATACTAACCATTACCCTAAAATTTGATCCGAACGGCTGCCAAACAGTAGAAAGCACCGCTCTCTCTCGGTTCAGCTACACTTTAGCATAAGACACTATTTTCTACAAAACACAAAAAATGGGGAGAGATTTGATGCACATCTAATCTTTGAGGATGAAATGCAGACTGTCCAATCACCCCTGAACACGACTCGAAATAATGTTGTAACCCATTGACCTATAGACTTGATAATGGCGTTGAGCAATAGATTGTCGCCGATTCAAAGCGAGATCGTCAAACGTGTAGATCACCTGAAAAGAAGGGTCGGTTACAGGAGTCTGTGTGAGATTAAACACAGAACTAGCACGATTGGGATTATTTTCTGAAGAAGTTAAAGCGATGAGATCATCGCAAGAAGTATTTGTGATAGCATGGGGAAGGAAACTATCGAGCGGCATGCGCCACAGGAGTAAATCTAAATAGTCCAGCGCTCTTTGGTCGGGCAACTTAAAGAGCAGTGGCTTTTTGTTGTAAAAATACTGGTGAGCCAAACTGACAATCCGGCGTTGTTTTGCCCGAGTGCTCGACAGTTGAAAAAAAGTCACTCGGTGCACTTTAATTGACCACTGTTACTTTCCCGACTCATTTGAATCGTTCCACACGAAATCAAAAATCTAAAGAGATCTTCTGTGTCAATGTCGACTTTTTTTCGCTCATATTTTGAGTACATTAAGAGAAATCCAGAAGCGGGATGAGGAGATGTGGGTACAAACACCGCCTGGAAATGAGCATTTTGAATCTGTTGATCCACATGCACTTGAATCTCTCTAGGGAGATCTCCAGATATCAAACCAAGAGCATAGGTCTTTTCAGAAGGAAAAGAGACGAGCACCGTCTCTTTAAAGAATGTTCCCTTTTCCCCAGTCAACACGTTTTTCCCAATGTCTTGAAAAGTGCAATAAATGGTTTTAATAAGGGGCGTTTTTGCAAATAAGCAATTGATCCACTTGAGCAAACGGGAAAAACAGAGGCGACGAGCGAATACCCCGATGATAAACACAAAAAGTACAAAAAAGATTAAGACAAAAACACGACCCAAAATCAAAAATAGCTGATGATATTTTCTCGCCATCTGCCCTCCATGAGACAACAGAACGTGATCCATGAGACCAATAAAAGGATTTGTAAAGAAACGGATCACGACAAAAAATACAAAGAAAGTAATGGCAATTGGAAGAAGAATCGCCAAACCCGAAAAAAAGGTTTTTTTCATGTTTCGGGTTTATTATTGACTTGCGATGCATGCTCAGGAGTAATCACCCCACAAGACACAATGTATTTAACCGCAGCTTCTGGCTTCAAATCGAGATAAATCAGTTCTTCTTTTTTGTACATCAGCAAGAAGCCCGTCGTTGGATTGGGCGTAGTCGGCACAATCACGGAAATGAGAGGCGCCCCGGCTTGCTCAGCACATACCTCGGGGGAATCCCTCGACACGAAACCTATAGCGTAGGTACCCTCTTTCGGAAAAGGAACCATCACTACTTTTTTAAAGGAGTCGGTGACAAAAATGGTGCGAATGATTTCTTGAGTTGTTTTGTAAACCTTGTTAATCAGGGGAATTTTGTGCAAGATTCTATCGCTGAGATTGATGAGAGCCCTGAAAAAAAACCAGCGGGCGATCACCCCGAGTAGCAAAGTAAAGATAAAAAGGCACACCAAGATGAGAAACTTGCTACCAAACACCACAACTTGTTCTGGAGTAAGAAAGAAAATCCCTCTGTTTAATACATCCAACCCCTGCAGCAGGCTGACCACTAATCCAACAAAGGGTTTGGTGAGAAGATTGACGATAAAAACCACAACGGGAATGGTCAGCGCAAGCGGGAGCAAAATGACCAAACCGGCAATAAAGTACTTTTTCATGTCTCCTCTTCTTGGATCCTCACATCTTAATGGAATGGAGATGTTAATATCAAGATCGACAACGCAAGGCCAGTGTCACCAACGATTTAATTCAGTTTAAAGCAAAAATCTTTAGTATGCATGGTACGTGCATCACTTGAAATTTATCGGATTAAACATTACCCTGGCTGAAAATGATGAGTGATTTCCCCTCTACAATTGTTTTGCGGCATCGCAAGGAGAATCTCAAAAAATGTAGCCTTAGGGGCTTCGAAAAACGGAAAGACTTTCGGTTTTTCATCTACCCTTTGGATTCTCTTCCTTCTCTGCACAACTATCTTTTTTTAAGTCTTGATGGGCCTGTTTTATCGCTGAAAGACCAAGGCAAGGGAATGTTCCTCGTGGACGGAACCTGGAGATATGCCAAAGTCATGTCTGAGGCTGTCCCTTTTTTGGAAAGACGCAGTCTGCCTCATGATTTTAAAACGAGCTATCCCAGAAAAAACACGAACTGTACAGACCCTAAAAGAGGGTTAGCCTCGATTGAAGCTCTTTACGTCGCTTATCTCATTTTAGGGCGGAACACCGGGGGATTTCTGGATCGCTACTACTGGAAGAACACCTTTCTTCATCTCAATCTCGCCTCAATTAAATCTATTCAGACATGCGGTTTTGGTTGAACGGGTTCATCCAATCCTGTAGTCTGTGCACTCGGAATCGTTAAGTCTTGAATCTTGTGAAGCCCACAACCTATCCAAAAGAAGAGCACAAAATCGATGTCAGCCACATTGATGATAAGGCCCTCTATATTCTCGAGACATTGCGAGCAGCTAACTACACGGCTTACCTGGTGGGGGGAGGAGTGCGGGATCTTTTGCTGCGGCAGAAACCCAAAGATTTTGATATTTCTACCTCAGCAAAACCGGAGGAAATCAAAACTCTTTTCCCCAGCGCCGTCTTGATTGGGAAGCGATTTCGCTTGGCTCACGTCCGCTTCGGCCGCACAGTCATTGAAGTCTCCACGTTCCGTGCAGGCGATATTGAAAACGAAAGATTTATTACAGAAGACAATATTTGGGGCAACCCCGAACAAGACGTGCTCAGGAGGGATTTTACCATCAATGGCCTCTTCTACGACAGCGAAAAACAGCAGGTCATCGATTATGTCGGGGGCTATCTCGACATCCAAAAGAAGTATTTGCGCGCCATTGGACAGCCCTATTTGAGATTTAAACAAGACCCAGTCAGAATGATCCGCTGTCTCAAATTTCAGGCCCGCTATGGCTTTGAAGTGGATGCAAAAGCGCAACAAGCCTTAATCGATTGCAAAAAAGAGATTGTGAAAAGTGCTTGGGCACGCATCCTGGAAGAACTTTTGCGGATGCTCGAGTCGGGTAGTGCAACTCCATTTTTTAAACTCATTACCGAACATGGATTGCTCGAAGAACTCATCCCAACACTCGCGCAGTTTTTGGAAACACCTGAAGGAAGTGTGATCTATGATTATTTGCAAATAGTGGATAGCTTTGTCGAAAAGCCGCACCGCTCTCAATTAAAAAGACCGGTCCTCCTGTGCTGTTTGATGTTTCCCTTGCTTGAAAGAGAATTAAAGACTCGCTATAGCGATCAAAAAAAAATTCCCCATCTGGGTGAAATTTATCGAACAACTGACCGGCTGCTCGATACAACGTTTACCTCTCTTTTCAAGCTGCCCCGCCGCCTCAAGATTACGACATTAGATACCCTTGTTTCACAATACCGCATGACCCCCTTGCACCGAAGAAAAAAACAGATCTCTCGGCTTCCACAGATCGACAATTTCGACTGGGCCCTCCAATTTCTGCATATCCGTGCGCGCATTGAACCCACTCTTCAAACAATAGCCTCTAAATGGACTCAGCTATTTCAAACATCTCACCGACCTCACTACCCATGTCGAAAAAAGAAACGAAAACGACGCCCTCGTAAAAACACATGAACTCTTCTTACGATCTTTTTATCTTCGCTGGAGAGGCAAGTGGTGATCTATATGGAGAAGAATTAATTAAAGCCCTCAGAGAAAAGCAGCCCGATCTAAAGATGAGGGGGGTAGGTGGGCCCCTTATGCGAGAGGTGGGTTTCGATTGCTTGATGCAAACGGAGTCTTTTGAGGTTATGGGGCTTTTCGACGTCCTGCCCGCTCTCCCCCGTTTGTACCGCTATTTCACCCATATCCGCAATGAAATTCTCAAATCAAAACCACGGGCTGTTCTCTTCATTGATTACCCGGGCTTTAACCTTCGTATGGCGCGTAGTTTGAAGAGAAAAAAGACGACGTCTCAGTTGCTACACTTTGTCTGTCCCAGTGTCTGGGCTTGGGGTAAAGGCAGAATCCCTCTGATGGAAAATACCCTCGATACACTCATGACTCTCTTTTCCTTCGAGGCAGAGCTGTTTTCCCCAAGCCGCTTACATGTGGAGTATGTCGGTCATCCCCTCGTTGCCCGCATGAGATCTCATGAATATGAAGCTACATGGCGCTTTGAATACGGCATTCCTGAAAGAAGTCATATTCTTTCTTTATTTCCAGGGAGTCGGCGCAGAGAAATTGAGCGTAACTTGCCCCTTCAGCTCAAAGTAGCGCGAGAGTTTATCCGGGGAAATCCCAAGACTCTGTTAGCCATTTCCTGTGCCCGACAAGAGCTTTTACCCCTTTTGAAACAGTTTGATCTAGGAGACGCACACATTATCCATTCAAACCACCTCTATGAACTCATGCACGCAAGTCACTTGGCAATCGCAACATCCGGAACGGTCACACTCGAACTAGCACTGCATCAGGTCCCCACAGTCGTCACATTCGTCATCAAGCAATGGGATGCGTGGATTGCACGTCGCATTTTACGCATCAATCTGCCCCATTATTCCTTGCCAAATATTATACTAAAAGAGCAGGTCTTCCCAGAATTTTTTGGCACTTACCTAACACAGAGATCGCTAACACAGGCCTTGCAAAAGCTCGATTCGAGTCGTTTATACCGAGAACAATGTATATGTAAATGTAAAGACATCAAAACAAGAATTGGACGCAGAGATGCCCCCAGAGAAGCTGCCGCGATCATACTCAAATCGATCTTTGGAAAGATTGTTCCAACTCATCGCGTTCCCATCCAATAACTTTTCGAAGGTCCTCACCTCTTGCTTCATTTCAGCCGCTCTTTTTTGTTTGGCAATGTCTTGGTCTTGCTCAACAATTTTTTCAGAGCTGTCTGTACAATTGAACGATGACGCGACGCCAGTCCCCTGGCTTTAACGATGGGATTCAGGCGCGCTTGATTAATATGCGCAAGTAAATTAAGATTTGACCGTGACAACTTCGAGATACAAATCTAGTAGAAATGTCGTTTATTCTTGTAAGTACCATTTCGTCTGGTGCTCTAAATATAGGAGAAAAGTTCTAACACAAGCAACCCAAAAAGACCTTGCTGCAGCGATCGATGAGGTGTGCTCAGAAAAGTCGTGCAAAATACTTGCAAAAGAAATGATGTTAGATTGCGTTCACCTGCTATTCGAAGTTGATCCTCAATATGGGACTTACAAACTTGATTAAACAAATCAAAAGAAGAAGCTTCTATATCTTAAGGAAAAAATACAAACACATAAGAACAGATCTTCCCTCTTTGTGGAGTAGCTCTTATTTTGTGTCCACAGTTGGAGGCGCCCCCCTTGTTATCGCCTAAGCAATACTTAGAAAATCAAAAAGTGATATGATCTAACGCCAACTCAAGCTGAAATTAAACAAAAAACAGGAAATAGAATTAGACAGATGACTCTTTCATCTGTACTTAATTTGGAACTTTGGCATTTGAAAAATAGAGCTAGACAAAGAAAGCTCCATTTTCCACAGCAAGAATGATTTCAAAAAACTAGACCTTCTTTCTCATGCCATTCAAGAAGTGTTAGAGATGGCTTGGGTAACATGGAATCGATGCTTCAAAAAAAATTTCCAAAAAGCCCCGCCTCAAAGGGAAAAGAAACCCCTTAAGAGCGGATTCCCCTTCCAGATCCCATCAAGTATCTTACAAAAAAACAGAGTAAAACTCCCGCTGATTGGATCGGTCAAGTTTCATAAACAGGAAATCCCAAAAGGGAAAATCAAGTGCGGCCGCATGATTAAACGAGCATCTGTATGGTATCTCTGCCTTTTCATAAATGCTCACCCCAAAGCAATTAAGACGGCTCAAACGAAGAAAATAGGAATTGACCCTGGCTTCACAACTCACCTGATGACAACCGATGATGAGCTAAGCGAGTATTTCAAAAAGACCTGCAAAAAAAGGGGCAAAGAGATAGAGCTGCGACTTGCTCAAGCCCAGATCGGTAAGAGCTTGGGAGTGCATAGGGTGTAGTACCCTGCACGATCGTGAAAAAATAGCGCGATCAACATTCTTAAGCTTGTGCCTTAAATAAGCCTCGAGCGAGTGGCTTAGCCACTCTTTAGGAATCCCCTTGCCTAAAGCCATGGGGAGGTTCAAATCGTACACCTTCTTGTTGAGGAGGTCGAGGACGCGAACCCTCACACGATCCGAGAAATGTTGGGATTGGCCAAGACTTTTCAACGGGGATACCAAGCGGGAAAGCCCACCTCTGAACAGGGGGGAGTGTTTCGATCTAAGAAGAATGGATGTGATTGGGTGTTGCTTTTGAAATTGCGCTCCAAAAAATGAAATTCTATTTAAAAGATTATCTGGTTTAGACCCATTTGACACCCTTTTTTGTTCCGTTTTATTGTTTTGATCCGCTGGTTTTTTCCCTAAGACACACTGCTCCCTTAGCTCAGTTGCAGATTTGGAGGAGCTATCACAGACATTCTTTTGAGGTTAAAGCAGATTGCTCCCATAAATGCCGCAAATTGGTTTTTGGCTATTCCTCTGTAACGCACTCTTCTTTCTCTTTGAGAAAAGATTCTTTCATAGGGGGATCTGACGCCGCTATACCACCCATCTTGGTCTTTATTTTTTTCTTTCATATTGTTCTTTTTAATGGCTGCTAGGTGGCAGCCATTGACTAGAGATGCTGTTTTCGCATCTTGGGTGCAGTAGCCTGATATGGCTCTTGTTTAAGGCCTTGGACATCAGTCTTATTCGCAGGAGTGATCGCTACCTTGTTGAATAAGACCTGTTTGTATATCTACAGTGGTGTGTTGCTTGTATCCATACCAGTATTTGTTTTTACCCTTGCAGCCTATCCTATCTTGTGGATCAACAGCCACTTTGGGAAGAGTGTCGTTATTGAGTTTTTCGTATTTTTCTTTGGCGGCCTGATCTCTTTCTTCCCAGAGATTAGCTTTGGCTATACCCAATAAAATTGAGAATTTCATTTTACAGCAAAGCCAATAGGGCGGAAGCGGTCTCTAACCCTTGACCTAAGTGCGCCACCAAGTTTGCTGTTCGAGTCTAACCCAGAAACCAACTTTAAAAATCCGAA
>Ga0126343_10000034_pt1 | contig 35735 bp, 22 predicted proteins | sample Cyp2metagenome_FD_92531 | JGI IMG/M metagenome (GOLD analysis project Ga0126343, IMG submission 92531) | Coral microbial communities from Lord Howe Island, Old Settlement Bay, Australia - Cyphastrea 2 metagenome | ecosystem: Host-associated > Invertebrates > Cnidaria > Coral ...
GCTTCGGGCAGTGGGTAGGTGCCTTCCTGCTCAATGGGGTTCTGGGTGGCCATGACCATAAACACATCGGGCAGTGGGTAGGTTTTTTGCCCCACGCTGACCTGGCGCTCGGCCATGGCTTCGAGCAGCGATGATTGCACTTTGGCCGGTGCCCGGTTGATTTCGTCAGCCAGAATCAGGTTGTGGAAAATCGGGCCCGGCTGAAAACGAAAACTGCCGTCTTCGGGTAAGTAAATGTCTGTACCTGTGACGTCCGCCGGCAGCAGGTCGGGGGTGAACTGAATGCGGTGAAAATCGGCGGCCAGCCCATCGCTCAGGGCTTTTACTGCGCGGGTCTTGGCCAGACCGGGGGCGCCTTCGACGAGCAAATGACCATCGGCGAGCAGAGTAATTAACAGGCGGTTAACCAGATGCTCTTGACCAATGATGGCGCTGCAAAGATAATTTTTTAGCTGACTGAACTGTGTAAAACAGTGGCTCGTTGACATACTCATCCAATCCGATTTTAACCCGGAAGTTTCCGTGTTCTTCGCAGGGTGTGCAATAAAGAGTCCTGAACTGTGCCGGCTCCGGCACGTTCCACACGACGGTCGGGAAAGTGTACAAATGATTCTGACTGTTGATAAGCCCCTGACTTGAGTCTTGGCGATTGCTTTACGGTTGACGGCCATGCTCTTGACGGCGCCCTAAAATATAGGCGCTTCAGGGTTGATGGTCTAGTCCATTACAGCAACGAGCATACCTTATTGGAGAAGTCGGGGAATGGGGGCGTTAACGATTCAGGAACGTGAGGAGCTGCTGGGCAAATTGATCGACGATCTTGCCCCCTCACTGCCAGCAGAACAAATAGCCAGCGTGCGTGAGTTTGTCTGGCAGTATTACTCGCTCGATACCGCCGCCGATCTGCTGGCGGCCAACTGGCAGGATATGCTGGGTGCCACCCGCTCATTCTGGCAGTTTATTCAGGTGCATGATGCTGACCAGCCACGCATCAAGATTATCAATCCGCAATTTAACCAGCACGGCTGGCATTCTACTCACACCGTCGTATGTATCCTGCACCGCGATATGCCTTTTGTGGTCGACTCGCTCAGAATGAAGCTGAACGAGAGCGGGCTCACCGTCCATTTACTGCGCAACGGGGTGTTGCAATCGCGCCGTTCTGCTGAGCATGCCTTGGTGTTTTCGGAGCAGCCGGTGGCCGATGAGTTTGTCAGCCCCGAGGCGTTTGTTTACCTGGAGATCGACCGCATTGAGGAGCCGGACGAGCTGGATCGGCTGTACGAGCAGTTCAGTGCCGTGCTCGGCGATGTTGCCCGGGTGGTGGATGATTTTGAGCAGATGAAAACCCGGGTGCAGCGTCTGGCCGGCGCGGCCGGACGTCTGCCCAATGGCGACTTTCCTGAAGCGGAAGATGAGGTGCAGGCCTTTCTTGAGTGGCTATTGGACGACAACTTCACCTTTTTGGGTTACGAGGAGCTGATCGTTACAGAAAACGACGGTCATCGTCAGCTGATCAGGCCGTCCGAGTCGCTGCTTGGCCTGTTGCGCCCGGCAGATGAGCGGGAACCCGGCCAACTGGCTCTGGAACCATTTGTTGAGTATGACCTGTTTGAGCTGACTGAACGACTGTCGTTTTCTAAAGCGTCGGTGCGCTCCAGTGTCCATCGCCCGGCCTACCCGGACTTTATTACCGTACGTCGGTTCGACGACCAGGGTCAGATTGTTGGCGAAGCGCGGATCGTTGGCCTGTATACGTCGCCGGTGTATCGCAAGACGCCGTACGCCATTCCCTACATCCGTTACAAGGTCGCTGGCATTATCCAGCGTTCCGGACTGGACCCGAAAAGCCACCACGGTAAGGATCTGATCCAGATTCTGGAAATCTACCCCCGCGATGAGTTGTTCCAGACCAGTCAGGATGAACTGTTTGAGACCGCCATGTCGATCTTGCGTATTCAGGAGCGCAAGCAGGTTAAGGTCTTTATTCGCCAGGACCCTTACGGGCCGTTCTGTTCTGCCTTGTTGTTTGTGCCCCGGGAGATCTACAGCACCAATCTGCGCCAGCGGGCCGAGCAGATTCTCTGCCGGCAGCTAGGGGCAGAAGACAGCGAGTTTACCACTTACTTTTCTGAGTCTGTGCTGGCCCGGGTGCACTTTATTCTCAAGCTCAAAGGGCGCGTGGAGTTTAATCAGGAGGTGATCGATCATGAGATCATGCGTGCCGCCGCCTCCTGGAACGATGAGCTGCGTGCCGGCGTGCTGGAGACGTTTGGTGAAGTGCGGGGCAACAAACTGCTGGCTCGCTTTGCTAACGGTTTCAGCGCGGCCTATCAGGAGGCCTTTCGCCCCCAGTCAGCCGTTGCGGATATCCACCACTTTGTCAAGATGGACGACGGTAGACAGTTGTCCATGGAGTTTTATCAGTCTCAGGGCACCGATGAGCGTCAGGTGCACCTGAAGCTGTACCACTTTGTTAAGCCGCTGGCGCTGGCAGACCAGATTCCCATCATGAAAAACCTGGGGCTGCGGGTGCTGGGGGAGAACCCTTACCTGGTGCGCAGCAGTGCTGGTGAGACCATCTGGATTCACGACTTTCTTCTGCGCGTGGCTGGGCGTCGCCCTGTGGACTTGCAAAAGGCCGGCCCGACATTCCGTGACGCATTCGCCAAAATCTGGCTGGGTGAGGTGGAGAACGACCGGTTTAACCGGCTGGTGCTTTCGGCCGGGCTGAGCTGGCGACAGGTGAATATGCTGCGTGCCTACGCCCGCTATCTGAAGCAGATTCGGGTCGGCGTCAGCCAGTCTTATATTGCCGAAACCCTCGACAACAACATCACCATCACCCGTTTGCTGGTGGAGATGTTTGAAACCCGCTTTGACCCAACTCTGGAGTTGTCGCAAACCCAGCGCCGGGCTCATCAGCAGACTATTGCCCAGAAAATCCTGCAAGCGTTGGATCAGGTCGGGGTGCTCAGTGAAGATAAGGTCTTGCGCTGGTATCAGAATGTGATCAAGGCCACCTTGCGGACAAACTTCTATCAGCACGACGAAACGGGTAATCCAAAGCCGTATATCTCGCTGAAGATGGCGGCCAGGGAGATTCCGGAAATTCCCAAACCAGCGCCGCTGTATGAGATTTTTGTCTATTCACCGAGGGTTGAAGGGGTCCATCTGCGCGGCGGCAAAGTGGCCCGGGGTGGCCTGCGCTGGTCTGATCGGGTGGAGGATTATCGCACCGAGATTCTTGGGCTGGTTAAGGCCCAGCAGGTGAAAAATGCCTTGATCGTCCCGGTGGGTGCCAAGGGGGGATTTGTACCCAAGCATCTGCCCGCCGGTGGCAATCGGGAGCAGGTGTTGGAAGAGGCAATATGCTGCTACAAAACCTTCATCCGTGGTTTGCTTGATGTCACCGATAACCTGGTGGATGGTCAGGTGGTGCATCCGGATGGCGTGTTGATGTACGACGACAGCGATAGTTACCTCGTGGTGGCCGCTGATAAAGGTACGGCGACGTTTTCTGATATTGCCAACGGCATCGCTGCTGATTATGGCTTCTGGCTGGGGGATGCTTTTGCCTCCGGTGGCAGTGCCGGTTATGACCACAAAAAAATGGGCATTACCGCCCGGGGTGGCTGGGTATCGGTGCAACGCCACTTCCGGGAACAGGGCATCAATGTTCAGGAAGATGTGATTACGGCGGTGGGTATTGGTGATATGTCTGGCGATGTGTTCGGCAACGGCATGCTCAGCTCCGGAACCATTGCTCTGGTTGGTGCTTTTAACCACCTGTACATCTTTGTTGACCCCAACCCGGATGTGGCGCAAAGCTTTGCCGAGCGTCAGCGTCTGTTTGAGTTACCTCGTTCCAGCTGGGAAGACTACGACCAGTGTCTTATTTCTGAGGGGGGCGGTATTTTCTCCCGCAAGGCGAAATCCATTGCCATTACCCCAGCCATGGCCGAGCGCTTTGGCATCAGTGCCAGTCATCTGCCGCCTAATGAGCTGATTCGCGCCATGCTGCGCGCGCCGGTAGATCTGTTGTGGAATGGTGGGATTGGTACTTACGTCAAAGCGATGAGTGAGACGCACACCGAGGTAGGGGACAAAGCCAATGACCCATTGCGCATCAATGGCTGTGAAGTGCAGGCCCGTGTGGTGGGCGAGGGGGGGAACTTGGGGTTAAGCCAGCTGGGACGGGTGGAGTACGCCCTGCACGGTGGCGGCTTGAATACCGATTTTATCGATAATTCCGGGGGCGTGGATTGTTCGGATCATGAGGTCAATATCAAGATTCTGCTCAATGATATTGTTGCCCGGGGGGATATGACTCTCAAGCAGCGTAATCAGCTGCTGGAGAGTATGACTGAGGATGTGTCGGCACTGGTGCTGACCAATAACTATCGTCAGACCCAGGCGATTTCGGTGGTGGCTTCAGATGCAGCCAAGCGAATGAGTGAATATCGTCGTTTTATTGAGCATCTGGAAAGCCTGGGTAAACTGGATCGTGCGATCGAGTTTCTGCCCGATAACGACGCGTTGGCGGAGCGGGTTGCCAGTGGTAAAGGGCTAACCCGTCCAGAGTTGTCTTTGTTGATCTCTTACAGTAAAGCCGATTTGAAGGAGGCACTGCTCAACTCAACAGTGATAGACGACGAGTATCTGGTTGGGGAAATTTACACCGCATTCCCGCAGGCGCTGGTGGACGCTTACCCTGAGGAGATCAAGCAGCACCGTCTGCGTAAGGAGATTATCTCTACCCAGATTGCCAACCATCTGATTGATATGATGGGGATCACCTTCGTTCACCGGTTGCAACTGACTTCCGGTGCTTCTGCTGCTGAGATCGCCCAGGCCTTTACTGCCAGCCGTGATGTGTTCGATGTGTCTCACTACTGGGCCATGATCGAGCAACTGGATTATCAGGTGGATAGCGCCTTGCAATACCGCATGATCGGCTCGCTGATCAAGCTGGTTCGGCGTACCACGCGCTGGTTTATCCGTCTCAAACGCCAGGACCTGGTGGTGGCCGAGTGCGTTGACCACTATGAACCGAGGGTTAAGGAGTTTGTTGAGCGTTTTGCTGAGCTGCTCAGCGATGACGAACAAGCTGAACTCGGCAGCGCCATGGCCGCGTTGACTGACCAGGGCGTACCTGAAGGACTGGCCCGTATGGTGGCCGGACACCGCTATCTGCTCAGTGCTTTGCCGGTGATTCGGGCTGCTGATGAAACGGGAGTTCCGCTGGAAGTGGCCATCAGGACGTTCTTTGCTATCGGGTCGCGTCTGGAACTGGGCTGGTACGGCCACGCCCTGTCTCAGTTGGAAGTGACCAACCACTGGCAGTCCCTGGCCCGTGACAGCGCCCGGGATGAATTGAACTGGCAACAGCGCAAGCTGACCATGGGGCTGATTGGTATGGCCCGGGATGGAGTGCCTATCGAGCAGACTATGGATGAGTGGCTGATGAGCAACCACGCCCTGATCACCCGTTGGCAGACCATGCTGGCGGATATTCGCAATGCTCCGCAGGCAGATTTAGCGATGTTTGCCGTGGCTAACCGGGAGTTGATGGATTTGGCGCAGGTGAGTTTGCATGGGGGGAATGGGTAGGGTTTGAGGTGGGATAGCAGAAAAAGGTGCGGCCCCTTGTGGGCCGTGTTTATTTGCTGTGATCAGAGATAAGCGATCGATAAAGCTCAGCATAACGCCTCACCATTTTATCAACGGTGAACAGTTGTTCATAACGGGCCCTGGCATTGGTTCCGAGTTGGGAAGCGAATTGAGGATTATTCCAGAGGGTGAGCATTGCCGCTCTCAAGGCTGCGGGATTGGAGGGGAGGCGACCAAGCCTGTCTCACTATCAATATTTTGATGGCTCTTCGCAGTTTCCTATGGGGTTCACTGTTGTACACCAGTGAGCAACATCGTCATCATCTACTGCTTGCTTTTCAATCATCGAGAGATAAGTCGCGCGAGCGGCCTGACGATCTGCTGCATTGGCCGCGGCAGGATCTGCCACAGGCCGAACAGCCCCTTGCGGGCCAACGGCAGCCCTAGTAGCACCGACTGCATCAAGAGCACAAAACGTCGACGCAGGTAATAACCCAAGCTCCAGCGCACCGCTCGGTCGAATTCAGCTGTCGTGTAAGGTGAACGGGCAGGTGTGGTGTTGTGGGCTGCAATTTCAGCCTCGATTGCGACATCGACCTTTTCGATGAACGCACGGTAGGACCAACGCGAATTGAGCGCAACTTCGCTATAGGTGCGTTCGGCCATCGTCTGCAGGCTACTGTGGTCACGCAACTGAGAGAGTACTTCGTTGAAGTTGGAAAAATCCTTCTTTAACACAATGAAGTGGCGACCAGGCTCAAGCACGCCTGAGTAGCGGCCCTCGAACAGCACCATTGGCGTGCGCAGCGCAGCGGCCTCGAAGCAGCGCGGTGAAATCTGATGCAGGTGTAATGAGTCCTCGTAGGGACCGAGCAGCTTGTCCGACACATCCTCGAAGGTCGAGTGCGGATTATTTGCTACATAATCCTCGACACGTCGCTCAAGTTGGCCGTCGAAATCAATAATGCTCGCGCCGCTCTCGACACCGATCACCGCCCGGCACGATGCGACGAAGTTCGTCCAGGCATCACCATATAGACGCTCACCCTCACGAGTCGATAAATTAAGCACCAAATCCGTGCCAGCAGCGCGCCGCTGGAATTCTTCGGATATAAACCATTTCTCGTAGCCAAGCCGACCGAGCCAGAACGGCATGCGTCGAGTGCGGTATCCAACGTCGATCGGACGTTCTGCCACGGGAAGCACCGGTTGCTCTAGCAATTTCTCGGATACATAACCGGTTAGCACATTAACCACCTTTAGACGTGGCACCTTGTCGACCGGATAGACCTTGGTGATTTCTTCATCGGGTACGCAGGACAGCAGTAAATCAATCCCCAGTTCGTTGATGTGCCGCCAGAAAGTCTGGATCTCGCGATATTCGTCCTGCAAAAAGGCGGCTTTCAGGCCACGAAAGCGCTTGAGCCGCCTGACCAGGTCGTCGCCGAGATAGTGACGCAGCAAAGGACCCAGTGATAGCGAATAGTGAGTAATTACTGCGTCGAAGCGATCAAGGTCAATGCGCACCGGAAAGTGGTGCAGCATCGAGATTTCATGCACTGTATGGCGAGAATAATTCAGCAACGCATCAAGGTATTCGGTGACCGTCGCAGCTTGAGTGTTGGCCGACGGCCTATTTGTCAGAAACAGTATTTCCATTCCACTAACCTGAATCCGTGGCTTTAATTGGTGTAAAACCGACTAAAGGCCAAGCACGCAAGGCTTATAGGCAAAAGCAGATTAATCAAGAAATTACGCAGCAGGTGAGTTTTTATTAACCATTTCATTCCGTGAAACCATTCTGCAACATCACTAATGCTCTTTTCACTACTGACGCAGTTGCAGATAAAGCGCTAAGTTAGTCGATAAACTGCTGATGCCATAATTCAAGACTCAACAATGCCCAAAGATTGCGCCCATAAACATTTTGCAAATCCAGAATTGCATCGAAGGACACATCCTTGGCAAGATATGGGCGAGTTTGAGCCTTAGCTGAAGAAAAGATATCGCCAATGAAGTCACGTGCCAGGCCACCGCGTTTGAGCCACAGATTCAGGGGCACCGGGAACCCCATCTTGTCTTTTCGCTCTGTAATCAAACGCGGCAGGCAACCAAAAAATGCCTCTCTTACCCAGCGTTTTAGTTCACCATCCAGGAATTTAATATTCGCCGGCGCCGTTGCAGCGAATTCAACCAAGGGATGATCCAGAAACGGAACCCGTGACTCCAATCCATGGGCCATACTCATTCTGTCTTCCACTTGCAGCAACGCTGGAAGCAGAGTCTTGAAGTCGAAATGGGTCATCAAATCAAAATAGGATTCATGGTCAACATTTTTCCCCCAGAAAATGCTACGAAACGCCTCAAATGCCTGCTCGCGCTGAATCACTCCCGAATGCAACATCGGTTCGATTGTATTTGCCCGGTTGATCAGGCGAAAATAACGATGATCCCTGGTCTCAAACAGACCGCTTGACCAAAACTCCTTCATCAGCGGCTTGTAAGCACCTAAGGTGGTTAAGTTTGGAATGATCGACTCGTAGGTCACAACGAAGTGGCCGTTGTTGAGCGTGCCGTTGATGGCGCCCTGAATGCATTGCTCAAAATAGGCAATCATATACCGTGCGTAACCACCAAAAATCTCGTCTCCTCCCTGTCCACCCAGTACAACTTTCAGATGTTGGCTGGCAAATTTCGACACCATGTATTGTGGAAATGCTCCCAGCCCGGCCACGGGGCTATCCAGATGGTAAATCACTTGGGCGATCGAATCGACGAAGTCCTGCTCGGTAATCGGCGCAACATGCAGCTCCATAGCGTTTTCATCTGCCACTACCTGGGCATAGCGAGACTCATCGAAGGCTTCACCCTCGAGAAACTTGCCGTTGAAAATCCGGAACGTTGTATCAGGCTGATATCTTTTGCCCAAAATCGCCAGCAGGCTCGAATCAATCCCGCCGCTCACATAAGCGCCGATCTCCACGTCGGCCCGCATATGAAATCGCGTCGATTCCTCCATCAGTGAACGCAGCTGTTTGACGAAGTATTTATCCGTATGATCAAAATCCAGTTGGTAGTGCACCTCCCAATACTGACGGATACGTACTTCACTCTCACAACTGAACCAGCCGCAGTGCGCAGGTAGTATCTGGTTAACATCTTCGAGCAACGTCTTTTCCCCCAGGCAGAACTGGAAGCTGAAATAATCGCTCAAGGCATGATCATTGACCTGTCGTTGGGGCATGAACGGAAGGAGGGCCTTAATTTCTGACGCAAAGAAAACCGCTCCGTCTATATTTTTGTACCAATACAGTGGCTTGATACCAAAGCGATCACGAGCTAAAAACACGGCTCGCTTGCGTGGATCCCAGATAAGAAAAGCAAACATGCCACGCAGGTGTTGCACACAATCCTCGCCCCAGTGTTGGTAGGCTCGTAAGATGACCTCGGTATCCGAGGTGGTTCGGAATGAAGAAACGCCAAGGTCTTCGCGCAACTCCAGGTAGTTATAGATTTCACCGTTGAAGGCGATGACAGTGCCGTCCTCCAAGACCATCGGTTGAGCGCCGGTCGCCAAATCAACAATGGAAAGACGCACGTGTCCAAAGCCGACCCCATGCTTTGGCTCGACCCAAACTCCGCTGTCATCAGGTCCGCGATGTCGTATACGGTCCATGCCTACCTCAACCTTGGCAATCAATTCGCTACGGTGAGGTAAGGCGTTAGAAATAAGACCAAAAATACCGCACACAGCAACAGCCCCTAAATCTCAAACATTTAAATTTTTAAAAAATATTGGTTGTTGCATTTTTTGCGCGCCACCATCCCATATCCCTAATTTCCATCCACTCTGCCAGGCTTATCCATTTCCAAAGAGCCCACGAGTTGTTTATGCCTTCACTTTGATGCTCATGCCATAAAGCATCAATCATCGCTCGACTAAAACCTGGCACATCTTTTAATCGGGAATCTGTCACCCGTTCATACCCCCATGAAAACAGCTCCTTTCGCAGCCAGAGGTCCAATGGTGCAGCGTAACCGACTTTGTCTGCGCGCCAACGAATTTGTGCGGGGATGCAATTTGCTGCTGCCTGTCTCAGAATCCATTTTTGCCACCCGTTACGGATGTAATACTCATCGGGGATGCGGATACAAAAATCAACTAGATCATAGTCCAGGTAAGGTAGTCTTGATTCACGAGAAAATGCCATTGAATTCCGGTCAGCATAGCGCAACAACATGGGTAAGCTGTTGTACAGCAAGGCCTCTGAAAGCGTTCGACGTAAACGTGAGCCTGGAATAGTCGGTGCAACACCCTCGGTGTACGGATAGTTTGTGACGGGTGGCCGTTTCCAACCCGATGCCATGGAAGCAATTTCTGAGTCGGAATAGGCCACGGACGCATTAAAACGACGAGCCGAATCTTTATATTGCTGACTCGCTGATCGTAAGCGGCGGTTAAATTTAGCCGTTTCACGTTTGGCAAGTTCGCTATGACCAAGATCCAGCAAATCGAGCTGAAACGGTCGAAAATAGAACTGATAACCTGCCAACAGTTCATCGGCGCCTTGCCCGTCGAGCAGGACTTTAGTGTTCTGTTGCTGCGCCAGCCGCGCGACACACCATTGCAAATAAATCGATGCTGACAGGAATGGTTCCTCTTGGTGCCAGTGAAGCAGTGCAGACTCTCGGATTAATTGCTCTGGGTGCGGTTCCACTATGTAAGAATTGACCCCGGCATAGGTGACTACAGCATCAATTTCTCTTTCCTCTGACATCGTTGGGTCAGACGGAAAACAGGCAGAAAAGGTATTCTGGGTAAATTCTTGAACAGAACGTTCTCTGGTCAAAAGACCAACTATAAGTGAAGAGTCCAACCCACCGGAAAGGCTGGAACCCACTGGCACGTCTGCCCTCAATCGCAGATGAATGCTCCGCTGCATGAGTTCGGTGAAACGCTCAACAGCATCTTTAGCACCTATTTCAGTATCAATGTCGGTGTAGTTGGGTGTCCAGTAACGCCATCGCCGATCTTCGGAACCGTCCTTATGAAACCATGCCGCATGCGCAGGCGGAAAGCGTTTGATATTTTCGAAGAACGTCTGCTCATCATCTTCATACCACCCACCGGCAGCATATCGCGCTATTGCCTTTTCACTTGTACCGGCATCTATCAATGGATGATTTAGCAACGCCTTCATTTCGGAAGCAAAACCCACCAAGCCAAATTTTCCACGGCCGATAAAAAGTGGTTTCTCGCCAAATCGATCTCGTGCGATTAGCATTCTACTGGACACTGAGTCCCAAAGTGCGAACGCAAACATACCATTCAGTCGTGTTAGCGTATCAACACCCCACTCTTGCAAGGCCACTAACAGCACTTCAGTGTCGCTGCGGGTATGGAATGTTGCCCCCAGGTTTTCCAGCTCAAGACGAAGCTCAATGTAGTTATAGATTTCACCGTTGAACACAAGATGAAAACGACCATCCGCAGAGGCCATCGGCTGATCAGCACCATGCGAAATATCTATGATCGATAGACGGCGATGTGCCAGACCGACACGCCCCCCAAGAGCAAGCCAGTTTCTGCCACTATCCGGACCACGATGCATCAAACGATCCCGCATGGCTGTTAGCAGGCTTTCACTAATCGGCATAGCCGGGGAAATCAGGGCAACGATTCCACACATACCCTTGTCCTAGTGCTGTATGACTCTCCGAATGTGCCCTTGTATACCCGAAGGCAGATGCCGCCAGACCCTGCGAGCGACTCGGTAGCCGATTCTGGTGCTAAAGCTAATCAGTGGATGGAGATGAGGAACGAGGCGGTTGCGTAGGGGCTGAGGAAGTAAACGCCATATCCCGCGCATTACTCCACCATCGCCCCACAACGCAAACCTGGCCTGTTGAATTATTGTTGATCCTGTTGAGACCAATGCGGCCTGTGGTGCACCTAAAGGATGATTGCCACTCCAAAGCCCGTCAGGCAACAATGGAAGCGCTGGCACAAGTTGACCATCGGATGTTAATTTAAATGTCGCCATGAACAGCTTTTCTCCCACAGAATGATATATGCGCGTCCCGATATCGTGATCAATACCCTCCACGAATGTGCGGTAGCAATACCGTTGCGATGCGATAACATCCTGATACGCACGCTCCGTAAGTGCTGCAAGAAACTCATCGTCAGCCACTTTGGTCAAGACTTCGTCGATGTTGGAGAAGTCCTTTTTTAATGGGATAAAGTGTTTATCCGCCCCCACAACACCCAAATATTCTCCCTCAAATAGAATCAATGCAGTGCGAAGCTGGATAGCTTCAAAAATCTTGGGGGAAATCTGATTCATATGAATCAGGCCTTCGTGGCCCTGCAGAACCTGTTCTGAGATATCTTTGAATGAAATCTCAGGCTCTAATTTTTTTAACAAATCAATCTTTTTACGTAAGCTGTTGTCAAAGTCAAAAACGTTGGCACCACTCTCCGTCCCGAGGGTAGCCCTGCACGAACCAAGGAATTCATACCAGGCATCGCCGTAGATTCTCCTGGAATCATCAACCTCAATATCAACTAAAATACCATGCGTTTGCGCAAGCCGTTTCATCTCCACACCAATGCGCCATTTCTCATGACCCAATTCGCCATAAACTGGATGTAGGTCTCGTCCACGGTAACCAATTGCAATAGGACGTTGCGACAGTGGTTTTGCATAATCCTTAATACAGGGATTCTCTGGCACATAACCCGTTAGCGTTGGCAGAAACTCTGTCGCTGGAAAGCGGTAGGCTGGGTATACCATCTCGATACTTTCAGCGGGAACGCAGGTATAAACAACATCGAAATGGATACGTTCCATCCAGTTCCGAGCGATTTCCGTGCCTTCGTATTCATCCTGAATGAACAGCACCTTCAATCCACTAAACCGGTGTAGAGAGCACGCTACCCCTTGATCGAGATGGTCTGAAGTGGATAAACGTACTGAATAATGGACAATGGCGACGTCGAAAATCGACATGTCGAGCATATTAGCAACATGCTCTGGAGACTGTCTCCAAAAATTCGTGGTCGCGGGGATATAAGTGATGCTGTGCTTGGAATATTTCTCAAATGCCTCAAGATGTTCAGCAATTGTATTCACCTGTAAAGAGGCTACGTTGTCATACAAAATAACGATGCAAAACTTTTTGGCACAACTCTGCGCAGCCACCTTGGCCTTGAGCAACTGCTTTTCCATTAAGGCAAACCTGCTGTCATAGGAATTTTCCTGGGCGGCAGCTTTCCGCTTCTTAAGCAGCTTGGGATCCGAACGCTGAAGCACAGCTGCACGTATAGCTTGTTCGAATTCCTCGGTGGTCGAGGCAAAGGTAAACATGTCTGGTTCCCGCTCAAGGCTTGTAATTGGAACACTGACAACCGGAAGCCCGCAGGCGACGTATTCGTATGCTTTGAGCGGGAAAGAGTTCCGTATCCATTGATCCTGAATAAATGGAATTATGCCCACGGTTGCCAACAGCATTTGCTTAGCGACCTCTTCTGCAGGGAGCTTACCTAAATAGTTAACATTGTTTTGACCAAGAATGGCCTGCCAGCCTCGGCTGGGTTGCGCTATCCCGCAAAAACGTAACTCCCAATCAGGTAGCCTCTGGGACAGTTCCAAGAGCAGAGCGTAATCAAGCCGATTGTTAATTCCACCCTGAAAAATCATTACGGGTTTCCGGTTTTTCTCAGGCAGAAACTGTCGTCCGGTAAATAGGTTTAAATACCAATCAGCATCACAACCATTATCGATAATGGCATAAGCTCCAAGGTACCCTCCATTGTCAATGTAACTCTTGCCTACAGCACTTGAACAGGCAACCATAAAATCTATTTGTTGCAAAAGAGATTTCAGTGGTTTTTCTGTGTATGACATATTTCCATTCCAGCCATTTGATCTGGTCAGATAGTCCTCGGTTGCATGATAAACGCGGAACGCCCTAGGCAATGCCACAATCAGTAACTGGTAATATATTGGGTCATAAACCCAGACCAAAGGGCATTTAATACCCCGAGCTGTAAGGAGCTCCTTGATTTCCTGGACTTGGGCTGGGGAGATTCCACAACTAACATGCACCAAATCAATATTGTCTAGGCCGCTGGGTTCGACCTGAATGGAGCTGACTTTTTGATAACGGTGCTGCAAGAAAAACACAGGTAGTGTTTTAGCAAAGCGTGTCGCATAGTGGTAGCGGTTGCTGCGTGGCTCGATTTTCCAATCCGACCACGTGAGCATAAGAACTGCATCAAAGTGTTCTGATAGTTTCATTGCAATTGAATAGTTTAAATTTTACCTCGGCTCTGGGGAGTCATCATCCAGTGCCAGAGCAAATTGCCATTCAGCTGAGTGGTAGAATTGCGCTTCAATCGGACCCAAGCTATCCCGCAAATTTACCGAAAACACCAAGCTGCGATTGGCAAGATCATAGCGTTTAGTGGCATTTAATCTTTCGATCGGCTCGTATCCATGAATGCTCAAACTCATGATGTATTCACCTGGTCCCAGTTGCAAAGGATTTAGTACCATCTCGACCGGAAAGTGGTTTCCGGTCTCTGCCTCGAAGCGATGCTCGGGGCTCAAGATATCAAGAACACATCGTCCCATTTGATCGTAAGCAACGAAGCCGTATCGGCAGTTGAACTTTCCCGCAAGTTCAGCGCGAACATTGATTAGCACTTTAGCAGGGCACATACTGCCCAGAATGTTAGTTTCAGCATTATCGGTCACCAGAGTTGCGCCAACGATCCGTAACTCTCCCGTTCCAGCCCAACGTGATACACCGCCCGGAGCAGGGTAGCGAAACTCCAAGGGAGCTTGTACGTCCGGGAAACTAGGTGAGGTGGCATGGGGCAGAAAGGAGGGTTCCTGCAACTTTGGTTCCCCTGTCAATCGGATCGTACGCCTGATACCGACTGCTTGATTTTGTCGTGTTATAGACTCGTCGCTATCCACTGTAGGCCTTTTTCCGAGCGTCCCTGCAACATTATTCTGGACCGGCCCATGAACGAACGCCTCATAAGCCTTGACCACGTCAAAGGCCTGACCGCGCATTCGAACCTTGCCTTTGTCCAGCCAGATGGCCTCGTTGCACAACTCCAGAACCTGCTGCATGGAATGTGACACTAAAAGCATGGTGCACCCTGAGCTAACTAATTTTTCGACACGCTTTTTTGATTTGGCAACAAAAAACGCATCACCAGCCCCAAGAACCTCATCAACAATGAGAATATCAGGGCGAATAGCAGTGGCCGCAGCAAACATCAACCGCGCCTGCATCCCTAATGAATACGTCTTGAAGGGCTGATCCAGAAAATCACCAAGCTCACAAAAATCAATAATTCCTTCCATTGCCTGCTGGAATTCATCCGGTCCCAGTCCGTTGTACTGCAACGATGCCTCGACGTTCTCCCAGCCGGTGTATTCCGGATGGAAACCCAGGCCGACATTCATCAACGCCTGCACCTCACCATTAACCTCGACAGTTCCGCTGCTGCAGGCAAAGTTGCCACAGAGTAACTTCAGCAGCGTGGTTTTACCGGCACCATTCCTGCCGACAATACCAATCCTGTGGCCTCGCGGCACATCCAGGGTGATGTTATTCAATGCAACAAACTCTTTAGTGGCAGTTTTTGGTCGGATCCCAATGCGCTGCAGGCCAAGAATGTCAACGAGTTGGTCGCGCTGACTCCCGTGCAGTTTGTATGTTTTCGATACATTATTCAGTCTGATGGCGTAGTCGTTATGCATAGTCGAAAAACAGGAATTTGGCTTTTAAAAATAAGGCGTAGCCCATAAGAAACCCGCCCAGCCCCAAAATGAATGAGCCAAAGACTGGAAGTAGACCCGGTAAGCTGCCGTAGGCAATTACCTGCTGGAATGACAGCACAAAGTAAGACAGCGGATTGAGGTAAAGAATGAACTTGAGTGTGCCAGGCACCATTTCCGGCGTATAGGCAAAAGGGCTCAGTATCGTCATTAGCATCAATATCAGCCCCAGCGAGTGCTGAATGTCTTTGGCGACTAGGGTTAACAGTGAAAGTATCCACCCCAAGCCGATAGCAAACATGATCAACAGTAACCACAGCAAGGGCACGAACAAGATCGATTGCCAACTGGTGCGACCTAAAGTAAAACCCAACAGCAAGGTGATTCCTAATCCGGCCAAGCCTGGCACATGGGCAGCCAGGGCTGATCGCAGTGGAATCAGTTCTGCAGGAAACACGGTGTTGAGCAGCAGGTTTTTATTAGCGGTGAGAGATCCCGCTGATGACGTCAATATTGCATTGAATGCCTGCAAAGGTACTAGCCCGGAAAATACCAACAACACATATTCCCACTCAGTCAGGCCAGTAGGTCGTACTTTGAATATCACGGTATACAGCCCGGCAAATATGCCGAGCTGCAATAGCGGAAACAGGAATGCCCAGGAAGCACCAAGGATCGACCCAGTATACTGCTGGCGCACATCTAGCAACGCGCCGTCTATCAAGCGGCGGCGATAGAGCAATAGTTTTTTTATCGAACGAAGCACCCCAACGTTTTCCATATCATTTAACTTCGAGTCTGCGACATCATTGTGTAGTGTTTGGCGATACTGCGATAAATCAATTCAGCATTGGCCCTGGTCCATGCAACCGTCTGTTGAATGCCTTCGTGCATCTCAATTTGAGCCTCAAATCCAAGCTGTTTCTTTGCCTTATTGGTGGACGCAAAGCGTTTCCCTGAACGGTCCCAGTCCCGTGCAGGCTGAAGGTGCAGAGGCGTCTTGTTGCCGGTGAATTCGTTGATCAAATTGGCGAGTTCGAGAATGCTGGTTTCCTTCCCAGTCGCGAGGTTGTATACCTCACCGGCCTCCCCCTTGAGTGCACAGGCCATGAGGCCGCGTGCCGTATCTTCGACGAAGATGAAGTCACGGCTAGTGTTGCCGTCGTCGTCCAGAGGTAAAGCTTCACCGTTGAGTGAACGCCAGATAAAAGCTGGAGTAACGTTACGCCATACAGTATGCACTGTACCACGCCACTGGCCAGCGCCGAGTATTTCACGGGGGCCGTATACGTTGGAAAAGCGGGCCTTGACGAAAGGCAGCTGGTGTCGTTGGAAGTAGTAGTTACCGTAGAGTTCGCCAATGATTTTGGAGATTGAGTAGGGGCTGTCGTGGTAAAGAGTAACGGGCTGATCTTCGGTGGTGGCGGTCGGCGCGTCGTAGGTTTTTTCAGCGACGGCACAAGCTGCTGCTGCGTAGACAACTTTTTTGAGTCCCTTAATGTCCTTGAGGCGGTCAAACAGCTTTAGTGAGGTGTAGGCATTGTTGTCGTGGTCGGCGAGAGGGTCGGTGATTGACGACTGATTGCCGTGGAAACATGCCAGGTGAAAGGCGAAGTCGAGGTCGTCTGACAGTGTGGCCAGGATGCGATCATCGGTGATCGAGCCGAACACGAAACGCACGCGCGCATCGCGAGGAATGTTGGACACATCCGAGGACAGCAGGTTATCGACAACGATGATCTCGCGCGGGTCTTGCTGGAGGATCTGGAGGACCAGGTTACTGCCGACAAACCCGGCACCACCGGCGACCAGAACTTTGGTTGCTGAGAAATCTGATGTATCCATTATCGAAACAGATCCGGGAATTTCATTTATCACCTCCTTCCTGGAGATGCGAGAACACATCCGAGACACCGTACTTGTCGTACCATGCCAACTGGCGCACGATGGTTTCTGCAAAACTCACCCGGGCTTTCCAGCCGAAAGCTTTTGTTGTTTCGCTGGCGTCGAGCGAAACGACCGGCACATCGTCCGTAGCCGGGGGAATAATGGGTACTTCTTTGACACCAAGGCCAAGGTAGTCGGTGATAAGGTCAAAAATCTCTTTGATTGAATGGGCTTCCCCGCTTGCGATGTTGAAGACACCTGTTGGTGCTTCATCCTTGATGGCCAGATCCATGAATGACAGAAAGTCTGAGATGTCGAGGAAGTCACGGTAGGTGTCCGAGCAGAAGCAGTTTTGTCCTGCCTTTAGCCGTTTGTAGAAGGTCGGGATTGGGCCAATCGCCAGGCGCGGTCCGGTGACGTTGGCAATGCGTAGCGAAAGTGTGGAAAGTGTGGGTACGCCCGACAGCAATATGAATTGCTCGCCTGCTGTTTTGGTGATGCCGTAGCTGGTGAAAGGTGCAGTCGGGTGATCGGCCGGGATCGGCAATTGTCGTGGTCGGCCGTAGCACAGGGCTGTCTGGAAATTAATCAGGCGTTTGACCTCATTGGTCTTCGCTGCCTTGGCAACATTAATACTGCCGATCACGTTGGTGCGGCTGTCCTCCCACCAATCGTCCGGGTCTTTGTAGGCAGCTGCCGAATGGACGACTACCTCAGGCTTGAAGTCAGCAAAGCATTCATCGACCATGGTTGTATCGGCAATCGTTCCTTCGCGCACTGTGAGGCCGAGAACCTCTGGCACCACCGCCCGCTTGCCGGTGGCAAAGTTGTCTATGACAAATATTTCGTGGCTCTGGGGCAGCCAGTGTTCAATCAGGTTCGATCCCAGACAGCCTGCGGCACCGGTAATGAGAATGCGCATTGGTGGCAACTCACTTCTGATCTTGCAGGCGCAGGTGCGTGTACTCACCCAGGGTGCCGTGCTGCTGGTAGTACTTGATACCTTCGGTCACTGTGGTTTGTAGGGAAGTGAATTCAATGTTACCGAAATCCCGGAAGGTGCGGGACGGATCAAGCAGGATTGAAAAAACATCATCTGGGCCCAGGTCTTTAACATCTGCCCGGGGCCGCCCCGGGACGTTCATCGCTTCGACCACGGCGTCGTAAAGCTCCTGAATGGCCACATCGCTACCGGAAGAGAAATGATAGGCTCCGTGCCCGACGCCGTCGCAGGCCTTGACTGTGACGGCGGCCAGATCCTTGACAAAAACAAAGTCACGGCGTGATTTGGTGACGAAGCATTTTTTGCCGTCTTTGAGACGCTGGTAAAAAATCGGCAGCGGACCTGCCACGTTGCGCGGCCCGATGACGTTGGCCAGGCGGAAGGTAACGAAGTCGATACCTGATAGCTCGATGTAATACTCATTTGCGGTTTTGGAAATGGCGTAGCTGCTGCCAACCGGATTGCGCGGGTGGTTCAGGGTGATGGGCTGCTCTTGCGGTTTCAGGCCGTAACAAAGCGCCGTCTGGTAATAAACGAAGCGTTTGATATTGTTTTCCCTGGCCAGGTCGACCATGAGCGAGCCGCCGACGCAATTGGTCAGCGTGTCGTTGTACCAATCGTCGGGTTCCTTGTAAGAACAGGCAGCATGGACGATGGCATCGGGCTTGAAGTCGCCGATCAGTTCTTCCATCAAGTGTTTATTGGCGATGCTGTCGATGACCACTTTGAGTCTGGGATGCTCGGCGAGGTGTTCGCGACGACCGGTCGCCAGGTTATCGACGACGAGAACTTCGTCACCGCGTGCCAGGAGTATTTCAACTACATGTGAGCCAATTTGACCAAGGCCACCCGTTACAAACGCTTTCATCATATTTTTCCGTATAAAGCAATTTGATAATTCATTGAACTAACAGGTCGACGATCTTGCCCGCTGCATTGCCGTCGCCGTAGGGCAAGGTATCAATGATGGCTCGGGTCCGGTTCATCACGCGCTCAAAGGCCTCAAGTATCCCTGCGTGGGATGCGCCGGCGAGCAGATTGGCACCACTGTTGACTGTTTCGACCCATTCGGTTTCGTCACGCATGGTGATGCAGGGGACACTGTAGAAAAAAGCCTCTTTCTGTACACCACCCGAGTCAGTCAGGATAACCTTGGCCGACTGTTCAAGAGTAATCATGTCAAGGAAAGGTAAGGGATCAGTGACAACGACCTTGCCCAACATGCGGGTCATACCATGATCGGCCAACAGCTTGCGCGTGCGTGGGTGGATTGGGAGCACAACTGGAATCTGTTCGGCAATTTCTCCCAAAGCAGACACAATTCCGCTCAGTCTGTCAGGATTATCTGTGTTTTCAGTGCGATGACAGGTAGCCAATGCATAGCTGCCTGCGTGCAGGTTCAACTGTTGTAGACATCGGCTTTGCTGGCTTGCTTTATCCCGGTAGAACAAGGCTGCGTCATACATGACGTCACCCACGAGGGATACGCCGTTGGTCATCCCTTCGCTTGCGAGTGTATTGACCGCTGTCTCTGTCGGACAGAACAACAAGATTGACACGCGGTCGGCAATGATTCGGTTCACCTCCTCCGGCATACGCATATTGAACGAACGTAGCCCCGCTTCGACATGGGCTATCGGGATGTTTAGCTTAGCTGCAGCCAAGGCGCCTGCCAGTGTGGAGTTGGTGTCGCCGTAAATCAGTACCCAATCCGGTTTCTCTTGCAGTAGGACGCTTTCAATAGCTCCGAGCATCCGGCCAGTCATGACGCCATGATTACCGCCAGATATTTCCAGATTGTAGCGAGGCCGAAGAATATCCAACTCGTCAAAGAACACTTGTGACATGTTGCCGTCGTAGTGTTGCCCTGTATGAACAAGGACTTCATCAACTTTTCTGGAGTGCTCATCACGCATGACTCTGGAAACTGCCGCAGCCTTGATGAACTGTGGGCGTGCACCGACGACGGTGACAACTTTCATGCCGCCACTTCCTTTAGCGCATTGATAATCACAAGTTGGTCACTCGCCTTGAGGTCCGGACCCATCGGCAGGCTCATGACGCGACGGGCGATGTCATCGGAAACAGGTGTCGCTTGGCCAACAGAACTTTCCCGATAGGCAGGTTGCTGATTCAGTGGTACAGGGTAATGAACTGCCGTTGGAATTCCCTGTTCATTCAGCCTCTCCGCTACGCTATCACGATCATAAACAAGGATACTGTATTGGGCGTAGATGCTGGTGTTATGGGGCTCAATATAGGGCGCAATTGCATGAGGACAGTATTCAGTCAAAAGCGCCGTATAGGCAGCGCCGATTTTCTGCCGCTGCTCGACCTCCCAGTCAAAACGGTCAAGCTTGGCTAAAAGGATTGCGGCTTGCAAGGTGTCCAGTCGACCATTTATCCCGATGCGCGGGTGATGGTAGCGCTGGTCCTGCCCGTGCATGCGAATCTCGCGCATGGCCACGGCGAGTTCGTCGTTATTAGTGAATAATGCGCCACCGTCACCGTAGCCGCCTAGCGGCTTACTGGGGAAAAAACTGGTGGTACCAATTGTGGACAGGTTACAGGATTTTCGACCCTTGTAAGTGGCGCCAAACGACTGTGCGGCATCTTCAATCACTGGCAGATCGTGATTGCTCGCAATGGCGTTGATGGCAGCCATGTCGGCGCATTGCCCGTAAAGACTGACCGGGATGATGGCCTTGGTTCTGGGGGTGATGGCGGCCTCGATTCTGGTTGGATTGATGTTGTAGGTGCGGGCATCAATATCTACGAACACCGGGCGTGCGCCAAGCAGTGCAATCATTTCACTGGTGGAGACAAAGGTAAAAGGGGAGGTAATGACTTCGTCGCCTGGTCCGATGCCGAGTGCCATCATAGCAATTAGCAGGGTGTCAGTGCCACTGCTGGCCGAAATGCAGTGTTTGACGCCAACGTAGGCCGCGAGTCGTTCTTCCAATTCCTTGACCTCGGGACCCATGATGTACTGCCCGTGTTCCAGCACAGCATTTATGCGAGCCTGGATCATCGGTTTGAGCGCTTCATATTGGCTCTTGAGGTCGATAAACCGGATGCTCACATACTCACCTTACTTAAGGCATTGCTGTTCAATTGGTAAACTTGCCCGCTGTGCGGACAGGTGTAATGGCCTTTGCCGGATAGGGGCAGAGGAATTTGCTCTCCAAATTCGCTCATCCAGCCAATCTGTTTGGCCGGCACACCGACCATCAATGCATAGGGTGGTACGTCTTTGTTGATCACAGCTCCAGCCCCGACAAAGGCAAACTCGCCAATGGTGATGCCACAAACAATGGTGCAATTGGCTCCCAGGGTGGCACCTTTTTTTACCAGGGTTTCGCGATATTCGTTCTTGCGCACTATCAGTGAGCGGGGGTTGTACACGTTGGTAAATACCATGCTGGGACCACAGAACACGCCTACTTCTAGTGTGACGTTGTCGTAAACGCTGACGTTATTTTGAATTTTGCAATGGTCGCTGATGATGACCTTGTTGCTCACAAAGACGTTTTGGCCAAGCGATACGTCTTTACCGATTCTGGCACCACCGCAGATATGTGCAAAGTGCCAGATATGGCAGCCCCTACCGATCTGTGCGCCATCATCAACGATGGCGCTGGGATGGATGCTGACGTTATTCATACTTGAGTGGCAGAGAGACGGTTCTGCCATCGCGCGCTGAAAGGTAGGCAGCGATCAGCAGCTCCAATGATTTGAGACCCTCGCGTCCGTCTGTCTCGGGTTCGGTTTCACCGCGCATAACCTGAATGACGTTCTCGTAATAAAGCGGGTGGCCGAATCCATAAACCGAGGTGGTCTGATAATTGGCATCGCTGATTTGTGCATCGTAATCGCGGGGATCATGGAATTGCCAGAGTTGAATGTCGTTAACTGCCACACCACCCACTCGTGCGCTACCCTTCTCCCCCAAGATAGTGATGCTACCTTCCAGATTTTTTGGGTAGGTGAGCATGGTCACATTCATGGAGCCGAGAGTTCCACTACGCCATTTCACATTGAGGACGCCAGTGTCTTCAACTTCAATATCCCGTGTGGTGCTCATCATTGCCTGTACTTTATCAACAGGACCAATAAGCCAGTCCAGCAGGTCAACGTAATGACTGGCCTGGTTCATGAAAGCACCACCGTCGAACTCCCAAGTGCCGCGCCATTTACTCTGATCGTAGTATTCCTGCGGGCGCGTCCAAAAGACATTCAAATGCACCATATTGATCTTTCCGAAGCGTTTTTCTTCAACTGCTCGCTTGAGTAGCTGCACTGTTGTGTTGCGGCGGTTTTGCTTGATCACGAAGAGGCGAACATTAGCTTCATCACAGGCTCGAACCATGCGGACACCATCCTGCCAGCGTGTTGCCATTGGTTTTTCGGTCATGACGTGTACGCCATAACGTGCAGCCAATGCTGTCTGATTTGCATGAATGCCACTGGGTGTGCACAGTGCTACGAGGTCAATCTGTTCAGTTTGAAGCATCTCTTCCATGGAGTAATAAGCAGGTACCCTATATTTCCCAGCATGTTCAGTAAGCACCTTCTGATTGGCATCACAGATTGCTGCCAGTACGATGTCGTCTGAATGTTTTTCGATGGAGGCAAAATGATTTTTCGAGACACGACCGCATCCAACAATAGCTACACGTATTTTTCTATCGGAGATTACTGGGAACATGTTCAAGCCTTAACAACATTTTCGAAAGAACCCGAGTAAATACCACGTGCATCAATGATCAGTTTTGCATGTTTTTGCAGTGCCGGGTAATCAAATTTGGTGTGATCCGTGGCGAGTAATAGCAGATCGTACTTGACGATATTTTCTGGTGTAGGATCAATACTACTCAGATCAAAACTGTGTTCACGCATCTCAGGGAAGACAGGGACATAGGGATCAGTGTAATCGATCATGGCTCCTTTATCCTGAAGTAACTCCATAAGCTCTACTGCGGGTGATTCGCGCATGTCATCAACGTTTCTTTTGTAGGCTATGCCAAGCACAAGTACCCTAGAGCCGTTTAGCGATTTTCCACGCTCATTCAGGGCGTCCATTGCTTTGCTGACCACCCAGCGCGGCATGTCGGTGTTGACTTCGCCCGCAAGCTCAATAAAGCGGGTATTTATGTCGTATTCACGAGCCTTCCAGGTCAGGTAAAAGGGATCGATAGGAATGCAGTGCCCGCCCAGCCCCGGCCCGGGGTAATATGGGGTAAACCCGAAGGGTTTGGTTGATGCCGCACGGATGACCTCATGGATATCAATCCCCATACGGTCAGCGACAATCTTCATTTCGTTGACCAGGCCAATATTGACTGCACGGTGGATGTTTTCCAGCAGTTTGGTCATCTCAGCCGCCTTGGTGGAAGACACTGGAACAACCTGATCAATCGCAGGCTCGTAGAGCGCTCTGCCTACCTCAAGACAAGCTGGCGTATGCCCGCCAACTACCTTTGGGATAGTGCGGGTTTCAAAATCCCGGTTGCCTGGGTCTTCGCGTTCCGGTGAGTAAACCAGGAAGATGTCTTCACCTACCTTTAGACCTGTTGATTCAGCCCGCATTAGCAATTCTTCTTCTGTGGTACCTGGATAGGTTGTGCTCTCTAATGACAACACTTGCCCCTTTCGGAGGTATGGCACAACCATATCTGTTGTATTGGTAACAAAGCTGAGATCCGGCTCACGGTATTTGTTCAGAGGCGTAGGTACGCAGAGAATCAAGGCATCAACTTCACTGGCGCGGAAGAAGTCCGTTGTTGCTTCAAAGCCTTGCTTAAGTGATTCTGCAATTTTAGACGACGAGATATGTTTGATGTAGCTTTGGCCTTTCTCGAGTTTTTCTATTTTAGTTGCATCAATATCAAAGCCAATAACCTTGAAGCCAGTGTCACAGTAACAAAGTACAAGAGGTAACCCAACGTAACCGAGGCCGAAAATGCCGATAGTGGCCGATTTGACCCTAAATTTATTGATTAGTTGAGTTTTCATCTGGTGTTCTTGTCTATCGCCAATGAAGCAGCTCCGGCACGGTCAGACAGCATAACTGCATAAAGCGGGCAATAGCTCGATAACTTTCCCAGCATCCTGCTTCCAGCCACTTGTAATAGCTGCCCCAAAAGTTTGTAGTCTGCCTTGCAACCAAGACTGGGTGACAAAGCCCTCAGAGGTGATCATGCTGGTGATCAGCAGTTCACAAAACGTGGGTATTGATCTTGGAGGTAGCGCTTGGACGAGAAATGAGATGTAATAGCCGAGCTTGCCAAGTATAGTTTTCTGTTCTTGAGCGAGCATGGCGGTGCCAACTGTGCAGATTGGGGATCGCCATCTTGCCTGTTTTTATTCCCTTTGTGATAGTCATGTGTGTTTTTGAGTTTGGCTCACTCTAAACTCCAGGAAGATTCTCATCAAAATTCCTGGACAGTTTGAATAGTTTAATGAAACGCTACCGCCCATCCAATTTATTCTCGGTTGTCAGTTGTTGTCTGGATATAGCCCAACACATCGCGCACAGAAGATACACACGACAAACAACACTAAAGCCGAGAAATGTCTTTTTTGGCAATGGCAAAGGAATAAAAACGCATTAAAACGCGCATGTTTAAGGGAAATCACAAAAAATATATAAGGTCACATGATTTCTGATTTTAAGGATCAGCTCTACCCTCTCTAACCAGCTTGGAATGACAGTCTAGCAAAGCATTTAAAAATTACCTTGAATCTGTCAATTATTTTTAACCTCAAGCGCGCACACCCTCAGTCGTATAGGCTGCCATCAATTGGTAGGTGCTACCTTGAACATTAGTACTATTTTCTTCATGTTGACCCTGGGTTTCTGGTCTTGACCAAGGGGTGCTCGCTTTCTCTAATAGCTGGATTTGCAGCTCAAGGTTGACTTTGAACAGTGGGTTTGTTGACAGGTCCGGAATACTGGCGGCATTGGGGTTGTCCTGTTGTTTCAGCCACTCCTCCAATGCACGACGGGTGACCATCGCCATTCTGTCTTCGCGGACCTGCTGCTCCTTTTGCAGCCTCTGTGCGAAGCAGCTTTGTCGGACTTTTGTCAGGATTTGTCCTGCCTCCCGGCTGCCGGGTAACTGGCGGGGTGGTCGACTTGCCGTTGCTTCGCTTGCCATGCCTTGTACTGATGACTCAATGTGTCGCACATGCAGAATATTCAGTAAGTGATCGCCCTTGTGCAGCGCAATGTGGTAGCTCTGAACCGTTGCCGTAATAGCCTCAGCAGTGTCACCGGGTTCGGTAGTGCCACAGCTGTGCTCTAGAAAGGCGTCGATTTCCTGTTGCAGATTGATCAGTTGGTAAGGCAGGAGGGATGGCTCCAGGGGGCGGAAGTGCAGGTTAGCCAACTGTTGGTTGAAATTTTTTATACGATGTGTGTCGTTTAAAAGATCGTCGATATTTGTTAAGGCTGTAGTCACCAACTCTTTGGCCCTGACGAAGTTTTGTATGTGCTGCACATCATCTTTGATCTCGCTATGCCAGCGTTGATTCAGTGTTGCCTTGATTTTTTGCGTGGTGTCGTCCGGGTATTGCAACTGATCCCAATACTGGCTTAATGCCAGGCGAAAAGCGTTGTTTTGGTCATCTGTCCGTGTCTTTTCCCGGGCTTTGGCGATGTTTTCAAGGGTCATTCTGCTGATGTGTTCGGCTTGCTGCCGTGCTGCCAGTGCCTTAGGGCTGCCTGCTGCGTAGGTTCTGGCCATGTGTGCGGCAACGGCTTCAGACAACGATGTCCATACATCATCAAGAGGGTTGTAGTGACGAGCCAGAAAGCACGCGCTGATCAGTAGCAAGGCGATGCTCATCAGGGCTGCGCCGAGCGTTGGGCTGCCAAATAACACCACAATCCTGAAGGTGTTGATAAACCCGTAGGCAACAGCCGACAACACCGAAGACAGGCCAAGGATACAACCAATTTTTTTCCGCTCCGCAGCCAACTGCTTGCGTGCGGTGATATTGCCTGGCTCAGCAGCCACCGCATCGATTTTTTTCTTGTATTGATCGAAACGCAGGATCAGCGGGTCCAGAAGGTAACTCAGGCTGCCGCCCATCACTGAGCCTTGCCGGCCCAAGTGGTGGGCAAAGCGAACGGTTGCGTCCGGGCTGATCGAGGCCAGGAAGTCGGACGTGATGCCCAGGCTCAGGCTCGGCATCAGGTCCAGAGCGTGGCGCAGGTTGTTGCTGAGGCGGATCAGCGGTGGTTTCATGGCACCTATGCACTGTCTGGCCAGATAAGTGGACAGTGAGTTCCAGGCAACTTTTTGCAGTCGTTTTTCCAAGTCAGAAAAGTTGCTGCACAAAAAGATATCCAGTACTGGCAACCCTGCATGAAGTGCACAGATGATGTCGTGTAGTAGCTGAAACTGTTTGATCACGGTGGCGTATTGCGGGGTTTGGCCGGGGTCAAAGTCCAGAGGGCGGGGTGTGTCACCACTGAATAGTGATGCCAACGCCTGCCCGCGCAGGCAGAGTGCCATTCTTTGCAGCGGCGCCAGCAGCGATGCATCGTGGCCAAGCAGGCTTTGCAGCTGGGGCAGTAGCAGGGCAAAGTCACCCCACATGATGCGGAAAAACTTCGGGCTCTGCTGTGCGACGGCCAGTAACGAGCCCAGTGTTTCAGTAATCAGGGTATGGATTGGGCTGTCGGCACTGAACAGTGATGAGAGCAGTCCTTTACCCTCCTGGTAGAGAAAATCGAGGACATCGGCAGACCCGGAGTCCTGAAACCGCTGGATCAGTCTGCTGGCCTTGATGCACAGCAAGCGACTGGCACCAGAGCCCCAGCGGGCGCTGTGGAAAAAGAGTTCTTTAAATTCCGTGTATGGGTCATAAGCCAGCAAGTGCAAATAATGCTGGCGATACAGCTCGGCAACCGTATCGTCAATGTCTTCCTCTTCTTTCCAGACAACATTGAGAGCGCCGAGAGCGTAAGCGTAGGAGTCCGGATTCATGGCCCGGCAACCGATGGTTTTGCGGACGCTGGCCAACTGGTACAGGTGTTTAATGTTCTGTTCGAATTGGTCGCTGGGCAGGAGAGGGTGGTTGGCTTCCTGTGCGATCAGGTGCACCATCAGCTGCTGCTGGTGATAAACGACATCGTAGTAACATTGCAGCCAGTGTAAATCCTGTTGAAAACCCGTGTCGGTAGCAAGACTGCTCTGTGCGTCGAGAAACTTCAGGGCAGCCAGATAAAAAGCGTTCTCCGGGCCATTGTTGTTTTGCATCAGGACATGTTGGATGTGTGCGCTTGATGGTGGTCTGAGCACGTACCAGGTTGGGAAGATGTCATGGGCGGGGTTATCTTGTGCTGACTGGGTGAACAGCAGCAGTTGCACCAGCTGGGCAGAAATATCGGCTTGTTGGGCTTCCAGCGTCTGTTGGTCGTCCTCCGGTGAGGCCAGAGACAATATGTTAGTCAGTTGTCGTTTGGCGTCCAGCAGCGCCGGCAGGCTGGTCGGTGGGTGCTGTGTTAGCTGCTTGCTCAGGTGAACGCAGTGCAGCGTGTATATCTCGTTGGCCAACAGGTTCTTGATGCCAGGGTTGGCATCGATCAGTTGCGCAATATTTGGGTGAGGTGTCGTTTGTTCAATGGCCAGAAGGGCTCTGGCCATGCGTATGTTTTTTCCGGAGCGCTGGTATTTGACGTTGTGGCAAGCCAGCTCCGTCAGCAGTATTTGTACCGTACCTGGTTGTTCTTGCCGGTATTGATTCAGCAAATGATAACGGTTGGCTCCGACCTGGTTTGAAAAGAGAACCAGCGGGTGTCGTTGTATGGCAGCACGGGTCTGGTCCAGAGCTTGTTGCCATGTTTTCTCGGCCAGATAGCGCACAGCAGTACGCAATAACGATTCACGCTGTTTGCAGCGTGTACCCGGGAAATGGAACCAGGATATTGGCTGCCGGTTGGGATAGGCGTCACTCTCGATTGATACTGGCGCGCTGGCCAGCACTTTTGAGGTAATTCTCTCCCTGTGTATCAGAAAGTTGGCATCCAGTTTGGCTTCCAGAGGGTAAAAATGGTGCTTGTGTTCATAGGCTTTCAGGGTCATCAGCAATACCAGTTGATGATTCCGGTCAGTAATCCCACGTCGCCAGTCGTTTTTTACGCGTCTGCAGGCTGCACGCAGGTCGTCAAGCCCGGTCTGATCGGTGAACAGGCGCAGCCTGCACTCAATCAGATTAATGGCGGTTGGTGGGTGTCGTATCAATAAAAGTTGCAAGATGCCGTGTGGGTACAGAGAAATAAGCAATTCTGGTTCATCGCTTCGGTCTTTGAGTTTGACTGGGCTGGTGTAGCCGTATGCTTGTTCGGAGAGTCTGACCACCGGTATGGGGGCGCGGTAAATTTCTTCGGGCAACAATGGTGAGTCTGGCCAACAGTGTCCTGTCGTTTGTTGAAGTCTGTCTGGTGGTGCGTTGGTTGAGGTATCCGATGAGCTGCCGTCTGTGGACAGGTCGGAATCGCTTTCCAGTGCGTCTGCTTCCAGGGTGATGGCGGCGCAATGGCGAGTGCTGAGCCTTCTGTTGGCAACAGCGGACTGCCCTGCGGGCGGCTCTAGTATTTGCGCGGTTTGTTTGCGTTGATGACCCGCTGGCGGCGCTGTGAACCACTGGGCGGTCGGCAAGGTCGGAGAGGAGTAACTCAGTTGTCTGTTTGCCTGCATTGGCTGACCTTTGCTGTCAGAAATACCCACCAACTGCTCAGACTGGCGTTGCCGGGGATGGTTTCACCGGCTGGGCGTAAATAGAGACAAAAAGGCCGGGCAGCCGTATAATCTGTCGAATTTTGTCTGGCGCAATTAGACCGGTCTTCTATGTATAAATTGACTCGAAGTGCACTGTTTTGTCTTTCTGCTGAAACGGCCCATGATTTCGCCATGGAAATGATCAATGCCAGTGGGCGTCTTGGGTTGGCCCGGCTGTTGGCGCCGACGGTACCGGCCAAGCCGCGCCAGGTGATGGGTTTGACCTTTGCCAACCCGGTGGGTCTGGCCGCAGGATTGGATAAAAACGGTGAGTGTATCGATGGTCTTGGTGACCTGGGCTTTGGTTTTTTGGAGCTGGGCACCGTGACGCCGGTTGCCCAGCCGGGCAACCCGCAACCAAGAATGTTCCGGATTCCGGAAAAAGAGGCGCTGATCAACCGCATGGGCTTTAACAACCTGGGCGTGGATCAGCTGATTGCCAACGTACGCAAGAGCCGTTACCAGGGTGTTATCGGCATTAACATCGGCAAAAATCTGACCACAGCCGTGGAGGATGCCAACAGCGATTACCTGACCTGTCTGCGCAAGGTTTATCCCCACGCCGGTTATGTGGCGGTTAACCTCTCCTCGCCCAACACGCCGGGGCTGCGCAAGTTGCAATACGGCGATGCCCTGAAAAGTCTGCTGTCGGCCCTGAAAGAAGAGCAGGCGCTGCTGGCGCAAGAGCATGGTCGTACAGTTCCTCTGGCCGTCAAGATTGCCCCGGACATGACTGACGAAGAGATCGCCTCAGTGGCTGCTGAGCTGGTGTCCTGGGAGCTTGACGGTGTGATCGCTACCAACACGACGCTGGACAGAGATAGGGTCGAAGGTTATGCCAATGCCGAAGAAGCGGGTGGACTCAGCGGTGCGCCGTTGAGCGATAAGTCCACGGCAGTAATCAGGCTGCTGGCCGGTGAGTTGTCAGGCAAGCTACCAATTATTGGTGTTGGCGGGGTTATGGATGCCGGCAGCGCCGCTGAGAAGATCCGTGCCGGTGCCAGTCTGGTGCAGATTTACTCGGGTTTTATCTACCGAGGGCCGGAGCTGATTCGGGAAGCGGCAGAAGCCGTCTACTCAGTCGAATCCGGTCATTAAGAACGGGTTGCTGGGTAAGCAGGGCACGGCTGGCATTCAACCCGAGCCGGCTATGCCCTGTGTTGTTTGGTGAGAAGTTCTTACCGGGGTAATCAGCGCATCCAGGGCTGACCGGTGGTGCGGGAAAAGTTACTCATTCGGTGCAAGCTGGAAATCCCCGTCATTCCTTCGAGGTTATCAACCCAACCTTCCCGCCAGCCACCTAACCACGACTGGCGTAATTCCGGCTCCTGGTGCGGGCAGAGATCCCTGGAGCGGCCAGACAAACCCACTTGGTATCCTTTGTTAAAGGCTCGATCCGATTTATCCCTTTTGTGTCTTTTCAACATGATGACTGCCTCTTGCTGATCTGGTCTAAGTTTTGTCCAAATCCGGGGCCTGTGTTGCGAAAACACTGAGAATTTTTTTAGTCCACAAAAGCTGATGTATAGCTTGTTCAGGAATATCAATTAATGAGTACAACGATGCTGACGCTCTTTGCCAGCTGCCCCAAGGGAGTGGAGTCTGTGTTGGCTGTCGAGCTGCAAGGGCTTGGCGCGCATGATGTTACGCCGACCGTGGCCGGAGTCAGTTTTGCCGGCTCCCTTGAACTGGCCTACCGGGCTTGCCTGTGGTCGCGTCTGGCCAGCCGTATTTTGCTGCGCATTGGGGAGGTGGGTTGTGCCGATAAGCACGCTTTGTATCAGGGGGTACAGTCTTTTGACTGGGATGAGCATCTGGATCGGGACAGCAGTTTCCGGGTGGACTTTAACGGCACCACACCGGACATCACCCACACACGCTTCGGCTCCCAGTTCGTTAAGGACGCCATTGTTGATCAGCTGCGTGACCGTCACGGCTGGCGACCGTCAGTAAGCAGCAAACCGGACTTGCGCATCAATGTGCATGCCCGGGGAGAGACGGCTTTTGTCGCCATTGACCTGTCCGGCCAGAGTTTACACGAACGGGGTTATCGCCTGGAGGCCGGCGAAGCGCCGTTAAAAGAGAACCTGGCGGCAGCCATTCTCTACCGCGCCAACTGGCCGGTGCTGGCTCGGGAGGGGGCCACACTGCTGGATCCGATGTGTGGCTCGGCCACCTTCCTGATTGAAGGGGCGATGATGGCAGCGGACATCGCCCCGGGCCTGTTGCGGACGCGATTTGGTTTCGACAAGTGGATGGGGCATGTGCCTAAAATCTGGTTACAACTGCTGGAAGAAGCTCGCCAGCGTCGTGTGGCAGGCTTGCAGGCAGTAAAAACGACTATTGTCGGTTATGAAGGTCTGGCCAAAATTGTTGGCCGGGCACGGGCCAATATTCAGCGTGCCGGGCTTGGCAAGCTGGTAACAGTACACCAGCAAGAGCTGGCCAGCCTGAATGTGGCTGAGGATATGACGCCGGGGTTGGTCATTGCCAACCCGCCCTACGGTGAGCGGATGGGGGATGAAGCCAGCCTAGTGTATCTCTACAAGCATTTGGGCGAAAAGATCAAGCAACAGACACCGGGGTGGCAGGCAGCTATTTTTACCTCGTCGCAGGCGCTGGCCCGCAGTCTTGGCATGGGGCCACGCAAGAGCTACACCCTATTTAATGGTGCGTTGTCGTGTAAATTGTTTTTGTACGATGTCCGTGAGCGTCAGGCTGCTAACTCGTTGGCCAATCCAAATCATGGTCCTGATCACGCCTTTAAAGCCAGCACGCCCGGTGGTGAGATGTTCGCCAATCGGCTGAAAAAGAACCTGAAGCAGTTGGGCAAATGGGTAAAAAAAGAGGGCATTGACTGCTATCGCCTGTACGACGCCGATATGCCCGAATACGCCGTGGCGGTGGATATCTATCGGGATTGGGCCCATGTGCAAGAGTACGCGGCGCCAAAAAGTGTTGATGAAGCCAAAGCCCATCAGCGCTTGCTGGAAGCGCTGGAAGTGATTCCCGGTGTGCTGGGTATTCCCGAAGAGCATGTGGTGTGCAAGCGTCGTGAACGGCAGTCGGGCAAACGGCAGTATGAAAAACTGGAGCGTTCAGAGCAGATGCTTGAGGTAACAGAAGGGCAGTGTCGTTTGTTGGTTAATCTGAAAGATTATCTCGATACCGGGCTGTTTCTGGATCATCGCAAAATGCGCCTGCGTATTGCCCGGGAAGCCGCCGGCAAGGACTTTCTCAATCTCTTTTGTTACACCGGCACGGCGTCGGTGCATGCCGCACTGGGTGGCGCAACAAGCACCACCAGCGTTGATCTGTCCAATACCTATCTGGGCTGGGCCCGGAAAAACCTGGCGCTAAATGGCTTGGTGGATCGTAAACACCGGCTGGAGCAGGGCGACTGTTTGCAGTGGCTTAAACAAGATACCAGGCACTACGACCTGATCTTTATGGACCCGCCAACGTTCTCCAACTCCAAACGAATGCGCGGTGTGTTTGATGTGCAGGAAGCTCATGTGGAGCTGATCACTCAGGCTATGGCCAGGCTGAAGCGGGGCGGGGTATTGTACTTTTCCAACAACTTCCGTCGTTTTCAGTTGGCTGAGTCGTTGCTGGAGAAGTTCAATGTTGAGGAGATCACCAACGCTACGGTGGATCAGGATTTTCAGCGTCGGCCAAAAATACACCGTTGCTGGCGATTGACCCGGTTATGACCCGGGATTGGTTCTGCTCTGGGGAGGATGTAAAGGGATCTTCCGGGAAAGTGCTGTAACGGTTAAATATGTGTTCGACAGCTGGGATAGCTGTCGGTTTCATATCGGGTGGCCTGCGATTGGCAGGTATGACTGCCTCTGGTGTAATAGTCAACTTGTCAGATGTGCTGGATTCCTTGACGACCTTGCCAAGGAAAAATTTCCCGGCAGTCGGCACGGAAGCAGTGGCATCACCAGATGGCTTGGAACAGCACGGAAGTGCTCTGGCAGCTCGCATGGCTATAGTCAGACGGTATTCCTGCCAGTTTGGTTCCCTTGGGCCTGTGTAATTGAGGGATGAGCTTGGTTATGCCTGCCTGATTTCCATAAACAGATTTCAGGATCTCTATGTCAGAGCCTTCACCATTTTTGGATAGCAGACATGGCAGCTGTTGCCCTGTCTGCTATCAAAGCTAATCATAGTATTACACATTGTTCCACTTTTTTAGCAGTGGAATTATTTGCCATGAGAGACATTACTCCGGATCTGTTTGTCGGTGTTTTGTCAGTAGTTTCGCTTTGGTAATGTTGAACAACATTATCAGCACTCCAACTGAAAGCACCTTTATATTCCTTGTTTAAATAAAATGTTTCATAGTTTTTGTCCTCAAAAAAACCGATGATACAGCTAAATGGGATTGTGTCCTCATAGCACACTTCAAAACACGGATATTCGTTTTTTCGAAAATAATCAGGATCCAATCCTTGAATGTCTTTCATTTTTGTGTCGATCATGTAATGGTGTTTTAGACGGTCATCATCTTTAAACATGGTAGCATTAGTTCGACTTATTAATTTGGATGTGGCAATGATGCCGGTGCATTTATCCGATACAACGGGGTTATAGAAAAAAAGGCCAGTGTGTTGAAGTACCTCAGGGACTAGAACTCGATGATCCTTGTCTCTTGGTTTTCTGGGATAAAATCCACCTGCTTCTTTAATTTTACTTATGCTTCTTGAGTCGAATCGATATACCAAGCCACTGAAATAGTTTTGCTCCAGATAGTCTTTTGAACCGTCATTACGGGTGAAATATGTTTTCATCAGCTTCTCGTCACCGACGGGTTTACAGTTCAGCTGATTGAATTTTGCCTCATCAACTTTGATTTTTGAAACTAATTGATCTGGGGGGTACGTAGTTGGTTTTGTGTGGTTGGATGATGCCACTTCCATTGACAATACCTCAATTTATTTATGCTGACTAATCTGAAAGCTTAAAATCGTATCAGACGACAATAACGGGAGTTCAGAAAACATACTGTCCATATGACTAAGGAATTTTGAATTCACCGCTTACAACGTAGGTTGACAGAGAATTTCCTGAAAAAAAAATAACTACTCTGTCAATATTGTTAACCAGTTGCCCCTTCGTGGGGTGAATGACATACCGCGTGTAGAAGTAACATTTCTATTGGACGCTGTCTGTGACCGTTTGTTTGAACTTTTCAGGGTTCGACCGAACCATGACTAAAAAGTTCACTGGCAGGTACGTCAGGAATCAACGATAGATCAAGAATCGGATGAGAGGGGGCACTTTAAACTGCATTTAATGACCGCCATGTAGCAACATGGCGGTCATTGGTTATGCCGGAAGGATCAGAGTTGGCTGGCGCCGTCGGAGGCTTGGCAGACGTAAATGTCGGCAATCAGGCCGTTGGAGCACTGCGGGTAGTGCTGTTCGACGGCCTGTTTGACCGCCTCCACTTTCTCTTGTGGCACCAGAGCAACCACGCAGCCACCAAAACCACCGCCGGTCATACGCACACCGCCTTCATTGCCAATCACGTTCCTGACAATCTCAACGATGCCGTCGATGGCAGGTACGGTGATCTCAAAGTCATCACGCATGGAGATGTGGGACTGGGCCATCAGCTCGCCCATAGCCACCAGATTGCCTGTGGCCAGCACTTCGGCGGCAGCCTCAGTGCGGTCGTTTTCGGTGATGACATGGCGGGCGCGGCGGAAGGTGAGGTCGTCCAGGTCACCTTTGGCTGCTTCCAGCTGTGCCAGAGTGACATCACGCAGGGCTTTAACACCAAAGTGTTGCGCTGCGGCTTCGCACTGTTCACGACGGGTGTTGTACTCACTGTCGACCAGGCCGCGCTTGACGTTGGAGTTGATGATCACCACGGCGGCACCTGCCGGAATAGACACCAGTCGTGTGTCCAGAGAGCGGCAGTCCAGCAGCATGGCGTGGCCTGCTTTGCCGCAGGCGGAGATCATCTGATCCATAATGCCGCACTTGCAACCAACAAACTCGTTCTCTGCCTGCTGGCCAATCAGAGCCAGCTCCTTGAGGCTGACATCCAGCTCGGCCATACGGGTCAGAGTCAGGCCGGTAACCACTTCCAGACAGGCGGAGGAGCTCAGACCAGCGCCCTGAGGCACGTTGCCGATAATGGCAATATTCACGCCCCTGAGGTTCAGGCCTTTTTGCAGCAGAACGGTGGCCACGCCGCGCACGTAGTTGCTCCAGAAAGCCTCTTTGCTGCTGGCAATGGGCAGGGTCAGTTCAAACTCCGATACCTGACCGTTGTAGCTGTGGGCGGTGGCTACCACCTTTTGGTCATCCCTTGGGGATACGGCGATCATGGCCTGGTAATCAATAGCGCAGGGCAGAACAAAGCCGTCGTTGTAGTCGGTGTGCTCGCCGATCAGGTTGACCCGGCCGGGGGCCTGGAAAAAGTGTGTTGGCTGGTGGCCGAAGGTGTTGGTGAACAGCTCGGTCAGTGCTTGTTTCTGGCTCATTGTGCTTTCCGGTTCAGTTTTGCTAAGGAGTAGTCACGAAATAACTTCCGCATTTATGGAATCTGAACTCCGTTCGGACTGAGCCCGTCGAAGTCCGGTGACAGCACCCTTCGACTTTGCTCAGGGTGAACGGAAACCGGGA
>Ga0126343_10000035_pt1 | contig 35616 bp, 31 predicted proteins | sample Cyp2metagenome_FD_92531 | JGI IMG/M metagenome (GOLD analysis project Ga0126343, IMG submission 92531) | Coral microbial communities from Lord Howe Island, Old Settlement Bay, Australia - Cyphastrea 2 metagenome | ecosystem: Host-associated > Invertebrates > Cnidaria > Coral ...
ATGTACGACAACGGTAAACTGTGCGGAGTTTAGGAACCATACAGGTTACCCTACATGAGAGTCAGCTCATACCTTTCAGTGCCCATCATGCTTGGCCTACAAAAGTTTTGTCCCGTACATAGCAACAAAACAGACTAAAGGCGTTGTCTTATGTTTCGAGTTTTAATCAGGGCGCACAATGGCCTTACACCAGGAATTACCCAATGCGAATTGCGCTACTCTCCCGTAACGAGCGACTGTATTCGTCACGCCGGATCATCGCTGCGGCCGAGGCCAGGGGGCATCAGGTTGATGTCATTGATATTTTAAGCTGTTACATGAACATCAATGACCAAAACCCCAGCATCCATGTCAAGGGTCAGGAGTTGCCACCTTACGATGCGGTGATTCCGCGCATCGGCGCATCCAATACGTTTTACGGCACCGCAGTACTGCGCCAGTTCGAGATGATGGACTGCTACTCACTCAATGGTTCACTGGCCATTGCCCGATCCCGTGACAAGCTGCGCTCTATGCAACTGCTGTCGCGCAAAGGCATTGGCCTGCCGGTAACTGGTTTTGCCAGTGGCCCGGGGGATATCCCTGACCTGATCGAGATGGTCGGCGGCGCCCCGCTGGTGATCAAACTGCTCGAAGGCACTCAGGGTATCGGCGTGGTGCTGGCAGAAACGCGCAAGGCCGCCGAAAGCGTTCTGGAAGCGTTTATGGGCCTGAAAGCCAACATCATGGTGCAGGAATACATCAAAGAAGCAGGCGGTGCCGATATTCGCTGCTTTGTCATTGGCGATAAAGTCATTGCCGCCATGAAACGACAGGCGCCTGAAGGTGAGTTTCGCTCCAACATTCACCGTGGTGGCAGTGCCAGCCTGGTGAAGCTGACCAAAGACGAGCGCGCCACCGCCGTTAAAGCGGCCAAAGCCATGGGCCTGCGTCTGGCGGGCGTGGACATTCTGCGCTCCAACCGCGGGCCGCTGGTGATGGAGGTCAACTCATCACCCGGGCTTGAAGGGATCGAGCGAGCCACCGCCAATGACGTTGCCAACTGCATCATTGAGTACATTGAAAATAACTGTCGCCGTTCCAGCCGGGTCAACGGATAATACCCTTTCACCCACCGCCATCGCTCAGGAGACGCCGTCAGAGCGATGCTTTTCATTCCCTGGCCACACGCTTGGTCAGGGTGTGGAGATTGTCATGGAAAAAGCGCAACCTCTGGAACTGTTCGGCCATACTATCGCTCCAGGTACACGACAGCACATTAATATTCCCGTAGTCAGGCTGTACACCGATACCCCAATCGACCTGCGTATGGAGGTCATCCACGGTCGGCAAAAGGGTCCCTGCCTTTTAGTCACTGCGGCCATCCACGGCGATGAGCTGAACGGTGTTGAGATTTGCCGGCAGGTGCTGGGCTATAAAAATCTGGCCAGAATCCACGGCACACTGATTGTCATTCCGGTGGTCAACCAACTGGGGTTTATCCAGCAAATCCGCTACCTGCCCGATCGCCGTGACTTGAACCGTTGCTTTCCGGGTTCCAGCAAAGGCTCCCTTGGTGGACGGTTAGCGAACCTGATTACTGACGGTATTTTCCCCCACGTTGACTTCGCTCTGGACCTGCACACCGGCTCCATCCACCGAACCAACCTGCCCCAGATCAGAACCGACCTGACCAATGAGCCTTGTCTGGCGTTGGCCAGGGCGTTTGGCGCTCCGGTGATTTTGCACGCATCGGTCAGGGACGGTTCATTTCGCCATGCGGCCAATGAATACCACATTCCGGTGCTGGTTTACGAAGCGGGCGAAGCGCTGCGCCTGGAACAAGCCTCGATCAAACTGGGCTTTAAGGGCGTGTTGCGGGTAATGCGCCACTTGGGCATGTTGCCACGCAAACCGGCAAAAACACCCACCATCCTGCCCTGGGAATGCAACCAGAGTCAGTGGCTGCGCAGCACCCGTGATGGGCTGGTGTTGCTGCACATCAAGCAAGGGCATCTGGTTAAAGAAGGCGACACCATGATGACCGTGGTCAACCCGTTTGATGCTAACGACAGTGAGAGCATTATTGCTCCCTACGACGGGGTGGTAATTGGCCTCAGCCAACTGCCGCTGACCAACGAAGGCGATGCCCTGGTGCACCTGGCCAAGATCAGCAGTACGCTGGCGGATACCGAGTATGATCAGGACGCCATTGTGGAAGAGCTGGATTTAGGCGTGGCACAACAGCCAGTACCAGAAATGTTCGACTGAGCAAACCAGCGCTGTGGCCAGCCACAGCGCATGCCTGCCTTTTACACAGAAACTGTCGCCTTAATATGGGGATGGGCCTGATAATCCACCAGCTCAAAGTCATCGCCAGTAAAAGCAAACAGATCGCGCACAGCTGGATTTAACTTCATCTGTGGCCGTGGGAATGGTGCTCTGCCAAGCTGTTCCTCCGCTTGCTCCAGATGATTGGCGTACAGATGGGCATCGCCCAACGTATGCACAAACTCCCCAGGCTCCAAGTCACAAACCTGGGCAATCATCATGGTTAGCAGCGCGTAAGAGGCGATGTTAAAGGGCACGCCGAGGAAAATATCCGCACTGCGCTGATACAGCTGACACGACAACCGACCATTAAGCACATAGAACTGAAACAGGCAGTGGCACGGTGGCAGGGCCTGTCGTCCCATGGTCGCGTTTTCTTTTGGTGAGTAAGCTACATCCGGCAGTACGGTGGGGTTCCAGGCACTGATCACCATGCGTCGGGAATCCGGGTTGGTTTTGATCTCATTGAGCAGCCACTGGATCTGATCGACCACCTCACCATTGGCCCCTTGCCAACTGCGCCACTGTTTGCCGTACACCGGGCCAAGATCACCCTCGTCGGTCGCCCACTCATTCCAGATACGCACGCCGTGTTCTTGCAAATAACCAATATTGGTGTCGCCTTTGAGGAACCACAGCAGCTCGTGGATGATGGAGTTGAGATGGCACTTTTTCGTGGTCACCAGTGGGAACCCTTCAGACAGGTCAAAACGCATCTGGTAACCAAACACACTGTAAGTGCCGGTGCCGGTGCGGTCTGCTTTGAATGTGCCGTCCTCACGCACATGACGCAGCAGCTTCAGGTATTCTTTCATCGTTGTCTATCCATCAGCGGATGTTGGTTACGGGTTACTTTGTCTTTGCTTTCAGCCAAGCCGCATCGTCGCTGTTCATGCCATCGACCAGTGGATAACGGCGGTAACCCCAGACCATCATGGCCAGGCCAGCCAGCACCATCGGCACAGACAACAACTGCCCCATAGTCAGCCAGTCAAAGGCGATAAAGCCAAGCTGGGCATCCGGTTCGCGGACAAATTCCACCGCAATGCGTGCCAGGCCGTAGATCACCAGAAACAAGCCAGAAACCGCCATTCGCGGCCGGGGCTTTGCTGAGTAAAACCACAGCACCGTAAACAACACCAGCCCTTCAAGGAAAAACTGATACAGTTGTGACGGGTGTCGTGCCAGCCGAGACGGGTCCGTGGGAAACACCATGGCCCAGGGCACATCCGTCGCCCTGCCCCACAACTCGCCACCGATGAAGTTACCAATCCGGCCAAGCCCCAAACCCAGGGGAACCATAGGCGCCAGAAAGTCGGTGACCTGGAAAAACGTCTTACCCAGCGTTCGCCCATAGAGCCACATGGCCACCAGCACACCAATCAGACCGCCGTGGAATGACATGCCGCCATCCCAGATCCGGAACAGCCACAGAGGGTCGCGAAGAAAGTAATCAAAATGATAAAACAGTACATAGCCACAGCGCCCACCAAGGATCACCCCCACAGCGCCGTAAAACACCAGGTCACTCACCTGCTCCGGATGCCATAAACCATTGGACGCACGGGCACGCAAGGAGCCCAGCCAAAGCGCCAGAGCAAAACCGGTCAGGTACATCAGGCCATACCAGTGCACCTTCAGAGGCCCCAGACTGAAAGCAACGGGATCTATCTCAGGGTATGCAATCACAAACAACTTCCGCTTAACAGAGTATTGGGCAAGTGTACCAAGAAGCGCCCATTATCAAAGTAAGAATTGAATGCCAATGCACACCAGAAACATGGCAAACATCTTCTGCAGCTTCTCTGCCGGCAATCCGTGAGCCAAACGGGCACCCAACCGGGCACTGATGACACTGGTGAGGACAATGCCGATGAACGCCGGCCAATAAACGTACCCCGTGGTCAATGCCGGTAAGGCAGGGTTGTTTTCGCCAAGGAACATATTGGACACAGCGCCCATAAAGGCAATGGGCAAGCTACAAGCGGCGGAGGTGCCCACCGCCTGCCTCATGGTCAGGCTGATATGGCGCAAGAATGGTACGGTCAAAGTGCCGCCACCAATGCCAAACATGCCAGAAATCCAGCCAATCATTGTACCGGCAAACACCAATACCGGCTTGGCCGGCACCTTCGCCCCTTCGACCACCTTGAAGCCAAACCACATTTTCACCGACACCAGCAGGGCAAATACACCCAGCAATTTTTGCAGCAGATGGCCACTGAGGTTGACTGCGGTAAACACACCGAGCAACGCCCCGCTGAGCAACCCCACACTCAACATGGCAAACACGGGCCAGTTAACCGCCCCTTTGTCGTTATGCGCCTTGACCGAACTTAATGACGTCACCACCATTGTGGCCAGGGATGTTCCCACTGCCATATGGGTGAGCACGTCGGGCGGCAGCCCCTGGAATTTGAAGCTGAAAATCAGCGCCGGCACGATAATCAGCCCCCCACCAATACCAAACAGCCCAGCCAGAACACCCGCGGCAACACCCAACAGCAGATAAACAAGAAACAACATGGCAAATTCCGTCAATGCCATCAGTTAAGCGATGGCGCAAAGAGAGATTGTAGGCAGGAAAACCACGCAAGATTATAAGACAGGAAAAGTACAACCCGCACGGGAGAAAGCAGTTGCCGAAAGAAAAACCATAGCCTTGTACTGGTTAATCGTTATACCTGACGACCGGCAAAAGGTATGGACATTCTTATTCCTAGCTCTATAAGATAACCATAAGCGCACTTTTTACTAATAATTGAGTGTCGTTTATAAGGATGTATGAACACCAATAAGAACCATGATCAAGTGGTACGCCGAAAAGACTGACAATAAAGGCGAAGGGGAGAACAGATGTCCATATTTGCTCAATACCAGCAAAGGTACGAGTCCACCCAGCACGAAGAGATGAGCCTCATGGAGTACTTGCAGCTGTGCAAGAAAGACTCCGGGGCCTACGCCAACGCCGCTGAACGGATGCTGGAGGCCATTGGTGAACCCAAGGTCATTGATACCTCCCGCGATCCACGCATGAGCCGGATTTTCTCCAACAAACTGATCAAACAGTATCCGGCATTTGAAGAGTTCTTTGGCATGGAAGAAGCCATTGAGCAGATTGTCTCTTACTTCAAACACGCAGCCCAGGGCCTGGAAGAGAAGAAACAGATTCTCTATCTGCTCGGTCCGGTGGGCGGTGGTAAGTCCTCTCTGGCCGAGAAGCTAAAGCAACTGATGGAGAAAGTGCCATTTTACGCCATCAAAGGCTCGCCGGTATTTGAATCACCGCTTGGCCTGTTCAACCCGGAAGAAGACGCCGACATTCTTAAAGAGGAGTACGGCATCCCCAGCCGCTACCTGAAGTACATTATGTCCCCCTGGGCGGTAAAACGACTGAATGAGTACGGTGGCGACATCTCCAAGTTCCGTGTGGTGAAACTCTACCCAAGTCGTTTAAACCAAGTGGCCATCGCCAAAACTGAGCCTGGCGATGAAAATAACCAGGACATCTCCAGCCTGGTGGGTAAAGTAGATATCCGTCAGCTCGAAGAGTACTCCCAGGACGATCCGGATGCTTACAGCTTCTCTGGTGCACTGTGTCGCGCCAACCAGGGTATTATGGAATTTGTCGAGATGTTCAAGGCGCCCATCAAGGTGCTGCACCCGCTGTTGACCGCCACTCAGGAAGGCAATTACAACAGCACCGAAGGTCTTGGTGCCATCCCTTACGAGGGCATTTTGCTGGCCCACTCCAACGAATCTGAATGGCAGTCTTTCCGTAACAACAAAACCAACGAAGCCTTTATTGACCGGGTCAATATCGTCAAGGTGCCCTACTGCGTGCGCGTCAGTGAAGAGATCCACATCTATGAGAAGCTGCTGGAACACAGCTCCCTGAAAGATGCCCCTTGCGCCCCGGACACCCTGAAAATGCTGGCGCAATTCACTACCCTGTCGCGCATCAAGGACCCGGAAAACTCCTCCATCTACTCCAAGATGAAGGTATACGACGGTGAGAATCTGAAAGACACCGACCCGAACGCCAAGCCTTTGCAAGAGTACAAAGACCTGGCTGGGGTTGACGAAGGTATGAACGGCCTTTCTACCCGTTTTGCCTTCAAGATTCTCTCCAAGGTGTTTAACTTTGATCCTTCTGAAGTGGCCGCCAACCCGGTGCATTTGCTCTATGTGCTGGAGCAGCAGATCGAACAGCACCAGTTCCCGGAAGAGACGCAAGACCGTTACTTGTCGTTTATTAAAGAGTATCTGACGCCCAAATACATTGAGTTTTTGGGCAAGGAGATTCAGACCGCCTACCTGGAGTCCTACTCCGAATACGGTCAGAATATTTTTGACCGTTACATCACCTACGCCGACTTCTGGATTCAGGATCAGGAGTACCGCGACCCCGACACCGGCCACATTCTCGACCGCTCGGCACTCAGCGAAGAGTTGGAAAAAATCGAGAAGCCCGCCGGCATCGCCAACCCGAAAGACTTCCGCAACGAAGTGGTCAACTTTGTTCTGCGTGCCCGGGCTAACAACGATGGCAAGAACCCCAGCTGGTTAAGCTACGAGAAGATGCGTACGGTGATCGAGAAGAAGATGTTCTCCAACACTGAAGACCTGCTGCCGGTGATCTCCTTCAACGCCAAAGGCTCCCAGGAAGACCAGCGCAAGCATGCGGATTTCGTCTCCCGGATGGTGGCCCATGGCTATACCGAGAAGCAGGTTCGTCTGCTCTCTGAGTGGTATATCCGGGTGCGTAAGTCTCAATAACAGCAAGCCCCGCCCAAGACGTTGGGCGGGCACCACTCTTTAGCCCTGTTATGCAGGGCTTATCACTATTTTGTGAACATCGGGGAAGCGTCTTTATGAGCATCATAATCGACCGACGCCTCAACGGAAAAAAGAAGAGCACCGTCAACCGACAGCGCTTTTTGAGGCGTTACCGTGGCCTGGTCAAAGAGGCAGTACAAGATGCTGTTGATCAACGCTCAATCACCGACGTTGAAAGCGGCAGTAACATCACCATCCCGAAAAAAGACCTGAATGAGCCGGTGTTTCACCACGGCAAGGGCGGTCATCATGGCCACGTTCATCCGGGCAATAAAGAGTTTAACCAGGGCGATCGCATTGCCCGTCCACCGGGCGGCGGTGGTCAGGGCAGCGGCGACGGCAAAGCCAGCGACAGTGGCGAAGGGGCCGATGAGTTTGCCTTCAAGATCAACCGTGATGAGTTTCTGGAGTACCTGTTTGATGATCTGGCGCTGCCTAACCTGGTGAGAAAAGAGCTGAAAGACAGCACCGACTACAAACTCAGACGAGCTGGATTTACCACCGCCGGGTCACCAGATCGCCTGAATGTGGTGCGCTCCCTGCGCGCTGCCCACGCCCGGCGTATTGCCCTGTCGGGCAAAGAGCGCAAGGTGATCCGCACACTCAAGCGCGAACTGCGCGAGATGGAGGTCAGCCCGGACGAAGCAGACCAGCAGGAGATGCGCCGCATCCGCGAACAGATCAATATCCTCAACAAAAAACTCAAACGACTGCCGTTTATTGATGACTTTGACCTGCGTTTCAACAACATGGCGAAAGTGCCGCAACCGTCCAGCAAGGCGGTGATGTTCTGCATTATGGACGTCTCTGGCTCCATGACCCGGGAGATTAAGGACATGGCCAAGCGCTTCTTCTTGTTGCTCTATCTGTTCCTGGAGCGCAATTACGAAGCGGTGGAGGTGGTTTTTATCCGCCACCACAGCGAAGCCCGCGAGTGCGATGAAAATGACTTTTTCTACGCCCGGGAGACCGGCGGTACGGTGGTATCTTCGGCGTTGCGCCTGGCCGATGAGATTATCAGTAACCGCTTCTCCCCCAACGACTGGAATATTTACATTGCCCAGGCATCCGATGGCGATAACTGGGAAGCGGACTCCAGCAAGTGCCAAGACATTATCCTGAAAAAGCTGCTACCGGTTTGTCAGTACTACTCCTATGTGGAGATCACCGACCGCCATCATCAAAACCTTTGGTACGAGTACAAATCCATCGAGAAGGAGCATCCGGGCCACTTTGCCATGCAGCAAATTCGCAGCCACGGGGATATTTACCCAACCTTCCGTCGTTTATTCGAGAAAAAGGAGGCCAGCCATGCCGGAAGCTAAAAGCCCGGTGAAAAAAACCGGTAAAAAGAACAAGCCAAAGAACCAACCACTGTCCACTGACTCGGAGTGGACGTTTGAGCTACTGGACACTTATGACCGGGAGCTGGCCAGGCTGGCCGACAAATACCGGCTGGACACCTACCCCAACCAGATAGAAGTGATCAGCTCCGAGCAGATGCTCGATGCCTACTCCTCAGTGGGCATGCCACTGATGTACAACCACTGGAGTTATGGCAAGACCTTCCTGAGCAATCAGCAGAACTATCAGCAGGGGCGGATGGGGCTGGCTTACGAAATTGTGATCAACTCCAACCCCTGCATCGCTTATCTGATGGAAGAGAACCCCATGCCCATGCAGGCGCTGGTTATTGCCCACGCTTGCTACGGCCATAACTCGTTCTTTAAGGGCAATTATCTGTTCCGGCAGTGGACCGACGCCAGCGCCATCATCGACTACCTGCTGTTTGCCAAAGGTTACATTGCCAACTGCGAAGAAAAACACGGCATCAGCGCGGTAGAAGAAGTACTCGATGCCTGCCACGCCCTGATGAACCAAGGGGTCAACCGCTATGTACGACCAACGCCGTTATCTGCCGAGCAGGAGAAGGCCCGTTCCCACGAACGAGAGGAGTATATCCAGCGAAACCTGAACGATCTGTGGCGCACCATTCCGGTGAAAGAGAGTGAAAAGGAGCAAAAAGAGAAGCGCTTCCCGGAAGACCCGGAAGAGAACCTGCTCTATTTCATCGAAAAAAATGCTCCCCTGCTGGAGACCTGGCAACGGGAGATCATCCGCATCGTCCGTAAGGTGGCCCAATACTTCTACCCTCAGCGCCAGACTCAGGTGATGAACGAAGGTTGGGCAACTTTCTGGCACTATCACCTGATGCACGACATGTACGACGAAGGTCTCATTACTGAAGGCTTTATCATGGAGTTTCTCCATTCACACTCCAGCGTGATATTCCAGCCAGATTTTGATGACCCACGCTACAGTGGTCTTAACCCGTATACCCTCGGGTTCAATATCTTCCGGGATATCCGTCGTATTTGCGAAAACCCCAACGACGAAGACCGCCATTGGTTCCCGGAGCTGGCCGGCACCGACTGGCTTGATGCGGTGCACTTTGCCATGGAGAATTTCAAGGACGAAGGGTTTATCCTCCAGTACCTGTCACCCAAAGTAATGCGGGACATGCACCTGTTCAGCATCGATGACAACGAAGCAAACAGCTATCTGGAGGTGGACGCCATTCACAACGACTCGGGTTACCGTCAGCTGCGGGAAAACCTCGCCGCTCAGTATAATCTGGGCAACCGGGAACCCAATATCCAGGTTTACAATGTGGACGTCCGGGGTGATCGTTCGCTGACTCTGCGCCACTACATGCACAAGGGCAGACCGTTGGATGAAGGCAGCTCTAAAGAGATCATCAAGCACATCCACCGCCTGTGGGGCTTTGATGTCAAACTGGAATCTGTGGATCAGGAGAATGTCGTTCAGCACACCCACGCGCTGGCCAAGGAAAAACAATAACGGAATTACTCGGCTAACCTGACGACGATAGGCATATAACACCTTGACAAGACTATTCCAAATACAATTTATGATGTTATATTGTTTGTGTTCATAGTCTGTCGTCTGATGGTAAAGCCTGTCTGAGCTGGGCAGGAGAGGCAGAAAGTGCAAGTGACAGGGATGACTCTTTTTATGAACCAACATAAAAATTGCCAACAATTAAAACAACAAAAGGTTGCAATTTCCCAGCCGTCCCTTCGCGCCAGGATGTGAAGGTTCCAAGCTGTATGGAAGCGACCAGGAAGGAAATGGAAGCTATGCTGGTAGGTACAGTCAAGTGGTTCAACAACCCGAAAGGTTACGGATTTATTGAGGCTACGGATACGACCGACAATCAGGATGTTCTCATCCACTATTCGGTCATAGAGATGGAAGGCTTCAAGACCCTCAAAGCCGGGCAGGTGGTCAGTTTTGAACTGGGCCAAGGCCCCAAGGGCATGATCGCCACCCGAGTCTTGCCTGACGATGGCGCCGATGGCGAAAATTTACCCGGTTCAGCAACCCGGGAAGAGTCGTTCCCAGCTTGAAGCCACTTCGGAACACTCTGATTACTTGTGTGAATATGCCAATAGCGTAGCAGATTTCAGCTGATAATATGCTATCCACATGAGTTGTCTACCGCAGGCCGATCGCTGCCTTGCCCGTTTCACTCATCCATGCGCTCTCTGCGGCTTGCCCGCAGGGAGTACCATGTTGACCAGAATCCGTATTAACCGCTGGTCGACGCACAGTTACATTGCTAAGGTTGTACCGTTTTGCCTGCTAATAACTTGTACTTCTACCTATTTTCTGCGGCAATTATTGCTGCAATGATTTTTCTTTGGCTAATCTGGCGCACTTTCGGTTCGATCCAGGCCGAGGCTAACGCCCAGCTTTTCGAACAAGACAAACGCGCCTTTTTTGGCCAGCTGGATATCGCAGTACGCAGTCACCTGATGGTATTGCCGTCACTGCCCGTTGGTGATGTGGTGTACTGCAGCAAATGGGGCCGCGCGGGTGCCATTACCAACGTCAGGAAAGACCGACGCTTCGACTTTGTTCTGTATCACCGGCGCAAAATGAAAATTTGTTGCGTCATCAATCTGATTCCCTACAAAACCAATGCCAACGCCAGAGAGTTTTGGTTACTGCGCCAGTTGTGTGAAGCAGCCGAACTGCCGCTGCTGGAGTACGAGATGAAACCCTGGCGCGATGTGACTGAGCTGCGCAGAGCGGTGTTCGCCGCCTGCAATATCGTCGAACAGGGTCCACCGGACTTTGAGCTGCGCACCGAAGAGACACAGCCTGACCCGTTGTGCCCCAAATGCAATAGCCCAATGACGCTGAGAACGCTGCAAAAAGGTGTGCAGGCGGGCCAGAAGTGGTGGGTGTGCAACACGTACCCGCACTGCAATGGGGGCCGGTCGGCAAGGTCTGTCTGAGCCAACCGGACGACGACGTGAACTACTCGCCCCTAAAGGAAGCGGGTTTGCGCCTCAATTCTGATCAAACTCGTTTCAGAATCACGGTTGCCAAAGGTGGCAGCGTCAAACAGAGGCTGTATGGCTGATGATGCATCGGCATAGACAGTGCCTCGATGGTTGCGTCACCATCGCAACAGTGAACGCCACTGCCACCATAAACGACATCGTCACTGTTTAACAGCTCAGCGTAGCGTCCTGCTTCTGGTACGCCAATACAATAATTATGGCGAACCACTGGCGTCAGGTTACAGATAATCTGAAGGCTTCCGCCATCATGATCATAGCGACGAAATACCAGCACACTCTGTCCGTTGTCGTTTACTACGGTCCAGGAAAAACCACCACCATCCAGATCCCTGGTCGATAATGCCGACTCCGACCGGTGCAAATGATTCAACCGCTTAACCAGCTTACGCACCCCGGCATTCAGGCTGTGGTCGTTATCCAACACCGCCCAGTCCAGCACCTTGTTGGGATTCCACTCATGACAAGTGCCCAGTTCAGTCCCCATAAACAACAACTTTTTGCCCGGATGCGCGTACATAAAGGCTAGGTAAGCGCGCAGATTAGCAAACCGCTGCCAGTCATCACCGGGCATGCGCGTCAAAATGGTGCCTTTACCATGCACCACCTCATCATGCGACAGTGGAAGGACAAAGTTTTCACTCCAGGCATAAACAGTACTGAAGGTCATTTCGCCGTGATGGTGCTGTCGATGCACCGGGTCGAGCTTCATGTACTCCAACGTGTCATTCATCCAGCCCATGTTCCACTTGAAGTCAAAACCCAACCCTCCGTCATAAACCGGTCTGGAAACCCCCGGCCAGCTGGTTGACTCCTCGGCAATGGTGAGTACATCGGGGAATCGGGCATGGACCCGCTCATTGAAGCGTCGCAGGAAGGCCACCGCTTCCAGATTTTCGTTACCACCATGGACATTGGCTTCCCACTCACCGTACTTGCGTGAGTAGTCCAGATAGAGCATGGAGGCTACTGCATCCACGCGCAGGCCATCAATATGGTACTCTTCCAGCCAGTAAAGGGCGTTACTGATCAGAAAGTCCTGCACCCAGGGTTTACCAAAGTCGTATATGCAGGTCTGCCAGTCCGGGTGCCAGCCACGGCGGGCGTCAGGGTGTTCGTACAGCGCCGAACCATCAAATCGGGCCAAACCGTGGTCGTCGTTAGGAAAGTGCGCCGGTACCCAGTCGAGGATAACGCCGATGCCTTCACGGTGGCACTGATCGACAAAATAGCGAAAATCATCCGGCGAGCCATAGCGACTGCTCGGCGCAAACAGCCCCACCGGCTGATAGCCCCAAGACTCAAACAGCGGATGTTCAGCCACCGGCAACAGTTCGATGTGGGTAAAACCCATCTCCCTGACGTAAGGCACCAGCTCGGCGGCCAGCTCCCGGAAGTTAAGAAACTCATCGTTCTCTTTGCGCTTCCACGACCCGGCATGCACCTCATAGATGGCAAAAGGCTGCTCTCCCCTGACCTCTTGCCGATGCTGCATCCACGCCTGATCCTGCCAATCATAGCGCGAGTCCTCCTGCACCACAGAGGCCAGCCCCGGCCATTGTTGGATGTGCCGGGCAAACGGGTCAGTCTTGTGCGGCAGGCTGTGACCGTGATAATCACGAATGGCGTACTTGTACTGATCACCGGCGCAAACACCAGGAACAAACAGCCGCCAGATGCCATCATCGGCGCTGGCCATGGGGTGCAACCGCTCATCCCAGCCATTAAAGCCACCAACAATACTGACGGCACGAGCGTAAGGGGCGTAGACCTTGAACAGCACGCCGTCGATGGCTTTACTGCCCTTGGTCTTATGGGACAGCAATTGGGCACCAAGATGCCGGTGCAGCGCTTCTGGCTCAATGTCTCCCTGAGCCAGCGTGTACTGACCAAAACAGTACGGGTCGTGAATCAGAAAGTGATGACCGTTGGCCCAGTGCACTTTAAGCTGGTACAAAAAGGGCTTTATTTTCCTGGGCAAGTGCAGCTCAAACAGCCCTTCCCCTGCGCGCTCCATCACGCCAAGACCTTTGCCGCTTGAGGCATCAATAACTTCAACCCCAGCTGCATCCGGGCGCCACGCCCGAATAGCCAGACCTTTACCCTCTGGGTGAGCGTGCAACCCGAGCAAGCCAAAAGGAGCAGCACACTGACCATTAACCAGGTCAGCCACCAGAGGATTTACTGTGCACGGGGAGCTCCCCGGTTTAGTTACTGCAATATTCATAGTGTTATTTTTCAATCTCAGGCGGCACGGTAAACGGCGAGGTAATCCTGGGCTGACTGCTCCCAGGTAAACGACTCAGACATGGCATTGTGAATCAGGCGGCTCATGGTCTTGTTGTCTGCATAAACGTCTTTGCTCTGATTCAGGCACAGCAACAGTCGCTGCCATTGCGCCGGGCCAAACATAAAGCCATTGGCGCTCTCAACACCCGACTCAAAGCACTTGACGGAATCCACCAGACCACCAACGGCACGGACAATAGGCAACGTGCCGTATTTCATGCTGTACATCTGGTTGAGCCCGCAAGGCTCAAACAGCGACGGCATCAGGAAGAAGTCAGCACCAGCCTCAATCAAGTGAGCCAGGCTATTGTCGTACGCTTCAATAAAACGACATTTGTCTTGGAAAGCGTTGGCCAGATGATTCAGCTCAGCAGCGATTTGGGCATCGCCAGAGCCTTGCAGCACTACCTGAACATCGTTGTGCAGAAAATGCCACAACGCGGGTATCAGGCAAGAAAAGCCCTTTTGCTCAGTCAGGCGGCTGACCAGTCCGTAGAGCGGTTTATCTGTTGCCAGCGGTAAATTCAGGCGTTGTTGCAGCGCCTGCTTGCAAACCACCTTACCTGAGAGGTCTTGCAGAGAATAATGGGCAGGCAGGTATGGATCGGTTTGTGGGTTCCACTCCTGATAATCGCAGCCGTTGAGAATGCCACAAAAATCCTGCCGGCGCTGACCGATGGTGTGAGCCAACCCGTGGGAGCCCAGGTCAGTCTGCAACTCTTCGGCGTAGCGTGGGCTGACGGTGGTGATTTTATCCGCAAAAGCAATACCGCCTTTGAGCAGGTTAATCTGACCGTGATCTTCAAAAAAGTCCCGGTTAAACCAGCGGTGGTCAATGCCCAGGGCGTCAAGTAACGCAGCAGGCGTGTGCTGCTGATAGGCGCCGTTATGAATGGTCAGCACCGTGCGGGTGTTGCTGAAAAAAGCGTTGTCCGCTTCATGGATTTTCAGATAGTAACCCAGCAGAGCAGACTGCCAGTCGTGGCCGTGGACGATATCGGGCCGGAACTGGAGAATCTGACAAGCGCGCAGAGCTGCTTTGCAGAAAAAGGCAAAACGCTGGGAATTATCGGCAAACCCGTCGCCGCCGTGATTGTACAGCCCGCCCCGGTCGAAATAATCGTTGTGCTCAATCAGGTAGACCGTAACACCGGCAAACTCCCCCTGGCGAATAGCAAAACCGAATCGTGAACCGTGGCCAACACTCACCTCCCCGGTGCCAACCACCACGGTGGATAACACCGCCAGCGCCTGACGATACGCTGGCATAATAACCCGGACGTCATGGCCGAGTTTTTTCATCCAGGGGCCGAGGGCGGCGGCCACATCGGCCAACCCCCCGGTTTTTGCCACTCCGGCCAGCTCGGAAACCGCAAACAAAATGTTCAGATCAGAAGCCAACGTGTGCCCCCCTGGGGACCACAACCAGTCCGGATTCGGTTACTTTGAAGCGCTTCATGTCCTCTTCACGGTTCACACCAATGCGTGTACCCGGGGCAATCTTCACCCGCTTGTCAACAATCACCCGATTCAACACCACGTCCTGGCCGATGGTGACATTGGGCAGAATGACCGAGTCCGTCATACGGGTGTTGTTGCCAATCTTGACGTTGTAACCCACCACGCTGTTTTGCATGATGATATCGTGACAAACGCAGCCAACACCCATCATGGAATTGTTGATCTGCCCCTCACGGGAATCACGGTCGTAGGCGATCAGTGCTGGCGGATAGGGTGGGATGTAGGTGCGAATGGGCCAGTCCTGATTGTGCAGGTTGATGGGCGGCTCTTTTGACAATAAATCCATATTGGCTTCCCAATAGGACTCAATGGTACCAACATCCCGCCAGTAACCATTATTCTGCTCACCCGGTACGACATTTTTCGAAAAGTCGTACACCATGACGTTGGCCCTTGGGTAGAGCGACGGAATAATGTCTTTACCAAAATCGTGATCGGACAGCTCATTATCATGGTCGTCCAGCAACTCCTGCACCAGGCACTCTCTGGTGAACACGTAGTTGCCCATGGAGGCCAGCACGTAACCCGGATTACCCGGAATGGTTTTCACATTGCCTTTCGGCTTTTCCGCAAAGCCAACCATACGACCATTTTTATCTACTTCAATAATGCCGAAGTGGTGTGCCTGTTCCACGGGCACAGGAATGGCAGCTACCGTCAGATCTGCCTTGTGCTGCTCATGGAACGAGACCATGTCACGTACATCCATGGTATAGATATGGTCACCACCGAACACACAGACCAAGTCCGGATAGTGTGACTCTATATGATTAAGGTTCTGGTACACGGCATCTGCCGTCCCCTGATACCAGTCGCTGCCCGTGTTCATCTGCGCCGGCAGCATATCAATAAATTTGTCCGACAGACCGGCAATACGCCAGCAGCGTTGCACATGCTTGCTCAATGAGTGAGATTTAAACTGCGTAATCAGATAGATCTTGTGCAGATCGGAATTGACAAAATTACTCAGCACAAAGTCGATAATGCGATACTGCCCGCCAAACGGCACCGCTGGCTTGGCTCTCGTACCGGTTAACGGAGCAAGCCTTGATCCTTCGCCCCCAGCAAGAATCATGGAAAGTACTGATACCACCGAATTTATTCCTATCATTGGTGTTTCTTGGTGTTTCGAGTTAATTGAAAAATGGTCGTTCCCTGACCGGCACCGGGCGTGTGGATGAAGCTACGATTCAACCCGGAAAATCCCCCCTTTAACGGCAACGCTTTTTGCCTGCCGTTAAAGAAATTATGCTGCACAGACACCAATGCCTGCGCTCAAACCCCGTTAGCTTTGAATACCTCGTTCACCATCTCCTGAGCCTCCCCTTGCAGTTGGGCCAGATGGTTTTCGCCGTCAAAACTTTCTGCATAAATTTTATAAACGGCCTCAGTACCCGATGGTCGTGCAGCAAACCAGCCGCGCTCGGTAACTACTTTCAGGCCGCCAATGGCTGCGCCATTGCCGGGGGCATGGGTCAGTCGGGCAATAATCGGGTCACCGGCCAGCTGTTCAGCCCTGACCTGCTCCGGACTCAGGGCCGAGAGTACTTTTTTCTGGGCATCGTTGGCTGCGACATCAAGGCGCTGATAAACGGGAGCGCCGTACTTGCCTGTTAGTTCCTGGTAATGTTCCCCTGGATCACGACCGGTCACGGCAGTAATTTCTGCCGCCAGCAACGCCATGATGAAACCGTCTTTATCGGTACACCAGCTCTGGCCGTCGCGACGCAGGAAACAGGCTCCGGCACTCTCTTCGCCGGCAAAAGCCATGGTGCCGGTGGCCAGGCCATCAACAAACCACTTAAAGCCCACTGGCACTTCGATTACGGTGCGGCCCAACCCGCCGGCCACACGGTCAATCATGGCGCTGGATACCAGGGTTTTACCAATGGTGGCGCTTTGCACCCACTGTGGCCGGTGGGTGTACAGGTACTCAATAGCAACAGCCAGATAATGGTTGGGATTCAGCAAGCCGTGTCCACGGGTGACAATGCCGTGACGGTCAAAGTCAGGATCGTTGCCAAAGGCGATATCAAAATCATCTTTGAGTTTGATCAGCCCGGCCATGGCTGAGGCGGATGAACAATCCATACGGATGCGGCCATCCTTATCGAGATGCATAAAAGAGAAGGTGGGATCAATTTTCTGACTGACCAGGGTCAGGTCCAGTCCATAACGCTGGGCGATAGGCTCCCAGTAATGCAGGCCAGAACCACCAAGGGGGTCCACGCCGATTTTCAGTTTGGCACCGGCAATGGCGGCCATATCCAGGACATTATCCAGATCATTAACGTAAGGCGTAATGAAGTCGTACTGGTGGACTTTGCCCAACGCCAGTGCTCTGGCAAAGGTCACCCGGTTGACGGCTGACAACCCCTGAGCGATAAGCTCGTTGGCCCGTTGCTCAACCCAACCGGTAATGTCACTGCCGGCAGGCCCACTGTGGGGCGGGTTGTATTTGAAACCACCGTCTTCGGGGGGATTGTGAGAAGGAGTAATCACCACGCCGTCAGCCCGTTTGCTGTGGCTGCGATTGTAGGTAACGATGGCGTGAGAAATGACTGGCGTGGGGGTATAACCCCGCTGCTGGTCGATGATGACATCCAGGTCATTGCCAACAAACACTTCCACCGCACTGATCAGCGCCGGCTCCGACAAGGCATGGGTATCCATGCCAACAAAAATCGGTCCCTCGATACCCTGGTTGCGCCGGTATTCGCAGATCGCCTGGCTAACCGCCAGAATGTGCGCTTCATTGAATGAACCGTTGGTGGACGTACCCCGGTGACCGGAAGTACCAAAAGCCACACGCTGACCCAACTGCGACTGATCTGGCTGAACGGTGTAATAATCACTAATCAGCCGGGGAATATTAACCAAAAGGTCATCAGTTGCCGGTTGACCTGCAAGGGGGTGCATGGCGGTTCCTCAATTAGGATGACAGACAACGCTCTGACTACCAACAGGCAGAAAAATCAGCCAGTTACTACCGACGGCAACAGGGCAACAGTCATTAGAGAGAATAATGACCGTGCACAATACCGGTAATTCTATATGGATGCATTGCCGTTAATTACGTATTTATTTATAAGCAAAAACAATGAGATAATAGAATATTTTTAAAAATATACTGCTGACTATGCAATGCAAAAACAACCGCCGGCTCTTCGGGAATAAACGACTTCTGACTGGCAGAATCTGGTGCAGGAATTATTATTGAGCTTGACCTGTCGCACTTTCTTTCACGGGCGGCCAATGACGTTTCCCCGGTTACCCACCATTATCCTTACCGATCTACTGCTCCTGTACGGTGTCACCCTGATGTATTCCCAGGATGAGGTGGCCTTCGCCCTGTTGCTACTGGTGCTTGCAACGTTCGGCTCATGGCTGCTGATCAGTAAAAAACACGACAACTTACGTCTTGCATTTCCCTGTCTGACGCTGATCGCCACCTTTACCATATTGCCTCTGATCTACACGACAAATATCGCTTTTACCAACTACAGTGCCGACCACAGACTCTCCTATGAACGTGCCCGAGCAGAACTACTCACCCAAAGCTGGCACCCAGATGGCGAACACTACAAATTTAAACTATTTCGCGAAGGACCGGGACTGCGACTGATGCTTATTGACAACACCAGCAGTGAAGAACACTTGCTAACCGGACCAATTATCGTCCGTGACGATACTAACGCACAGCAGACGGTGCCGGCATCAATATCAATTCACCGGCCAGTCGGTGCCGAGCTGCCTCCCGATGACATCAACAAAAACAGCACCGTGCTGGCCAACCTGGTCATCCTGCTGCCCGATGGCACAGAACTAAGCATGATCAACCCGAACAGCTTTGCCACCAAAGCCAGGTTGTACCAGGCCGACGAAGACCGTCCCTACCCGGACCCGAGCCTGGCCCTGACCGACAAGCGCACCGGTGAGATCCTTGATGCCGATATGGCCGCAGGTTACTTCACCCGGAAGCACAGCACTGAACCGGTGGCACCGGGTTTTATCACTTACATTGGCTGGGACAATTTCAGGCGGATTTTCACTGAACCGACAATTCACAACCCACTGTTAAAAAACTGTGTCTGGAGCGTGACGTTTGCCGCCATCAGTGTTGCCCTGACCCTGACCATCGGCTTGCTGCTGGCCGTTCTGCTGCAGTGGCCACCATTGCGAGGTAATAACATTTACCGCTGTTTGTTGATTCTGCCTTATGCCATACCCGTGTTTGTTGCCGCCCTGATGTTTCGCGGTCTGTTCGGTCAGAACAGCGGTGAGATCAACCCGCTGTTCGGTAGTGAATCGCTATGGTTCACCAATGCACTGCTGGCCAAAATCATGGTGATTATGGTCAACACCTGGCTGGGCTACCCCTATATAATGATTTTGTGCACCGGCCTGCTGACCGACATTGCCGACGATCTTTATGAAGCCTCAGCCCTTGATGGTGCCTCACCACTGCAAAACCTGATGTATATCACCATCCCCATAATCATCAAACCCCTGGCACCTGCACTGATTGCCAGTTTTGCCTTCAACTTTAACAACCTGTTGCTGATTGCCATGCTGACCGACGGTGCCCCGCACATACCCGACTCCCCGGTGGGAGCCACTGACGTGGTTGCGGGCTTTGCCTACCAGACTGCCTTTGTCAGCCAGGACTACGGACTGGCCGCAGCAGTGGCCGCGCTGACTTTTCTGCTGATGAGCGCCGTTGCCCAAGCATACCTGCTGGCAACTAAACGACTACAGTAAGGTGTCATTATGGCTATGGTACAACCGGGAAATCTGCAGCGCCGGGTGTGGGCTGCCCGCGTCGCGATGTGGTTATTTCTGCTGATCACTCTCTCCCCACTGGTCGTGCTGGTTCTGGCTTCTCTGGAGAGCGGCAACACGGTCACCGGCTCACTGATTCCCCGGCATTTTAGTCTTGGGCACTGGTATCTGGCGCTAGGCATTCCCTGGACAGAGGCCGACGGTTCCATCACCCCCCCGCCCTTTCCGCTACTGACCTGGCTGTGGAACTCAATCAAAGTGGCCATCATCAGCTCAGCAGTGATTGTCATGTTTACGACGATCGGCGCTTATGCCTGTGCCCGCCGACGCTTCCACGGCCAACGAGTGCTGCTGGCGATTATGATAATCTTGCCCATGTTCCCCCCTGTACTGGCCCTGACCGGCATCCACTCACTGTTCGACCAGCTTGGTCATTACCTTGCCTGGCTCGGTGTGGACAGCCTGTGGTCACTCACTCTCGCTCACCTTGGAGGGGCAATCTTGCCTTTCTGGCTGCTTAAGGGGTATCTGACAACCATCGACAGCGCGCCCGAAGAGGCGGCCATTATTGCCGGTGCCACCACTTGGCAGGTACTGCGATATATACTTCTACCGTCGTTTGCACCGATTCTGATGACGGCTTTTACCCTGGCTTTTATCGCCAGCATGACAGAATTTCCGGTGGCCTCGGTACTGCTGCACAGTACCGATAAGCTGACGCTGCCCGTTGGCCTGAGGCACTACCTGCGACCGGAGCACTTCCTGTGGCAGGACTTTGCCGCTGCGGCTATTCTCTGCGGCCTGCCGATTACCGTCGTGTTCCTTATTGGCCAGCGCTGGCTGGTTTCCGGCCAAAACGTATTTCGAGTCAGAGATTGATTGCTCTTTGACGCAGTGAACCTGAACGCGTGGACTATACTCACCTTCACTTTTGGTTATCACGTTATCTGGCAAACTGGAACTGACCAAGCGCCCTCCGGCATAAAAATCAGCGAGACCAGGAACAGGGATCAAACAATGGTCACATGCGATTTTGCTCCTCGCAGCAAAGAAGGCACCATTCTTCTGCAGCCCAACAATTCCATGAGCTGGCGAGCCAACCTGCTGTTGTTTGGGGCGGTGACGGTATTATCGCTGACCATTGCCGCCGGTTTTTTCCTTGCCGGGGCCGGCGTCATCCTACCGTTTTCGCTGCTGGAGCTGCTGGCCCTGTTTATCGGCACCTATTACTGTCTCTGGCAACGCCAACGCAAAGAGCTGATCACCTTTGAGGAACATCAGGTAACCGTACAAAAAGGGTTTTACCGACCGTTGGTCACTTATCACTACCACCGCCTGTGGTGTCAACTAATCATCCGCCGCCCCACTCACCCCCGAAAGACGCCGGCAGTTCTGCTACGCTCCCACGGCAAGGAGTTGGAACTGGGTGCTTTTCTCAACCAGCAGGACAAAACCATTCTGATTGAACGATTGGACATGTTGCTGAACATTTCCTCAAACAATCCTGACTGTTAACCCCCTCCGGAGCACCGGCATTACAACTATTTTTTTGCCCATCCCCACACTGTGAACTAAATTCTAATCAGGCTCTGGCGTTCGACCAGAGATAACAATTCAGGACACCCCGCTACCTATCGCTGATGCTGCGTTAGTTCATTCAATGTGGTTTTGTTTTCGGCGATTCAAATGCTTCTTGTTCTGCACGGAAGACAGGCCTTGCTTATTCACCACAACACAACTCGCGGTGCTCGTGCGCGCCCAGTAGTGGCCGGATGACCCTCCTCCGGAGAGCCGCAGCCAGCTAAACACACAAGGTAGGCTAAACATGCTGTCCAGGCATCAACATTTTCTCCCCGACACCGGACGAAAAGCGTTGTCCGCTGTGATTACGTCGGTTTCTTCTCGCTCATGCAAATACTGCGGCGCCGTTGTCCTGGCTTGTGCATCAACCTGCGCATCGGCAATTACCAGCGACGATATTACCTTCAATGGCTACGCCCGGTCCGGGATAGGCGCATCCACCCCCGGTGGTGATCAGCTCTGTTTCGTGGCGGCCGGGGCACCAGCCCGCTACCGGCTGGGTAACGAGTGCAATACTTATGCCGAGCTTGACCTTGGTGCAAAACTGTTTGACCAGAACGGCATCACCTTTGACCTGGATACCAATGTCTCCTACGAAACCCTACAGATCGGCGACAACGACGCCACGTTCGTGCAACTCAAGGAGATGTACATCCTTGCCAAAGGATTGCTCAGTGATTCAATGCCCAAGGCCGCCCTGTGGGCCGGCAAGCGGTTTTACCGCCAGCATGAAGTCCATATGATTGACTTCAAGTACTGGAATATCACCGGTCCCGGGGTGGGCATTGAGAATATCGACGTGGGGTTGGCTGATTTCAGTGTGGCCTGGGTTCGTAATGAGACCAACGTGTTTTCATCATTAACCGTTACGCCACCGACTAACCTGACAACCGTCAGCGATTTATTCTCCACCGACATCATTCCCACTGAGATTTTTGATTTTCGTCTCACCAATATTGACTTGGCAGACTATCTGTCCCTTGATATCGGGTTTGATTTTGGCAGAGGCCAACCGGCAAATCGCATCAACTCCCCTGACATCAACAACAAAGACAGATTCAAACGTAACGGCTGGATGGTGACTGGCGATCTGGTCTGGAGCCTTGGTGACCTGGACCGTAACTCCTTTGTCTTGCAATACGCCAAGGGTGCCATGACGGGGCCGGGCGTGGGCGCCAGCGCCACCACCGGCCTGCAACCTTCCGTACTCTTTGAGGGCAGCAAGATGTACCGGGTGTTCGACCACGGCTCCATTTTGCTCACCGAACGGCTCGACCTGCTGTATATGCTGGGCTACACCCAGGTCGACTTTCCCAATGTCATGCAGATACCCGCAATGGCTATGCAACGCGGCTCGAACACCACCTGGATCACCGCCGGTATTCGCCCCGCCTGGAAGTGGACCGACTGGACCAGTACCGCCCTTGAAATTGGTTACGATCAGGTGAAAAACGTTTTCAACAGCGCAGCAATCAACACCGGCACAACGACTGATCCGACATTATTCACCAGCAGCAAACTGTTCAACAGCAGCCTGACTAAAATCACCATCGCCCAGATATTTCAACCCGATTTCGGCAACAACGTGCGGCCGCAAATCCGGATCTTTGCCACCTATGCGAAATGGAAGGCCGCCAACGGGTGTTCACAAGTTGATAAAGCCGGTACGTCGACAACCTGTCCGGCAGCCTTCGAAGCAGCCATCCGGGACGCTCTCGGTCTGAGCTACGACGGCGCCACCTCGGCCCAGCAAGTCTTTGATACTTTTGTTGATAAACGCAACGGCTGGACCTTCGGCGCGCAAATGGAAGCATGGTGGTAATTCATCGCGGTGCCCGCCCCGAACAAAGCGGGCACCTGCAGCAAGGCGATTCAGATCATTCTGACGGGCACACGACGGCTGCCCCACGCTCCTGCCAACTCCTCAAAAATACCTGCCACTGGCGCCCCACACACTTGGCAAAACCCGTGCCCTTGTGAAGCGGTAACCTGCCACTGCCCCAGAACATACCAGTCCCGCTCGATCAGCACGCTGTGGCACTGGTGGCAGCGGGTACTCCCCCCATCGGAGTCATGGACATTACCGGTGTAGGCATAGCGTATGCCGTGGTTCATGGCGATTTGCCGGGCTCTGCTTAATGTTACGGCTGGGGTGTGGGGATGATCGCGCATTTTCCAGTCCGGATGAAACGCAGTAAAGTGCATCGGCACATCGACACCAAGGTGTTCAACCACCCACTGACACATGTCGTTCAGTTCCTGGTCAGAGTCGTTTTCCCCGGGGATCAGCAATGTGGTGATTTCCAACCAGACGCTGGTTTCGTGTTTCAGGTATTCCAGGGTTTCCAGTACGGGTTGCAGCGCACCACCACAGATTTTCCGGTAGAAGTTTTCGCTAAAGGCTTTCAGGTCAATGTTTGCTGCATCCATATAACGAAAAAATTCCATCCTTGGCTCCGGGCAAATATAACCGGCAGAAACCGCCACGGATTTGAGGTTTTTTTCATGGGCGGCCTGAGCCACATCAATGGCGTATTCCAGGAAAATCACCGGATCATTGTAGGTAAAAGCCAGCGACCGGCAACCCATCTGCTCTGCCGTGGCAGCCAGTTGAACCGGTGACGCCCGGTCGGCCAGCGTGTCCATCTCCCGGGACTTGCTCATATCCCAGTTCTGACAGAACTTGCACGCCAGATTGCACCCGGCAGTACCAAACGACAGTACAGGTGTACCCGGCAAAAAATGATTCAGCGGTTTTTTCTCGATGGGGTCAATGCAAAACCCACTGGAGCGGCCATAACTGGTGAGGACAACCTGATCATCCTCACAGGCGCGGACAAAACAGAGCCCCTGCTGACCATTGCGTAACTTGCATGCCCTAGGGCACACATCGCATTGCACACGACCATCGTCTGTCAAGTGCCAGTAGCGAGTGGTAACATTGCCGGCAAGTGTCGTTTCTCTTGGCATAATCCCTCTTCACATCAGGTCGTGCGCCTGATCATTATCCTGATTACAGGGCTATAATTATAGGCTCTGCGGACACAACGGGAATTTCGAGAACAGGAATTCATGCCTCTCACCTGACCCGTGTTCATGACTCGAACCATCCGTGGGAGAACCCATAATGACTATCCGCCAACCCGCCGTAGCCGGGACGTTTTACCCCGACTCGCCCGGCGACCTCAGCCATATGATTACCGGCTTGCTTGGTGAAGCCAAACCCAAAAACCTCTCACCCAAGGCGCTGGTGGTACCCCATGCCGGGCTGATCTACTCCGGCCCGATTGCTGCCACAGCCTATCGCTTGTTGCACGCCATGGCACCCGATATTCGCCGGGTAGTGCTGCTCGGCCCCAGCCACAGGGTGCCTTTGCAAGGTTTGGCATTACCGGACTGTGACGCGTTTGCCACCCCTCTGGGGCAGATACCTCTCGACCTGGACGCCATGGCCACACTGCAATCGTTCAATCAGGTACAGGTTCTGGATCAGGCCCATGCGCAAGAGCACAGTCTGGAGGTGCAGTGCCCGTTCCTGCAATCGTGCCTCGGTGAGTTCAAGCTAATCCCCATTGTGGTGGGTGACTCCAGCGCCTTGTCGGTGGCGGAGGTGATTGAGCAGTTGTGGGGCGAGCAGGAGACCTTAATCATCATCAGCTCCGACCTCAGCCACTTTCACAGTTATGAAGAGGCCTGCTACCGGGACCAGCAAACCGCCAAAGCCATCGAGCAACTGAGCAGTAACCTGACCGGCGGCCAGGCCTGCGGTTGTCATCCGTTGAACGGCATGTTGAAAGTTGCCCAGCGTCGGGGCATGGATGTGATCACTCTGGATGTGCGCAACTCAGGCGATACAGCCGGCGACAAAAGTCGTGTAGTGGGGTACGGCGCTTTTGTTATTCAGTAATCGTCGTTAAGCTGTCGGCAACATACGATTAACGGAGTTTGAACTGTGCCTGATGAGAGCGAAAAAACAGCATTACTGCGCATTGCCCGCAAAACCATTAGCGAGGGCTGCACTCGGGATTTGCCACCAGAGCCTGATTTGCAAGATCAGCCCGAACGCTTTTGCCAACCAGCTGCCTGCTTCGTGACGCTGCACAAGCATGGCGCGTTGCGCGGCTGCATTGGCTCCACCGTGGCCCATCGTTCGCTGCTTGAAGATGTTGTCCACAACGCCTTTGCCAGCGCTTTTCGCGATTCACGCTTCCCGCCCGTAACCGAAAGCGAGCTGAGCGAGATCCGTATTGAAATCTCCCTCCTGACTCCACAGCAGCGCCTGACAGTCACCAGCGAAGATGACCTGCTGCAAACCATTCGCCCCGGCATTGACGGGCTGCTGATACGCAACGCCCGACACTCGGCCACTTTTTTGCCCCAAGTCTGGCAACAACTACCCGACCCAAGGCAATTTCTGCAACGCCTGAAAATCAAGGCTGGCATGGCACCGGGGGAGTGGCCGGACGATATGGAGTGCTTTTGCTATCAGTGCGTCAAGTTTGCCGAGTGAAGGGTTGGTGCATGCCAGTCACCGGGCAAACCACCGGTGACGGCAAAAACGATGACTGTCGTTAAATAACTTCAAACAGGAAGTGGTTTTTCTTACCCAGTTTCACCAGAAAAAAACGACCATACATGGCTTTTTCTGCGGCAAAACAGGCGGCAAGATTCATGTTATCCGCAGCGCCATGGGCCTCACCATTAATAAATACCGCGTTATTGCCCAGGGCGTCTTTCACCTGTTTGCCGGATTTTACCATGCCTGCCTGGACAAACAGCTGAGTCATGGCCTGATCCGCCAGAGCGTCTCCGGACACCGTGGCACTGGGCAGGCCATCAAGCTTCAGCTGCTCCAGGTCAGCCTCGCACAGCTCGGTGGCATCACCGGAGAACAGAGCCGCAGTAATGCGCTCAGCTGCCTGCAAGCCCTCTTCACCGTGGACCAGGCGGGTCACCTCCCGGGCCAGGATTCGCTGGGCTTCAGGACGACCCTGACGCTCAGCATCGGCTTGCTCGATGGCAGCAATCTCATCAAGATCCAGAAAGGTAAAGAACTTCAGGAAGCGGTATACGTCGGCATCGGCGGTATTCATCCAGAACTGGTAGAACGCATACTGAGAGGTCTTGCGGGCATCAAGCCAAACAGCGCCGCCTTCACTCTTGCCAAACTTGGTGCCGTCCGATTTGGTGATCAGCGGTACGGTCAAGCCGAAAGTTCGGGCCTTGTTCTGACGGCGGGCCAGGTCAATACCACCGACAATATTGCCCCACTGGTCGCTGCCGCCTATTTGCAAGGTGCAGTCGTAACGGCGGTTTAACTCGGCAAAATCCATCCCTTGCAGCAGCGCATAGGAAAACTCGGTAAAGGAAATGCCAGAGCCTTCGCGGTTCAAACGCTGCTGTACCGACTCTTTGTTGATCATGGCGTTGACGGCAAAGTGCTTACCGATATTCCTGAGAAAATCGAGCACGTTCAGGTCAGCGGTCCAATCGAGGTTATTGGCCACAATGGCTGAATTATCGCCGCAATCAAAGTCAACAAACTGGCTGGCCTGCGCCTTGATTTTTTCCACCCAGCCGGCAACCACATCAGAGGTATTCAACTGCCGCTCCGCGGCCTTGAAGCTGGGGTCACCGATCAGCCCGGTAGCCCCGCCGACCAGCGCGATGGGTTTATGGCCGGCTTGCTGAAAACGCTTAAGCACCAGCAGCGGCACCAGATGACCAAGATGGAGGCTGTCTGCCGTAGGATCAAAGCCGCAGTAAAGCACCCGGGGCTGCTCGCTCAGATGAGCATCCAGTTCCTCAACGGCAGTGGTCTGCGCGATGAGCTGGCGGGCCTGCAGATCATGCAGCAACGGGTTTTGACTATCGGACATTACCTTTTCCTGGAGTGATTCAGCCGGAATAAAAAATAAGCCGCCCAAAATACAACATAATCCCACTGCCAGACAACGAAAATGACTCCGGAGCCAACACGATCGGTATTTTCATGGCACCACTGGAACTCACGTTGAGCCCAGAGGTCGAAGCCACCACGAGAGCACAGCATTAGCTGCACTCGTTGCCGTTTTATCCTGCACCAGGCCAAAACACCGGGGAGAGACTTGTGAGTTATCCAGTACCAACGCCACAGGCGTCTACACCACCCCCTCCTGCCAACTTCTCCGTTGCCGACGGCATTAACGTGGTCATCAGATGCGCAGCCACCAGCACTGAATGCCTGATGTTTGCCGGCAGAAAAGTCACTGTCTGCATGGCCACAGGGGCCGGCTGGCTTTTTGGGGGCATCAAAGGAACGCTGCGTTATGCCCATGAGAACCTGGGCAATCGTTCCGTTCAGCCGGATCAGGGACACGCAAGAACTGCGCCCCCTCAGCCTGGGGCAAATCCTCCCCTGGAAGCTTATGTGATGTATGACGCAGTAATGTCGGCAGACACCTTGTCCCGATGCGTACTTACTACCCACACAGAATACCCCTGGCTCAGTGGCGAGAATCTTGGCAGCGTCGCTTTTACCTTTTTAATCCCCTGCTGCCTGCTCGGTCCGGTTGGATCGGTGCTGCTCAATTTGCCCCGGGTCTGTGGCGTCCAGCCATACGTAAACTTTCAAACGTCACCTCATGGCAGCACCGGTAATACCCACACTCAGCCGGAGGTTACCCAAATGAGCCAAGGGTATTCCGGTAGACACAGAGGGGAATCATCACAACCGCCATCACCAGCCTTACGCTTAAGACCAGACAAATAGCGCATACCTGCAAAACCAGACAGAATTGATACTCACACACATAAGAAAAAACAACAAAACACCAACAAGCACACGCGAAGTATATGACTTATAGTGGTCTTTCCCGTTATACTCCAATGATCACTACCTATATATCGCATATCATCTACAGCGTTAACGCCTTAATGAATAGCCGAATCCCCCTAGGCGCCTCTCGAGTTAAACGGCGCCGGACGCAATTCCCCAGACCGCACCTGGTTCTGGCCAGCACGATTGCCCTTTCCGTTATGGGCATAATGGCCCTGCTGCCTTCTGGCGAAGTGGAAGCCAAACGCAACGAAATCCCGATGTCGATTGATGCTTTTGAACCGAACGGCATCCAGTCGGTCAGCAGCCAGAAAAATAATAACCCCACCCCTTTTGGCAACGGCAAAGCAGAGGTGACTACGGTCGGGGCAAAAGCGGATACAACTGAAGCGGACCCAACCACTCCAGAGGCAAAAAAGGCCGAAGCACAACAAGCCAAAGCAGAGGCAGAAGCCAAAGCCCTGGCGCAAAAGGCTTATGATTTAGAACAACAGCTGGGTAAGTGGCACACCGTCACCATCCGCTCCGGTGACAACCTCTCATCACTGTTCAGCGCCCAAAAATTAAGTGCCAGCGTCGTTTACCAGATTACCAATACGCCGGAGTTCGGCAAGGCGCTGACACACGTACTCCCCGGGCAATCACTGGAGTTTCGCATCAATCCCCAGGGCACCCTGACCCAGCTTCGTTATGTCAAGTCAAAGCTGGATAGCATTTTCTTCAACAAAACCGCCGAGGGCGGCTACCGGGCAGAACTGGTGACCTTATCCCCCCAGGTCAAGACCGCTTTTGCCAGCGGCACCATAAAAAGCTCTCTGTTTATGGCCAGCCAGAACGCCGGCCTGTCGGAGAATCTGACCATGGAGCTGGCGAACATCTTCGGCTGGGATATTGACTTTGTGCAGGACATTCGTAGCGGTGACTCCTTCAACATATTGTTCGAGGAGAACTATCTTGACAATGAAAAACTGGACGACGGTGCCATCCTGGCTGCCAGCTTCACCAATCAGGGGCAAACCTACACCGCCATTCGCTACACCGACAGCAAGGGCAACACAGACTACTACTCACCCGACGGCAAGAGCATGAAAAAGGCTTTCTTGCGCACGCCGGTGGATTTCACCCGCATCAGTTCACGGTTCAACCCAAACCGGCTACACCCGGTTTTCAAGACCAAACGCCCTCATCGCGGTGTGGATTATGCCGCCCCCATGAACACCCCCATCAAGGCAGCAGGTGATGGCCGCATTCAGTTCTCCGGCTGGCAGAACGGGTATGGCAACGTGGTGTTCATTCAGCATCCGAACAACATTGTCACGGTTTACGCCCACGCCAATAAACTGGCCGACCTGAAAAAAGGTCAGAAGGTCCGCCAGGGTCAGGTGATTGCCTACGTCGGCAAGACCGGCTGGGCCACCGGGCCGCACCTGCATTACGAGTTCCGTGTTAATGGTGAGCACAGGAACCCGGTGACGGTAAAACTGCCCGACGCAGCACCCATTGCCAAAAGTGAAATGGTTAATTTCAGCCAGGTTTCCGGACTAATGATCTCCCAGCTTGAAAAACAATCTGGCACAATGCTGGCGACTCAGTGACTACTAACTGGCCAGCACGTAAACTGGAACGCGTACTGCTTCCAGCCAATGGCCATCAATGATGGCCGTTTTTTTGTCGAGATGATTTATGTCTGAAATTTACCTGGGCTTGATGTCAGGTACCAGCCTGGACGCCATTGACGCCGTCGCTGTGCGTTTCGATGATCACCGTCCGGCGCTTATTGCCAGCCAGACGGTAGCGTGGCCTGCCGAGCTGAAGGCAAAAATTCAGCAACTTTGCCACCCCGGAAACAACGAAATCCGCCTGCTGGCCGAGGTTGACCCAGCCATTGCCCACCTTTATGCGCAAGCCGTCAAGACGCTGCTGACCAACGCAGCACTGCCTGCCGATCAGGTCAGCGCCATTGGTAGCCACGGTCAGACCATCAGACACCTGCCAGAACTGGGTTACACCCTCCAGATTGGTGACCCGAACGTCCTGGCGGAACAGACCGGCATTACCGTGGTTGCTGATTTCCGCCGCCGGGACATGGCCGCCGGTGGTCAGGGCGCCCCTTTGGTGCCAGCCTTTCATCATGCGGTTTTTGCCAGCGACAACACCCACCGGGTGGTGGTCAACATCGGTGGTATTAGCAATATCTCCATATTGCCCGCAGCAAGCCAGCAAATAACTGGCTTTGATACCGGCCCTGGCAACCTGTTAATGGATCACTGGTGTCAGCAGCAGTGGCTGAAACCGTTTGACCCGGATGGTTTTCACGCCGGACAGGAACCCCACGACCCCATCTTGCTGGAAACCATGCTGAGCGAATCTTTTTTCCGGTTACCACCACCCAAAAGCACAGGTCGCGAGCTGTTCAACCCCGAGTGGCTGCAATGGATACTGAAAGGTTTTAGCGGCTTATCACCAACCACAATCCAGGCCACACTGTGTCGTCTGAGCGCACGAGGGATTGCTGACGCCATAAAGCACCATGCAGCGGAAACTGAGGAAGTTTTTGTTTGCGGCGGTGGCGCCAGAAACCGGACATTAATGAAAATGCTGTGCGAAGAGCTGCCCAACCAAAAGGTGCAGTCAACATCCGCCCTGGGGTTCGACCCGCAATGGGTTGAAGCAATCGCCTTTGCCTGGCTGGCACGGCAAACAATGAAAGGCCTGCCTGGCAACCTGCCAAATGTCACCGGAGCTACAGATTCAAGAGTACTTGGCGGTATTTATCGAGCCACCTGTGTGACCGATGCAGGCTCAGATTGAGAAGGAAGAGCCGCAGCCGCAGGTGGACTTGGCGTTGGGGTTTTTAACCAGGAAGCGAGAGCCTTGCAAGCCCTCCTCAAAATCGATCTCGGCACCCACCAGGTACTGATAACTCAGGGAGTCAACCACCAGCGGCGCTCCCTCTTTGATGATCAACGTATCGTCGTCGGCCAGATTGCTGTCGAAAATGAAACCGTACTGAAAACCGGAACAGCCACCACCGGTAACATAAACCCGCAGTCGCTGATCTGCTTCGGTCTCATCGGCCAGCAACTGGCAAACCCTCCGGGCAGCCGCGCCAGTAACCGTGATCGGTCCCGGCATTTCCGTTGCCGGTACTGCTGTCGTTGCTTTGCTCATTGACCCTCCCGTGCCGTTATCTTGGTCAAGACTGTTGAGAACTCGACAATCTCTCCAGCCCGTGGCTGCCATTCACAACCAGAGCGATCCGCCATGCATTCATCAACCGGTTATTATCCGGGCAACTGACTGATTTCGTCAATGCTCCTCGTCAAACAGCTCACCAACGCTTATATCTGCTTCGTCAGGGTGTCCCAACAGAGGCTGATTGCCATCGGAACTGTCATGAAACTGCAAACTGCCATTGACCTGGGCTCCTTTGACCATCTCAATCACGCTGTAGTACACATTGCCGTTGATCACCGACCTGGAAGCCAGCTCCAAATGCTCCTCGGCAAGAACATTGCCGTGAACGTGACCATCGATCACCACCCGCTGAGCCCGCACATCGCCTTCAACCGTACCGCTGTTAGCAACGGTCAACAGACCTTCTTCAGTAGTAATATTGCCTTTGACAGAGCCTTCAATATGCACCGAACCGGTGAAATGGATATCACCGGTAACGATGGTTTCCCTTGAAATAAGGGTTGTGTCGCTGTGGCCGTCAGTGGCGCTACTCACTGTCTTCGTCGTTTTCCCGAACATCCTTCGCCAACTCCTGATGCCATTGATAAACTAATTCAACTTTTTGCTTGACCCCACTGGTTATCTGTACAACGACTTTTATCTCAGCAGGCTGAAATCCGTCCGGCAAAGTGAAATCAAGGTATTCTTTGTCACTTGGTAGAGTCTGAAAATAACGAAAGCCAAGACTCTTCACATTCTGTCCGGCCTCGACCAATTGTGATAACTCAAGGGTTTCCGCCTTGCCCTCTTTCTCACCGAGCAGGGAAACAGACAGAGTTCCTTTCAAGAACGGATTACTTCTCTGAACCTGGGAAAGGACAAGCCGCAAACGATAGTGACCGGGCTCACTGCCCCTGAGCAAATTGAAGCTGGCAACCCGCACACCGGTGGTGCCATCCTCCGGAGCCATGATGCTCTTGAAAAAGGACAACTCCTTGAGAAGCTCCTCTTTCTCGTCCTCCAGTTGCCTGACCAGCAACCTGACATTGTTCACCGCTTCGCGATCCATTTTCCTGGCACTCTCCACGAGGGTCAGGCGCTGCCTAAGCTCGCTATTGTGCTCCTGCAAGGCGCGAGTCTGGTTCTCCAGGACAAGGTTCTGTTTGCGGATATCCTCCGCATCCTCGCCGCCACGGCTACTACCATACCAATAGGCAAAACCACCCAGCAAAGCAATAAAGATTGATAGAAAAATTCGGATTAACTGATCACGTTTTGGGTCATAACGCGTGACCCGCATTTCGTTCTTGTCCCGTTGCAATGATGTTTACCCGCTACTTGCCCAGGCCTTTCGCCCGTCCGTTGTTTGTATTCCTGACCGCCTCTTTGCAGAGGTATATTTCAGCTGGCAACTGAGCGAATATTTCGCTGTGCCCACCACATCACTACACTCCGGGTGAAGGGTCGGGCAAAACCAGCCAATAAGCGACAGTGTGTTGCAAGACCTGAAGACTCAGTCTCGCACCAGACACACGCGGAAAAACATCACAAACATACCGGTTATTTTGCTTCCCACCGGCAATTGCTTATCTGACAACGCTGAGCGCATCAGTAAAACGAGTCGTTTGGCTTACGCATTTTCCGAAGGTATGATCTGCCATCCACAGTGTTCACTTACCGGAATCTCATGCTCGATAAATGGATAGCACCACTAACCCAGCCCCCCCTGAGAAAACTGGCCTCCAGGCTCTTGCGCCATGGCATTACGGCTGACCAGATCACCATCACAGGTTTTGTGCTGGGCATGTTTGCCATACCCTTGCTTTTCCAAGGATATTACTTCCTGGCTTTGCTGACCATCGTGACCAACCGCATTCTCGACGGTTTAGATGGTACTTTGGCCAGAATAAGCGGGCCAAGTGACGCTGGCGGCTTTCTCGACATTACGCTGGATTTCATCTTCTATTCCGGCGTTGTGCTGGGATTTGCCCTGGCCTCACCGCAACAAAATGCCATTGCCGCCTGCACACTGATTTTTTCATTTATGGGTACCGGAGCCAGCTTTTTAGCCTATGCTGTGATGGCCGAAAGGCACCAGCTCAAGCCACCACATCATCAGAGCAAGTCGCTCTACTACCTGGGGGGGCTGGCGGAAGGCACTGAAACCATTGCCCTCTTTGTGTTGTTTTGTCTTCTGCCTGAATATTTTGCGCAACTGGCTTTTGGCTTTTCTGCGATCTGTATATGGACGGCCATACTGCGAATCTGGGGTGGTTATCGTGCCATCGTCCGGGCGGAAGCACAAGCGAGGAGATTGTGAGCGAAAAGCACTATTTACCTGAAAGCTTTTGATTTTTGACTGTGGCCCCGGGCGCTGAAAGGATCAGCACCAAGGCCACTCGGCGAGAAAACCGAACAATACTCCCCCAACAAAAATTATATGGTGCCCGCTGTTTACCCGTTTCGGTTGACTCCCAGCCAGCAGTGAGCCGCGGTCGGTGACTGCCAAACAGTGAAAAGAGCCTCAATTTTCTTTCACAATAAATGTTTCAGGGATACATCAATGCAACATTCAGCAGCAAACCCTACCAGCGCGCCACCGTGCAAACAGTCACCGTACAGTCAGAAAACCGATACGCCACCCACGCAATCGAAAGTATTCAACCGCACAGTTGGCCGAAGTCATGAGGACATCACACCGGAAGTGGAGCGTCAAATCCACCGGTTGTTCAACAACCAGTTACCTGCCGCAAACGTACCACAAAGCCAGGCCCGGGCCTTGCGAGACTACATTATTGTACAGCTGAATAACTACCTGGCCCTGACCCTGCAACAACCTGATCTTGCCATCGCCAATCCTGCCGACAGCGTCAGTGGCAAAGACTCAAATATCAGCCCCCCCCCGATAGAAACAGGCAATCAGTCCAACTCACCGCTGGATAGCGCAACACTGGCTGAAGATGAGAACCGTCAGCAAGGCCTGTGTCGTCAGTTAATGAACTTAAAGACAACTGTAACCAGCGGCAACCTGGGACTGGATAACGATAAAATAAGACAATACCTGAAGCTGCGGCTATCCAAAAATGCCTACCAGGATTTCAAAAGCATTCTCTCAAAGCAACCAAAAACGGAAAAGATCGACAGCGTAGACACCACGAGTCGCATGATCAATACCGTCCTCATCATGGGGCCGGAAATCTACCAACACTTTTTCGACGCCCTGACCCATTGCGGCTACCACGGCCTGCTCCAGCCAGAAATCCACCCCAGACAAAAAAGCCAGAAGCCCGCCCCACTTCTGGGTAGAAGCAAGTCATTCTCTGACAGATCGCGCCAGCGCCACTTACCACAGCCAATATCCCAGTGGCCGTTATCATCCGGTTACACGAGGGCTGGTTACTACCGCGATACTCAACAGTCCCGTTCACAGGCAGCCATTGAAAGCCGGCACGTTGGTGTTGTCCGGCCATCGGACAACTCGTCTGTTGTTCCCATTCGCATCAACAAAAAAGTTTCGACCAAAGAGGCCAAAGCGCCGTTGCTGCAATCTTTTGCGCCGATACCACCTCCCCACGAAACACCCTGCACTGGCCAGCTTGCAGCCAATGCAATAGCAACTGAGGTGCAGCGCCGGGGTTTTGCGCTGTCCAAAACGTCGACCTCAAAGGGAGGATCTGACTCTCACCTTCCTCCCCCGCCAGCGGACTGGGTCATTGAGGAGGAACCAGAAGAAATCAGGCAACAGGAACAAGGGGGCTCTTGTGAAAAGTTACTGGGTAAGGAATAGCCGCTCCTAAAAACCTGCTCAAACCTACTCAAAGTTACTTAAACCTGAGCAATTTTCACAGGACGCCAGCCAAGCAGTGCTGCTGACGGTTCACGTGTCGGAATCGCGCCGACAGGCCAAAG
>Ga0126343_10000036_pt1 | contig 34551 bp, 22 predicted proteins | sample Cyp2metagenome_FD_92531 | JGI IMG/M metagenome (GOLD analysis project Ga0126343, IMG submission 92531) | Coral microbial communities from Lord Howe Island, Old Settlement Bay, Australia - Cyphastrea 2 metagenome | ecosystem: Host-associated > Invertebrates > Cnidaria > Coral ...
CCCCCAGCCTTGTCAGGCTGGTCGCTATCCATCTCCACCCAAACCTGAAAGGTCGCTTTGCTCCTTTATGCCCTTCGGGTGCAATCAGGCTATGGGTGGAGTATTCCGCGAGATTTGATAAAACAAGCCTTGCAGATTCTCCCCCCAAGCGTTGTCCCCCCCCCAAGTCCGCTATATGTTTCTGGCCGCCACCTTGGCAAATGACTGGGCACGTTGCAGATTCACTCATTTTTTTCCATCACTCGTAATTGTTGTTATTTTTATGCGCGAAAAAAGTAGTGGAGGGATTATTTTTTGCCTCAGGAAGCATGCAGGTGACGGGCGTGCTCTAGAATGCTTTGAGCGCGCCTTGGTCGAGTGTACAAACAGGATCGGCCAAACGTTTTTTTGGGTCAGATCAATTACAGAATGATAATCACAATGAACAGAATTGAGGCAGCTTATCCGATCTATCCTGTGCCGGGTGATGGCACTGCGCCGAATTTGTCCGCTTGCCCGCCAGCGCGTGTTAATCTCACCGCCAATGACGCCGGTCATCAGAGCTTGTCGGGCAAGAAGCTGGGCAAGAGAAAAAGTGGTGTACCTGATAAGGGCGGTATTGTCAGCTGCCCCTGCAACCGCGAATGTATGACTGACGAAGGTCCTTTACCGACCAAACGGGCAAAGAAGCCAGAGCTGGATGTGGTGGATAGCCAGGGCAATACGCCGTTGTGTCTGGCAGCAAGAAACGGCCAGTTTGCGGAAGCTGAGCGCTTGGTCAATGCCGGCGCTGATGTAATGCATGTTAATGACCAGGGCAATAATGTGTTGTTGTTGGCAGCACAAAATGGCCATTTGGTGTTTCTTGACTGGTTCGAACTGAGTGATGTAAACATCTATCACGTTAATCACCATGGCAACAATGCCTTGATGTTGGCTGCAGCCAATGGTCATTACGATACCCTGCGCTGGTTGACCGTTATGGGCGTTGACAGTTATCAATGTAACGAGGATGGCGACAATGCCCTGATGCTGGCCGCAGCCGCTGGCCATTTGACCTCGGTGCGGTGGTTGCTGAATGGTGCTGCCGACCACATCACAACACATCTGGATGCTAACAAAGAGAATCACCTGGGCAATACGGCGTTGATGTTGGCTGCCAGAAATGGTCATCTGGACGTGGTGCAGTTGCTGGTGACGCATCATGGGCGAATCATGGACTTTAATCACCAGCAGGTCGATGCCCTGGCGATGGCGGTGCAGGGTGGTCATCTGGAAGTAGCCAGCTGGCTGGTTGCCCAACAAGCTAATATCCACCAGATTTATGGCGACAAAAGTAACCTTTTTCATTTTGCTGCTATGGGTGGTGATCTTCCCACTGCCCAGTGGTTGCAGCGTATGGCGGTAAGCAGTGACCTGGTTAATCGTGCCGGTCGCGACCCTTTGAGTCTGGCCGCTCAATATGGCCATCAGGCATTTCTTGAATGGCTGCTGGCAGAGAAACGGTATTGCCTTGACCAATCGTTGGGTAAGTGTGGTGATAGCGCTTTGCTTATCGCTTCCCGCCATGGTCATCTTGCTCTGGTGCAGCTGCTGGTTGCATACGGGGCAGATATTAACCGAATCAACAACAAGGGGCAGAGCCCCCTGACCTTGGCGGCAGGCAGCAATCAAGCGCTTGCCTTATGGCTATGCGGCAATGGTGCAGACATTCACCATATCGATGATGAAGGCAACAGTGCTTTCTTGCTGGGTGCCAGAAGTGGTTTTACCGAGCTGTTGCAATCGCTGGAGCAACAGGGTGCTGATATTCATTTGATCAACTGCAGAGGAGACAATGCCTTCACGCTTGCTGCAAAGAACGGCTCTGTGGTTATGGCGCGCTGGCTGCATGAGAAGCAAGTGAATATCCATCAGGTTAACCAAAAGCATTTTAATGCCCTGACCTGGGCGATCTGTGCCGGTCGCCTGCCCATGATTGAGTTGCTGTGTAGTCTTGGCCTGGATTGCCAGCAATGTTGCCAGCAGACGTGCAGCAATAGCAAGAATGGCATCAATAATTTGTCATTTACCCTCAACGCCACGGCCCTGGCGGTTGCTCATGGTCATCTTGCCCTGGCGGACCGGTTCAGCGCCAGCTGCGCGCTGGATCAGTATGATCACGGCCCTCTGTTGCTGGCTGCGAACAATGGTCAGCTGGCTGCACTCCGGTGGTGGTATCGCCAGGTTGTTGGCTCTGAAGATCTGTGCTTGCCCCGTCTCTATCCGCACTTGAATATAGCTTTGACGCTGGCCGCATTGAAAGGGCATTTGCCAGTCATGCAGTGGTTGTACGAACGGGGTGCTTTGCTCAATACGCTGACCGACTGCGACAACAATACGACTCTGATGCTGGCAGTACAAAGCGGTAATTTGGCGGCGGTGAAATGGCTTTATCAATGCGGTGTCACTCTTCACCATACGAATGCCGAGGGCAATAACGCCCTGCATCTGGCTGCAATGGCGGACAATTTGACCATTGTTCAATGGTTGTTGCGCAAAAATGTGGCCAATCTGCCCAATGGCAAGGGGTGTGATGCTTTGATACTGGCTACTCAGAACGGTTGCGTGCCGGTGGTCAAGTGGCTGGCCCGGGATTATGACCTGCACCAGCGTGATTGCCGGGGCAATAATCTGGTGCTGTCGGCTTTGCACCACGGTCATATGCAACTGGCCGTCTGGTTTTGCCATGCAGGGGTGGATATCCATGGCGTTAATCAGGATGGTGAGAACGCCCTGCTGCTGGCCGCCAAAGAAGGTGATCTGCCCGTAGTGATGTGGTTGTGTGAGCGAAATGTCGAGGTGCACCAGGTGGATTATGCCGGTGATAATGCCTTGATGAATGCTGCCGCAGCCGGTCACTTGCCGATGGTGCGCTGGCTTTATGAGAGCAAAGGAGTAGCCATTGACTTGGTCAATGATGATGGCTGCAATGCGTCGGCACTGGCCGCAATAAATGGTTATCTGCATGTCGTCCAGTGGTTAGAAGGTAAGTCCGTCACGCTCAGTGCCAACAACGCCGAAAACGCGATTCTGTCTGCAGCGGACAGTGGTCAGATGGCTATGCTGAAGTGGTTTCAGCAGCGACAATACCCGTTGCAAATCGGAGAGGATTCGGTTTTTTTGTGCGCAGTGGCCAACAATGACCAGCGGCTGGCCAAGTGGTGCCACGCTGTGGGTGCCAGTACGCCGTTTCTGATCTTCGACAACCAAAATTGTTTTACTATGGCCTGCAGCGGTGGCAATTTGCCTATGCTTCAGTGGCTTTGTCAGCAGTTTGGTGGCGTGGCCACTGCTGATGATGTTTCGCCAGAGGTGTCGCAATCCATGCTGGCGGCGGCGGCGGACAGCGGTAGATTGCACGTAATGCAATGGTTGGCTACTCAGGGCATGGATCCATTGGTGCGCCAGCCCAGGGATTATGCTGAACCAATCTTGTTTGCCGCCAGAAGCGGACACCTGCATATTGTCAAGTGGTTGCACAGGCTGGGTGCTGATCTTAATCTCGTGGGTGACGATGGCAACACCCCGTTGTCCGCAGCTATTCGCTGCAACGAGTTGCCAGTGGTTGAGTGGTTGTGTCAGCAGGGCATGGCACTGCACGAGCTGGCTCAGCATAACCTCGATGCGCTGTCACTGACGATCGAGCATCACAATGTCAGGTTGGCTCAGTGGCTGTTGCGCCACGGCTGCACTTTGACCCCGGACCACATCAGTAATGCCATAGGGGATCGACGTAGTGAGATGATCCGTGTTTTATATCAGGAGCTGCCGTCGGCGAAGCGGGCAATGCTTGTGGATGAATTGGATCTTGCGCAAAAACGGTGGTTGCTGCAGGCTTTGAATATTAACTGCGCGGGAAGCTCTTCTGAGGAGGACGTTGTCGCCGCGTTCGCCCGCTTTGACGCGTACAGCAACGGCACACTCAGGCAGCAAGCCCTGCTGGCTGTTGCCAGAACCATTCGCAATGCATCCGACACCCGGTCGGCAGCTTCTGACAGTTTGCGTCGTTTGACGCTGCTACAACCGCTGAAATGTGAGTTGTGGCAGCTGTTAGAAACGCAACTCTTTCCATGACGGCAATGCAACCTACCGTCCGCTGCCGGGGTAAGACAGTGATATAAATTGGCCGCTGCTGTCAGGAAAAAGATGCAGTTACCTTGAGAAATAGTCATTTTTATTGATCACTTCGTTATAATGCCCGTTTTGCCTCAATTAGAGATCACTCTCCCCGGTGGGAACTGTCTATGAAGACTAACGAAATACGTTCTGCTTTTTTGGAATACTTCAGGGAAAATGGCCATGAAGTGGTTGCCAGTAGCTCTCTGGTACCCCATGACGACCCAACTCTGCTGTTTACCAATGCCGGGATGAATCAGTTCAAAGATGTTTTTCTCGGACGTGAACAGCGCAGCTACCAGCGCGCCACCACCTCCCAGAAGTGTGTGCGTGCCGGCGGTAAGCACAATGACTTGGACAATGTCGGTTACACTGCCCGCCATCACACGTTTTTTGAGATGCTCGGTAACTTCAGCTTTGGTGACTATTTCAAGAAAGAGGCCATTGAGTTTGCCTGGAATTTCCTCACCGGCACGTTGCAGTTACCCAAAGAGCGTCTTTGCGTCACGGTCTACGCCTCTGACGATGAAGCCTACAATATTTGGTTAAACGACATTGGTTTATCAGCAGACGATATTATCCGCATTGGTGACAACAAGGGTGCCCCATACGCATCCGACAACTTCTGGCAGATGGGCGACACAGGTCCCTGCGGCCCATGCACGGAGATTTTCTACGATCACGGTGATCATCTCTGGGGTGGTCGTCCGGGCACACCAGAAGAAGACGGCGACCGTTTTATCGAAATCTGGAATATTGTGTTCATGCAGTACAACCGCCAGGCCGACGGTCAGATGCTGGCACTGCCCAGACCGTCCGTGGATACCGGTATGGGGCTGGAGCGCGTCGCGGCAGTGATGCAGCATGTCAACAGCAACTACGAAACCGATCTGTTTCAGGTTTTGCTTAACGATGCTTCAGCTCTGCTTGGCGGTGTGGCCACCACCGAGGCCTCTCTGCGCGTCATTGCGGACCATATCCGTTCGTGCAGCTTCCTGATTAGTGATGGTGTTATGCCATCCAACGAGAGCCGGGGTTATACCTTGCGCCGGATTATCCGTCGTGCTTGCCGGCATGGTCACAAACTGGGGGCTACCGAAGCCTTCTTCTATAAGTTGGTGGGCTCACTGGTTAACGTGATGGGGGAGGCGTACCCGGAATTGATCAGCAACCAGGTGCAGATTGAACGGGTGCTGTTGCAAGAAGAAGAGCAGTTCACCCGCACCCTCGACAAGGGCATGAAACTGCTGGAAGAGCGCATTGCGGCCATGCAGGGCGAGGTGATTGCCGGTGAGACGGTCTTTACCCTGTACGATACCTACGGCTTCCCTGTGGATCTGACCGAAGACATTGCCCGCGAGCGCAACCTGAAAGTGGACCTTGACGGCTTCGGGCAAGCGCTGGAAGCGCAGCGTGAGCGAGCTCGTGCTGCCAGCAAGTTTGGCGCTGATTACAACGATCAGCTGGTGCTCGACGGTGTGACCACCTTTACCGGTTATGAACATACGGCAGGCCCGGCCCGGGTACGCTCGCTGTTCGTGGCCGGCGAGCCGGTAACGGCCATTGCTGCCGGCCAACAGGCCACCGTCGTGTTGGAGCAGACCCCGTTTTATGCTGAGTCCGGCGGTCAGGTGGGCGATACCGGTCTGTTGCATTTCGCCACCGGACAGGTTCGGGTGGTGGATACCCGCAAGCAAGGCGCACACCATCTGCACATTGTTGAAGTGGTTTCTGGTGAGCTGCAACAGGGCGAAGAAGTGTTGACCGACGTTGATGCCGAAAAGCGTCACGCCACCGCCCTGAATCACTCCGCTACCCACCTGCTGCACGCGGCTCTGAGGCAGGTGCTCGGCGGCCATGTAGCCCAGAAAGGCTCGCTGGTTGATGCCGAGCGTCTGCGCTTTGACTTCTCTCACATGGAAGCGGTTAAGCCTGAAGAGCTCAGACGCATTGAGGCGTTGGTCAATGAACAAGTGCGTGCCAACACCACAATCCAGACCGAACTGATGACCATGGATGAAGCTAAAGCCAAGGGGGCTATGGCGCTGTTTGGCGAAAAATACGCCGATGAAGTGCGCGTCCTGAGCATGGGGACGGATAATTTCTCCATTGAGTTATGCGGTGGTATCCATGCCGGGCGTACGGGCGATATTGGTGCTTTTCGCATTATTGGTGAAAGCGGCATCGCCGCCGGTGTTCGCCGTATTGAGGCAGTGACAGGTGCTGGTGCTGAAGCGTTTGTACAAAACCGTTTTGCCGAATTGGAAAACGCTTGTCGTCTGCTCAAGGCCAGGCCAGAGAGTCTGGAGGCAAAACTGCAAGGGTTGATTGCCCAGGGTAAAAGCCTGGAAAAAGAGCTGCAACAAGTGCAACAGAAGCTGGCCAGCGCCGGCAGTGCTGACCTGGTTGCTCAGGCTATCGAGGTTAACGGCGTCAAGCTGCTGGCCGCCGAGCTGGTGGGCGTTGAAGCAAAATCCCTGCGCGATATGGTGGATCAGCTTAAGAATAAACTGGGTTCCGCCGTGGTTTTTCTCGCTGTTAAAGACAGCGGCAAAGTACCGCTGGCTGCCGGTGTGACCAAAGATCTGACCGATCGGGTCAAGGCTGGCGATCTGCTGAACATGGTGGCCGGGCAGCTTGGTGGTAAAGGCGGCGGTCGTCCCGACTTTGCTCAGGGTGCGGGTTCACAGCCGGAACGGCTTGAAAGTGCATTGTCGTCTATTAAAGATTGGCTGGCTGATCAGATATAAAAGATAGTTGTCGTTTTTATGGGCGTTGCTGTACGTCCAGTGTTAACTGTGTGAATTTTGTCTGAACATAAAACAGGTGGGTCGCTGTGCGTACAGCGGCCCATTTTTTTATTGCCACAAGGCATACAACCCCAAAAAAAATCGTGATACATTCTGCCGTCCACTGAATGACAGAGATGGCAGTGTACACTGTCTGGCTTCTGCCCGAGTCTGCTTTGATCGGTGTGGGTAAGATTTGACGGGGTATTACCGGGCCAGTCCGGCAATACCTGACTGCAGGTCATGGTTGGTTTAGGCAGAACGAGAAAGATGGCGCTGATAGTACAGAAGTTTGGCGGCACCTCAGTTGGCACCATTGAGAACATTCAGGGCGTGGCCGACAAGGTGCAGGGGTTTCGTGAACAGGGGCACGACGTCGTTGTCGTGGTGTCTGCCATGAGTGGCGAAACCAACCGGCTGGTGGCGCTGGCTCAGTCCATGCAGGCGCAGCCTTCGCCCCGGGAGATGGATGTACTGCTCTCCACCGGTGAGCAGGTGACTATGGCGCTGTTGAGCATGGCTCTGATTGAGCGGGGCTGTCCGGCCGTATCCTATACGGGCAGTCAGGTTGCCATCGTCACCGATAACGTTCACACTAAGGCCCGGATCACCCACATTGGCACTGAGCGTATTCTCGACAATTTGCGCCATGGTCGGGTGGTGGTGGTGGCCGGCTTTCAGGGGTGTGATGAACAAGGCAATATCACCACACTTGGTCGGGGTGGTTCTGATACCACCGCCGTGGCTCTGGCTGCTGCCCTGAAGGCTGATGAGTGCCAGATCTACACTGACGTGGATGGCGTGTACACCACCGACCCTCGGGTGGTTGAGGATGCCCGCCGCCTGGATCGGATTACCTTTGACGAGATGCTGGAAATGGCCAGCCAGGGGTCTAAGGTGTTACAGCTTCGGGCGGTGGAGTTTGCCGGCAAATACAATGTTAACCTGAGGGTTCTGCACACCTTCCGGGACGGTTCTGGAACCCTGATTACCCTGGACGAGGGCAGTGCCATGGAATCACCTGTCGTATCCGGTATCGCGTTCAATCGCGACGAAGCCAAGTTGACGATCAAGGGGGTGCCGGATGTTCCCGGCGTGGCATCAAGGATTCTCGGCCCGATCAGCAAGGCCAATATTGAAGTGGACATGATTGTCCAGAATACAGCCGAGGATAACACGGCGGATTTCACCTTTACTGTGCATCGCAACGACTACCAGCGCACCAGGGTGGTGGTGGAGCAGATCGTGGCCGATCTCAACGCCCGTGGGTACGAAGGCGATACGAAGATTGCCAAGGTTTCCATTGTTGGTGTCGGTATGCGCTCCCACGTCGGGGTGGCCAACCAGATGTTTGAGGCGCTGGCGGCAGAAGGGATAAATATTCAGATTATCTCCACCTCGGAGATCAAGGTTTCCGTGGTTGTTGCGGAAAAGTATCTGGAGTTGGCTGTGCGAGCGTTGCACACCGCTTTTGATCTGGACAGGGAACCAACGGACAATGAAAGGGTCTAAATAAGCGGCGTAATTAGCTTCGGTAAAAGGTGCTCTCGGCTTCGGTTATGTCCGTTGTTGTCCGGTTATAGTAATCGTTGTCTGGTTGTAAGAAATTGCTGAAATTAAGCTGTTCAGGCGTCGAACAAGATGTTGTGAGAGCGAGAAAGTCATTGGGCTGAGTTGTCAAGTGTTCAAGCCTTCTGGCAGGTAAAAATACGAATGGAAATCCTGCACTTGGCGGCTAGACTGACTTTGCTGAATAATTCTTAAGCATGAACGGTTGGGCTGGCATATACTTCAATGCCTTGAGCTGAGTACTAGGGCAGTTTAAGTATCAGGCGGTTGGGTGTTAGGTAGTATCTGCTGTGGGCTGGTGTCGTGTATAAACACGACGGTTTTAGTGTTCCCACCGGCTTCAACCAATGCACCAGCGTGCTCAGAATTGACGGTTGTTGACTTAACAGAGATGTAAATAAGGAGATTGAAATGCTGATTCTGACTCGCCGCGTAGGAGAAACCCTGATGGTCGGGGACGAGGTCACTGTCACTGTTCTGGGTGTTAAGGGTAATCAGGTTCGTATCGGTGTCAACGCTCCCAAGGAAGTGGCTGTTCACCGCGAGGAGATTTACCAGAGAATTCAAAAAGAAAAGGAGCACAAGCGGGGAGGGAGTGCTCGTTCATTTGAGGAAGACGGCTTCGAGTCCGGGTACGAGTCTGAGTCTTACCAGTCCTACTAAGCTTGTGTTGCAGGTTATCTTTGCTGAGCTTCTGATACACGTTTAGTTAAAAATTGCTTGTCGTTTAGAATTCTATTTGAGTCGTCAGATCGGTCGGGGCTGCATTGCTGCTTCTTGCGCAGTCTCTTTCGTTGTCCGGTGTCTTTTTGTTTGATACTTCCCTTACTGCACTGTTGCCTTGCGACAATTTTGTCTGTCGGAGGCAGGTGTCAGGTTGATTAAAAAACACTTGCTTTTCAAAGTGTTCAGGGTAAGATACCGGAAATCGATGGTGAGGTGGCCGAGAGGCTGAAGGCGCTCCCCTGCTAAGGGAGTATACGGTTTGTAGCCGTATCGAGGGTTCGAATCCCTCCCTCACCGCCATTATCCCTTCTGTAAGTTCTTCCCTTATCCGAAACTGTTGATTTTAACGACTATTGTCTTTTGCTTTGAATGAAGTATTGATGGTGGGAAATAATATTCTGCATTTTCCGACTTAAATCGTTATTTTTTCCATTAGCTTCATTGTCCGGGATCTTATCTTGCGAGCCTGAATATTTCCGATAGGCTGAGCTGGGCTTACAGGGTGTCCAGACAAAATTAACGCCGCAAGGGTTGAATTTTTGCACCTGATTGCCGTCTAACAGGCATTTCCTGATTTCTGGTATAGATATTTGCCATATGGATGCCGTCTCTCCCACCCTGAGCATAGGTACTCATGACCTTACTTGCGGTGATCTTTGTCCCATCTGTCACGCTACCTTCGGCTCACGGAACGTAGCGATCGTGCAGAGCCAGTGCGGTCACCGGTATGATCTGGATTGCATTTCCAGATGGTTCGACTCAAAGCGTTTGCCATGCAGAGAGTGTTGTTACTGCCGATCCCCCTGCCTGCCTCTTATCGTGGTTTCCGGTAGTGCTGATGAAACCAATCCTTATCTGTTGCACCCAGCCATGAAGGCGGTTTATTTGGGTAATGTGGCTGCACTTGAGTCAATTCTGACGGAGGGCTCGGATATCGCGTTACGTGCCTTCCCTCTGGGCGGTGTTAAGTACACGCTGTTGCATGTGGCTGCCTGGAATGGGAAGGCGAAGATAGCTCTGCTCCTGTTGGGACACGGCGCTGAAGTCAATGCTACCTGGGAAAATGGCGGAACGGCCCTGATGGAGGCTGCCAGAAATGGGCATTGCGAGGTGGCCAGGCTGCTACTGGAGCACGGTGCCAATGTTAATGCTGTTCAGACCAGTGGCCGGACAGCTTTGATGGAGGCTGCCTGGAAGGGAGGTCCCGGGGTGGTCCGGCTGTTGCTGGAGCACGGTGCCCAGGTCAGTGCCGTTCAGGGTGGCAAGACAACTCTTCAGGGTAGTGACCGGACCGCCCTGATGGATGCTGTCTCACAGGGTCATCAGGCGGTGGTCCGGCTGCTATTGGAGTCGGGTGCTGAAGACTGTGTCGTTGAGGGGGGCAGGACAGCTCTTATGGAGGCTGTCTTGAAAGGATATTTCGAGGTGGCCCTGTTGCTGCTGGATTTTGGTGCTGAGGTGAATGCTGCCGTGGCGCATGGTTGGAATGTCCTGCTGGAGGGCATCTGTAGTGAAAATCTCAGAGTGATTCGGCTACTGCTGGAGCGCGGTGCTGAGGTCAATGTTGCGCTGGATAATGGCAGAACTGCCTTGATGAATGCTGTGGCACACCGGAGTTTTGAGATGGTCCGACTGTTGCTGGAGCACGGCGCTGAGGTCAATGCGGTGATGGATAGTGGCAAAACTCCCTTGATGGTGGCCGTCATACACAAGAGCCTTGAGATAGCCAGACTGCTGCTGGAGCATGGTGCCAAGGTCGATGTCAGGATGCATGACAACAGAACGCCTTTGATCGAGGCTGCTATGCGTGGGGACTATGAGATAGTCCGGCTTTTGGTGGAGAGCGGCGCCGATACTAATGCTGTGATGGAAGAGGCTCGGACTGCTCTGCTGCTGGCGGCCGCACGCGGGCATCCTGAGGTGGTTCGGTTGCTGCTGGAAAATGGCGCTGACGTCAATGCTGCCGGAAGCGAAGGTGTAACTGCTTTGATGGAGGCTGCCAAGCATAAACTACTCAAGACAGCGCAGCTGCTGCTGGAGCGCGGTGCTGAGGTTAATGCTGCGACGGACAGAGGCAGAACTGCCCTGATAGAAGCGGTCATGCAGGGGAACCTTGAGATGACCAAGCTGTTGCTGGAGCGCGGCGCACAGGTCAACGCGTCGATGGAGGGGGAGGGTGGCAGAACTCCCCTGGTGGTGGCAGCCGAGAATGGCGATCATGAGATAGCCCAGCTTCTGGTGAAACAAGGCGCTGACATTAATGCTGTGTTTGGAGGAGGGTGGACGGCTCTGAAAATGGCAGTCTGGATGGGTCATTTCAGGGTGATTCAGCTGCTGCTGGAGAATGGCGCTGAGGTTAACAGGACCGATGGCCTTTCGACTGCCCTGATATTGGCTGCTTCCAAGGGCAGACTCGAAGTGATCCGGCTGTTGCTGACGCACGGCGCTGAGATCAACGGTGTGCAGGATGATTGCAATGGTAAAACTGTCCTGATAGAAGCTGCCGGTGATGGGCAGCTTGAGGCAGCCCGGCAGCTGCTGGAGTGTGGTGCGCAGGTCAATGGGGTGGCGGGCGGCGATGACGGCAGAACTGCCCTGATAGAGGCTGTTTTGTCCAGGGATTGCAAGATGGCACGGCTTTTGTTGGAAAATGGCGCTGACGTTAATATTGTGATGAAGAAGGGTGTTGGGGCTGCTTTGATCGCAGCAGTTCAGCAGAGGCACCTTGAGATGGTCCGGCTGCTATTGGCGCACAACGTTGAGGTTGAAGGTGCACAGAATAATGATTACAGAACCCCTCTGATGGAAGCCATCAGGCGTGGGAGTTACGAGGTGGCCCAGATTTTGCTGGAAAATGGTGCCGACGTTAATGTCGCCAGAGGGGAAAAAAGTGTAACGGCTCTGATGGAGGCTGCCAGCCGCGGACAGCTCGAGATGGTCCGGCTGCTGCTGGCGTATGGGGCTGACGTTAATGCCACGCAAACCAATGGCCGGACAACGGCTCTGGAAGAAGCGACCGCTCGGGGCCATGAGCCGATCGTTCGGTTGCTGACGGAACATAGGGCCCTGGTCAATGCCACCAGGAATGATGATCAGCCGAATGCCTGAAAATACAAAGTGCCAGGGTTCATCCGATGGTTTGTTATTAGCGCGCAAGTGATGTTCGTATTTTTTGCCCCGATGTTCGTCAGCACGGTTGGTGCAGCTTGCCGATCAGGTGTTTTTGTCGATTTGTCAGACACGACAGATCGGTTAGAATCCCCAGCTATTAAATCGTCGGTTACGGCCCACCGCAAACAACTGTTGTCTCAATAGTGCTCGCGGGTGGGTGAGCCCATACCCGTCAAGCTGCCAGGTGCAGTGTCAGTTACGTTGTTTAGTCCAGGTGATAATTATCTATGCCTCGCTATGCCGCCAGTGTGCAATATGATGGCTCCTGTTTTTTTGGTTGGCAGATTCTCAAGACCGGTTTGCCCACGGTTCAGGAGGCTGTCGAGGCTGCGCTTGGCAGCGTTGCCAATCACCCGGTATCGGTGGTTTGTGCTGGCCGGACTGACGCCAGGGTGCACGGTTGCAATCAGATTGTTCATTTTGACTCCGACGCCAGTCGTACCGAGCGAGGCTGGGCCTACGGGGCCAATGCCAATTTGCCGGATGAGATTGCCATTAACTGGGTCAGGCCGGTTGCCGATAATTTTCACGCTCGCTTCAGTGCGCTCTGGCGACGTTATCGCTACGTGATTTATAACCACCCCATCCGACCGGCCCACCTTGCCAAAGGCGTGACCTGGAACTACCGACCGCTGGACGTTGGCCGTATGCAGGCGGCGGCCGGGCATCTGGTTGGTGAACACGATTTTACCTCTTACCGGGCGGTGCAGTGTCAGGCGAAAAACCCAGTGCGCCATGTCACCCGGCTCGATGTCTCGCGTCATGGCCCTCTGATTGTTATTGATGTGCAGGCCAATGCTTTTTTACACCATATGATTCGCAACTTTGCCGGTGTGCTGATGGCGGTGGGTTGCGGTAAACGTGAACCAATATGGGCTAAAGAAGTGCTCGACGCCCGTGATCGTGCCAGCGGTGGCGTGACCGCATCGCCCTGTGGGCTCTACTTTATTGATGCTGGTTACGACCCGGTTTTCGGCCTGCCGGCCAGTGAGTCCAATCCGCACTTTATCGCGCCATTGTTGCCACTGTGAGCCCGGCATCAATTTGGAGTAATCGCTTAGCTGTTCTGATAACATCGCTCGGGATTATTGTTCGCTTTTGCCAGGGTGCTACTGGTGGCGGACGGCGCAGTGCAGCATGAACTGGCAATGAATCAAAGCGTGTTTTGCCCGGCTGCATCCGCGCAAAGCACTTGATTTCTCATACTTTGACCGGTGGTCCGTCAGGTAGCCGAGGGTCCGGTGAGCTTCCGAACCCGTGAGCGGCTGGTATCACACGGTGTTACACTCTATGACGTTTTTACTATGGTTTCTGAGTTTCGGGTGCAGGATGCTACCACCCATCAGTGGCGTTTCGGACGGTGTGATTGTGGACAGCGTGCCGGAGGCTGATGAGCAGGCAGATATAACTGCGATGGGCAGGTGGCGGCCATTGACCGAAATATGGATGATGACAGGAAGAATGAATGAGCAACTGGTTAGTCGATAAACTGATTCCATCCTTATCACGCTCTGCCAAGGAGCAGAAAAGCAGCAGTGTGCCAGAAGGTTTGTGGCACAAGTGCGGTAAATGTGAAGCGGTTCTTTACCGGCCTGAGCTGGATCGGAATTTGGGGGTGTGCCCCAAGTGCCGGCACCATATGAGAATCACTGCCCGTACCCGCCTGGATTACTTTCTGGATGCTGACGGGAAAGAGGAAGCGAGCGAAGGGCCTCGCAGAACCGAGCTGTTTACTGACCTTGAGCCGGTGGATCGGCTGAAGTTTCGTGATACCAAAAAGTATCGTGATCGTCTGGCGGCGGCGCAAAAGCATACTGGTGAGAAGGACGCTCTGATCGCCATGCAGGGTTCAGTGGAAGGTGTACCGTTAGCTGCTCTGGCCTTTGAGTTCAACTTTATGGGGGGCTCCATGGGGTCGGTGGTGGGGGAGAAGTTTGCCCGTACCGCCGAGTTGTGCCTGGAGCAGAAAATTCCGCTGGTCTGTTTCTCTGCCAGCGGCGGGGCGCGGATGCAGGAAGCCTTGTTTTCACTGATGCAGATGGCCAAGACCAGTGCGGCACTGGCCAGGTTGCGTCAGGAGGGTATTCCGTACATTTCAGTGATGACCGATCCGGTCTATGGCGGTGTTTCTGCCAGTCTGGCCATGCTTGGGGATATCAATATGGCCGAGCCCGGTGCGCTGATTGGTTTTGCCGGTCCGCGGGTGATTGAGCAGACTGTGCGGGAAAAACTGCCCGAAGGCTTCCAGCGCAGTGAGTTTCTGCTGGATCATGGTGCGATTGATATGATTGTCGAGCGTTCGGCCATGCGCTCTACCATTGCCCGGCTGTGCCGCAAGATGCAAGTGCTGCCTGATGCATTCCAGCGCACTGCCTGATCGCGCTTTGCCTGAGAAACATCAAACGGCAGCCAATGGTCACGTTTGACCGATAAAAAAACTTTTCTGTTAAGTGTGCTCCCACGTCCTTGTGGGAGTTGCTGCGTCCGGAGATTAGACGTCGATGCCCGCCAACCGTCTTGCCCAGTGGTTAAGCTGGATGGAAGAGACCCGCCCTGAACATGACATTGATTTCGGTCTGGAGCGCATTCGCCAGGTGGGTGAGCGGCTCAGTCTGCTTAAGCCGGCACCATTTACCATCACCGTCGGCGGCACCAATGGCAAAGGTTCAACCCTGGCCGTGCTTGAAGCGATTTTACTGGCGGCCGGTTTCAAGGTAGGGCTGTTTACCTCACCTCACTTTCTGCACTTTAACGAGCGCGTTCGCATCAACGGTGAACCGGTGGGCGATGACTGGCTGTGCGACGCTTTTGACAAGATCAACAAAGGGCGGCAGAGCACCTGGCTGACGTACTTTGAGTTTGCCACACTGGCCGCAGTTGACTGTTTTCAGCGGGCTGAGGTTGATATTGCCCTGATGGAGGTCGGGCTTGGCGGACGGTTGGATGCCACCAATGCGATTGATCCGGATGTGGCCATCATCACCACCGTGGCGCTGGATCATCAGGAGTACCTGGGCTTCAGCACAGAAGCCATCGGCCGGGAGAAAGCGGGCATATTCCGCAGCGGTAAGCCGGCAATATACGGCGACAGTCAAATACCTGTAAACGTAACGCAGATGGCTGCCCGTCTGGGCAGTACGCTTTATTGTTGCGGCGATCATTTTGGTTTGACTATGCAGCAGAACTCATGGAGCTGGCACGGTATGGGTGGGCAGAGGCAGACCGTCACGCTGAGTGATCTGCCCGTTCCTGCGGTGGTGATCGATAATGCGGCCACGGCATTGCAGGCCCTGCAATTGCTCCCTGAGACCGTTGCGGCTGACGCCGTGATCAGCGGGCTTCAGCAGGTGGCAGTGACCGGGCGCTTTCAGAAAATAACCCTGCCTGATGCTCAGGGGAATCCGATCGAGGTGCGCCTTGATGTTGCTCATAACCCGCAGGCGGCCCGGATGCTGGCTCAGCGGTTGCATGAATTTCCGGTGGCGGGTAAAACCCATGCGGTGGTGGCCATGTGCAAAGACAAGGATTATATGGCCGTGGTCGACTGTTTGGCTGATCGTGTTGATCAGTGGTATCTGGCGCAGTTTGATTCGCCCAGGGCATTACCGGTTGAGGATTTTACCCGCCAGATGATGGCCAGAGAGTACCCGGTGACAGGTTATCACTGCGTCACTGAAGCGCTGAACCAAGCTCTGGCCGGTGCGCAGCCCGATGATCGGGTGCTGGTTACCGGCTCATTTATGACGGTCTCTGCCGTCCTGGCCAGTTAGGTTACTCTCACCTTCTTTGCTCTTGTGGGCTTGGCCGGAATTCACTTAAGATGCGGTTATCCATCCGCTGGATGCAGCGGATTGTTTATTTTGATTTGTCAGGAGTGCAGCTTGGGCGAAGGACTGAAAAAACGACTGCTCGGTGCAGTGGTCTTACTGGGACTGTTGGTTTTATTGGCGCCGGCGCTGTTTCGGGGCGGCAATAGCCACCCTCTGGTAGTGGGGCAGTTGTCAGAGGCCACGCAGTTGCAACCACCGCCGGTACCTGAGTTTATTGACCAGCTTGATGTTCCGCCCGAAGTGGTCAGCGTTGTACCCCCTCCCGCCGAGATAGTTCTGGCACCCGAAAAAAATGCCGAAAAAAATGACAGGCAAAAAAAACCGTCACCGACTGAAGGCATCGACGACAAAGGTCATCTAAAAGCCTGGACCTTGCAGTTGGCTACGTTTGCCGATAAAAGCAATGCCCGCAAGCTTGAGCAGAAACTCAAGGGTGAGGGCTACAGCGCCTACCAGAAGACATTTGTTAATGATCAGGGCAAGAGTTTGTACCGTGTTTATGTGGGGCCGGAAGTCAGGCCTGACGAATTGCAGCAGCTGAAGCCGGTAATTCACAAAGCCATGGGGCTGGAGGGTATTATTGTGCGCTTCGTGCCATAACTTCTGGTGTAAAATTCTGTTATCTGCCCGGGAAATACCCTGAAAACAGATAAGACAGGTCCGCCGGGGGTTGTTGGGCGGGCTTTATGTATCATCGAGCCACCATTTTGATTTCATCCTTTTTATAAAATTCATTATGACTCAATACCCTGAATATGGTCAGGCATCGCCTGTCGACGATGATATGCTCTCTCTTGCTGAGATTGCCGGCATTTTCTCTCGTGGTAAACGCTGGATTGTTGGCACCACCCTGGTGTTTGTTGCCGCTGCGCTGACGTATCTTTTTGTAGTCAAGCCGGTATACCGCAGCAGTGCTCTGGTCAAAATTGAAATCAGCCAAAGCTCGTTGATTCTCAGCTTGCTCGGTACGGGAGATGCTGCTGATGTTGTGCCGGAATTATCCGCTGCAGTAGAGGAGATGCGCAGTTACGATTTTATTCATGACCTGATTGCCATGGAAGCTGCAGAAAACGAGCCTGTCCCGAGTATTGATGTTGAGGCTGTGGCAGCATTCAATGAGCGCATCACGATTGCTGAAAAAGGCAACAGTGGTAGTTTGATTGAGATTGTAGTCACTGGTGAAGATCGTGATGCCAATGACCTTGTTTTGCGCAACCTGATTGATCTTTATGGCAACCGCCTCGGGCAAAGATTGACTCGATCCATCAACAATTCCCTGGTGCTTTTAACGGACAGGCTTGAAAGGATTGAGAAAGAAATTGAACTGTTCAAGTCAGAGCCGGCCTGGAAAACAGAAATTACAGAGTTAAACAATCTTGAGAGAACCCTTACCGATCTGAACCACGAAATCAACTTTCTGAACCGCGCCCTGGAGTTGGCCAAAAATGGCCTGGTAATCGTGTCTCGGCCTGTATCTGAAAATGATCCGATTCGTCCGAAATACACTCTGGTGATGATTCTGGCCACCATGCTCGGCGCCATGATGGGCATTTTGCTGGTGCTGTTGCGAGCCATGACTCGCACGGGATTGCGCACAGCCGAAGCGGTGGAGAGAAGAACCGCCATACCGGTGCTTGGCAGTATTGCCACCAATGATATCGAAGGGCTCAAAGTGTTGCGTACCAATATCCTGTACCGGCTCAGTCAGTCGGACAACAACCGGGTGATGGTCTGCGGTCCGCGCGATGGTGTGGGCAAACGCTACATTGCTATCCATCTGGCCAAAATACTGTCAGAAGGTGGCAAAAAGGTGTTGCTGGTGGATGCCGATTTACGTCACGGTGATTTATCGACCGTGTTTGCTGATGCCCGTGGTGGCGTCAGCCTGGCTGGCTGTCTGCAAGGTAAGGATGTGTCGCCTATGGTGGTTAATGACAACCTGCATGTGCTGGCCGGTCGTGACTATCCGGATATGCCTTCCGAATTGCTGATGAACCCACGGTTTGAGCAACTGCTTGGGCAAATGTCGAAGGGTTATGATGCGGTCCTGATGCATGTGCCTCCTGTGCTCAGCGTTACCGATGCGGCACTGGTTGGGGCTCATTGCGCCAATACGCTCATGGTTGTTCGGGCGGAGCAGACCACGGTGCACGATATCGAAGCCGCTGACCGGCGCCTGCAGCAGGCCGGAGTAGCTGGTATCTGTTGTGTACTTAATGGGGTGTCTGCCTGAGAGCCAGATTGGCAGTGGTCTTGGGCAACCATTGCGCTGCTCAACGGCAGCGGGTTTGCTGAAGAATACGACAATATGCGCGTGGTTAGTGCTGGTTGACTTATGTACAATGCCCGCTTAAGTCATCAGCCGGGGATGTCGCAAAATGAGCCAAAGTACACAAAAGCAGGCCTATCGCTGGTTGTTACGACAGGTCAAGCCGGCCCGCTATTGGTTGTTGGTGTCGCTGTTTTTCGGCGTGCTCAGTGGCGTACTGCTGATCGTTCAGGCCTCGGTTTTAGCCCGGATGATTCACCGTCTGGTGATGGAAAATGCGTCACGGGATGAGTTGACTGGTGCGTTTTTTCAAGTGCTGGTTTTAATCATTGTCCGCGGCATCTGTGCCTGGGGGCGGGAGTTCAGCGGTTTTCGCGCCGGTGCCCGCATTCGGGTGACGGTGCGCGCCATGCTGCTGGACAAGCTTCGCTGTCTGGGTCCGCTGGTGGTTGCCGAGCGTCCGGCCGGCAGTTGGTCGGCCACGGCTGTGGAGCAGGTGGAGGAGTTGCAGGCGTTTATTGCCAAATACCTGCCGCAAATGGCCCTGGCGATGATGATCCCGGCCATTATGCTGTCGGTTGCCTTTCCTGAGAGTTGGGTGGTGGGTACGGTTTTTCTGGTGACGGCCCCCTTGATTCCGGTCTTTATGATCCTGGTAGGCATGAAAGCGGCCGAAGCCAATCGGCGCAATTTTCAGGCGTTATCCCGGCTTGGTGGATTTTTCCTCGACCGGTTGCAGGGGCTGGAGACCTTGCGACTGTTTCGGCGCACCGATTTTGCCCGTGAGCAGTTGGTTCATGCCAGTGAGGACTTTCGCGTTAAAACCATGCAGGTGCTGCGCCTGGCCTTTCTGTCGTCAACGGTGCTGGAGTTTTTTGCCTCCGTCTCCATTGCTGTCGTGGCGGTATTTCTCGGGATGACGTTTCTTGGCCATCTCACTTTTGGTGGCACGGTGTCGTTGTACACCGGATTGTTCCTGCTATTGCTGGCTCCCGAGTACTACCAGCCACTGCGTGAGCTCGGTACCCACTACCACGCCAAGGCCAAAGCGGTGGCTGCCACTGAGGAGATTCTCGCCGTGCTCTCCCGGCCTGAGCCGCAGGAGCACGGTGGGCAATTGCCGTACCCTGCCGACCAGCCGTTGAGCATTACTGTTCAAGACCTGTGCGTAAGCGCCCGGACGGGCGTCGGGATGCCGGAAAGCTCAGCTTCGGAAGATTCAGCCAACAAACAACATCTGTTGCTTGATAGGTTGTCGTTTACCATTGAGCCTGGCAGTCGGGTGGGCATTATTGGTCGCAGTGGCGCTGGCAAGACCACGCTGATCAGCACCCTGATGGGATTCTGGCAATACCAGGGCGATATTGCCCTGGCTGGCCAGTCGTTATCGGCCACCAATCTGGCCAGTTGGCGCCAGCAGATTGCCTGGCTTGGTCAGCAGCCGTTAATCATCCATGGCACGTTGTACGACAATATCGCCTTTGGTCGCCCGGTTGCCCGGGTTGAGTGTCTGGAAGCCCTGGATCGGGCTCAGGGTATGGATATTCTCGACCGGCTGCCCAACGGTCTGGACAGTGTGCTTAAAGAGCAGGGTGGTAACCTGTCGGTGGGGCAGGCACAACGCATTGCCCTGGCGCGGGCACTGCTGTTGCCGGTGAGTCTGCTGATACTGGATGAACCCACCGCCAGTCTGGACGCTACCAGTGAAGGTCTGGTCAACGCGGCTCTGGACGCCATTCCCGCCGAATGTACGGTGCTCACCATTACTCACCGGCTCAGTCAGCTTAACCATATGGATCAGATCCTGCTGTTGGATAAGGGACGTCTGGTGGCCAGCGGGCCGCCCTCGGTGTTGGCCAGGGAGTGTGTGCCTTATCAGCAATTCATCAGTAATCTCGGTGAGCAGGAGATAATAGCGAGAGTCGCCAATGCGTGATCTGTGGCCTTTTCTGAAGTTATACCGTCGGCATCCGGGCATGCTCTGGCTGGGCATTCTGCTGGCCATAGTGACCCTGTTGACCAGCCTTGGGTTGTTGGCGCTGTCGGGCTGGTTTATTAGCGCTACTGCCATTGCCGGGCTGAGTGTTGCTGCGGCGCAAAGCTTCAACTTTTTTACCCCCGGGGCTGGTGTGCGCGGTTTTTCCATCGCCCGCACCGCCGCCCGTTACGCCGAACGGCTGGTGAGTCATGACGCCACCTTTCGCCTGCTTTCGGGGCTGCGCAGCTGGTTCTTTGGCCGACTCATCCCGGTCTCTCGCCAACAACTCGGGCAGTACCGTCAGGGTGAATTGCTAGACCGGCTGGTGGCCGATATCGATGCCCTTGATCAACTTTACCTGCGGCTGCTCAGTCCGTTGCTGGCGGCAATCACAGTGACCGGGCTGTTTTGCCTGTTTCTGGCGTTTTTCAGCGTTAAGATTGCCCTGGTGGTGTTGGCGATCATGGTGCTCTGGATTGTCTCCATGCCGGTGCTGTTTTACTACCTGGGTCGCAAAACCGGGGAGTCCATGGGGCTTCGTCAGGCGGAATTGCGTCAACGAGTGCTGGATTATTTTCAGGGGATGGCCGAACAGCAAATATACGCCAGTGATGCCGGCAGTCGAGAGGCCATTGCCCGCTGCGAACAGCAGTTAATCCGTGACCAGTCTGGCATGGCGGCTCTGGAAGGGCTTGGCTCAGCACTGTTTGTTATTGGCTCCGGTGCCAGTGCACTGCTGGTGTTGTATATCGGCAGCGGTCAGCTGCACGATGGTCTGTTCAGCGGGCCGGTGCTGGTGATGATGGTCTTTGCGGTGCTGGCCAGCTTTGAGGCGCTGATGCCGTTGCCTGTTGCCTTTCAGTTTCTCAGCCATACCCGTCACGCCGCCAGTCGCCTGCGCCAGGTGGTTAACTCGACGGTGGTGGTATTTCCTCAAATGCCATCGGAGCACCCGGTTAACGGTGTTATTACGTTTGCTGACGTCAGTTGTGGCTATGAGCAAGACCTGCCAATTATAAATCAATTGTCGTTAAATATTGACGCCGGGCGTCGTATTGCTTTGCTGGGCAAAACCGGCTGTGGCAAGTCCACCCTGATTCGGCTGTTGAGTCGTTCCCTGGAGCCATCCTCTGGCGGTGTCAAGCTGGATGGTCAGGATATTCGCCAGTTTTCTGAGCAGGAGCTGTACCGGGCAATCACCTTCGTACCGCAGAAAACCCATGTGTTCAGTGCCACACTGCGGGAAAACCTGCAACTGGCCGCACCTGAGGCGGACGATGAGCTGCTGCTGCAAGTGATTCACCGCTGCGGTCTGGACAGTCTGGCCATTGCCCGTGATGGCGAAACCAATCTGCTGGAAACCTGGCTGGGGCAGGGCGGTATTGCCCTGTCGGGGGGGGAGCAGCGACGCCTGGCCCTTGCCCGCGCCATGCTGAAACCGGCCCCGGTGCTGGTGCTGGATGAACCCGGCGAAGGGCTGGATCAGCACAGTGAAAGAGCGCTTATGACGGCCATACTTGAGGCCTTTACAGGCAGCACCGTCATTATGATTACGCACAAAACGGTGGTACTGGAATTGATGGATGATATCTATCGAATGGAAAATGGTTTACTAATAAAAAATCAGTAACACCCGGTTCTCAAGTTTTTAATGCGCAGGTGTTTGATATCCTGACAGGTGGTGCCTGAGTGGTGCGGTTGCAGCAGAAAAGGTTTTGCAACCGATCTGAATATGGTATAAAACGCGACTCGATATTTCGAGATGGGATATGTTGCTGGCGTTTTTATCAGACGTTACAACCATTCGCATTTAACTCATTGTGTATTACAGATCTCACACGTACCGACACATGGTTCCGGGTGCCGGCTTCAGGTTTCATAAATCTGGAGCTGGTCGAACACATGGGGTACGTGGAGGCATAACCCTGAATCAGGAGATTGTCCATGACTCAAGTCACTATGCGTGACATGCTCAAAGCGGGCGTACATTTCGGTCACCAGACCCGTTACTGGAATCCAAAGATGAACAAGTTCATCTTTGGTGCGCGTAACCGCATCCACATCATCAACCTTGAGTACACCCTGCCTGCCTTTAACGATGCGCTGAAGTTCATCGGCAAGCTGGCTGAAGGCAAAAACAAGGTGATGTTTGTTGGTACCAAGCGCGCTGCCGGCAAGATCATTCGTGAAGAAGCCTCTCGCTGTGGCATGCCTTACGTTGATCACCGCTGGCTCGGTGGCATGCTGACGAACTACAAGACCATTCGTCAGTCCATCAAGCGTCTGCGTGACCTGGAAGGCCAGCGTGACGACGGCACGTTTGAAAAGCTGACCAAAAAAGAAGCCCTGATGCGCAGCCGTGATCTGGAAAAACTGGATCGTAGCCTCGGCGGTATCAAGGACATGGGCAGCCTGCCAGACGCGCTGTTTGTTATCGACGTTGAGCATGAGCGTATTGCCATCCAGGAAGCCAACAAACTGGGTATCCCGGTTATTGGTATTGTCGATACCAACTCCAGCCCTGAAGGTGTGGACTACATCATTCCGGGTAACGACGACGCGATCCGCGCTATTCAGCTGTACTTGCAAGCTGCTGCCGATGCGATCCTGGAAGGCCGTAACCGTGCCAGCACGGGCGCTGAAGACGAATTCATCGAAGTGGAAGCGTCTGCTGTGGCCCAGGCTCCGGAGGCCGGAGAAGCTGAAGGTTCTGAGCAGGCCTGAGGTTTTGCATACCCCGGTTTGGCAGTATCCGGGCAGTTCTGATCAGACTGCCCTGCCGCGGATGCGAGATGCTGTCAGCTGATTTGGGAAGAACTAAGGGGGCTTTGCCCCCTTTTTTCCGATGTACGAATAACGATTCTCGTTCGTCTCTGGTCTGCACTGACGGGAGCCGACAGAAACTGTCAAATTGAGAGGAGTCAACCATGGCAGCTATAAGTGCAGCAATGGTGAAAGAACTGCGTGAGCGTACCGGCCTGGGCATGATGGAGTGCAAAAAGGCACTGGTGGAAGCTCAGGGCGATATCGAACTGGCCATCGAAGAGTTGCGTAAGTCCGGTCAGGCCAAAGCCGCCAAAAAAGCCGGGCGCACTGCCGCAGAAGGCATTGTAGCGGTTAAAGTTGCTGACGATGCCAGCTTTGGTGTCCTGGTTGAAGTCAACAGTGAAACCGACTTCGTTGCCCGTGATGACAACTTCCTCGGTTACGTGGCCAAAGTGGTTGACGCTGCTTTCGCCCGTAAAGAAGCTGACGTTGCCGCCCTGATGGCCGGTGAACTGGAAGAAGACCGTCTGGCGCTGGTGCAGAAAATCGGTGAGAACATCGGTGTGCGTCGTATCGCCATCGTTGAAGGTGGTGTTGTTGGTGCTTATGTGCACAGCAATAACCGCATCGCCGTGCTGACCAAGCTTGAAGGTGGTAATGCTGAACTGGCTCGTGACATTGCCATGCACGTGGCCGCCGTTAACCCACAGGTGGTTAACAAGGAAGACATGCCTGCTGAGCTGGTTGAGAAAGAGAAAGAGATCTTTGCCGCCCAGGCTGAGCAGTCTGGCAAGCCTGCCAACATCATCGAGAAGATGATTGAAGGTCGTATCAGCAAGTTCCTAGCTGAGAGCAGCCTGGTAGAACAGCCGTTTGTTAAAGATCCGGATACCACTGTTGGTGCTCTGGCCAAAAAAGCCGGTGCTACTGTGATCAGCTTTGTTCGTTACGAAGTTGGCGAAGGTATCGAGAAAGAAGAAGTGGACTTCGCTGCTGAAGTTCGCGCTCAGGCCGGACTGTAATTATCAGGGCCAGCTCCGGCTGGCCCGATTGCGTCTTGCTAACGTCGGTGGTCGTTCACGGGTCTTTGCTGCAAAGATGTGTGGCGGCCGTCGCAGTGCATCAACTCGCTAACCGGATTATCCGGCCAGATGAATGATCGAATGCCGCCAAGTGGCTGAGCCCTGGATGGAGTGCATTTGTGGGTTGAGTGTAATGTAGCCAACCAGACTCGGAAACTGAACATGCCGGCAAGTGATAGTCAACCGAAATATAAACGCATACTGCTCAAACTTAGCGGTGAAGCCCTGCAGGGTGAGGGTGAGTTTGGTATTGATCCCAGAGTACTGGATCGCATGGCTCTGGAAATAGGGCAGCTGGTCGGTATTGGTGTGCAGGTTGGTATTGTTATTGGCGGTGGCAACCTGTTTCGTGGTGCCGCACTGAGTGCTGCCGGCCTCGACCGGGTGACCGGTGATCATATGGGGATGTTGGCCACGGTGATGAACGCCCTGGCCATGCGCGATGCCCTGGAGCGTTCCAACATCAATACCCGGGTTATGTCGGCTATTTCCATCAGTGGCGTTGTCGAAGATTATGACCATCGTCGTGCCATGCGCTACCTGAATTCCGGTGATGTGGTGATTTTCTCCGCCGGTACGGGTAACCCATTTTTCACCACCGACTCTGCTGCCTGTTTGCGCGGCATTGAAGTGGGTGTGGATATGGTGCTCAAGGCCACCAAAGTCGATGGCATATACGACAAGGATCCTGTAAAGCACTCCGATGCGGTGAAATTTGATCAGCTGACCTATGATGATGTTCTCAGGCGTAAGCTCGGGGTCATGGATTTAACCGCAATCTGTCTGGTAAGCGATCACCAGATGCCGGTGCGCGTGTTCAACATGAACAAGCCCGGTGCACTGTTAAATCTGGTGGTTGGTGGTAATGAAGGAACACTGGTAAACGGGGGTTAATGATGATCAATGAGATTAAAAACGACGCCAAAGAGCGTATGGGTAAGTCAATCGAGTCACTGATTGTTGCTTTTAACAAGATTCGCACCGGTCGTGCCCACCCAAGCCTGCTCGATGGCATCCGGGTCTCTTATTACGGTTCCGAGACACCCCTGAGCCAGATGGCTAACATCTCCGTGGAAGACGGTCGTACCCTGGCTGTGCGTGTTTGGGAGCGGCAGATTGTGCCGGATGTGGAAAAGGCAATTCTCAAGTCTGACCTGGGCCTGAACCCGTCCACCGCTGGCGAAGTGATTCGTATTCCCCTGCCGCCACTGACCGAAGAAACCCGTAAGGGCTATATTCGCCAGGCGCGTCAGGACGCAGAAAACGCCCGTATCGCCATTCGTAATATTCGCCGTGACGCACTGGCGGATATCAAAGAGCTGGAAAAGGAAAAAGAGATCAGTGAAGACGACGAACGTCGTTCGCAAGACGACGTGCAAAAGCTTACTGACCAGTTCGTTGCTGAAGTTGATAAAAATCTTTCTGCCAAGGAAGAAGATTTGATGGCAATCTGACAAGGGTTTCAGCAGGCACGCATTTGCGTGTACTGCTGCTTTCTGATTTGTTTTTGCCGCTCGGGCGATGCCGATCAGATTGGACCTCTCAATCATAACAGACGTCATATGTCATATGGGCCGCAACGGGAGCTTGCTTTTTATCGCAGGCTCTTGCAAGGTTCTGATGTTACACTTTTTTTACCTGCCAATATCAAATTGTCTTTATTCATGGCCAATACATCGTTACAGGGAAAAAGCGGCATTCAGGGATGTGTACCCGAGAGACTGCCACGGCATGTGGCCATTATTCTTGACGGTAATAACCGCTGGGCCAAGCTGAAACATCTGCCCGGGCTTGCCGGTCATCGCGCAGGGGTTGCCCGGGTGCGTGAAGTGGTAGAGGCTTGTGCTGAGCATGGTGTTGAAGTGCTGACCCTGTTTGCCTTCAGCAGTGAAAACTGGAATCGCCCGAAAGTCGAAGTGCACGGGTTAATGCATCTGTTTTTGCATGTACTGAAAAAGGAAGCCCGGCGCCTGAGAAAGAACCGCATTCGCCTGAAAGTGATTGGCGATATATCCCGATTCAGTCCTGAAATCCAGCAGCGTATCCACAAGGCTGAAGCGCTCACCGCCGATGATTACACCGTTACGCTGGTGATCGCTGCCAACTATGGTGGCATGTGGGACATTACCAATGCCGCCCGGGTGCTGGCCGAGAAAGTGGCTTGTGGCGAGATTGATGCAGCATGCATCAATGAAGCGGCCATGGAGCAGCATCTGAGTACTGCCGGATTGCCACCGCCGGATTTGTTGATTCGTACCAGTGGTGAGCAGCGCATCAGTAATTTTTTGCTTTGGCAATGCGCTTACAGCGAATTCTATTTTACTGACACATTGTGGCCCGATTTCGGCCGCGACGAACTTCAGCAAGCTCTGCTAAGTTACGCCCGTCGCCAACGACGATTTGGCAAAACCAGCGAGCAGGTGGAGGCTGAAATACTGTGCTGAAACAGAGAGTCATAACATCCCTGGTGTTAGCGCCGCTGGCATTGGCCGGTGTGTTTTTACTACCGTTAAACAGCTTTGCCCTTTTTATTGCCGTTATCATTTCCCTCAGTGCCTGGGAGTGGGCCAATCTCTCCGGCTATAAAGGAAGAGCAGCACAGGGAGCCTATACCGCTTTTATTGGCCTCTGTTGTGGCTTAAGTCTCTATGTTCCCCCCTTGTGGTTATTATGGCTGGCCGCGCTGTGGTGGCTGGTTGCCCTGATCCTGGTGAAAAAATACCCCGTCAGCGAGAAGCTGCTGGCCAGCCGGGCGCTGAGGCTGGTCACCGGCCTGTTTACCCTGGTGCCAGCCTGGTTTGGCATGTACCAGCTCAAGTTGATGCCTGACGGTGCCTGGCTCATTGTCACTTTGCTGGTGATTGTCTGGGCTGCAGACTGCGGTGCCTATTTTGCCGGCAAGCGTTTTGGCAAGGTTAAGTTGATCGAGCGCGTCAGCCCGAAAAAAACCCTCGAAGGGATGGTCGGTGGCGTGCTGTTTGCGGTGCTGATTGTCAGTCTGGTCACTGTGCTGTCCAGTGTCAGTTTTTTTCAGGGCGTTTCGTTATTGGCGGTGACCATCATCACGGTATTGGTGTCTGTGCTTGGTGACCTGTGGGAGAGCGTGCTGAAACGGGGCAGGGGGCTAAAAGACAGTGGCAGTCTGTTGCCGGGCCACGGCGGAGTGCTTGACCGGATTGACAGTCTGACGGCGGCTATTCCTGTTTTTACACTTTACATTATGTTGTTAAGAGGGGTATAAGGCATGGCAGCATTTTGCTCTGGTGCCAGGCAGCGGGTCTGTGTTCTGGGCTCGACCGGCTCCATTGGCAAAAGCACACTGGATGTGATTGCCCGTAATCCTGAATGGTTTGCCGTTCACTCTCTGGTGGCCGGAAGCAACTGGCAGGAGATGCTTGAACAGGTGCGTCAGTTTCGCCCGCGCTACGTGGTCATGAACGATGAATCGGCGACCAGAGCGTTGCAGGCGGCACTGGATGCCGAAAGGCTGACCACTGAAGTGCATACCGGCACTGATGCTATGGCGCAGGTGGCCTCTGATGGCGATGTCGATGTGGTGATGGCTGCCATTGTCGGTGCTGCCGGGCTGGCGCCGACCATGGCGGCAGTACGCGCTGGCAAGAAAATTCTGCTGGCAAACAAAGAAGCGTTGGTGATTACCGGAGCGCTGTTTATGGAGGCTGTTAAAGCCTCCGGCTCGGTGTTGCTGCCGATTGACAGCGAGCACAATGCCATTTTTCAGTGCCTGCCGGCGGAGCATCGTGCTGGTCTGGAGCAGGTAGGCGTCCGGCGGATTTTGCTGACTGCTTCGGGTGGTCCGTTTCGCTGCTCCCCGGTGGCGAGCCTTCCTTCGGTGACGCCGGAGCAGGCTTGCGCCCATCCTAACTGGAGTATGGGGCGGAAAATATCGGTTGACTCGGCAACCATGATGAATAAAGGATTGGAGTTTATTGAGGCGTGCTGGCTGTTCAATGCCCGCCCTGAGCAGATTGAGGTGGTGATTCATCCCCAGAGTATTATTCACTCCATGGTGGATTACGATGATGGTTCAGTACTGGCCCAAATGGGTAACCCGGACATGCGGACACCCATTGCCCATGCCCTGGCCTGGCCGCGGCGGATACCATCGGGAGTGGCGCCATTATCGCTGGCCGATATTGGCAAGCTGGAGTTCCAGTCGCCGGATATGGCCCGCTATCGCTGCCTGCAACTGGCGCAAGATGTTGCCCGCAGTGGCGGCACGGCAGCAGCCGTACTCAATGCTGCCAATGAGGTTGCCGTTGATGCATTTTTGCAGCGTAAGCTGCGCTTTGATCGCATTCCTGAGGTGATTGATGCCACCTTGCAGACATTGCCGGTGATGAACGCCGGTGACCTGGAGCAGGTGATGGCGGCAGACCGTCAGGCACGTTCCACAGCGCAGCAGCAGGTTGTCCACGTTCAGGGGGCGTCATGATACCGGAGTCGGCTCTGCAGCAAATTTGATCATACATAGGGGGCTCTGTGCAGACTATCTTCGCGTTCGTTATCACGCTTGGTATTTTGGTTAGTATTCACGAGTTTGGTCACTTCTGGGTGGCCAGGCGCTGTGGCGTCAAGGTGCTGCGTTTTTCCGTCGGCTTTGGCAAAATACTCTGGCGCAGAGCCGACCGCCACGGCACTGAGTTTGCCATCGCCGCCATCCCCCTGGGCGGCTATGTGAAGATGCTGGATGAGCGCGAGGAGCCGGTGCCCTACATCGAGCTTGACCGGGCCTTCAACCGTAAACCTGTTCTCTCCCGTATTGCCATTGTTGCCGCCGGACCGCTGGCCAACTTCCTGCTGGCCATTCTTGCCCTGACCATGATGTATATGGTGGGGGTTCGGACTCTGGTGCCTCAGGTTGGTGAGGTGCTGGCGGACTCACCGGCAGCCGTAGCCGGCATCCGGCCCGGCGATGAAATCGTTGCTGTTGACGGTACGGCGACCCCGGGCTGGCAGTCTGTCAACATGGCACTGCTGGCACCCATCGGCGAAAGCCGCAGTCTGGACATTTCGGTACGCCCGAACGGTAGCGAAGCGATTCACCAGCGCAGTGTTTCAGTAACTGACTGGCTTACCGGCCAGGAACAGCCTGACCCGATCAGTTCTCTCGGTATTGTGCCTTACACGTTACCCATCCCCGCCGTACTGGGGCAGCTCAATGACGATGGTGCCGCCGTCAGGGATGGCCTGCGCCCGGGTGATCGCGTCCTGAGCGTTAACGGCGAGTCAGTAAGTGACTGGATGCACTTTGTCACTCTGGTCCAGGGCAGCAGCGACCAGCCCATGCAATTATTGATCGAGCGTGACGGCTTGCCTCAGGCGCTGGAGCTGACGCCCGACAGTCGCACGGTTGATGGCATCACCACGGGTTTCATCGGTGCTGGCGTACAGCCGGTGGCCTGGCCTGACACCATGATACGTCATTTACAGCTCGGTCCGGTGGCGGCATTGGTGAAAGGTACCCGGGAAACCTGGTCCCTGACTACCTTAACCGTTGAGTCGCTATGGAAGATGGTGGCAGGGTTGGTTTCGGTGAAAAACTTGAGCGGCCCAATAACCATTGCTAAAGTGGCTGGCGCATCGTTCGAGTCCGGTTTGGAGAATTTTCTCTATTTACTGGCTATGTTAAGCGTCAGCCTTGGTGTACTTAACCTGTTACCCATACCGGTGCTTGACGGGGGACACCTGCTTTATTATCTGGTAGAGATGGTCAGGGGCAAGCCGTTGTCGGAAAAAGCCCAGACCTTCGGCCTGAAAATTGGCATGACCCTGGTGGTTGGTGTGATGGTGCTGGCCATGTATAACGATCTGAGTCGACTTTTCCAGTAATGGATGTAAATCACGCCTCGTTCACCATGAGTAGTACGCCAGTGGTATGCCGGTGTCTTTTACTGCCAATTATGAAAATCGCTTCAGAGCCTGAAGTAGAGTTTTTCCAGTCACTAGAGGTGGAATGTAAAGAATGTTTTTCACGTTAATGCGCCCTGAATCCGGACAAGAATGGACTCTATGAAGCGATCACTGTTGTCTCTGCTGATTGGCTCTTTGGCCATTGCGCCTGCGGTTCAGGCGTTTGTTGTATCAGATATTCGGATTGACGGCTTGCAGCGGGTGTCTGCTGGCTCAGTTTACAATGCGTTGCCCGTTGAAGTGGGTGACGATATACAACCGGCGGACATCGCCGGGGCTACCCGGGCGTTGTACCAGACTGGTTATTTCAATGACATTCGTATGGTCCGTGAGGGTGATATCCTGGTGGTTTCCGTGGTGGAACGCCCGACCATCAGTGCCATTGATATCGAAGGGAACAAGGTCATCAAGACAGAAGACCTGACAAAGGGTCTTGAGCATGCCGGCCTGGCGGTGGGGGAAATTTTCCAGCAGGCCACGCTGGAGGGCATTCGTCTTGAGCTTGAGCGCCAGTATGTGGCTCAGGGACGTTACGGGGCTTCGATCACTACCAACGTAGTGCCCCAGCCGCGCAACCGGGTCAAGCTGGATATTGATATCAAAGAGGGTAAGGAAGCCACCATCGAGCATGTCAACATCGTTGGCAATAACGCCTTTCCCAAGGACGAGCTGCTGGCCCTTTTTGAGCTGGAGCCATCCAAGTGGTATAAGTTTTTCAGCTCTTCAGACAAGTACTCCCGGGAAAAGCTGGCCGGTGATCTTGAGCGCCTGCGCTCCTGGTATCTTGACCGGGGCTACATTAATTTCGACATCACCTCGACCCAGGTATCCATCAGTCCGGACAAACAGCACGTCTACGTCACCGTCAATATTGACGAAGGTGAAAAGTACACGATCAGCGAGGTTAAACTGGCCGGTGATCTGCCCATCCCGCAAGAGGAAGCCGATGCCCTGTTGCTGGCTGAGCCTGGTCAGGTATTCTCCCGCAAACTGGTGACCTCCACCGAAGAGGTGCTCACCCGACGGCTGGGCAATGACGGTTACACCTTTGCCAATGTCTCCGGCATTCCCACGCCGAACCACGAAAACCAGACCGTTGAGTTGACCTTCTTCGTTGACCCCGGGCGACGGGCCTACGTGCGGCGCATTAACTTTGCCGGTAATACCAAAACTGACGACGAAGTGCTGCGCCGGGAGATGCGTCAGCTGGAAGGTGCTTCGGCCAACGCTGAGCAGATTGAGCAGTCCAGGGTACGCCTTGAACGGCTGGGTTTTTTCAAGCAGGTTAATGTGGAAACGCAACCGGTGCCGGGCACCAATGACCAGATTGATGTGACCTACACCGTGGAAGAGCAGCCCTCGGGCAACGTGACCGCCAGTGTCGGTTACTCCCAGTCTGATGGTCTGCTGCTCGGTGGTGCCATCAGTCAGAACAACTTCCTCGGTACCGGTAACCGGGTGAGCATTGGCCTGAACCGCAGCGATGTCAGCCAGCTGTACAACTTCAGCTTCTTCGACCCGTACTTCACTGTTGACGGTGTCTCCCGTGGGTATGATGTTTATTACCGCACCTACGATTATGAAGACTCGGACATCTCCAGCTATGCCGCCAATACCTTCGGGGGGAATATCCGTTTTGGTTATCCACTGTCGGAGACTCAGGCAGTCAACTTCAGCCTCGGGGTTGATGGCACCGAAATTACCACCGGCTCGGCAACACCGCTGGTCATTCTTGACTACCTGGCTCAGAATGGTAATCAGTTCACCAACATCAATGCCTCCATTGGTTGGTCGCAGTCAGCGTTGAACCGGGGGCTATTGCCCACAGCTGGCTACTCTCAGAGTCTGTCGCTCGCGCTGTCGCTGCCTGGTTCGACCACCACGTTCTACAAGCTGACTTACCGGGGGCAGTACCTCTATCCGTTGACTGATAATTTCACCGCGCGTTTTGCCACCCGCCTGGGCTACGGTGGTGCGTATGGTGATACGACTGAACTGCCGTTCTTTGAAAACTTTTATGCCGGCGGTTTTGGTTCGGTGCGTGGCTACCGGGATAACTCCCTCGGTCCGAAAGCAGCACAGCTGAACGATCCGACTGATTTCAACAGTCTCGGCGGTGATGTACTGGTTGAGGGTACTGTGGAGTTGTTGTTCCCGCTGCCGTTTGTCACCGATCAACGCTCGTTGCGCACCAGTGTGTTCTTTGACTTCGGTAACGTGTTCGACACCACATGCAGCCCCTTGGTGGTGGACTGCTTCCGGCCCGATTTTAAAGAGTTGCGTTACAGTGCTGGTCTTGGTCTGACCTGGATTACGCCGCTCGGACCGCTGACCTTCAGCCTGGCCAAGGCACTGAATGCCAAAGGGCAGGATGACACTCAGAGCTTCCAGTTCTCGCTGGGTACACCATTCTAACCAGGCTCATCAGGGCAAACCGGGATCACCATCCCGGTTCACCTTTTCTCCTGCCTCCTGGCAGTCTGTTTCAGACGGTGGTACTGCACATGGAACTCCGTAAATTCGTAGTCGATGCTGAGACCGTGGTTGTAGGTTGTGCCTGGCGATGTAGGAGTTTTAATCCAGTTTAATGGTGCGGCCGGTTTGACCTGCACCAAACTCTTGCCTTTCAGGCTATAGGCATAAAATTTAATCTCGTGCCACCTGTTGCTGGCTAACCCTCTTGCTGAACCCCGTTCGGGCGTAATGTTGACCTGGCACTCCAGCACATCGCGAACGCCGGCCTCTGACCCCAGCGTATCGGCAATGGCACAGCGATGCAGTGTTTTGGTGTGGTTGAGTTGTTTGAAATCCGTCTGAGTGATCGTTTTCCGTTGCAGTTGGTGGGTCATGATCTCCTCCTTGGTGAAAGGGATGTGTATTTTCATCGTCATTGATGGGTGAAAGGCTTTGGTGCTGACCAGACAGCGGGGGTCTTTGATCAGCAATTCCCCCGGTGCTGTTTTGACAATGGTTCTGACCTGATTGGCACTGCCATCATTTGGTTGCTGATGGTCGCGCCCGGAAATGCTTCTGTAGTCCACTAAATTGATATCTCTGGCCGTGGCCATCTCTAGGATGGCCAGGGGTTTGTTCCGGTTGTACTGTTTGTTGCAGTAAATGCGACATTGAGCGGCGTCTTGGGTTGTATAAAGGCCGGGGCCAAATTTGGCCTGTTGTTGATTAACCTGGTTCTGCTTAAAGATCAGTCGGTCGAGTTTGTGGTTTTTGACCCGGCCCATCTCGTCTTCGTTGGATGTGAATGTGCCCAGACGATACAAGCGTTTCGGTATGCCGGAGCGTTCTGCCGGCTTTTTGTTTCTGGGGGGGTGGGGTAAATGGGTTGAAAACAGCAGAAGAACATCCTTTTCGCTCAGGTGTTCTTTATCAAGCCGCCTTCTGGTTTCGTTATTTTGCAGTCCTATTCTGGCCCTGATCTGGTTTTTGCTGAATGAAGGCAGGTCCGCGTCACTCAGTTCGCTTAACTGGCAGCCTTTGATCTGCAGGCAGTCTCTGTTCAGATAGCTGGATAATAGTTTCAGGGTGCTGTCATGGCACAAGGGATAGAGAGCACAGAGTCGTTCGTGGATGCCGGTTTTGGCACTACCGGCTGCCTGATTTGTCTCAGCCAATGGTTGTTTGGAGCCTCCCGGTTCACTGGCAGCAGAGCCTGCTGTCAGCGCCACTATGTCGCTTAAAGCGTTGTGGTGTTCAAGGATAATCTGCTTCATCTCATCCACTGGCAGACGGTCAATGGTGCAGTGAAAACGATCCTGAACGTATACCCTCTCCACCATGGCGCAGAAATGGGCAAAATGCTCGGGGTTATCAATTTTATTGAACCGTTCGCGCAGGATCTGCCGGCTGTTTGCCTGCTCGCTGGCCGATGCTGCAAACAGTGTTTTGCCCTTTGGCGCATTGCTCTGCCGGGTGTCAGAATCTTGTGGGAGGTTGTTTTCCAGGGGTTTTGCCACTGTCACAATCCGGCCGGACTGCCTTCCTGCTGGGGTAGGCTCAGGTAAATGATTGTCATGGGTTGGGGTTTCGTGACAATTAGTGTTGCTGCACGCATCCATAAAAGCTGCCTGTGAAAATTGCAATGACGTCCCCTGGTTCGATTCCCGGTACTCAGCTGAGTTCCCCGACCGTCAGGCTAAACGGGCATTGGCAAAATTTTTTGGCGAAATCCTCGATGTTTCAGCTGTTGTGAATCATCCGGCTTCTCCGGTCAATACGGCTCGGTACCATCGTCGTTTTTTTGGAGAACGATGGTCTGACTGTTAATGCCGGACCGTCCCCGACG
>Ga0126343_10000037_pt1 | contig 33966 bp, 15 predicted proteins | sample Cyp2metagenome_FD_92531 | JGI IMG/M metagenome (GOLD analysis project Ga0126343, IMG submission 92531) | Coral microbial communities from Lord Howe Island, Old Settlement Bay, Australia - Cyphastrea 2 metagenome | ecosystem: Host-associated > Invertebrates > Cnidaria > Coral ...
AAATAAATAAATAAATAAATAAATAAATAAATAAAATATAGTGCGGCTATACACGTCGTGTAAGTCACACAAAAAACCGGAAATACGGACCTTCTCTCACTCTGCTGCGTATCTGCTTATATATCTGTCAAAGATCCCTCTCCACTATGGCTTCAAACTATGTGTTGCCAGAAGAGGCTAATAACACACGTTTAAATACTCTCGGAAGAGAAGTGGAGATGCAAACGTTTAAAACTAACGTCCCGCCAGAGAAACAAACGATCGAAAGCGATGCTTTGGGAGAAATGCCTCTGAAAATAGTATGTGTAGGTGGCTATACTGCCGGAGTAGGGACCAAAGGAGTATTTATTGACGATTATCTTCAAGTGTGGCCTCCAGTGCAGACATATCGCTCGCCATTAATCGGCGCGAATTTTTATTTAAAAACATTAAGATGGCGAAGAAGCGACATTGAGAAGCCATTGTCGATCAAGCTGCAACTCTGGGAAATTGCCGAGCAGGAACGCTTTGGAAACTTAAATAGGGTATACTTTAAAAACAGTTATGGCGCGTTAGTTTTCTGGGGTACGCGTCGCCCATCTTCGCTGGATGAAGCGGTGAGATGGAGAGAGAAGGTAAAGGAGTTTTGCCCATCAATTCCTTGTGTTCTTGTCACAGACAACGTAGGTAAGGAACTACTGCAGTGGATTGGGCCTGGAAAGACATTTGAGAGTGAGATAGCACTGGATCAGTTCTGTAAAGATCACGGCTTTGTGACCCATTTTGAGATCAAGTCACGCGACTGGGAATCTGGCGAGAAAAGCGTTTTCGGACAAGCTGTAAATTGCCTCCTCGCTAGTATTTTCAAGAATCAATCAAGCGAACAATATGTAAACGATGAATGAACTGCGGAAAACAAATAAACACGGAGAAGTCATAAGAAACTTTCGCCATATCAGTTCTACTTCCATATCTAGTAACATCTGCTGGAGTGAAAATTCAATCAAAATAGTAATGTTTTTGTCCAGAGAAAAGTTATAAAATCTTTCTAGCCCGTTATTCGCCACGTATCAGTAATGACCACGCATTGCTGGTTCAGGTTTGCTAAGAATAGAAATGTCATAATGCCACTGTATCAAAAACAAGCTCACAAATAAACATAGGCACGCAAAGTGTCCAAAGTGCATCGTTTTCTTGGGTTTCATCGTTGACTTCCCGATACGAAAGTATGAACTCGCTAAACTTGAAGTTTCAATTAAACGCCAACGTCAATTAAACACCCCTCTACTAACAGGCAACCCCTAAATAGAGGAAATGTGCATGGAATGGTGAAAAGTGTTGAATATCGTTTGGGTTACCGTTGCGTGACGTCCGGTCAGGCTATTTTGAGTTGCAATTTTATATCTCGATTTTGTATATAATAAATCAGTGTGTTGCAATCGCTTTAGTGTACGCTTTACTTGGACTTATCCACTTGGATTTAGCCCCAAATCCTTTCATCGTTATCGCCTCTTGAGCATCGAAAATTTAGGTAAAAACAAAAAGTGTGTTTAACAGAGGTAGATCAGAATGCCTAACGACTCGGGGGTATTTTTTCATACACATTTGGAACACGTGCAAATATAATTTAGCACAGCAAGCGCCTTTCTGCGCATTCTTACTGCGCACGCAAATTCACACTCCACGTCATGTATGACGGCGCGCGTTAAGGGGGCAGAAACTTAACTGCAAGTCTGTTGCTGTCTGTTGCTAAAGAAATCTCAAAACCTCCTTTTTCGGCTCCAGAGGTCCAGTGGGCAGTAAAGTTTGTTTGTTTAAATGTTTCGAATCATGCCCATATTTGGTATGTCACGTGACCACAATAGAAAACGTCTAAAAACTCGCACTGAGTGGATCGTTTTCGAAATATAACAATACGTTTTGCCAAAACATGGCATTATCTACAACTTGTAGTATGCGTTTGAGGAAATGCACAATATTTCGAAAATTATAGACCCTTAAGAGGCTATAAAAGCACTCATCAGGGAATCCACTTCTGTTGACAGTTTTAACAGAAAGTTGAAGACTTACCTTTTTGAAAAGGCATTTTTAGCTTAGAATATTTCTAAATTTTAGCCATATGTTTATTATTATTATTATTATTATTATTATTATTATTATTATTATTATTATTATTATTATTATTATTATTGTTGCTGTTTTTATTGTTTTTATTAGCATGGCGCATTTGAATATATTTATATAGATATTTGCGCCTTATAACTTTTTAAATTAATTAATTAATTGAACCGACAACTCGATTTACTACATCACTTTGCGAGTCAGTTTCCACCTCGGAAAAAGATGAGGTCACTTGTTGCTGCACATTTCTTTGCGGGGAACTTCCGAGGATGTTGACGCCCCATTGAATCGTATTGTAAGCTGCTAATGTGCGCTTTGATCATTGCTACCTTTTCAGCTTTCTTCCCTTTGAGGGGGATCTTGTGATGGAAAAAGAACAAGGATAGCTCGTCCACCCTCAAGGACGACAGCTTATCGGAATTGTACAGTCCAACCCAGTCAATGTCATTGTACTCCCGGTTCAGACGTTCCATTAGCTCCCTTTCAGTCTCCTCTTTGTTCTTCTCCTTGCGCATTTTCATCTGGGCAAGGTGCTCAACATACTCTGCTACAAGCTTTTCGGGGACAATGTATCTACCTGAAAACTTTCTGATAGCCTCACTGCCCCCACTGAGTAGTTCACGTTCCTCAAACAATCGCTTTAATCTGAGCTCGAGGCTGGAAGTCGTCAGGCTCACAGCCATTGGTTGGAGGTTGCACCCCAAGAGAGATAATGGAAGTTTGGTAGCTTGCCATAGTCGGGATATGGTCGTCGAGTTGGAAGTGGGGCGCTGGTAGTTTCATCCTTCTCGCATAATTTACATAGTTCGCCATTTCTCTCTTGACACGACATTTGCCTATACTCCATATAAAGCTCCACTTTCTCACAATGGAGGCTCTCATATTGTTCTAGCTTGGTGACTCCAAGATACTCTTTCAAGTACTCACGGTTGAGAAAAATTGATTTTCTATTCGGTCGACCAAAAATGCTGAAATATGCCACAAGTTGCTGCATCTGACATCATGAAATCCTTGCTGTCACCACAAGCGCATTTCCCTCTTTCTACTCCTCGCACATCCTTGCCCATTTTCAGGTTTTCACCGTTCAACGCCATGCAATTAACTACTTTGTGTGCTGTCACGGTTATGAGAGCAACACTTCCGGTCAGTTGTTTTCACTTCCGGTTATTTTTGCCTTGGAGGAGGTGGGGTAGGGTCAAATCCTTTTGTTTAGATATTTGTGAAGGGTCATGCATTCATCAAAAAAAAATTCTAACATACCCCGGCCCAGCCCCCACCTCAATTAAAAACATACCTTCCTTAAGTTGCCTTGGAGGCATATCGGTGTTGCAGCATTATGACGATATAGGGATACATCATCATATCTGGCCCTAGTTGTAGGGTTTTACACATTATGCCAACATTATTTCGAGCACAATGCCGAATTTACAGTATTAAACAAGCAGGCCTGGTCACTTGGCTATATGATGCACAGCACATGCCAACGTGCCAACATACCCCCTTGATACATCAGAGCGATTTTCTTCTTCATAACTAGCCTAACCTCGTTTCACAGTTATCGAGTTAAAACAATGGAGGATTACACTAAGGCGTCGTTCATGCTTCAATATAACAGCATCAAGGGTAAATCTTAGTTTCTTCATGTGAGAAGAATGGAGCATAATAATGTCTTTCAAACATTACGGAGAGGTTTATGAGAATTAAGTGTATAATAGGTCATAGTAGTGATAGAGCGGTTTTCAATTGAGTGTCGTAAAAATCACTCTAGCCAATCACAAAGGACACAGATAATCAAGTGAACCAATCAAAACACGAAGTAATTACATGTAGCTGAATCAAAGCGCGGGAAAACGCGTACGAGTGAATCACGATTGGTTTTGGTTTTACTCTTGATTGGATGAAAAAGTGGCGCGAGTGTTTTAAGCCAGTCGCGTAGCGTAGTAACTCAAAACCAATTACTTTTCGACACTCAAATGAAAACCGCTCTAAAATGTGAACATAATGTATAAACCCCTACTTAGTTATACCTATCACGTGCTGCAAAAAGAACCGTTGCGGGTACAACACATTTTGAGATCTTCTATTACTATATACGAGTAACGCAATCTAAGAGACAGATTCAACGTAGACAAGGTCGAGTTTATTTGATATTTACAAGAGTTACACGATACTGTTATAACAGACAGCCGATCGATTGAAAATGAACAAAATTCATCTAAACATTATGCTCCCGACAAAGAAGCAACGATTAGTAGAAATTTACGATGGGAAGACATTTCAGACAAGGAGGAGAATTATGCCGACACTTAACGAAATTCACGGAAGGATTAATTCCTGTACATAATTACACTTCGTTTGCAACATGGCGCTAATTTAAAATTAGTAAGGGTGTGTAGGACGCGGTCTTCGCGCACGCTTTGCTTACAAAAACTGAACAAAATACCTTTGAAAAAGAAACAAACTGGAAAACTCTTGTGCAACCATTGGCAATTTAAGCTCACTGGACCCCGCCTCCAAACTGCGCAATTATAGACGAGGCCTCATATGGCCTTCTTAAATATTCTCCATGGGCAAAATCATTTACTGCGATTCACTGGCAATTACAAGCCCGGCAAAGTCGTTCACGGGCCATAAAATCAAGTAACCTCACCGCTTGGGGTAAAACCTACTGAGGGGCAATCAGTCTGTGACGTATGAAAATTGAAATGTGTTTTAGTGCGTCAAATTCAGCAGCTTGCAGCGCTGTTTGCAGGAAGCAGTGAGAACTCTCATAAATCATGAAAAAAAACACAAGTACCGCGTTCCCAGGGTCTGACTAAATTGTCCCACTGTTTTTGTTCTGTTATCGTGAATGGAGATTTCTATTTTTCCGTTTATTCAATGCTAGAGTGGTAGACATAGAGGGGGTTCTCTACAACCACTAATTAGTGAAACTATTACCCACGTACAGAGTTTGTTAAGCGCCTTCGATTTTTCGCTACTTACAATACGTGCCCGCCTATCGGCAATTCGATTTATGAACTGGCCTTCAGCGAAATAGCAGCAACTACTGGATTCTATTTTTGTGTTAAAGGGTATTCCTAAATTCCTTGCTTACACATGATCATGATATTTCGTGATGAAGTTGCTGAAGCCCGTCAAACGAATACGAAACCACTGAAGGGCAAAGCAAAAAGATCACAAGAGAATCAAGTACGGTCATGTGCAAAGAAAAATCACATTATTCCCACGTTTCGACGTACTCTCGACCAACAATCGAGAATTTCCCTGAGGAAAATTTAACTCCTGTCAGGGAGAGTCAACAGGAACTGTTTTTAGCTCTACCGCGAATTCACCACTATTTTTTCCTACACTAGCCTGTTTTACGTGGAGGGGGTTTTCATAACGTAATCACTAAGAGACGAGATGGGATCCGAAGATGAGGTGGGCGTGGTCATTCTGGTGACAGCGGGACTGGTAGTGTTAGTGGAATCCTTAGGCGAGCCTGCGGACTGAGGGCCTCCTCCCTGCGGATTCTCCTCGCCGCTGGCCTGAGCCTGCTGTCCACACACGTGATGATGATTTTCCCAGTCTTTGTGCTGGCAAAACGGACCGCAGTACCGCGCCACGTTGCAGCCGCTACACGTTTCAGTGGCCTTTCGACCGCAATTCCAACAACTCTACGGGAAGAACAACGAATATCCCCATAAGCATCAATCTCGTTTCCAGAAGCCGCGACCCTTAAGGTCAGCAGGGTAGGGAAACCATTTATCTGAACTTAAAAGCATGCGCACAATCAAATCGAAATCAGGATTTTCTGTTTTCGGTTTGACTTTTTTGTTTAGGTCAAAACAACGTCTACACACAGGCTAAGTAACCAGAACTTGGCTGCCTTGCGTAATTTCGGGCTGTCGTCGCAAGAAACTGGTAATTTGCTCCACAAACATCGCACTGTCAAGGAAATCTCGATAGTGCTAGATCTCAAGTTGCACGAGAAGTAAACAGCATCAATGGTCGAGTCTATAAAACGGAATAACAGCAAAATGTGCCCTACCTCGCTTGAGTCGCTCTGATGATTTGACATAGCTAAAGTATCTTCAGTGGCCTGCCGGCGGGCCTCCAAGACTGCTTTCTCCATTTTGCCATGCGCGCTAGCTACCGCCTCATTGGCTTTCTCCTCGGCCGCACGAACTGCCTTCTGTAGCTCCACCACTGCTTGTCTCTTCACGTCACTCACAGCTTCCTCCGCTCGACGTTTTACTTCTGCTACTCGTTCTTCCGTCTGCTTGAGCGTTTTTGCCATCAGTTCTCCTGAAACAAAATCAACGAAGGACTATTTCAGGCCATGTTTTCAATTGTATGTTTACAAACGAAGTAAGTGCTCGACAATTACAGGAGAAAGCAGATGATCACAGAGAGACAAAATATGAATTCTGTCAGGCAGATAGAAATCGTTTATGAAGCCTTGGATCAGTATTGTAAGGATCAGATGGTACCCGTGATTGTGTGACGAGGCATGTAGAATGTCATGCGCTGACCCGATCACTTAGGAGATAAGCTACACATACCCGCTCTCCTCTTCACTTCCGCTTCCGTTTCTTCGGCTGTTTTTCGTGCCCAGGCCAAGAGCTCTTCTCGGTCTTGACCGCAGCGTTGTTGAAGGACTGACACGGCCCGCTTGGTCTTGTCAACCATTCCAATTATACATTGCAGCATCTGGAAACCACACAATATTATTCAAAACAATGCAGAGGATTCAGTCTGGATTGCACATCTGACGCAGCAGTTATTTGAGACATTACACAATAATGGAGAAGAGCATTGCGTGACGATCCAAATCAAATCATACATCATTTATAAATGACATCATTTATAAATGACATCATTGCCGCCATGTTGGATGATCTTAAACAAAAACAATCTTATTATCGTTATCCAACATGGTCGCCCAAGTCTTTTTCATTTGAATCTCTGAGTAATGGGGAGGATTTGTTAGCATTCTACCATCAAGTTGTATGTGTAAAAATGATTGCATGCCCCCTTTGCATACAGCTGTAGCTGGATATCGTGCTGCTCGATAAGTGTGGCTTCTTCTTGGGCTTCTGGCCATTTCCTATGACTCTTCCTTGACTTTCATTTGCATCTTTTCCTTTTACTGAATAAATTAACTTACCGTGTCTACATGTCTCCAATCATCCATTTCATGTTTGTTGTCTAACAGTGCCTCTGGCATTGTAGGTTCACCATCACGTGAGCTGCCTGCTGTGAAATAAGCAACAAAACTATACTACAACACAATGATAAAATTCTGACTTCTCTTTACCATGTTACAAAGAGAAGGCAGGTTATGAAAATATCAAACTTATTAAGTGCATAATTTGGCCTTTTTTAAGTGTATACGACACAAAAAATAATTTCTGCTTATTTGAAAGGCTTTAAAAATACAGAAAGGCGTTTTTCTTTTTGAATTATCTTTTATACGTTTAGAGATATTGACGTTTTTCTATTACGCAAATTAGAGCAATGATGACGCCATATTGTTTGCAACTGAAAGGTGGAAATTACTGACTAAACAATATCTCTGAAAATATTGAAGCAGTGTTCTTGGCACCACTAATGTGCATCACAAAAGGAACAAAATGACTCCCTTATTGCTGTTGCCATAACAGCAGTTTAGCCGCTGGTGCTGTCTTGATTAAAACTGAAATTTCTAGTTTTTGTCGTAAACCAAGAACCATCAACCCCACCCAATCTAATGATGGGAGTGAAGACAATATGGGAACTATGTCTGTTCCAAGTAAGACCCTTTGTCACACTTCAGAGGTTGCAAATGGGGATTTTTTTTTTGACAGAAAGAGACTGGAACCAAAAACATTTACGGCAACAGCACTAAAAGAGTCATTTTGTTTACTTTGTGATGCACATTTGTGGTGGCAAGTGTCAAAAACACTGCTTCAATATTTCTAGAGATATTGTTTATTCAGTAGTTTACCATTTTTAGTTGCAACCAATATGATGTCATCACTGATCTAATTGGCATAATAGAAAAATGTCAATATCTCTAAAACGAAAAAAGATAGTTCAAAAACAAAAAGAGATTCTTCCGTATTTCGAAAGGCCCTTCAAATAAGCAGAAATTATTCTTCATGTCATATACACTGAAAGAAAAAAATTGTACCTGTGCAAATTACTATTATTATTTTTATTATTACATGATAAATACTTAGAATCTCAAAATAATCTTCTTGAGCACCATCCTCCGTCACTGGCTTTAAGCCCCCCAAAAGGTACTTTTTTTCTTGCTGCATGTAAGAAATGTCTATTGATGTCCATGAGTCAAACCAAATGATGACATGTGTACAACGTAAATCTTCAAAAATCACACCTCAGAGAAACTTGTGTATGCAATGAACCTGTGTACTTCTATCTGATCAGTATAGAAGTTTTTGGCCTCTCTTTCCCACACCAACCAAGTCCTTTTATTTTTTGGCTACATCATTTTAGGAATTACTGTCATCTCTTTGGCAACATGTGGCAGTTTCCTCCAGTTTAAAACCATTTTGGACAAAGCAATAAAATAAATTGATTTCAATATTGCATAGCTATATCTACATGCAGGTAACAAGCCACTGAAAGTTCATGTCACTGCCTAAGATCATGGTTCACAACAACAACATACATGTTACATAATGCCACTATCACTCAAGTTTTGTTAAACATTACCTTGTGGCATTGTGATGTCTTCCATTCTTAACTGACTTGGTTTACTGAGGCCACTGTTATTGCCTGTAAGAAGAAAAAAACAATAACCAGTTTAAAATATGAACAAATGTAATCAGTATGGCTGAGTGACCAACTACATGTACAAGGGGTACCGATCAAGTGCTAAACTGTCAAACCTAATGCACTAGCAAACAGAACATCAAAGTTTTTCAAGGGGCTGTTCAAGACAGGTATTTATCTAGAGCAGAGATTTGACAAAAACTTGCACAACCATTAACTACATTCACCATTCTGCCATAAAAGCAATTTACAGCTTGCAAGCAAGAGGAATTACACAACCAAAAAAATAACTATACGGTGGTTGATGATGAGAGAAGGAAAGAGTTACTCCAAATTGCACACACTGTACATTCTTTATACCGTTCCAATACTTACTCAAACATGGTCTCTTTGGTATTGGCTTTCCTAACTCTGCCATCATTTGCTAAAAACGAAAGTCAGACATGTAATATAAGAATTGATGAGAACACATTATTTTAGAATCAGATAGCACTGCATTACGTAAAAAAGAGAAAACTAAGTTTGAATCATTACACAAGTTCCAGTGATGTTATAACTCTAATAGTATGCAAATCCAGCATTGTCCCATAAGGGATAGGAGACAGATGGTATAAATATGCTCAGTCCTCATCCAACTTACAATGGCTAAGTACTTACCATGGCTAAGTCAGGAGGAGCCCCGTTTTCTTTAGGTCTGCGAGAAATGACAAGATCATGTTACCCATATTGTTGTTACAATGTAACAGAGCTACAAGTTAGTCAAATGGCTTTTTTTACTAGGTGGCCTACAGCTTTCTAATTCTATACTCTCACCATAAAAAGATGGCAAAATTAAATATTTAACTAACTTGGACTAGCCAGTTTACAAAATTCAAATTATCACACCTCATGCTTTCAGAAGAAGCCTTCCGTTTTCCATTCTCATTTATTTCTAAAGGATTAAGCTCCTCTGGATCCAACGGTGTTGTATCTCGCTCACTTAGAATGTCTTCATGCTGCCGCAAATATTGTGGGGGAGTCTGTTTTGCCATTTGTGCACACTGAAGCAGTTCCCTTTGTAACAATGGTAAGTTTGCCTAAAAATCAAATAACATAAGCATGTTACTGTTCAATACTAATAGGGATCTGATGGATAGTAAAACTACTACTGATATTAACACACAAATAACTTGGAAAACATTCTTAGTGATCCTTCCTGGATGAAAAATCCTACATTACACAAACAATGATCACACAATGATCACAGGCCCTCATCAAATGAAGTTTCCTTGTACCATAGTACAATAGACATATAAAGTAATTACTAGGTTTTAGAAACTTGTATTCCAGCCAAGCCTACAGCTGCAGGGATCCTTTTCTTCAGCAGAAATTGCAATAAAATTACAGCCTTAACTGCACAAACTAACAATTGTTTTTTGTTGTAGTGAGCTCAAACTTCACACCATATACACCAAACCACAAAACTCTAAGCACTCTCCCAAACAATCCATTAATGTTCATCATTTTGCAGAAATCCTTTTTTTCCGCAAAAACCAGACTAGTTAGCTTTTTCGTCATTTTGGGTCACCAGCAACTGTATGTATTTTTCAATTATTTCTTGATGAATATGTTAGTTAATTTTACAGTTCAAATTAAACCTTGTTGTTGTTGTTGATGGTGTACAATGTACAAACACGTATATTGCAAAGATAAATTTACCCACAGCCATTCATTAAGAAGGCTTCACATATGCCATTACACACTTGTATGCATACAGGTTATGTCTACATGTATATGAAAATGCACGTTACATTGGTCTGATTCGTAAAAGCTCTGGAAAACATACCTTCAGAAATGGGATAACAAATGGTCTAAGAGGAAAGTTGGTAGCTTCTTGTAGCTGAGCATGGAATTCTTCAATGGATATTGTTGAGTTCTGAGATAAGAATAGATTAAAGCTTATACAAAAGTCTACCAACTTGTATAGTATAAAGTTTAAAGTAACATCATCATATCTCTATTGGATTTATCTCTGAATAAGGCTGATGTCATTGCCTCCACATTGTGTGATTCCAGAAAATATCCATACCCACCCCACGGAGGGTCACGGAAATTCCTAGGGGTATGGGGGTCTAAAGGAGACAAATTTCCGAAGGGGAGGGGGGTACATAAAGAGTTTTTTTCCAGAGGGTTTGAAATGCGATCGAATAAACACTTACGTACTTTTCCCATTGCTTCAGGTAACCAAGAAAAACAAAAAGTTCTATCCATTGAAATAGACGTAAAATTCCTTGCCATACATTTTCTATTATTATTCTGGCACCTGACGACACAGAGCACTGAGGCACACCTCAGGGCAACACATTCGATGTCGAGTCAAACAAAATGGCCGACAAGACAAATATTGTTCCCAGACCCCTAACATTAGCTGTATTAAGCGATCGAGCAGCAAAGTACAGTTTCCCCCGAATACTTTCGAAGCTTCATGATCAATAACTAGATTATCACTTAATAGTTTCAATGCTATCCGTGTGGTTACGAGTTTAGAAATGTTAGCAAAGTCGATACAATGACATTTGTCTTGACGTGCAATCTGTAACTGTGAACGGTGACAAGAGACATCAAAGATTTCATTTGGTTGTTTGGTCACCCCCTGGAGTTACCAGATTGAACTTGAAAAGTATGTTTCACACATGAAATTTGTGACAAGGTAAAAATTCTAAGGCATGAAATTTACTATCATTTACAAACTAGAGACATTGCATATAACTTTATTAAAGTATTCCTGCTGAAAGAAATTTGACAAACAGCTGTTTAAACACATGTTGTGTGAAGGCTTATGATTCCCGCTGATAAGCGAAGTCAGTTCAAGGTTCCACACACAAAAAAAAAAATTTATAAATAGTATTGTTCACATATTGTACTTGATAAAAATACAAATGCACGTACAAAAATATCATGGAGATTACAGTAGCACTGAGGTATTTTCCCGAGTTTCGCTTTGACAGCAAGAGTAAGAATGATGTAATAGTTACTTAGGTGTGCAAGGTAATTTGATATGTTGTTTCGACTATGCATAAATTACAAACTTTGACTAGGTTACAAAACGAGAAGGAGACTGTCAATTTTCGATCAGTACTTTCTTAGATATCTTCTGAATGAAAACTTCTTTCAATTGAGTGGACGAAAGGTCAGCTTCGAGGACGTTAGAGTGTTAATATGCTTGGTGGTTAGTTCGAACATTTTCAAAATAGAGAGCGCGAGACGTGCGCCTATTCATGCGTCTAGAATTTTCCACGATCATTTTTAGGTAAATGAAATCTCACAGCTTCATCCAGCAATTTTGTTCCTTAACTAGTGAATATCTCCAATAATGTACCATAAAATAGCAAGCGTGGTGTGCCCAAATAAAGGTTTACAATTGTTTGTTAGCTTACTGTAAAAACGCTTTATGTCTTCATCTGAAGTGTAACTATAAACAGCCGCGGCTAAATTTTATTTTGGCTCTAAGTAGACCAAAATAATTGAATGAAGTCTTTATTTGTGGATTTGGAATTTCCTAGAGGTAGGGGGAACCAAGTGAAAAAATCATGGAAATTCCAGGGGGTGGGGGGAAGTCATGTCAAGCCCTCTGGAACAGAAAATCCTGGGGGGTGGGGGCTCAAACTGGAAAAATCCCTCCGTGGGGGGTATGGATATTTTCTGGAAACACACATTCTGCCTCACTGGCTTACATGTACATGTATGCAGGACTTTGGTTTGGGAAGGCACCACGCAAGGTAGTAATTAACTCCAAATATTTAAAGTGCTTGTGAAACTTAGGGAGTGATGAAGTATTTAGATTCTTGTTGTGTAATATTCAAGGAGATATTGGCTTTCAAAGACTGCCAAATTTCTGCATGGCAAAAGTAACAATGAGCCCATATTGTGACTATGAAAGTTTGACTTTTAACCCCAGATCACATAAAGGCTCAATTTTCACATCCTTGCAATATTCAGATTTGATATCTAAATATTGTAAACATATCCCAGTTGACTTGAGCCAGTAAAAATAGAATTCTTGTTGAGGAACCCTCAACCTTTGAGGACGTCTTTGAGACCACCCAGTATCAATATTTATAAAAGTACTTGAATTTGACCAGATTTCACAGCCCTTAATGTCTGGAGTTCCAACTCATATTTGCCTTGTTCTAGTCAGTAGAAACCACTCAAATTAGTTACAACATTATATATTTTTGATTCCGGAATTCTGAAACACAACAAGTCAACCCAAGCACATGCACTATGACACAAGAAAATTTGACAAACAGTTAAAACATACCACAAGATTCATCACCAGTCCTCTAACTCTTTCACCAATTTCTGGGGATATGTCTGAGCCAAACTGTTGGAGTGTTGTCAGAAACCGTTTCAATTTGCTCAGCTGTCGAGCACCACAAGCTGGAGGCAGCTGTGTCACACTGTTTCCAATACTACTTGGGGAAACTGGTCCTGTGGGACTGGTGTGAACACCATTGACAGCAGGTGAGGTGGAATTATTAGACAGTGACCTTACATCAGCCACCACTGGGACGGATGAAGGGTTTGCATTTGGGGATGACACTGGAGGTCCTTGAGGGGGGTGGGCAACTGGGTCTGTTGGTGAATCTGGCATGCTTGCCTCTCTTAAATCTGTAACAACAACAAAAATTTTCTTAGTTTACCATACTCATTCTCTTTTGAAAGCATTACATTCAAAGCTCTGCTAACAAGAAACCTTTGCAGTGGTGAACCTCCAACTGCGCTCTCAACAACACATCAACAATATTCTCCCTCCAGAAGGTTTTTTGGTTGGCAAAAATATATTGAGATTCAATTTTAGCCTTGGTGTAGTTTCTTTTTTCCCTTTGGTAAACACACCTTGCAGAAAACAGGATCTAAACAGCTGTTAAACATTGCATGATTATTCATCAAGCATCTGATGTTTAGTAGACCATAATGCAAACTTCCAAGCCCAAAGTCCAACACAATTGGTATCATGTTACTGAGTTGTCAAAAATATTTACAATCGCTATATAGTCTTCAAACTGGGATTCCCTTTATCTAGGAAACTACTGGTTTGAAGTTTCATCCACACTTAGTGAGACAATGTTCATCACTTGATAAAGCAATACCAATATTGTGTTGGACTTTGGGGTCAAATATTTACATAGCTGGTCTACCACACTTCCAATTCGCAATGACAAATCATGCAACAAATTGTGCCCAATTAGATCATGTTTATTGTGACATGTTCACGATTAAATGCAAACAGCATCATGCATTTCTACAGATAAAAACAAAGAGAAAGTTGATATTTGATTAACAATAAAGTTGTACCACAACATTTAGACAAGCTACTGAACAATTCTGGTGGTTACATTTACAGAAAAAAAAACACTTGGAAAGTTCAAATCATCTTATCGCTTTCAAATCAAAATAAATAGCTATGATATTGTACATGAAAATATCTCAGCTTTGGTGAATATTGTCTTTGAATTCTGCCAGACAGACTGGTAGAACCAAACAATCTAGAAAAGATCAGTTTTACAAAGAATAGAAAAAAGTTAAAAATAAGCAGGCTGGAAATAACAAAAGTGTTGATTATCGCATGTATATTAAGATGTACAATACAATCTTATACAATTTACATTTATTAGTGCAGCTTTTCTGATTCATAGTCCTTATTCATCAAACCGAACCACCTGTATTAACTCAAACTATCATGTAATTAACAAGCCTTTGAGAAAGAGCACAGAATTTTATACACATGCTCACATATCAGCCATAAAAATTCCCAGAATTGAACCAAAGAGATTTTATTTTTAGAATGGTGTTCAAAAAGAAATAATTCTGACAAAAAAGTAGTCATCCGGAAGAATACAAAATTAGCTCATCTTTTAAATAATTTTAAGTTTTCATGACAATTTATCAATTTCAACATTATAAACTATAATTATTCCAACTCTAAGAATCACAGGTAAAAACACATTTTGCCTAATTTTGTACACTCATTACAGTCTAGTTGATATGCTGTGTTCCCCAAACACATCAATACATATTACACAATATATTTGAAAAGCTTTACAATATTATCTTGGTGCAAATGATAAAAAAAGAAAATAACTTCCATGTATGAAATCAAAATAAAAAATATGTTATGTAACAACTGGTCACATGCATTAAGAACTGCTGAGAATTCCGGACACAATTTGATTTAGACAATGATTGACATTTCACTTAACCTGTGGTTGCTGGCCAGAAAAAAATAACCATCTTCTATTAACATTAAGCAGGCTGGAATGTTGTTGTCATTATCATTGACCACAATTTTCTGTGCACAAAACAAGTCTTGCTTGACTGAACATCATAAATTCAAAAGTGTATATTGGCATGGTTTCTCGTTCATAAATAAGTTTTAGAGAAAGTACGTTTCCGAAAACTTATTTGCATGTAGAGATAAAATATCCGGACAAACCCTAACTACTCTACACAATTCACCACAGCAACCCTCTTATACACACACAAAAACATCGTGAAATAATAAGGATAATACTAGTTCTCAATTTACATTTATAAAATTACCGTCACTAGATTTGATCGAGTGGCTCGCCTTGTTTGTCGAATACAATCCAATCCAACAATACACATCCAACTAAAGTCATTTTTTACTAAGCACCGTTCTACCCTGAACATGAACAAAATTTGCCACAAAAAAAATCCTTTGAATGAAAAAGTCACGAAAATGATTGATTTCCAACTGCAAAGAAGAGAGATTGTTCTAATCTCCACAGATGACCGAGAAATACGCATCGCTGTCATCATGGGTCTCTACTGACCTTAGGAAAACGCGAAAGAATCATTTAGAGACATACTGAAACGTACGAGTTTAACTAAAAGCAATTATGTTACTACTTATGGCGAAAGAAACAGTGTGCCACCCTGCAACTAGTAGTAGTACATCGTTACCTTATCCCACAAAAAGAAACGTGTTTTTGGATCGAATCGTTTAACTTTTCACCCAAGAATCGAAGGATTCCTGCCTCACAGCAAACAAACCTACAGAGGGAGCGCGAAATAGAAAGCTAAACCTTGGGATATCAAATTCTAATATTCACCAAAGAAAGGGATTTAATAAATCGACTTGTTCGCTAACTACCCTTTGCGAAGATGAAGTGTACGTACAAAAAATCAGGACTTGCAATTCAACCTGACAAACCCACCAAAGTCTCTAAGACATACCTCGCGTTTAAAATTAGCATTCTGAGTCGTTGTAACAAATTTTGGTAACGCTGTGTCGCTCCTCTCGCCAAAAACATAAATAAATAAAAGCTCATGGCTCCGTCTAAACAGCGCAAGCAGTGAAAGACATTTGATTTGCATCTCAACGAACTCAACGTCTAAGATGGTTTTACAAAGTGAAGATCCTTCCAAAACAAATCCTCAAATCTAAGAAAGATAACCAAGCGTATTCCGGAGTCCTTCTGGTAATCCATCGCTAAACAAAACAATAGACAGCGAAGCAAAATCGGACGCCATAAAAGAAACTCGTCAACAGTGACTACATTACTCAAGGTGGCGCTTTGAAAATTTCACGAACGGCAACACAAACGATCCCGAAAATCGACAACTTCAATAACTGCAGTCCACTGTTATCGAATATGAGCAATATATAGGCAAATACCTGAAGTAACAGCCGGCATAACCAAGTCTTTGCTACGCCAGAAAGGGCCTTTAGTTTGACTCCCATCGAGTAACACAGCCACCGGTGAAGCAATTAATTAGTGACGTCATCGAGTGGGTCACGTGAACCGGGTATATGAATAAATGAATAAAGCTGACGTATAAAATATCAGAGGATATTTTTAGGTATTGTTTATCGTATTTCTTTAGCGAGTGCCTTACGGTCTATTAAACTGTGGAAAATTTAATCTGAATATGTGAAATTTCAGTCGAAAGCGCTGCCTATTCCAAACCAGAAAGGCCTTTTTGCGGGAAAAATATTATTCATTGCAAAATATCACCAAATGTCTTGCTTAATATTTAACTAGCTGTCACCAACACAAAAGTAATTTCAATTTTCATTTTCTTGTTTGAAAAGCAAAAACACAAATTGATATCGATTCCGTACGGAAGCAGCTTCATCTTTTATTGCCATATTTTTACCCGGTAATGAAAAAGGTAGAGAAAAAAAAGCGATCCGAATTGAATCTGCATCTAAAACCTAAATTAACGTGTTTTGTCGCTCGATTCTCCGAGATTTTCCAGCCGCCTTTCGAACACAATATGCAATATCGGCGAGGAGATAACACTCCTTATCAACTATCAGGTGGTATAAAGCGACTGTAAACAGCTGTGCATACGGGAATTTAGCGACTCGATGCCAGCAGGTGCATTCCCAGACCCTCGCACCATTGTTTGCGTTTCTAAATATGGTAATCAAGCATCGTTGCTAGGAAATGCTCAGAGCCTGGGCTCCAATGAACATGCTACGATACCTGAGGACAGAGCAAGATTTCTTTTGTTGTTAAACATAAAATAAAGATTAAAAAATTACGAGATAATCTGCGATGTCGAGGATTAGCTATCTTTAACACGGCGAAAAACCAAGAAGATTTCGTTATCCGCCTCACGTTTTACAGAACTAAAGAAACCATATGCTTTAAAAGCTTTTCAGTTGCTAAAGTAATAAATAATTAAGCTCAGATTCATTAAAATAGATCTCTCGCACACGTGCCCCCGTAAGGAATAATTATTTTGGCCAAATTCGAACTGTGTTTCCGTGTAACGTGATCCCTACTTGTGCGAAAAAAAACCAAAATGATCGCATGACTTTCAACACAAGAAAAAGATCGCGAGTAAATGAAGTGCAAAAATGCAAAAACGAAAAACTGAAAAAATGGCCTGTTTAAATTGTTTTTGTCGTGTCTCTGATGAATTGAACAAGAGGTAAACGATAACCGGTAAAACCCTGCAATGCATGCTCGTTTATGATTGGTGGAAATCTGCACGTGCAAATTGTTTGATTGTTGGTGTAGTTATTGTATCGTGTGTACATCTGTTTCAGCCACTCACCGAGGGACATTAAAGAAAGCGAGCTGTTTTCTCCTGTCCAAACGTTCCACTGACAACTAATGTTTTATTTACACAAGCCTTTCTAAGTGGTGCTGGGGCGGCGAGCCGTTCAACAAGGCCAACTGTAGGCCGTAATTGCTTTCCCAGCGATGCGAAAAAATATACTGATTCCAGAAATATATGACAGCGACGTGATATTTTACCTCCAATTTAAAACAAAAAAATCCCGGTTACCTGAAGAAATAAATTCACAGGGTGAAACCGAAAATTGAACGAAATTTGAAATAGTATCTGTATTTTTTTTTCTCTTTAATCCGGTAAACATCAGCGAAAATGAATTTCATAAAAATATATATTTACAAAATCGTGGGTGAGGTATAAATGCAGGGAAAAAAAATTCAATGGCAAATTCATTTATGACAAAAAAGCTCATACCGTTGTATTTATGGTGATGCATTCCGCCGACGAATTTCATTGACCCTTCGGTGAATAGAAAAAAACAGCGGAAAAAAGGCCTTGTATTGAAGACTATGCGCGACTGTCTCGCCAACAAACCTCTGTTGCACGTAAAGGCGTAACGAATCGAGGAGTTTCTCGCGGCGAATCACCACCTGCACATCCGGGACCTTCAGGCAGCTGTTGCAGCTGCTTCCACAAAGTGCATGTCATCATTAATTAACGAAAGCTCGGCATTTGACAGATATAATTCCGTGAATTATTTACATCTGCCTCTCTGGCATCAACGCGTAGCGCGAGCGAATTAATACATTTAGACGATTCGGTTAGGAAATCGATGCAGCAAGCTTGGGCGGCAGCCCTGTGCGTCGCGGAGCTAGGACTCGATCTAAGCTAATGCGATTGTACCTTTTAACCTTCTAACACTTGCTATATCGGAGCATATTCGAGAATTCGTCGTAGCCAGCGACAACTTCCACGCGAGCGGTTGATTTCGTTGCACCTGTAGTGAAAGCTTTCCTTAAATGGAGAACGGCGATTTCGCGGAGCACGGAGGTCACTTCATTAACAAAGGGTCGCGCGCTATTTGCAAATACCGTCTCTCCTCCTTTCTTCTATCAACTTACTTCTCTCTTTTATTCCACTTTAAACCTCATCACGTAAAATTGAAGGAAGTTTTGGATCCTCGAAAAGAACAAAAACTTATAAGAATGCAAATGATTTTCGTCCCTAGTTATATACAGAATACTGAATAAACTGTGTGAAAATGATTGGCAGGGCTCTATAGAAAACATCTGCTCTTTGATGCAAAACTTAAAGCCAAGAAAACCCATCAGTGTATGGAATACTTCAGTGGGGTGCCAATAACACAAAATTAATATTATTTTCTTACGTGCGTCGATGAAAGTTATCTGTGTTATCAACTTTCTACGCACTCTTTAAGTTTTCAAAGTGTACATCTTTCAGCCTTTACGAAGGTGTTGAAAATGTTCTCGCGAATTTTGCTTTTTTTTGTTCCCTATTTACCTCTCCAACGACTTCAGTCGTTGGTCCAAAAAATAAGTGAATTATTTTTTTGTTTTTAAAGAATTGAAATGGCACTCTGAGAGGCAAAGTCGCGTAGGCGCCAAAAGATGACAGGAAAAAAAATTAAATTGAAAAACGCAAAAACGTCAAACTTTCTTTTATTGGAATAAGCTGAAACTCAATAACAAAAGGTGGTCTCTCTTAAGTATTTTCAGTTTTCAGATGCCGGAATTAAAGAACACCCTTAAACAAATACTGCCATTTCATTGTCAACGTGTAGTCAATTCCCCTTCGACAATTCGGAGCCTCAATTAAATTGGGCGAGTTTTCTCACTTTTATTCTTTGTTTCCGTACATGAATTTAATAACGCTGATAAGGCTCAATCCGTAGTTGAATATATAATTTAGGCGAGGCAAGGTGTGTTTTGTACTACTTGTTTTTGCTTTTGTCATTTTGAAGGTCTACTTTTGAGAAAAAAAAAATCAGTCCTGGTAGAAGCAATTGAAGGTTTCTGTCAGCTGGCAAAATTTCAATAGGCTCGACACATTATGTACTTGACATTTTTCAAGTTATTGCGATCGGCAACCAAAAGTCGCTGCCTTTCCTAACAGAAATGTTAATTTGCATTTCAGTTCCTAGCCTAATGCCTGCCGTGGATCTTGTGTTGAAAATAAAAACTGATGGAACATAATAAACTCTTCTATGTTCGTCATTTTTGGAACTGAATTAATCATGAATCGACGCACACAACGAGCAAACATAAAGTACGAAAAGGCGTTATTTTACGATTTATTTTTACCAACTTTACAGTCTTTTGATTCCCTTAACGATATCCATAGAGATACTTTTCAACCGAACAAGGAAATTGTTATTATGGAAATGTAATTTACGGAAAGCATTTGTCCCAACGCTGTTTTAAACAGAAAGATATGTATCACACTTCAAAATTAGTGACATTAGTTTATAGTACCAAAAAAGGAACAGTATATTTCAAAACAAAACGAAACTGCTACATTACACTGTAAAAAGAAGGTTGAGGAAGATGAAGCGTATTGGAAAGATATTTTTTGGCTGATTGAGTTGTCTAGGTGCTTTTGGCTTCTGAGCCGGTTATCTCGTTACGCCAGATAATTTCAGCTGTTGACTTCGGTTAGCTTATTGCCTGAAAAAGTGAAAAAAATGCCGCAAAACTTTAGTGTATATCTGGCTAGCTCTTATAAGAAACGATGAATTTTATTCCTGTGAGAAAGAAATTTATAGTAAATCGAAAAATTTGGTTGCTATGAAAATTGAGTCGTTTCTTTTAATTTGCATAATTCAATAAGGCCCTTAAAATTCGATCAATGAAGCCACTGCTTTTTGGAGCCAGATATTTCTCTATATTTCTAAGAAAATTCTAAAATAACGGGATATCCTATAGGTAGACTTATAAGCCCTTTGATTTTGTATGCAAAAAAAGGAAAAAAAACTCGCTATTAGAGATGGATTGTTTATTCTTGAAAGTTTGATTAGGTGCATTTGGTCATTTAGCTATGACATACACGGTCTGTTGTGTCAATCATTCATTATTGTGCCAGAGTTCTGGTGAGATATGATTGCTAATAACCAATGTGTAACAACTAAGAGGCCTGCGCTCATATCGACAGATTCTTTCAAACGTAATAAGAAATACGCAAACTCTATAGGCAGACATAGGATTTATAGTCGTGCAGGGTATGCTGTTTGTGTACTAGCTGAACGAAATACTTCAATGCTGACCAAACGCGCGCAAATTGACGTCAGTTTTTCATGCGTCTGTCCTGTTATTGATCATAAATTTCCTCATAACATTGTCAAAGTAGCTGTGGATCCAAGAGGCGAGACAGACGAAATTCTTTGTAAACAATAGGACAGATGCATTAAAACTGACATCAATATGTTTTTTTTTTATGAGAACAAATTGTCAACTTGTCCTCTTTTTCTCGTTGACGCATCGTATAAATCATAAATTCATGTCCATCCGCTTATTGCCACAATAAAAATTAGTGCCGGCGCGAGAATTTCTGCATTTATCGTTAAAATTTCAATGTAACATATTGCAGGATTGTTACTCCCGTTTGGCCGTTATGTCACAGGAGGTTACTGGGATTGTGCAACAGGGTAGCCAAGCATGTGCAACATGTTCACGAGCGTAACCGTCTCGCAAGAAGCTGCATTGAAATGTTGCGCCTTCCAGTATTGCCGTGCTTTTAGTGAAGACTGATCACATTGGGATGGACGCGAGAACTATCAAATTATTAAGTTTTCCTCATAATCCAGCACAGGCACTTCAGGACCTTCAGACTCTCCTGTCGCCGATCTGCGGGTTTTACTTTTTAGTCAATTTTCAATTATTACTGAATAAATTGTAATTTCCGGCGTTTTGGACTCTCCATTTTTCCCAGAAATTTTAACCTGATAAAATCTGTCATTGTGGTTTTGTGATCTTTAGTTTTGATTCAATCATTTTGTACATAATTTAACTAAATTAACTCTTCACACTCCACAGCAAACAGACTACATCCTGTTTGAAGGAGTTCAGTCACGGTATTTTGAGTTATTTTGAGCATCGACAAAATTACTGTTTAATTGAAGGAAACCTGAAAATAATACTCTACAAAGATAGAAAAACACCAATGAGATTATAACAAAGCATAAAGGAACAAGGATGGTTGAGGATGGAGAAGATTGACACGGATTGAAAAACAACGAAATTGAAAAGTTTAGCTAAACCAATACGTTTAACCATGACTGAGCCCCTTTAAGAATAGCACATTTTAAATTAGTCGTGTACAGTATTGGATTACATGTGATCGTTAGCTAAAATTATGTTCGTAATTTACTTTTCTAATAATTTTGCTTTCTTTATTAAAATATTGAAACAAATGATCACGACTAGTTTTAAAGGTGATAAACGACCGAGAAAATGGGAACATGTTGTCAACATTGCTAGCACAACTATCAACCAGTTTAGTCTCCGAATAAGAAGAAACTATTCGCATCGTTTACAAAGTTTAACGACCCGAGGCGAAGTATTTATCAGATGATTTTTACTTCTCTTTCTCTTTACAGTAACTCTGTACACCAAAAAAAAAGGTTTCCCCCTGAGTGGCAAAGAAAAGGGTGAAGTGAGCTGACACCTGCGACATCACTAAGTCAGTAGGTCTCGTTTTCTACACAAGACTATATTAAGTTTGAGTCAAACAATGTAAAACATTTGAAAATAATTTGTTGGTGTGTTCATGGATTTGTTACTTTAGTTTAGATTCTGAAGCAACCGTATATTTTTTGTAGAGACTTTGGTACCTGATTATCTGACTTAAATGTTTCTTCAAAAAAGTTCACAGGAACAAAATTTCTCCAGCGGAGGGTTTCGTTCACTGCGAATTTCACAATACCAAGAATGAGAAATATCTTAGTGTGAAGTATAGTTTTGTATGAGATCTCAAACAATTTGCACTGACACGTGTTACATCAAGTTGTTTTACATGACTATTTGAACAACTGTTGAAAAGTTCTTTCGATTCCGAAATCTCACTGAAAATCATTTTAATTGTCTAAATAGGAAACAAGGCATTAGGACTGATAAGATACCTGTGATATTTTACAACGAAAAAGTAAATAACACAAAGGTCCTCGACACCTGTCAAGAACACGTGCAAGATAACTCAGAACAAAGCAATATTGAAACAAAAGTTGAAGAAAGTTTTCAAACCTGACTGCCTCTATAAACAAAATTTTCCGTTTTCCAAAACAGATCAGTAAGTTGGATATGGCATTTTAGCAGATTTGAACATGTAATCTCAATATTTTAAAAGCTTTAAAGGGTCAGTACGAGTTACAAAACTTTAAAAGACCTCGGACAAAGTTGTTTCACCGACTAACTTCCGCATTAAAAGGCAATTTATAACAAGTTAACAAGTTAATGCAAGTTGTGACAAACCAAACATTAATTAAATTAAGCCACCACTTGACCTAATCAAAATAATAAATCTCTAAAACAATCGGTTATAATTTTATCTTAACTGCGGCCACCATTATTTTAAGTAAAACAAAGCTATCGACCAATCAGGTTTATACACAGTACATGTACTTGGCGAAATGAAAACGGAACAAAACAAAAGTATATATCCTAACAGGTAATCGCCCTCTAAAATTTAAGTCTTTTGAGCAATAGAATTAAAACAAAATGTGTTCTGATTCAGCTCATGAAAGCACAGAAGGTTGTAGGTGACGATTCAAGACCTGTCGCTCGGTGCTACACGTGTGTCGTATGCATGCATTTGAATGGTTTCCACAGCCGATCTAAAACAACACCGATGCCAGCCAGCTACAAAAGTCTATGTGCATCTGCCCTTTCGATCCACCAAAGCCAGATTTCCTTGTAATAACACGGCTGAATAGAAGAGCTGGTATCACACGCGTTTAATCAATGCAGGTGGCTTCCTTTCTCTGCTTGTTTTTGTTTTAAACAAGGCTGTTGAGGCATGCAAATATTATTGTCAAGTCGGGAGTGATGTGGGACTTATGTTTCGTCGGTCAGGTGTAACCCAGATGCTGTTTGTCCCTTTTTGTCTCACAACCCGTACTGAAGTTTCTTAGTGAATTTTTTCACCAACACAAGCCTGAATATTGCTGTTTCTAAAGGATGCGAAAAGCTCTATCAATAAACTGAAAGAATCGATCGTTTGATATCAGTTCCACAGCCTTATTTTAAGCGATACTGGATAAATTCGAGTTTTCGTCCAGCAATGTATACTAGATATGATCCAGGAAGCTTTTGTTTTGACATTCTAATCGTTTAACTAAAACTCTCATTTTTTCTCAATTCAGTAGTTTTCTTGAAATTTTTTTGAAAGAAAAGAAACGTTCAGTTAATCAAACATCAGATCACAGAGAGAGACTTATTAAAATTGAGTGTTCTGTCCAAACGCCTTGAAAAGTTGTGAGAAACGGAACAAATTGATGTTTCTGGCTCAGTACCAGTAAAATGTACCGGCAGGGATGGAACAAAGGATTTACGGCTTGAATGTTATAACTGAACTCGGCTTCGTCATCTGACATTTGCTTTATTAAAATCTCATCTGCTCTGTTCTACTTTCGCAAAGTAACATGTTTGAAAATTTCGTCGTCAGTTTCAAGGTCAATAATTCCTCTCGTCACAAACCGTCGTGATTTAGTCAATCTGCGGAAACTTTGAGTCGCGCCACTGGAAGTGAATCGCGCCATTGGAACAAACCAGCATGATTTAAAGTTTTCCGTGACCTATGTATTTTTCTCTCTTTTGCTAGTCGCCTTTCAGGTGCTTTTAACACATGCCAGGTTGTTCTTCAAACGAGCGCTGTCTATGGCAGTTGTTTTACACAACCTTTGTTATGATGACAGCAGGCAAATCAGCATTATAAAAGCAAAGCACGCATTCCTGAGGTTTCCGAGGAGTTGCTATGATACTCACACATGCAACAGGTGCAAACGAATGATCCTAGCAGTTGTTTCTCAGTACAATCAGATGTCTATTCGTATACATTCCTATGAATTCGTGCTTCGTGTTTTTCAGATGAGCGTAAGCTAAATGCAACATTCTACCTCGCGTGCATACGACGCGGCTATTTCGATGAGGATTTTAGCCCAACATCACGCGTGGTTTCAACCAAACACGCTATTTCCACGTGCCAAAAGTCTGGCCAGTCTCTAACACTTGTTCCAAGCGCTTGCTAGCAAGCATGCGTTTGATCGTTTATCGTTGCTGATACACCTAGGAATAAATCACTGATCAACCAGAATTACGAAAAGCTGATTTTCTAACAAATATTGGCCAGCTTCGATGGCTTTTAGCTTCTCGGCGTGGTTTCCAGTACAGTCGGTTATAGACTGACCTGGTGTTTATGCAGTTATGGAAGGTCATGTGACCCCTTGGAAAGTGGTTTAAAATTTGCTTATCTTCTTGGCAGTAGTAAACATTTAACATCGTACGTATGTTAACGGCAACGTGGATGTTGTAGTCATAGCCTAGTATTTAGAAGACTTCCGAACTCAGTCATCTGCACTTGCTCTTTTAACTGTAATATACAACTGAATATACCATGCACCCGGTTCGCGAGACCAGCCGCGATACAGAGTGCCGCCCACTACAGCAGCCCATTGCAGTGATCACAACGTGTTTTCCTGTTTAATTATTGATACAAAAATTATTCAAACAGAACTTCAGAATTGAGACAAACGGAACGCCAAGTCGACCAGCGCACACTTATGAGTGAACAGAACACAAGACGTCAAAGTTTGTTGTACTGATTCAGTTCTTACATATCATTTGACTAGCCTGGCTCGCTGTATTTTGACAAATCTAGCTTCCTAGCAGTCTTTTTCCCTACGTGCGAACAGCAGCTCTGTAAAAAGTGCAAAAATCGACAGATATTGATACTGGTTTCGCACAAAGGAGTAGTCAATTATTGCCCACACCTGCGTTCATGTCAAGAATCCTCTGCACATGCATGCGCTCAGATCGGCATATCCTAATAAGTCAACAAGCTAGTCTTTTACAATGACCACGCGTGAGGTGAGGGTGGAGCGCGAGAAGGGGGCGTGTGGAAAGATTTCTTTTCAGAATTGTGTTCGGCCGTAACTGGATTTAGCGCCAACAAGTCCCCCCGAAAATCATGCAATTCTACGACCTTGTACTGGCGGAAGGCGTGTCTACGGACGGCTTTGGATAAAAGTTGCCATAAAGAGCGTTAAGTTTCTCATTAAGACTTCAAAAATGCTTAGACAATTATCTGATAGGCAACACATTTGCTGAAACAATTACTTGAATATTCTTTTATGTCTGAAAATTTTAAGTATAATTTTACAGTGAAAGGCACCGCCAAAGGCCTTTTAATTGTCAGTGTTTTATTGATTTGAGGTATCTTTTAAACACCCGACTGTTTTTTTTTCCAAATTTTTCAGGCAATCATAGCGACAACAACCCAAGTTTAATTTCCCGGTCTATGACAGATTCGCGTGGGAGCCCTTATGAAGTCTCACGCCATTGGTGGATCAGAATTGGCGACACTTAGTTGAAGCAATCATGACGGGACAAGAGGGACGATTAATTCTCAAAGCGACACTCTGCAAACAGAAATATTTGAAACAAGTCACATTATCGATTTTTCTTACATTGTAACATTCTGAAGGCAAAATTTTTTTAAGCTTCCTAGGAAACTACGCTTTTTCAAACAATATGTCTTTTTTGTTCAGTGGTAGTCGATAACGTCGGCGATAGTGGTCCAAGCGACTTTTTCAATTTTCTTATTTGTTAGTTTGTTTTAGTGTTTTTTTCCTTGGACCCTTAGTGTTTTTCCTTCCGTTCTCCTAGGCGTGAGACGTTAAGTTATGCACGGAAATTCAAATGCTAACAAACTTAACTGGATTTTCACCAGAAAGCCATTGTCATACAGTGCGCTTTTAGACAGAAATTAAAAAGGGGTAAAAAGGAAACGAAAGGACTTAAGTCTTCTTTATCATTTCAACTGAAAAGGCTTAATCCCTTGATCGAGAAATTACACGTGCGCTAACAAGGAGAACACGACATCAGTCTTGTAAACAAGCCATTGAATTCTGGTGATTCAGAAATGTTTCTCAGAGAACGGTGTAGTCATAGCAACAACTCTGACACAAAGTTATTGAAGAAAGATCTTTCAATGTCTTCAAAATAAACCATGCGTGATCTCGTTAGGTGCCAGAGTAACATGTCTTGAATCTCATCGTGCATTCTGACGGAAATAACTACTGTTTAAGTGATATAAACCACTCAATGCACCGTAATATATAACAAAAAGGAAATTCCAGTTTGTAATGATGGGAAATGCTGAGTGGAATCACTCGCATTAATAACGTGACATCTGTTTGAAATATTTTACGCATTTAAAATTCGAGCACTAAATATGTTTTTCGTTTGACAGTAATGCGTTTCTCGGGTACATTTATTCTCCAATTTGTAAAAGGAATTTTTAAAATCTACAATTCACCAATTTACTTTCTACGCGCCTTCAATAAATCAGCTTAATTGAAACTGATGCATATTTACAACGAGTTTTATTCGCGTTGGAAACCAATTTTGGGCGGGATTAAAGAAGCGTTTTTACAGGGAAACCTTGAATAATTATCATTTTGAAAGTGATCGTAACCGAACACATTTATTCGTTACATACAATAAGCCTTGAAATGAAATGTTTCTTAGAAATGACTGACTAACTTGCCTTGCTTTTTTCTTAAAACAAAATTGACATATTTCGTCGCTTATGACGCAGCGAAATGGCGGAACCCAAACCATTGCAAATTTCCATGACAACGAGATTGGCAGTTTAGGGAGTGGTTTCCATGGGTTCGCGCCTTTTTTTAAAGCACGGTATATTAGGCTCGGAGTGTGCTACGCTTGTACAGGCGTCCTTGTGGCATATGTTCAGCTGCTCTGCTGCTTTTTCGGAAGTAAAATTTTATTCATTAAGAGAGGCACGGTGTTCAGTGTGATTTGCAAGCCAATCACCATGCAATTTTGTCAGAATCGAAGGACTGACAAAGAGAAAGAGACAGACAGACAAGGCTCGCTTTTTAGAAGATAGCGCTTAAACAATGTAGCAAGAAGTGATTTCTGTTGCCCGGAGACTGCATTCTTGCGAGGACGAAGCGTCTCGTTGGAAACTAGGTTTGTTTGAGGGTTTTAATCATAAGAGAAAAGATCGTGTATCCTAGAAACATTATGACAAGCGATCCTAATTATGTATAACTAGGAGGCAGAAGAAAAAAACATAATGGAGGAAAAAAAAACACAATCAAACAACGCGAGAAGAGTAGAATCATAATTTGGAAAATTAGTTCCGTTTATAATATTACGTTCACGTCAAAATCTTTGAATTTACCGGCGAGGGATCTTATGACACGAAATAAATTGCACGTTTTTCAGTCGGATTCAGAATTGTAAAAGCGAAAGATGTTTTAATTAAAACTGTTCGTTGGAGTATTTCTGTCGCGTGCGGTATTAATCAAAATCTGCTTCGGCATATAGCATGTCCGGTTTTAAACAAAAAACGTTCTCTTCCAAAGAAATTGTTCAATTCATAACTCTCATAACCGTAGGAATATTCCGTGTCACTTGGGATTTAACAAATTGAAATATGGACGAGGGCTGTCTATCTCAATGAAACATTTCGGTCAAAAGTCGACAAATTATACCGCTTTGCAGTGACTTGAATTACTCTTAATGGCCAGGCCAACTGAAGTGCCTAACAAGCTGGAGAAATAAACATGACTTATTAATGAAGCGGTCTAAAAAATCCAAGGTTTTGTTGGGAACACAGTTTGCGAACACATGCCAACTGCAGAATATAATTCATAACCTAGAATAAACCGCGTAAATATTACACCACTTGCAAAAACTGATCGTCGCGAAATGGGATTGACTAAATTTGTATAACTGGTGTTTTAATATAGAAAGTATAATACATATTACTCGTTAGCCGATTCAACTTCGAGTTGTTTCAAAGAAATTGTCACTCCGGCGAAACCACGAGCGACCATCTTGTGCTGAGATCAGGAGATAAAATCTCAGGCACTTTTTTTTTCTTACAATCGCGTTTTTTCCCTCAATTATTTTTTTGTACAAATTGGACCCCGTAATCGATCAATGTGAAATGCATTTTTTTCTTGGCCCTATTTTTTTTCAAACTATTTGTAGTGAACATTATATTTTGAAACCCAACGCTGCATTGTTCCTAGCTGACGACAATCCATTTTACTGCGTGAATTTTATAATCACAAAGAACCTTGCTCTGGGTCTTGCATGAGGAGTTTTTTTTTTCACTGTGCCGTGTGCTTCTTTTAAAACATTTCGAAATACAAGCTTTACGATAGCCAAAAGAAGTCTGTAAAACAGGAATTGAATATAGACGTTTGAATGCATAAAATTATGGAGAAAGTAAAATATTACACTTACATGATCTTCTCTGACCGGGATAAAGCTTGGAAATATCGCTTTCCAGCATCGTGGGACGTTTTCGGACGCGTATTAAATGAATTCGCTGTTTAGCTCGTAACATTCGTCTTTTAAACGTGCGATGTTTCGCTCATAGTTTCTCGCCGTCTCTGGGCAAGTTTGTCACTGTCGTCAAGCTGGTTGCGGTCGCGACAGCGCAAGTTTACGACATCAAAACCAACGCTCGAGCACAGTATGTCGCAGGTGTTCAATGAAATAAATGCATTCACAAAAACGCATATTTGTTTACATGTGGCGGGCGGACAAACATCCACTATTACTTCGTCTTGATTGTTAAATCCTAGATGCGATTAGTCCCTTCAGTGGGCTTGAGTGATCACGTGACTACCAGCAGGTGCCTTGCGCGGGAAAATAAAAGATGCCAAAAAAACTCCGAAAAGAGCCAATCCACTCTCGCTCATGTTTTACATTCTTAATTACGTTGACAGCTCAACTGAAAGTTAACGTCAATTAAAAACATCGCAAATTTCTCTATGTAAGCAATTATTCAAGAGAAGTTGTAGTTTTTGTTATTGCTATTAACGCAGTGGCTAGATGCCGGGGTCAGCCAAAGATTCGGCGCCGACAACAGAACAATGTATTTCTAACTTAAACGTGCCCAAAACACGCGAATATCTCGCCTTATGGTGATAATTGTAACTTTCAACATTAATCAATATTCGGACGTATAATTAATGAAGTTATGAGGCAGGTGTAGTTTCTCCTCTTCAGCTGACTTGAGTGAAATTCAAAAGAAAAGCCCTGTGGCGAAGAAAAAATTGGACAGGTGACACTATAAGCGATTGTACAACAAACGAATAACAGCTATACGATTGAAAACATCCATCAATTCACTTTCCATTTTGAACATCCACTCGGGCGCTTTATTTTATAACTTTTCTTACCTATTCTCTTCCAATGACGGTTTAAAAATAAATTATGAATGCTTAAATTAATTGCATGGTTTCTAGCGCCTTCTCGTCAATTTAGCTGTACGGCTTAATTGCTTGGAACATTATACGATTTTTTTTCTCAAGAACGCTGGATGACGCTTGAGTAATTGCTCTTTTTGTGACTCGGTAGGAAGCCAGAAGTCAATTTCCTCCGTGGCATCTTAGCTAAGTTTTTAACGCCTTTCGGTCGTTGTATAATCGCCATGTTATTTTCATTAGACATTTTAAATTAAGCTTGGCAGCGAGATTATGAAGAGTATCTGCAGGGTGATATAAAACAACAAACCCCAAAAAACTGCGAATTCATATGTTTTGGAGACAGTTTTCTCGATGTAATTACAGTATAGGAAGACATAAGTGCAACAAATTCGACTTCCTAACTCCCTTCCTTGCAATTAGATCAGGCCGTATTTCAATTTAGACAATTTAGTCCTAGGACGCAACTGCTTTTACTGTTCAATGAAACTAAATTGCTCTTTCTAAAAATTCGCCACGACAAGAAGATCATTTAATTTACAAATCATTCTAACGTTGAGTGACAACAACAATCTTTCGAATGAAAAACAAAAATTTCAGTCAAAGTTCTTAGGTTTAGGAAACATCCTGACGGGATTAATGTAGTTTTTTTAGAGAAAAAAAAATGAATGAATATTTTGGACATTATTACTATGCTAAAAATACCAAGATAACGTCGTGAATGTCTTGAATAATAGATCTGTCAAAGTCTGTGCTACTTAAAGCGCTCCAGGTGGAAACTAGTAGTTCACGCCAAAATAAATGCGGAAGGCTTGTATTTGGGTAGGGCATGTAAAATTAAAGAAAAGGGTTTTTTTTACTTATAACAGCTCTATTCCTTTACAAATAGACTTTCATGATTTAAGTTTAGACTCATATATATCAACTGTTAAATTCTACTTAAATCGGTGAGCACAGTTTTCATAAAAGTAAGAAATTGTTTTCTTTTTTCTGATTCCGGCTTTCGATGGAAGAAATGAATAATGTAATTCAGAGACTATTCACGGAAGTACTTAATTCTTAATTGTTTCAGTTTCTCCCTATATGCTATGTTTGATTAAAAATCAACGCAAAATTAAGCATAACAACCTCCTGATCGACAAGTCATGCGTTTTAATTTCGAACAAATACGGTCATAAAAAGCGACGAAAAAACCAATTGAGGTATTGTTGGCTTTTTATAGATTTTAGTGCGTCTTCAAATAAACCTCAAACAGCAATCAACTGCTCACCAGCAGCTCTCCCAGCCTCTTTGATCGCACCTGTAAGTTTTTCGCCATTTTCTCGGCTTTGCGCATAATCAAAAATCTTTTTTCCTCAAAAATGGGCAATTGCAGGATACGAGATAACGACGAATAAAGTGTGTCATTTCATTGCGCGAAAAGGAGACTAATTAAAAATCTCAACAAATTGAAATCATTTAAGGTACGTACACTTTCGTTAATCAGAGGGAAAATTCTAGAATATTTTTTAAACATTGATTACAAAAATTGCAATGAATACAGGCTATAGCCCTAGATTAAGTCCATGTTTGAGTAAACTGGTATTGCTGCTAAAACGTTCACTGTCTTGGAACTTGAATCATAAACCAGCAAACGATTTTGTTTAACACATTTTGAGCATGCCAGTAATTGGATTCGATCATGTTTGAGTTCAGTTTTGCATGTGTTTCTTGGCACCTTTCGCTGGAGGCGTCCTTGATTCCAAGTGACAAAAATTATTGCGTGAGGTTTTGTGTTGCGTCGAAAATTTTCCGCAAAAGCAACAATGGGAATAAAAATCTTCCGGAATGCCAACTTATAAACTTATTACCATGCATTAAGGGACAGGTATAATCCATTGCTTATAATGCAAGTTTTACCACGAAAAAAAAAGTAAATTTAAACTCTTTTGGTCTCGCATACAAGTATAAGAACTCAAGTTACGTAGTGATGGTTTTTGTGTCTAATTAACAATTAGACCCGTGGCCCTTAAGGGGCGAAAGGTCTAATTGTTTTAGTATCACCCAACTGGTCGGATATAAAAGGCAATAATAAGTTAGCAAATGCAAGTTGAATAAAGATATCTTTGGGAATATAAAAACCAAAGAAAGAGTCACGCTCGATTGCACCAATTTCGCAACTCGAGGACTGTTACTGGTAGCGTAGCCAATTAAAATGCGGGATTTACAAGTTGGGTGATGCCAAGAGACCGTGTTGGTGATACTTATAAAGCGCAGTTGAATCACAGGGGGCCCACACAATCTGTCTGGGTAGCCGATTTTTCCAAAAAACGCTTTTGAGGCAAAAGGACGTCTATACACCACAGGTAAGGTAATTCCACGTTTATTTATCATCGATTTACATACACAGTTAGCGATATATGGCTATAGGTGAGGCAAATGGGAAATCTACTGTACTACATTTACTATAAAATAACAATCGGCTACCCAGACAGATTGTGCGGGCCCCCTGTGGTTGAATGAATGACAAAATGTGGAAATTCTGCAGTAAAACTCGATGCGTTGAATGGAATGGATTCAATTGTAAAGTACTTTTGTTTTGTCTTACCAAGTCTATAACTCCTGCAGGCTCAAGATGTGAAAACTACGCCAGTTGAAAAGCAAAATTCCCCAATGAAAATTATGGCAAATGTGTGAAATATAGCTACATGTAGGAGAGTTTCAATCAATTTTGATCCTAAAATCGAAAGAGATCAAAAGAAAGAAGCCAAACAACACGCAGTTAGGATAAGAATGAGCTATGCAAAATGCAAAGTTTAAAATTAGCAATGAACGAGTGGTGAACAAAGCTAATATAAGATAGCACATTCATTGTTTAGTACTTTACCTTTCGTTTCCGGAAGTGATTTTTCTTGTTTGATTGAACTTGAATACGATGACTGATTGAGTGAAGCTTAACTGATCACTCAGAAGCCGCAAAATTTTAAAAAAACCTCGTATTTTACGCTGTATGCGGCATGTAGGCTTGCAGTCTCCCAGATCTTTCAAGGCAAAATGTAAGAAAAAAATGAGAGTTTGAGACACCAGTATAGGTATTAGTAGATGGGAATGCTCATGTAAACAACAATACAAATCTATTTACCTCCAGGCAAATTAAACTTAGAAAGTTAAATGAGTTGTTTTTCAGTTGTTTGCAAAAATCTTCGCAACCGTCGATTCTTGACCAGCTATCAGCTGACGAGGGCACAGTACTTGGTAACCAAGCACTAAATTAGGGCCGTTTCGAAGACTGGGTCCACGATCAGGGAAGCATCAAAACAAGAAACCTGTATTGCGCAAACTGAAGTGAAGTCCAAAGTTTCTAAGATAAAAAAACTTAGTAAATATATATTATTGGGCGAAAAGTACGTAAATTTCCATGCGTTTCGAGGCTGCTGCGTCTTCGTCAGTGGATAAAAAGCAACTGTTAACTGTGCGTGAGACGAAAAATTTGAATTTGAAGTTTCAAAACAAGCATAATTTCGATGTTATACTAGCACGCGTAGATTTTGGGAGTTTACAGGAAGCCGAAGCAAAGTCTGTATTAACCTTCCGGTTGCAACGTGTTTGAAAAT